>Ga0335084_10007721_pt1 | contig 10692 bp, 8 predicted proteins | sample Lox_Sample_44_FD_206721 | JGI IMG/M metagenome (GOLD analysis project Ga0335084, IMG submission 206721) | Soil microbial communities from Loxahatchee National Wildlife Refuge, Florida, United States - Lox_Sample_4.4 | ecosystem: Environmental > Terrestrial > Soil > Wetlands | place: USA: Florida...
TCGCGCCGTGGTCCTAGTCATAGATAAGTCCGGCAGCATGCGCGACGACAACCGAATTGTTTATGCCAAAGAAGCCGCCAAAGCCGTCGCCCGCCAATTAAAGGATATCGACCTGCTCGGTGTGGTCGGCTTCGACGACAGCCCGTTCGTCGTGGTGTATCTCGAAACGATGGCTCGATTGCGGGGCGTAATCGATGGCCAAATCGATCGCCTCAAACCTGGTGGGCAAACCTATTTTCTGCCGGCCCTCAAGGAAGCGCAACGCCAGTTGGACCGGGTGAACGCTTCGCGCAAACATATCATCCTGTTAAGCGATGGCGTGTCCAGGGGTAGCCAAGGCGAACTGGTCGACCTGGTCGGCTTCATGAAGAACGAATCAAAGATCACGGTTTCAGCCATCGCGATTAGCTCGGAGGCCGATGTCCGGATCATGAAAAGGATCAGCCAGTATGGTGGCGGACTGTTTCATCACATCATTGACCCCTCGACATTGCCACAAATCATGTTAGAGCAACTCCAAGACAAACCCAAAGAAGAACCACCCGACAACCGACCATTGGTTCCGGTACAGGTGAACGGTTCGGAACTATTGGCTGGCTTCGGTTCTCGGAACTACCCGGCGGTGCTCGGTTATATGGAAAGTGAAATCAAGAGAGGAGCCCAGTTGGATCTAGTGATCCCACGGGATGACCACCGAGCCCCGCTGCTGGCCTCATGGCGCTACGGCCGCGGTAAAGCAGTAGCATTCACCACTGACTTGGAAAGCCGCTGGAGCCGCAACTGGATTCCGTGGAGCGGCTTGCAGAATTTTTGGGCACGCATTCTGGAGTGGATGAGTCCGGCGGAGGATAACCCAGTTCCTTCCCACGAAGCGAGAGTTAATCTCGCCGACAACCGGGCCGTATTGGATCTTTCGATTTACGAGGACAGTGCTGCCAACAGCCAATACCGTTTTGCCATGACCGGCAAGGCGGTGAAAGGCGAGGGGATGCTCAACAAATTGGCACCCGGCCACTTCCAGGCGGTACTCCCAGCAGCAGCCCTTGGCGACTACCGCATCGATATAAGCGAAGATCGAGGCGGGCGTCACATTGCCTATCCACCGGTCGGCTACACTCTTTCCTTAGATCAAACCACCGAGGTGCCTAGGCCCGAGTTCAATACCCAATTATTGAATCGTTTAGCCCAGGCAACGGGTGGCGAGATTAATCCTAAGTCGCTGGATAAATTAAGTAAAACTAATATCACCAAAAATTTCCAAACACGCCGCCAGCCACTTATCATGCTCGCTTTTGGGCTTTTCCTAATTGAGATCGGACTGAGAAAATTCGCCTTCGCCGAACCCGACTGATGAAGTTGTACCATTTCTGATCCAGGCTAAACCCGAGGCGGCGTGAGCTGATTTTCGGGTTGACACGAGCTCCCAATCGGGCTACCCTCTGAAATCTTTGTTGGCTATGCGTACGGCACGAACAATAGCGCGACCAAGGGGAGTAGGTGACCGTTGGTTGGTCACGGGCTTTCATTTGCCAGGTTTTCTGAACCATTTGGGGTTGATTGCCTGGTTATTTGCAACCGTGGCGGTTGTACCGGTCGACTCTTCCGCAGCCAAACAGAAAAGCCCACGAAAAGAATCCCCCAAAACTAAATCGACTCCCGTTCCGGTTCCGGTTCAAAAACTTACGAAAACTCAAACGCGCAACGCATTGTTGCGACAACCCACGGCGCCGCCAATTGATCCGCTGGAAAAGTGGGATCATACGGTTTACCGGGCGCGGGCGCAGGATACACTCTCTAATTTGCTAGGCCGCTACGCTTTGTCGCAATCGGAAAAACAATATTGGGTATCCTCGATTAAGCGCAATCTCGGCAGCGAAGTCATACCGGCAGGCAAGGAGTTACATCTATATTTTTCCAAACCAACTTGGCTAAGTCAGGGTCGGTCTCGCCCGGGATCACTCAAGGCCTTGGAAATAGACCAGAATGACTCTTACACGGTAACGTTTGAACGGGGCGTCCGAGGAATCCTTTACCAAAAACGAGAAAAGCCATACGATGTTGAAGTCAAAACCGTCAGTGGCTCGGTCGCCACTTCGCTTTTCGAGGATGGCAGCAAGTCCGGGATTCAGCCGGCGTTACTTTCTCAGCTGGCCGATATTTTCACCTGGGACATTGATTTAGAAAAAGACATCCATCCGGGTGACAGCTATAAGATTCTCTACGAGCAACGCACCCGCAAGGGCCAAGAAACGAAACCGTCGCTCCGCATTATGGCCGCGGAACTTTTAAGTGCCGGTCAAAAATTCACCGCGATCTACTTTGAGAAGCAAAAGGGTCAGGGTAATTACTATAATGTGGAAGGCCGTAGCCTCGCCCGATCGTTCCTGCGCTTTCCGTTAGAATTCACCAGCATCACTTCGCTGTTCACCGAGTCCCGGTTTCACCCGATACTTAAAACCAATTTGCCGCACACCGGAGTAGATTTTGCCGCTCAGCGGGGTACGCCGGTCCGTGCGGTGGGAGACGGAATCATTGCCGAAGCTGGTTGGAACGGTGGCTATGGAAAAGCTATCGACGTAAAACACGACGCCACCTACATGAGCCGTTATGCCCATCTCGATCGTTTTGCTGAAGGAATTCACAGCGGCGTGACGGTTACGAAAGGCCAGGTTATCGGCTACGTAGGCTCAACTGGCAGATCGACCGGCCCGCATCTCCACTTCGAGTTGTATAAGGACCAGCAATACGTCAACCCGCTCAGCGTCGATTTTCCCGCCGAAGATTCCATCGAGCCGGCCCTTCAACGCGTGTTCGAGAATCAAAAACGTACGTTTCTAGTTGAGCTAACTTCGACCCCCCAATCATAATTCGTAACTCCAGTCCGGCGCCAAAAGTAGTAACCATCGGGCACTTTGGTCGCGCCTGCTAGTGTGTTATATCTCGCGCGACGGTCGCGACGCCGGAGTAAATTATTATTGCTTGCGTACCAGTCGCACGGAAATTCGCGTGATAGAAACAGCGGTAATCCTTAGCACCGGTGACGAACTCACTACCGGGAAAGTCATCGATACCAACTCGGCCTACATAGCCGATCGGCTTCTCGCCCTCGGTATCAAGGTCGCCGCAGTCCTTAAGGTCGGTGACGAAGAAGAAAAACTGTTATGGGCATTTGAGCAAGCGCGCCAACTTGGCGATGTGGTCATCGGTACCGGCGGGCTCGGGCCAACTGTGGATGACCTGACGACGGAAGTGGTGGCCGAATTTCTCGGCCTTAAATTGGTCGAGGATGAACAGGTCGCCGGCAATCTCAGGAATCGCTTCGAACGGCGGGGCGTTCCTTGGACTGCGAACAATATCAAGCAAGCGCTCTTCCCGGAAGGCGCGACGATTATCCCGAATCCGGTCGGCACCGCCCCCGGATTCAACGTCGATATCGGTCGCGGCAAAAGACTGCTCTGGCTCTCCGGCGTGCCGCACGAAATGATCGCCATGCTGCGCGAAACCGTGTTGCCATGGCTGAGTGAACAAAAAGGCGGCCAAACGCAGATTCACGAGGCCACCTTTAAAATTCATGGCATCACCGAATCGAAGCTTGACGACCTGGTGAAGCCGATCAAAGTGGGAAATCACGCAAAACTGTCTTTCCGCGCTCATTTTCCTGATCTCACTTTGCGTCTGACCGTGAGCGGCAACGAAGCGCAAACGAGAGACTTCGCCGCGCTGCGCGAGCAAATTCGCGCGATCTTGGGGCAATACATTTATGCTGAAGGCGACTTGACCATGGAAGAAGTAGTCGGCCAATTGCTGTTGGCGAAAAAGCAAACCTTAGCCTTGGCCGAATCTTGTACCGGCGGTCTGATCAGCCACCGCATCACGCGCGTAGCCGGAAGTTCAGCCTATTTCCTCGGCGCCGCGGTCACCTATTCGAACGAAGAAAAAATTCGCTCCCTGGGTGTCAATCCAGCAACGCTCGAACGCTTCGGCGCAGTCAGCCGCGAGACCGCGTTGGAAATGTCGGCAGGAATTCGCCAAAGAACCGGCGCGACCATCGCACTCAGCGTCACCGGCGTTGCCGGCCCCAGCGGCGGCAGCGTGGAGAAGCCGGTAGGCACGGTTTGGCTGAGCCTTGCTAGCGCAAATCAACATGAAGCTAAACTCTTAAAACTTATCGTTCTCACTGACCGTGAGCGCATCATTCAGGGCACTTCGCAAGCGGCTTTGAATTGGTTGAGACAGGCGCTTTTGGCTTAAGTGCCCTGTGATTCGCGCGTTTATCGCCGTCGATCTTGCCCCGGCCACGATTGCTAACATCGCTACTGCGATCGAGCAACTCAGACCGCGCATCGGCGGTATTCGCTGGGTCGTGCCAAACAATTTTCATCTAACGCTCAAGTTTCTCGGCGACATCGACGAGGGCAAAGTCGAGCCCATCGGCGCCGCCCTCGGCGACGCGCTCCGCCCCTTTCCGCGCTGCACCATAAATGCTAAAGGATTAGGGGTATTTCCCAACTCGAAGCGGCCGCGCGTCTTATGGGTGGGTCTCGAAGGACCTGGATTGATACCGTTAACTGCGCGAGTAGAATCCGCATTGGTGCCGCTCGGTTTTGCGCCTGACGAAAGAGCTTTCACGCCGCATTTGACCATAGGGCGCTGGCGTCAAGGCGATCGAGCTGGCAAAACCCTTGAGCATGAGTTGCAGCGCTGGAGTAATTACGAATTCGGGATATCGCAGGCCGATGAAGTTATATTGTTTCAAAGTGTGCTCAAACCGAGCGGTGCAATTTATTCCCGGCTCAAAGTAATCGCGTTGAAGCATGACGGACAGGGAGCGTGAAGGAGGCAGTAATGGACGTAAATCGTGAAAAGGCGATTGACCTCGCCGTGAGTCAGATCGAAAAGCAATTTGGCAAAGGCGCGATCATGAAGCTCGGCGAGGGCGGTATCGTCAAAGACGTGGCGGTGATCTCGACCGGCTCGCTGGGGCTCGATATCGCGCTCGGCATCGGCGGCGTGCCGCGCGGCCGGGTGCTTGAGATTTACGGGCCTGAATCTTCCGGCAAAACCACCCTCGCACTGCAGATCGTCGCCGAGGCGCAAAAGGCTGGCGGCATGGGCGCCTATATTGATGCCGAGCATGCGCTCGATCTCGGCTACGCGCAGAAACTCGGCGTTAAAACCGACGATCTGCTGGTTTCCCAGCCGGATCATGGCGAGCAGGCGCTCGAGATCGCCGAGACTCTCGTGCGCAGCGGTGCCATCGATGTTTTGGTCATCGACTCGGTGGCGGCGCTCGTACCGAAAGCCGAAATCGAAGGCGAGATGGGTGACTCGCACATGGGCTTGCAAGCGCGCTTGATGTCGCAGGCTTTGCGCAAACTGACCGGGACAATTTCCCGCTCCAATACGGTAGTCATTTTCATTAATCAGATCCGCATGAAGATCGGCGTCATGTTCGGCAATCCCGAGACGACTACCGGCGGCAACGCGCTCAAGTTCTACGCCTCCGTGCGCATGGACATTCGGCGCATCGGCGCGCTCAAAGACGGCGACAACGTTATTGGCGGTCGCACGCGCGTAAAAGTGGTCAAAAACAAAATGGCGCCGCCGTTCAAAGAGGCGGAATTCGACATTCTCTACGGTACCGGCATCTCGCGCGACGGCGAAATCATCGACCTCGGCAGCGAGATCGGCGTGGTCGAAAAAAGCGGCGCCTGGTATTCTTTCGGCGGCGAGCGCATCGGTCAAGGGCGCGAAGCGGCTAAGCAGTTTCTTAAAGACCATCCGGAAACCGCCCAGCAGATCATGGGCAAGGTGATGGATAAAATGGGCTTGAAGCGGCCTGAAACCCAAGCGCCCGTAGAAGCCGCGGGCGTGGAGAAAAAAGGCAGAGGTCGCTAGCACGTACCTGCTGGATAAACGCTGAAGCAACCAACTCGCAAAGTTAAGCCGATCGATTCAGCGGATGAAGCATATCAGCGTGCCCTTCGCTATCTCGGTTTGCGCGCCCGCAGCAGCGCGGAAGTCGCAAGTCACCTGCGGCGCCTTGGCGGAACCATCGCGGTCGTCGAGTCGACTCTAGAGAAGCTGCGCCGGCTGAATTATATTAATGATAGGGCCTTCGCCCGTAACTGGGCGCTTTCACGAGCGCAGAATCAGGGCTATGGGCCGCGCCGAATCGACCAGGAATTAAAAAAGAAAGGCGTCATCGATGCGGTTATCCGTGAGGCGCTAAAAGAGATTTTCGAGCAAGAAAACGAAGAGGAAAGGGCCAGAAAGATTTTACAGAAAAGATTTGCCGGGGCGAACTTTCAAGAGCCCCGGGCACTGCGCCGGGCGGTTGCCTTTCTCCAACGCCGCGGCTACAGCAGCAAAGTGATCTTTGAGCTACTGCGATGCTCCGTCGACGACAATTGTTGAGCTTATGATAACCGGAAGTGAAATTCGCAAATCATTCTTAGACTTTTTCGTCAAACAGGGCCACACCGTGGTGAAGAGCTCATCACTGGTGCCCGACAAAGATCCGACGTTGCTGTTTACCAACGCCGGCATGGTCCAGTTCAAGAACATTTTTCTTGGCCAAGAGCGCTTGCCGTACGTGCGCGCAGCCAGTTCGCAGAAGTGCCTGCGCATCAGCGGCAAGCATAACGACTTGGAAGCGGTCGGGCGCGATACCTATCACCATACGTTTTTCGAAATGCTCGGCAATTGGTCCTTCGGCGACTATTACAAGGCCGAGGCGATTGAGTGGGCGTGGAAACTGTTGACGCAGGAATGGGGCTTGCCGAAAGACAAGCTCTACGCCACCGTCTATCTGAACGACGATGAAGCCGAGAAGCTCTGGTTCAAGATCAGCGGTCTCCCCTCCGAACGGGTGGGGCGCTTCGGTGAAAAAGACAATTTTTGGGAGATGGGTGAAACCGGCCCCTGTGGTCCCTGCAGCGAAATCCATCTTGACCGCGGCCCGGCGGCTTGTGATATGCCAAGCGTGGCAGGGCATGAATGCCGCGTCAACGGCGACTGCGCGCGCTATATCGAGCTGTGGAATTTGGTTTTTATCCAATATAACCGCGCCGAAGATCGACGTTTATCCGAACTTCCCGCCAAGCATGTCGACACCGGGATGGGACTGGAGCGGATCACCGCAGTGTTGCAGAAAGTCTTGTCGAACTACGATGTCGACTTCATGCGCAACCTGACGGCGACGACAGAAAAACTGACCGGCAAAAAATACGGCACCGACCCGACCGCGGATATTTCTTTCCGCGTCATCGACGATCACGCCCGTGCGGTAAGTTTCCTGATCACCGACGGCGTCACTCCGAGCAATGAAGGTCGCGGCTACGTACTGCGCCGTTTGCTGCGCCGCGCCGCGCGCCACGGCCGGCTGATCGGTTTGAAAGAACCGTTCCTGCACGAAGTGGCGAAAACCGTCAGCGCCGTCATGGGCGAAGCTTATCCGGAATTGAGACACGAAGAGCAGCGCATGCGCGATGTCATTCGCATCGAAGAAGAGCGCTTCGGCGAAACTTTAGATCGTGGTCTGGTTTTGCTAGAAGAAGCGACGGCGAAGCTCAAAACTGAGAAAAACCGCACGCTTTCCGGCGAAGTCGCCTTTCGTCTCTACGACACTTACGGCTTCCCGCTCGACCTGACCGAGGATATCCTGCGCGGTGAAAATTTAACCGTTGATCACGCAAGTTTCGAGAAATTAATGGAAGAGCAGCGCAGCCGCGGCCGTGAAGCGCGCGAAGCCGTCAGCATGGAATCAAAAATCCAGCTTGACAGCCGAATCTGCTTCATCGGTTACGACCGGCTCGAATGCGAATCTTCCGTGATTGGAATTTTTGCCAATGGCGGCAGTAAGAACGAAGCGGTGGAAGGCGACGAAATGGACCTACTGACGGCCGAGACGCCCTTCTACGGCGAATCCGGCGGTCAAGTCGGCGATCGCGGCGTGATCACGACGGCGCGCGGCGACTTAATTGAGATCCACGATACGCAACATCCAACGCCGCAGCTCACTGCGCACCGTGGCAGAGTAAAAAAAGGCCGCGTCCAAGTCGGCGACACGGTCCATCTCGCGGTCGATCCGAAGTATCGGCGCAAGACCATGCTCAACCATTCGGCGACGCATATTCTGCACGCCGTCTTGCGTCGAGAATTAGGCCAGCATGTGCGCCAAGCCGGTTCGCTGGTAACACCGGAGCGGCTGCGCTTCGACTTCAACCATACCGGGGCAATTTCCGACGAGAAACTTGCGCTCATCGAAGCAGAAGTTAATCAGCATGTGCGCGAAGACGCCGGCGTTTCGATTCAAGAGCTGAGTTACGACGAAGCGATCCGTCAAGGCGCCCTCGCCTTCTTCGGCGACAAATACGGCGACCGAGTGCGCGTCGTGAAGATCGGCGATTTTTCCACCGAGCTGTGCGGCGGTACTCATATTCGCTCTTCAGGCGAAATCGGTCTTTTCAAGCTGCACTTCGAAGGCGGGGTCGCTGCCGGAGTCCGACGCGTCGAAGCCTTGACCGGCGAAGGCGCGCTGGATCTCATCCATGGCTACGAAACCCGACTCAAAGAGATCGGCGAGCTGGTGCGCGGCAGCGCCGACGATGCCGTCGACAAAGTAAAAAAATTGCTCGACCGGCAAAAAGATTTGGAAAAAGAACTCGACAAATTGCGCGGCCAATTGGAGCAAGACCGGATTCCCGATCTGCTCGCAAAAAAACAGTCGGTCGACGGCGCCAGCATTCTGATCAGCCAAGTCGACGGTGTCAACGACAAACAACTGCGCGACATCGCCGACCGATTGAAAGAAAAACTCGGCTCGGGCGTGGTCGTACTAGCCAGCGCCGGCGAAGCCAGTGTCAACTTGGTCGCATCCGTTAGCAAGGATTTAACCAAGAAGTATCATGCCGGCAACATCATCAAGGTATTGGCGGGTATCGTCGGTGGTGGCGGCGGCGGCCGCCCCGACTTTGCCCAAGCCGGCGGCAAGGAGCCGAGAAACATCGGCGCGGCATTGAAACGAGCGGAAGAATTAGTCCGGCAGGCAGGCTGATGCTTGATCGCATGATCATAAATTACTTTTCGATCACGCCCCGCACATCTGGTTTTTCAATCAGCACTGATCGAATCCAACCACAGAGGGCCTAACAGCAGCGTGGTTACCATTCGTACAAAGAAGATCACCGAAGAGACCGCCGGCTTCTGCGACATCATCGACATCACGGCCAAAATCAACGATCATATCAAGCACGCCAAATTCCACGCCGGTACGGTTACCCTCTTCGTCTCCGGTTCCACAGCAGCACTCACGACGATCGAGCATGAATCGGGGCTGATTCAAGACTTGAAGGAGTTTGTCGAAAAATTCATTCCCTCCAATCGCCGCTATCATCACGACGACCGTTGGGGCGACGACAACGGTTTTTCCCATTTGCGCGCGTCGCTCTTCGGACCGTCCTTGGCCATTCCAGTTGAGAATGGCCAGCTTGCCTTAGGAACCTGGCAGCAAGTCGTCTTGCTCGACTTCGACAACCGGCCACGCAGACGCGAAATCATCGTCCAACTGATAGGAGAGAGCGAGTGAAAGACCAAAGCATAGACGTCGCGGACAGGGTAACTGAGATCGGTGTCAATCAGATCGAATTTCACGACCCGCGCTTATTCCGCGATCTTTTGGGTCAGCATGATCAACATATAAAAATCCTGCAAAACACTTTACAGGTAAAAATTCGCGTGCGCGGCTCGGCCATGGAAATTGAAGGCGATCCGCTGCAAGTCGAGCTCGCGAGCCAGATTCTGCACCAGCTTTACAGTCTGTTAGAAAAAGGCTACCCGGTCTACGCCAGCGACGTCGACTATGCGATTCGCATCTTGAGCGGCGACAACCGCGCCAGACTGCAAGATATTTTTCTCGATACCATCTACATCTCGGCGCACAAGCGCACGATTACGCCGAAAAGCATCGCCCAGAAAGCCTACATCGATGCGATTCGCCGCCATGACATCGTGTTTGGCATCGGCCCCGCCGGCACGGGCAAGACTTATCTCGCCATGGCGATGGCCGTGGCGGAGTTGATGAAAAACAACTATGTGCGAATTATTCTAACCCGTCCCGCGGTGGAGGCCGGCGAAAAGCTCGGTTTTTTGCCCGGCGATCTCGCGGAAAAAGTGAATCCCTATCTCCGCCCGCTTTACGACGCCCTGCACGACATGGTCGATTTTGACCGTGCCCGTAAATTGGTCGAGCGCGGCACCATCGAAGTGGCGCCGTTGGCGTTCATGCGCGGCCGAACTTTGAATGATTCGTTTGTCATACTCGACGAGGCCCAGAACACGACGCCCGAGCAAATGAAAATGTTTTTGACCCGCTTAGGCTACGGCTCGAAAGCGGTCATCACGGGAGATGCAACGCAGATTGACTTGCCGGCCGGAAAGCCGTCTGGATTGAAGGAAGCATCACGCATTCTCAAAGGCGTGCATGGCATTCGCTTCATCACCTTCACGGAAAAAGATGTCGCGCGCCATCACCTGGTGCAGGAGATCATCAAGGCTTACGAACGTGACGACAGCCACGCGGAGGCGCGCGATCTGCCGGAGAAAACTTGATCCCGCAACGAGCTACTGCACCGCCTCCAGGGTCACTTTGCTCTGTACCGTGCGGCCGTTGCGAGACGAGGTAACGGTTAC
>Ga0335084_10007722_pt1 | contig 10691 bp, 7 predicted proteins | sample Lox_Sample_44_FD_206721 | JGI IMG/M metagenome (GOLD analysis project Ga0335084, IMG submission 206721) | Soil microbial communities from Loxahatchee National Wildlife Refuge, Florida, United States - Lox_Sample_4.4 | ecosystem: Environmental > Terrestrial > Soil > Wetlands | place: USA: Florida...
TCAATGGATCAACTGCGTCGCTACCCAGCCGCTGACATTCTGGTCGATCAGGCATATTCGTGGCTGAGAGACACTGGACGTCAACCGTTTTTCTTGTGGCTGCACTTCATGGATCCTCATCATCCGTACTATCCGCCAGACGAAGCGCTGGCCTTGCTTGGCATTTCTGGGATGTCATCGCGGCGTGCCCGTTTTTTGAATTCGTTCTGGAACCGCGGTGATATAGGACCAGAACGTTTGCAGCACCATAGAAAAGAAGTTCTGTCGCTCTATTCCGCGGGCGTGCGCTGGGTCGACAAGCAAATTTCACGTCTCATTGATGTCCTGCGACAGCTTGCTTGCTGGGACAACACGGTGCTTGCAGTGACGGCGGATCACGGAGAAGAGTTCCTCGAACACGGTAGAAGATATCATTCCCCAACCAGCCTGCCCGAAGCGCTCATTCGCGTTCCTCTGATCATCCGTGCACCGGATCTAACGCCAGCAACTCTCCAACAGACTTTTAGCTTGATACATCTAGCACCCACGTTGCTGAACGCTGTTTCGATCGACGTTCCCGCGAGCTTTCAAGGCCAAGGCTACTGGAAGGACATCATGGCTGGGAGACTGAACACTCAGCCTGCCGTTGCCGAGTGCGCCGAGGGAAGCGACAATCACCTGCGAGTTGAGGATCGACTTCGTTCGCGGCTGCTCGCAGTACGCGACGATCGTTACAAACTGGTTGTCAGATTCAGCAATGGGACGGAGCGCTTTTGCGATCTGAATGCCGATCCGGAAGAACGGTCATCCCTGCCAGAGGGTGTTCAAACCGATCAGCGGATCAGGCTTCTGAAGGTGGCTCGCGACCATTTGCACAAATCGAGAATTGAACGGAACGCCGAACTCGCACTGAAAGCCCGTCTTCGCGACATTCGTCAAACTATCGAACCGGAAGCACCGGTTCTGACTTCGATCGGGGTACGAGAAAGCGAATGAGTATCCGCGGTCACTGATTCGAACAGGAACATGGATACTACGAACGATGGATAAGATCCGGTTGTTGTTCTTGCCATTGGTAGACGCGGGAAATGTAAACGCACAAAGTCTGAATGTGCGGGAAATCGCGTTGCGCCTGGATCCGGAACGCTTTCAGATTACGCTATGGTACGAGCACGAACCGGATCCTCGCCTGATTCGATGCCCTTGGATTCATCTGCAGCGATTACCGAAGCGAAAGAGAACTGTAACGATCCTGCGCGAGATGCTCTCCGGGTATGACATCATCGCATATGTGGACTATAGTCCGGCGAGCTACGCGTTCGTTCACTTACCGCATCTTCTGCGAGGCAGAGCCAAGGCAGTGCTTCATGCGGAGGCGCCGACGGCACAAGTGACTGATCCATCAAATACCCTGCGGTTTCTCTATAACGGTATCCTGCCTCGCTGTGACGCGTACACAGCCATTACGGAATTTGTTGGCCGGGACCTGCAAGCTGCCACGAAGAACAATGTCAACTATATTCTGCCGGTCGGTGTAGACATAAACTTGTTTACTCCTCCAGCGCGAAGAACGAACTCCTGTCCTGTAGTTCTATTTGCCGGAACAGTGATTGAGCGCAAGGGACCGCAGTTCATGATCGATGCCGCGGCGCAGTTTCCAAAAGCCACATTCAGGATCGTGGGAGCGGGTCGCGACGGGTTTGACGAAACTTTATGTAAAAGAATCGCAGATGCCGGCCTGAATAACGTGACCTTGGAAGGGAAAAAGACGCAGTCGGAGCTGCTAGACATCATGCGGCAGAGTGATATTTTCCTCTTGCCGTCTCGCCTGGAAGGAATCCCGAAGGTTTCGCTGGAAGCCGCAGCCACAGGACTACCATGCATCGTGTTTCGAGACTATGAAACTCCATCGGTTGTCGACGGGCAGACAGGCTTTCAAGTGAGGACCCGCGATGAAATGATGAAGGCCCTTGGACATTTGATCGCCGATCGAGAGTTGAGAGAACGAATGGGGTCGGCAGCACGACAGCACGTGGCGCAATTCGATTGGGACGTGGTCACCAGGCGGTGGGAATCTGCCTATCTTGAAATCTCAGAACGCGGGAAGAGGTGAGTACAGCGTTGGTGGCTATCTCCAATGCTCCGGGCGGTATTTCGGGTCGACGGCTGCATGTCGTGACACTCACTCCGTTCTATCCAACCGAAGAAGATGAAGCTAATGGGTGCTTTGTCTTCGAGTCCCTCGTCTGGCTCTCCAAGCGTGGTGTGCGCACTACGGTTTTCGCGCTGCAACCCTTCTACAGGGAAAGGGCTCGGAGCCCAAAGTCAGAAGTTGCGGCCAAATGGTTCCGATATTTTGCTTTTCCGGGCGGATTCGGGCTCCCGAGTGCCGGTGCATTCGCTTTTGCGCGAGTTGTTGGGCAAATCAGAGGGTTGCATCGATCTCGACCGATTGATCTCATTCATGCGCACGGAGCATTGCCCTGCGGCCATACAGCGATGCTGCTCAGCGGAGAGTTGAAAATCCCGTTTGTGATTTCGGTCCACGGGCTTGATGCGTACTCCGACGTGCAGGTCAGCGGTCGTTCTGGAGAATGGTGCCGCCGGATTTCGCGACGCGTGTTCAGTTCTGCACGGCGTGTGATCTGCATTAGCGAGCACGTGCGAGAGCAGGTCTTGAGTGGTCTCAGCCAGGGCACGCGCACTTCTGTCGTCTACAACGGAGTTGATCCTGAGCGATTCTCTCCGGAAGAAGAATCCTCGCCGAACGCACTGACGCTTTTGAGTGTCGGAAATCTGATTCCCATCAAAGGACACGAATCTCTCATTAGGGCGTGCGCCGCGATCTCTGGAGAATTCTCGTCGCTCGTGTTGGAGATCATTGGCGAGGGGCCCGAGCGACAGCGCTTGCAGGCGTTGGCGCAGCAACTCGGAATTGCAGATCGAGTCCGCTTTCGTGGTCGCCAATCACGCCAGCAGGTTGCCGATGCCATGCGCCGCTGTACTGTATTTGCGTTGCCAAGCCGCTACGAAGGTTTGGGGTGTGTGTATCTGGAGGCCATGGCAGCGGCCAAACCGATCATTGGTTGCCGGGGGCAGGGAATTGCCGAGATTGTCCAGCATGGCTCAAACGGTTTTCTGGTTGGAGCCGAGAATGACCGAGAACTCTCGCTCGCACTCGACATGCTGCTGAAAGACGCGAACCGGCGCGAGAACGTCGGAAGGGCAGCCAGAGAAACAATTTTGGAAGGGCTGACGCTCGAGCATCAGGCGGAGAGATTGGCAAGAATTTACCAGGAGTCAACCGCTTGACACGCCTGGTGATTCTCACCGAGATTATTTCTCCTTACCGAATCCCACTCTTCACCGCCCTCGCCAACGAGCCTGGCATCAGTTCACATATCATCTTCTTCTCTGAGACGGATCCTAGTCTGCGGCAATGGCAAATCTACAAAGAGGAGATGCAGTTCTCCTATCAAATCCTGCCGTCCTGGCGGAAGCGGCTGGGAAAGTTCAATGTACTTCTCAACCGGGGCATCTCCGCCGCATTGAGCCAAGCCTCACCCGACATCATCTTATGTGGCGGCTATAACTATCTGGCTTCATGGCAAGCTTTGCAATGGGCGCGTTCACGCGATATCCCTTTCCTGCTCTGGTCAGAGAGCAACTTGCAGGATGCCCGCCGCGGTCATGCACTCGTTGAGTTGCTTAAGACGAAGTTCCTGCGCAGCTGCGACGGTTTCATTGTTCCGGGCCAGTCAGCTCGACGATATCTTCGTGCACACGGAATTGACGAAGGCGATATCTTTGCGGCGCACAATGCAGTAGACAATAATTTGTTCAGCCGTGAGGCGCTTGTCGCTCGCCAAAACACGAACGAACATCGTCGAGCTCTCGCCTTGCCCGACCGGTATTTCCTATTTGTAGGCCGTCTGGTGCGACAAAAAGGCGTTTTTGAATTGCTCGCCGCGTACGCGAGTTTGAACACGCAAATTCGAGAGCAAATTGGCATGGTATTCGTGGGAGATGGCTCAGAACGGCGTCAACTTGAGCACGAAGCTGCTTCCATTAGTCCCGGACTCATCAAGTTTGCCGGTTTTGTTCACCGGGAACAGTTGGCAAAATACTATGCTCTGGCCGACATGCTCGTCCTGCCGACATATACTGATACCTGGGGGTTGGTCGTGAATGAGGCGATGGCGTGCGGCTTGCCGGTCATTGTGAGTCGCGCGGCGGGTTGCGCGGAGGATCTGGTACAGGAAGGCTGGAACGGGCTGCTAGTTTCCTCCAGGGACGTTGCCAGTCTCTCGGCCGCGATGAAGACGCTTGGTCAGCGGGCCGATCTGTCCCAAATGGGAGCACACAGTAGAGAGAAGATTGCAGAATATTCGGCGCAGGAATGGTCTACGTCAATAGGCGCAGTGGTGCGGAAGAGGACAGGGACGGGTGACTGAACGCTTTTCGAAAAGTGTACTGATTGGAGCGGCGATTGCGCTTGGCTTGCCCGCGCTAATCTACGTAGCATATTCCAGGCCCTTCTATTTCACGAACAATACAAATCTCCTCGGCCTCGTATTCCTGGAAATCGTGATCGTTGCCATTTGGCTGTACCGTCGCGTTTTCTTCGTGTTCGTGCTGCTGACTTTTCTGATGGCGGGTATCAATCTCCCCGTAGGAACGGGCTGGACCGCAGCTCGATGGGTTGTCCTCGGTGCAGGAGCCGGGGTTGGCATTCTGATGGTTCTGAAAGATCGCGGCTATCACTTCGGTCTGTTCCACTTGGCCGCCATGTTTGCCGTTCTCACAGGACTCATCTCCGCCGCCGTTTCGCTGTACCCGGATGTCGCACTCCTCAAAGTCCTCAGCATGCTGCTGCTATTTGCGTATGCGGCTACGGGCGCGAGAATTGCTGTGCTCGGGCGAGCAGATCGGTTTTTCGGGGGGTTGCTTCTCGGATGTGAGCTGTTCGTTGGGTTGAACGTACTCTTTTACGGCGCTGGGGTTGCAGCCATGGGGAATCCTAATTCCCTGGGTGCAGTGATGGGTGTTTTCGCGGCTCCGATCCTCCTTTGGGGCGTGCTGTTGGGAGGCAAGCCGTCAGTGCAACGCCGTCGATTGCTGCTGTACGCGCTGTGCATCTATCTTGCATTCAACAGCCATGCTCGTGCCGGCATTGCGGCCGCCCTTCTCTCCTCGGCCGTTTTGTGCGTCGCTTTGCGTCGTTACAAATTGCTGATCGAAGGAACAGTTGTGCTGGTAATTTTGGTGGCCGCCGTTTCTATCGTTAAACCGGATGCGATCTCCTCCTTCACCTCGTCTGTCGTCTACAAGAACCGCGAAGAAGGCATACTTACGTCGCGCATTTCTCCATGGAAAGCGGCGATGGACAGCATTCATGACCATCCCTGGTTCGGCACGGGTCTTGGAACGGTTGCGAACGGGGATGTTGACGAGGAACGCGGAACGTTTGCATCCACTGGAACCATTACGGCTGAAAATGGAAGCAGCTATCTCGCGATGCTGTCGGGCGTAGGGTTGCTGGGCGCGGTGCCCTTCAGCCTGTTGTTAGGACTCATTATTGTGAAGATGCTGCGGAGTATGGCCTGGATGCGGAGCAACGCAGATCCGCTCCATCCGGCCGTCCCGCTTACAGTTGTGATGTTTGCCGGATTGATCCATGCAGCATTTGAGGATTGGCTGTTTGCGCCCGGCAATTATCTCTGCGTATTCTTCTGGAGCATTGCGTTTATTCTGAACGATGTGGCCCCGACAAAACTGTCTGGGTTCGCATTCAGGTGGTCTCCGGGGCCCGCGGGCGCAGTCGGCGGTAACGCTCCAACTCGATGATGCATCTGTTCATCAATGCTCTCGCTGCCACAGCCGGCGGAGGGCTTACTTACATTCACAACGTCATCCCCCATCTGGCATCGAATCCGGATGTTCGAGTCACTGCTGCAGTTAGCTCGCAGTTTCATCAGGAATTACAGGACCGCCCCAATGTGAAATTTCTGCAACTCGAGATACCTCCGCTACGGCGGTTCTGGTATGAGCAGCGTGAGCTTCCGAGTGTGATTGGAAGCGCTGGCGCAAATGTTTTGCTCTCTGCCGGGAACTTCGCTCTCAGAAAGTCGCCCGTGACGCAGATACTGCTCTCGCGCAATTCAATCTACCTCTCTCGCGACTACTATCGCGATCTGCTGACGCGGCACGAATGGCGTATGTGGCTCGATACGCGGGTGCGAGCAATCCTTGCGAAGAAATCCGTTCGTTGGGCTGATGTGACGGTCGCGCCGAGCCTCGCTTTTGCTGAAGAGTTGCGGTGTTGGACTGGTGCAGAGGTAATGGCGATACATCACGGCTTTGATCGTGACGCATTCACGCGCGATACAGGCAATCTCTCGGCAGAAATTCAATCAAAGCTCGCCGCTGCGGAAGGCTCGCTCAAGCTTTTGTTTGTAAGTCACTACAACTACTACCGCAATTTCGAGACTCTCCTGCGATCTCTCCCTCTATTGCAGCAACAACTACCGCAGCGTTCGGTCAAACTTCTGTTAACGTGCCGATTGGAGGAAGGGAAGAATCCTGGAGCGTATCATCCATCTCCGGCGGCCCGGTTGATCCGTGAACTTGGGTTGTCCGACATGGTTGTGGAACTCGGTACTGTACCCTATCAACAGTTGCATCGCTTGTACGCCGCCGCGGACATTTACGTGACACCCGCATACACCGAAACTTTCGCCCATCCGTTGGTCGAGGCGATGGCTAGCAATATCCCTATCGTCGCCTCCGATATCGCCGTGCATCGTGAAGTCTGTCAGAACGCCGCGCTATTCTTTGACAGGTTTTCGCCTCAGGGGCTCGCGAAATGCATCATTCAATGCGCGAGCGAACCTAATACATGCAAGCGGATGGTTGAGGAAGGATCTAAGCGGACCCAGGATTTCTCCTGGAAGGTGCATGCAAAACAGATTCTTGCATTGGCCCAAAGGTTGTTGGACTCCGATGGACGCTCAATCTAATCGGAAGGGAGTTCAGAACATGTTTCTCAGTATCTGCAGAACGTTTGCGACTCCGATTGCCGAAGTGGCCGCCAAAATTGAACCGAGCATTCCGACTCCCCACACGATCCGGCGATCCTTCGGAAGCCAACGATAAAAAGCGAGAAGCACGAATGGCAAGATGGGAATCGCGAATCGAGCAAAATTGCTGCGCGCCCACGATGGATAGTTATATGTGAAAAGGCACCAGAGATACGGCACTAGAAACATAGCTTGTACCAGGTGAGACCGGCAGTAATCACGAAATTCGTTCGACCGTATCATCGCGATCAGACCAAGCACAACAAATGCGATCCATCCGAAACTCAAGACCAGATTGGTCCACGGCGCCGGATAGATCAGCGTGCCTTTGATGATGGCATAGAACGGGAAACCAAAAAGCCATCCGCCCGCCCATTCATTGCTGTGATAACTGCTTACATTGGCAAGAGGGTTGCCGAAATGCAGGGCAATCGGAAGAGCATAAAGCATGCCGATGGACAACCCGATCAACGTTGCCATTGTGAAAATCCGAAACTGTTTTTGCCACAGTAAAAGCAATCCGATGCCAACCAGAGCAAATATACCCAACGGCCGGACTATCGTTGCCAGCGATGCCAGCAGCGCCGCAAGCAGCCATCTTTTTCGTCGCACCGCCAAAAAGGATCCCAGCAACAGACACATGAAAAGCGGTTCTGATCCCCCGAGGAATGATCGTTGAAGCCAATCAAAATTCAGGACAGCAAAATATGCCGCAATCCAGCCATTCCACAAATGCCTCGCAATCAGGACTGTCAGCAGTGAAGGCATGATCGAGAAGATGAGCAGCGAAGTGCGATCGGAAATCCGAGTTGCTTTCGATAAGGCTGCCATGGCATACGGCAGTCCCCAAAATTGCTTGATCACGATCCCGTTAAAGTCCCAACCCCGAATTGCCCGCGCCAGGCTCATGTAAGCGGAACTATCTCCAAAATTATCGACGCTCGAAGGATATCCCTTGAGAGCAGCCACTACACAGACGAATAACAGGCAGGTTAGTACAACCAGAGATGTGAGTTCCGTTGTGGATGGCGCTCCGTGCTCAGGCAGGCCGGAACTTTTCGGCGACTGTTCACCATTGGGATCGAGAGAAAAAATCTGCGCAGGTGGTGTCTTTGTCGCTGACAATCGCTCAGTGGAGTCGGGTCCAGTCAGCATTGGGAGCGAAGATTATAGAACAGTCGGCTGATGATTCGCGCCTAGCGCCTGCAATGCCATTCCATAAAGCAATAGAAGGCTCAACAATAGCAACAGCCAGGTCTGATGTGGCATCACGACGCGGTCCCACCACCATGAATTGATCCAGGAGTTCGGAACATGTCCATGGGTCGCCGCTTGTTGCAGCACAGCAGTTCCGGGAATCAAAAAAGCAGCCATGAGGAGTAAGGCCCCTTTGGCCACGAGCCGGAGTTGCCCAGCAGGCCAGGTGACGCACCAGCAGAGCACGATCGCGAGAACAGAAGCATCATAAAAACGGTGGTACAGCGGGAGCAACCCAATGACTGCAATGGCGGCCAAAGGCAATAGCTGGATAGTTTGCTTTCGCGTGCGCAGTACAAGCACCATCCAGACCGAAATCAGAAGCAGGCCGATCCCCAGTGCGAGCAGGTTCGAAGACTTAGCATTGCGGGTGAAGGAGTAGAAGGGTACTTGCAGGTTAATGAGCATGAAACGAATAGGGTTTGCCGATGTGAAATCGTCGATGGTGTTGCGTGTAGAGCCAAACCGGATGTTGTTGAAGTAATCGTGAGACCAGTCAACCCCGTTTATTTGCATCCAGCCTGCTGCCACGGAGACGAGGAAGAGCGTAAATGCGACGGAGGTGAAGAATAAGCGCCATCGCCCTCGTACAAGGTAATAGAGCACGAGGAAGGCGGCGATGTGTGGTTTAAGGCTGCAGGCCGCTCCGAAGAGGACGCCGGCCAACAGATCCCGCGCTTGCGAAGCAGCCCAGATGCCAGCCGCACAAAAGGCCACGACCAGAACTGTCTGGTTTGCTCCCGCGATACCCGTGTGAAAAGGAGCGAGCGCCAAGCAACCAGCAATAAACGCGATCGTCCGCGGCTCGTTCAATCGGAATCCGGCCGTTCGAATTAACGCCCATACTGCAAGAAGAAATGCGCCGACCAAAACCGCAAGCCAGACAACTCTCGCCGCCCACCAAGGCAGTGCGCCGATTGGAGCAAACAACACCAAAGCTCCTGGTGGAGGGGCAATGTGAGTGCGCATTGTATCTGCGCCCAGTATACCGCCGACTTCATCGCGCCATAGCGCCACGAAATTTGTTGGCTTGGCAAAGTTCTGGCCTCGCAACCAGAGTCGGCTGGATGCATAATATTGAGTGAGATCATTCCACGAAGTGCTCATGGAATATCGAAACGGCCCCCGGGCGAGAAAGTACGCTCCGGCCAGGACCAGCAGCACCCATGTCAGGACCCACCGAGTCCGGTTCCTCTCATTCTGCTTGATCTCTGTTTGAAGCCGCGCTGGTTCCATTCAACTTGAGCTCGCGGGATGGCATGCACGTCGAAGCACAGAAGCAACACGCTCTTGTTGCTCCGTTAACATTTCAGAGAAAAGCGGCAGAACGACGCCGTGGTCCTGTGCCCACTCGCTTTCGGCCAAGTTTGGACATGACGGGCTTGGCTGGCAGTCTTGAGAGGCACATCGCCATGTGGCCGGATCCCGATAGGCGAGCTCGCGATGAGCGCACATGATTCCTCGGCGCGTTGCGATGCCCTCATCGAGCATCCGTTGCATGACGGTACGCTGATCGACGTCTTCTGGAAGCCGGACGCAGTAGCTCTGCCAGTTTGTACGCGCCCACTTCGGCTCGCAGGGCAAGATGAGACCCGGGACATCCGAAAGCAGTTCACGATAAAGATCCGCCATCCGTCGCCTCTCTGCAATCGCCGCTGGCAGCCGCTTCAACTGCTCTCGCCCAATCGCTGCCTGGATGTCAGTGAGCCGGTAATTAAAACCGATCTCCGGATACGATTCGAACACGACGCTCGGTGACGAATGCCTCACTGTATCGGGCACGCTCATACCGTGTTGACGCCAGAGACGAAACTGCTTGTCCACCGCGGGATCGCTGGTCGTCAGCATTCCGCCATCCCCGGTTGTCAACAGCTTGCGCGGATGAAATGAGAAGCACGCCACATCTCCATGCGGCTTGCCAATCCTCTCCCAGCTTTCTTTCCACTGAATTTCGCTTCCGATTGCACACGCGGCATCTTCCACAACCTTGAGTCTGTGTTTGTGTGCGACATCGAGAATCGACTTCAAATCGCAAGGCATTCCCATCTGGTGAACGCACAAGATCGCCCGGGTTCTTTCGGTGAGAGCTTCCTCAATCTGTGTTGGGTCAATGTTGAAAGTTGCCGGCTCAATATCTACGAAGACTGGCCGCGCTCCGCAATAACGGATGCTGTTTGCGGTTGCGATGTACGAGTGACTGACCGTGATCACTTCGTCGCCAGGGCGGACTCCTACTGAAAGAAGGGCGAGGTGCAGTGCGGTCGTGCCGCTCGACACGGCGCAGGCGTGAGTGGCACGTACAAAATCGCAAAATTCCCGCTCTAACCCGGCGACTTCAGGGCCTTGCGTAACCCATCCGGAGAGGATGGCTCTTTC
>Ga0335084_10007725_pt1 | contig 10689 bp, 8 predicted proteins | sample Lox_Sample_44_FD_206721 | JGI IMG/M metagenome (GOLD analysis project Ga0335084, IMG submission 206721) | Soil microbial communities from Loxahatchee National Wildlife Refuge, Florida, United States - Lox_Sample_4.4 | ecosystem: Environmental > Terrestrial > Soil > Wetlands | place: USA: Florida...
CCCTGCCGGCGCAATCCGGTCAGCGGCTGGGAGTCAAACAGCCAGTCTGCTGTCGTACCGGCAGGCAGCTTGACTTTGAGGGTCCATTGGGCATGGGGATTGATGTCCCTGATTTGCTCGATCACGCCATCGATGCTGAGCATCTTCTCGACGTCGTATTCGGCGTTGGCACTGTGGTGCGCCAGCGCCAACGATCCGCCTGCCGCAAGGCACAACAGCGACCAGCCAACAGTTCGTAACAGTTTCAACATTTCATCCTCCGATCAAGCCGCCAGGCTGCATGGTGAGATTTCACCACTCATTTCGACGCAGCAGCCAGTTGCTCGGCAACCGCCTTGCGCATCTGTGCTGGGGTCGGGAATACCACATAGGGATTCGACACGACGCCGGTCACGGTCAGATCAGCATACGGCCGGCCGTTCCGGGTCCAGACGATGCGCCGGGGAAACGGCACCCACTCATCCACGACATCCAGATCATTGCGATAATCCTGGAAGCTGGCGCCATAGTTCACGCCACCGTACTTGATCGCTACGGTCGCTGGCCGCGACTTGTCGTCGAGCACGGTCCTGACTTCGATACCGTCATAGGGTGACGTGCCGACCAGTATGGTATGCCCGTTCTCTGTGAGAACCTTCACATGCCCCTCCGCCTCGATCTCCGTCCACAGCACGCCGAACGGTGTCAGCTTGGTCAGCAGCAGCAGATCAGCGGCAAGATCCGGCCGGTCTTTGCCACCGACGCCCTCCGCGGTTTCGGTCCAGGACAACGCATCGTTGAACACGCGAATATCCAGCTTGCCGCCACGCTTGATCATCAGGCGTGCTGCCGGCAGTCCGTAATGCACCTGAAAGTCCAACTGTTCCACGGCAACCGGCTTCCTGCCGTCCACGGCGAAATTGCCGGTGGCAGTAAACATGTAGGTCACCAGGTTCTTGAGTCCGACCGGCGAGCCGAAGATTGCCCGCTGCATGCCAAGACCATCGGCAGCCGCGACAACTTCCGGCGGATTGCAGGGGTTGCCGCCCTCGGTTGGTGCGGAACCATCGCCCCCATTGCGCGGGACCGTGCCGTACATGGGCGGAAAATAGCCGGTTGATGGACAGACAAATTTCGGCGCTGCGGGCATTTGCGCCACGGCGGTACCGACGATGCATGCAACCGTCAGCCACAGCGTGACGTTGCAAGGCCAGGCCCAACGACCACCCTCATTCATTGCTCTCTGGCCCATGTGCCGCACGAATGTCGATAATCGGTATTATATACCAAGAAGTGGCGCGCTGTGTCCAGCGCAGCCGCGACATCAGCGCTGGCCTGAGAGTACTGGCAGCTCAATCAGCTGGATGAACCCGCCAACGTCCGGATCCCGCAGGATCACCGAGCGAGACTGGTCGGGCAGCGCAACAATACCGTTGGACCACCGCGTCGCGCCAGCAGCAAGCAACTCTCGGTAGATCGACTCGATCCCCTCTACTTCAAGGATCACAACCTGAACGCCGGCATCGGCAAGCTGCGCGTGCTGCTCACCGGGACTATCCCGGTCCAGCGATGCGAACTCCACGAATTCCATCGGCATCTGTGCCCGCGGTGCGTGTGTTGCTGCCGCGCCATACGCATACGCCACGCGTAGCTGCGTGCCTGGTGGCAGCGTCCACGCATCGTCGAAGAACCTGCCGCTGATCCACTGATCCGCGTTGTCGGGGAATTCCAATCCCAGATGCTGGTAGAAGGATCTGGTCCGGATCATGTCGCTGACCACCAGCGCCGCATGCGAAAAGCCTGGTCGTTCCGCAGGCGCCCATGCCGGACGGTCCGCATAGGGCGGCGAGCGCAGGCCTCTCACTTCCACGCCCATCCCGTCAGGATCGAGCATCAGGCCAAAATCCGGCTCACCGTGCGCATCTTTGACCAGTTCGTCGCCACGAGTCAGCGATCGCAGCAGTCCCTGCTGCTTCAGGCTGTTCCAGACAGCTTGCGGATGCTGTGCCAGGAATCCGATATGCGGAAATCCGCGCACCGTGTGTCTGGCCGTATTCCAGTCTCGACGCTTGGCATGCCGAAACTCGCGCAGCTGCAGGCGGAAAGTGTCGGCGTACAATGCGCTATCAATTGCGAGTACTGCGGTTCGCCATTCCGCGCCCGGCGCGGCGAACAGCTGGGCCTCCGCTGCTGTTGACGTCCAACGGGTGGGCCCGGAAATCACCACCATACCCAGCGCACGGTAATACCGCAACGAGCGGTCCAGATCGGCAACCTGGCGGCCAACTGCCGTGGTGCCAACGATATGCCCTGCATTGACTGCGTCGGCGAACCCGGGCGCAGGCAGACCAGCGAAAGCCGCCAGCAACCAACCCAGCGTTCTAGCGGAAAGTCTGCATGCCTGCGCGCGCGGCATCTTCATCCTGTTGGCTGGATGCACCACTGCAGCCGATCGCGCCCAGCGTCTGACCGTTGCGTATCAAGGGCAATGCGCCCTGGACAGGCAACAGGTCAATGCGCGCGATGCCAGCCAGTGAATGAAAGATCGGTAATCTGTCAGGCGGCAACGCACCACTGGGTTGTCCCAGCAGCGCCGAGGCGACCGCCTTGCCGCGTGCGACGTCGGCCGTGTAGAAGTTCGCACCGTCCATGCGCGCCAGTGCCACCAGATCGCCGCGCACATCAACGACCGCGCAGCTTACCGCCACCCCCAACCTGACAGCGGCGGCCTGGCTGGCGGCCAGCATCTGCTGCGCCTCGGCCAGACTGGCGCGCGGTACCGGCGCTGGCCTGGCCGGCGGCGCCGGGGGTGCGCCCGCTTCCGCGGCCCATGTCACACCGGTGAATCCTGCTACGACACTGGAACACAGGAAAGCACACACCAGATTGCAACGTCTCATGATGATCTCCGTCCGCAGGTTTGCCTGGATACTACACCGTATTGTGCGGTGCTAGGATACGCCGTTGCAGATGTCCCGGGGTGACACTGGGAGTCGGCTCCCACGACACGAGTCCAAGACTTATGAGTGCCACATTGCTGCGCGGGCTGCGCGTGCTGGATGTCACGACGCCGCTGGCCTACACGGCTGGAGTCCTGCTGGCTTCGCTTGGCGCCGAGGTCATTCGCATCGACCGCGCGGCAGGAGAACGGTCGGCAGCATGGCGGCTGGGCAATCGCGGCAAGCACTGCATCGCCATTGACTATGAAACTGCGGCGGGTCGCGCTCAGTTGCTGCGCCTGGCTACGGACAGTGACGTCATGATCGAATCCTTCAAGCCCGGCCGATTGGCCGCAATCGGCCTGGGATTCGACGTGCTTGAAGGTATCAATCCCCGCCTGAGTCTGATCTCGATCACACCCTTCGGCCAGACAGGCCCCAATGCCGCGTGGGAGGCTGGCGAGCTGGTAACAGCCGCCATGAGTGGCATCATGAGCGTGCAGGGTCTGCCCGGCCGCGAGCCATTGAAGGAGCCGCTCGATGCGCATTTCTTCCACGCCTGCATGGCGGGCGCCATGGGCGCCATGATCGCCAATCACCATCAGCGGCGAGCCGGCCAGGGACAGTGGGTCGACATATCGGCGCAGGAGCTCGGCGCCAGCCGTAACACGATCTGGACCATGGCACACCAGTTCGATCATCGCGGATTGACTCGCTGTGGCGACCAGCTCAATCTCGGCCGCGGCCCTACCCGCCTGATCTGGCGCATCAAGGATGGCTATGCGACAGCGGCGCTTGCCAACGTGCCGACACCGGTAGCCGCTGCAGTGGCTGAGTGGATGGAAGCAGAGGGATATGCAAATCCACTGCGTGGTCGTGAGATCCGCTCGCCAGCCGACATGACACCCGAGCTCAGCCACGCCTGGGCGGCAGCGATCGCCGATTTCCTGAAGGACCGCACACGGGCGGAGCTGATGACCGAAGGCCTGCGCCGCGGCGCCAATGTGATCCCGCTGAACGCACCCCACCAGGTCGCGGCTGATGCCCAGTTTACGGCCCGCAACTTCTTCGGCACCGTCGACGGGCCGGACGATAGGCCATGGCAGCTGCCGCGCTGGTTTCTCCGCGTTGAGGGCGAGCCGGCGGAGACTCTTCGCGTTCCCGGGCAATCGGGCGAAGTCCCGATGCCAACCGGCCCTCCCGCTGTGCCTATTGCGCCGCAGGCCGTGGCACCGGGCCCCGGGGTTGCCGCTTTGCCGTTGAGCGGCGTCAAGGTGCTGGATTTTTCATGGGCCATCATCGGCAATACCGCCACCAAGATGATGGCCGATCTTGGAGCCACCGTCGTCAAGGTCGAAAGCCACCGGCGGCTGAGCATCGAGCGGATCAACATGCCGCTGTTGAACGTGCCGGCCACAGGCGCGCCGAACAACAGCCCGTGGTTCGCCAACATCGCGACATCGAAGCTCAGTCTGAAGCTCAATTTGTCGCATCCGGAATCGCGCGGGGTTCTGGATGAACTGCTGCAGTGGTGCGATATCGTGTTCGAGAACTTCTCGCCTGGCGTGATGGATCGCCTTGGACTGGGATACGAAACGCTGCGTGACAGGAAGCCCGACGTTATCATGGTCAGCGCCAGCATTTTTGGTCAGTCGGGTCCACTCGGCCATCTGCCCGGCACCGACGCCACCGGCGCGGCGCACTGCGGACGGATGGCCATGAGCGGCTACTCCGACGGCGGCCCGACGCTGCCGTCCGCGACCTTTGGCGACAGCGTGACGCCGTTTCCCATCGTGACAGCGATGCTGGCGGCACTGCGACGACGCGAGACGACCGGCCGGGGCTGTCGCATCGATGCCAGCATGGCTGAGGTTCTCACCCACCAGATGCTGCCTGACATCGTACAGGCGCAAGCCGACGGGCAGTCGCCAAGTCGACGCGGCAATCGCCAGGACGACGCAGCACCCCACAATGCGTTCCCTGCGGCCGGCGATGATGCATGGATCGCCATCAGCGTGTTCAACGATTCGCAGTGGCAGGCTCTATGCGAGGTGTTGCAGCAACCTCAGCTGGCCACGGACGCGCGCTTCGCGACGCTCGCAGCTCGAAAGCTGCACGAGGATGTGCTCGAGACGGCCATCGCGACCCTCACCAGAGAATACGATCGCCATGCACTCGCAGCACAACTACAGGCCGCGGGTGTGCCCGCCGGACCAGTGCAAACTGCGGCCGACATCGTCGAACACGATCCGCAGATCAAGGCGCGTGCCCACCTGCAACTGGTAGATCATCCGGTGCTCGGGCCGTTCTTCCATCAACGGACTCCGCTGACGTTTTCGCGCACGCCGGGCAGGATGCTGCCGGCGCCGATGCTCGGTGAACACACACGTCAGATATGCCGTGAGCTGCTGGGGATGGATCCGGCGCGTTATCAGCAGCTCGATGCCGCCGGTGTATTCGAGTAACCACGTGCACCGGCTTCACGCGCTGTAATCACAGGCAGCTGCAAGCTTGGAACTCAGAAAAGGCTGGCTGACATTACTCGGCATCACCCTGGGCATGTGCTTCGGCGCCGCCGGACTGCTGCCCTACGTCACTGGTCTGTTCGCCAAGGCCGTCACCGCCGATCTTGGCTGGACGCTGACACAGGTTGCCACCGTCACTTCGCTCGTATCCTTCGGAACGGCAATGGCCGCGCCGATCTGGGGCGCTGTGGTCGATCGTATCGGCGCATTGGCGACTGCGATCATTGGCTACATCGCCATGGTCACTGCGCTGCTGCTGCTGGCGGCCGTCCCGGCGAATCTCCTGCTGTACGGAGTTGGCATGGCCAGTGTGATGTGGCTGGGCACGGCGACCACCGCCGTCACCTTTCTGCCGGTGCTGCGCCAAACCTTCGACCGGCAGCGCGGGCTGGCGCTCGGACTGATGCTGGCCGGCGTAGGCATCGTGGGTGTGACGGCGCCCGTCGTCATGGCCGCGGTGATCCACGGCGCCGGGTGGCGGATGGGATACCGGTTCCTGGGCCTGATGGGTGTTATCGGTGGCGGCATGGCCGTATCGATCATCGCCGCCACCGGGCACGGCAGGCGGCGCATGCAGCACGATCACCGGCAGAAGGCCGATACATCTGCCAGTCGCAGCGAAATGCTGCGCGATCCGGTGCTGTGGCGATTGCTCGTTGGCTTTCTGGTTCTGGCCGTAGCGGTCAACGGCTATCTGTTTCATCTGGTCCCCATGCTCACCAGCTATGGTCTGTCGCTGGAACGCGCAGCGCTGACTCAGTCCGCCTTTGGGCTGGGCATGATCACCGTGCGACTCGGAGTCGGCGCTTTGATGGACAGGTACTTTGCGCCCCGCCTCGCAACCTGGCTCGTGGTGCTGGCAGCGCTCGGACTGGTCATTCTCGCCGGCCAGTTCGGTGGCACGGCCGCGCACGTCCCCGCGGCGCTGTTGATAGGCATGGTCTATGGCTCGGAAGTCGACTTGATGGGTTACCTGGCATCGCGCTACTTCGATCCGGCCTCGTTCGGCAAGGCCTATGGGTTGCTCTACGGGATTGGCATTCTGGGCAATGGCACGAGCCCGCTGTGGATCTCCTACCTTTCACACAACGGTACGCACTACACTTTGCCGCTGGTGTTGTCGGTCTGTCTGCTGATGATCCCGGGTCTGATATTCACGACAGCGCCACCATTCCGGCATGCCGTCGGACACTGAAGAGCGAATGACGAGGATGAGCATGAAGGATCCACTCTATGATCTGCGAGCGGTTTATCAAGACCGTCATGCCAGGGCGCTTGACTGGAAACGCAGCGGCCGCAGAGTCTTCGGCTATTTCTGCGACAACATTCCGGAAGAGCTGCTGATGGCCGCGGATATCCTGCCGGTGCGGGTCAGCGGCGATCCGCGCCGGGGCCGCGCAGCCTATGCGCGCTATGTTGAACCGCTGGGCCCATTCTACGAGGGCAGATTCGACTACGTCGCTTCGATGATCGAAGGTCTGCTGTCAGGTGAATACGACTATCTCGACGGCCTGGTCGTTCCGCACACACGCAAGGCCATTCAGCAGATCTACGGACAGCTCCTCCTGATCAAGGAGCAGCATCCCGCCCTGCGCCTGCCCGAATTGTTCTTTCTGGATCGCACTTACACCTCCAGCTACAGCTCGGCGCTGTTCAATCGCAGGCAGATCGTCGCCTTCCGCACTGCGCTCGAGAAGTTCGTCGGCCATGCCATCAGCAACGACGCCATCATCGCCGCCATCCGGCTCACCAACGAAGCTCGCAGGCTGCTCCGCAGCCTGTCGGACCTGCGGACCGCGTCACCCACGCGCTGTTCCGGGGTCGACGCACTGCACATCATCGGAGCATCGATGCTGATGCCCAAGGCCAGCTTCGTGGAACTGCTGCGCGAATTCCTTGCCGCTTCAGGAACTGAGCCCGTTATCCCACCCCGAGTGCGTGTGTTCATAGGGGGCTCGCCCTTCGATCACCCGCAGCTTTACGAACTGATCGAGGCGGCCGGCGCCGTCGTGGTGGCGGAAGATCACTGCTGGGGCGCCCGTTGCGGCGACTTCCCGGTCACCGAGGGCATCGATCCGATCGAGGCACTGGCGGCGCGCTACACCGACAAGCCTGCGTGCTCCATAGCGCTGCCGCTGCGGCGGACCGTGGATCTCAGCGTCGCACGCGCACTGGCCGCGCGCGCCGACGCGGCAATATTCCTCGTGCAGCGGGGCGATGAACTGCAACTATGGGAAACCCCTGATGAAGTCCGCGCACTTGAGGCAACCGGCATGCCCGTGTTGCACCGCGCCAGGCAGCCGTACGCAGTCACGGATAGCGACCGGTTCGCTGAGGAGATCGGGTCGTTTCTGGCGAAAGTCGCTTCCGCCGCTCAGGCGACGGAGGTTCACCGATGAACGCCGCCGACTCCATCTTGCGCCTGAAGACCGTTGACCGCGTGCGCGCCGATCAGCGCCAGTGGGTCGCGGATACCCGCGAAGCTGCGGCGAGCGGCCGTCCGTTCGCCATCTGCAGCAGCGATGAATTCGAGGAAATTTTCAGCCTCTTCGACGTGCCGGTGCTGGTGATCAACTACTGGAACTTCGTCATCGTGAGCCAGGGCAAAGCGGCACACTTCAGTCAGGTGCTCGAAAAAGCCGGCTACCCTGGCCCTCACTTCCTCAGTCTCGGGTTGGCATCCAGTCTCGAACCGGAACAGGCTCCCTGGGGCGGTCTGCCCAAGCCGATCATCCTGCTGGGGTCCACGCGCTCCGACTACGAGATGCGGATGGGCGAGCTCTGGGCACGGGCACTGGACTGCGAGTTCTACCCGCTGGACTTCAACATGCAGTCCGCGGCCAGCAAGCCGCTGCCGGACGACTGGTGGCGGCGAACCGAAACGGACTGGGAAGCCATGGTCGATCCGGAACGGCTGGAATTGCGCATCGCCCAGAACTATGAGCTGATCCGTCACCTCGAGTGCCGGCTTGGCAGGAGCTTCGACAATCGCGCGTTCGTACGTTCCGCCGAGCTGGAAAACGAGCAGATGCGCTACTGGCAGCGCGCGCACGACCTGATCGCCGCAGCACCGCGTTGCCCGGTCAGCCTGCGTGACCAGCTGGCCATGTACCAGCCGATGTGGAAGCGCGGCACCGAGTATGGCCTCGAGATGTTCAGACTGTACTTCGAAGAAGTGCAGGCGCGCGTCGCCGATGGTCTGGCGGGTTACCCGGTGGAGCGCAAGCGGCTGCTCTACTGGAGCATGCTCGAAGACCCGCCATTTCATGTCTGGCTGCGCGATCGTTACGGTGCAGTGTTCGTGGGCAACAACTACGGCCCGATCCCCGGTTTCTACATTCGACAATTCGATCCGGCGGAGCCGATGCGGGCCATGGCCGGCCGGCACCTGTTCCTGTTCGGTCAGAGTCCGGAACTCATGATCGCCGAGGCGCGCGCCCATCGCGTCGATGGCATCGTGATGACCGCACCGAACAGCGACCGTCATCCGACTCGCTTCCGTCAGGCAGCCGTGGCAGCGGGCATCCCGTTGCTCGAGGTGCCGGATACACAGTTATCGGACCGCAATCAGGCGCTGCTGACACAGTTCATGGAAAGCGCTCTGGCCACCGAACCGCTGCTCGCCTGAAAGTCTTCAGAACACTGCGTTTCGGCGCGCTTCTTCGACGATGGCCGGCACGGCATCCGCGCCAATCCAGCGAGCGTTGACCAGCTGCTCCGCTGCGGCGGTGAGCTGAGCAAGATAGGCGGCCGGACTGCCGTAGAGTTCGCGCAGCTGCTCAGTCGCTAGCGGGCGCGTGTACCCGAAGTGACGTGCTTCGCCCTGACCGCAGCCGTAGCCGGCCAGCGGCACCTTGAGCTGCGGCAAACGCACGCCGGCCAGCGCATTGCCAAACTGGTCGCGTCTTACGATAGCCTTCTCGTCCGCAACCAATCGATCACCGCGCGGTGGAGCTGCCCCCCCGCGACTCCAGGCATAGAGGTTTCTGAATGCCTGGGCGACCAGCAAATGGACCGGCAAGTCGTTGAGCCTCGTTCCTGGCCCGAAACTGGCCAGAGCAGCATCGGCTGCACCCGGGGGCAGCTGTGCCCCGGCCCCGGGACCATCGCCCAGCGGGGAAAAGCTGAAATAATGACAGCCACCGGCAACCTCGTATAGCCTGGACTGCGAGCCCGGAGCGTCGCTGTCATCCGACCGGTTATCCAGACCCCAGATGCTGAAGTCGCTTTCGGTATTGATACGTATGACCGGTACATCCAGGGGTCGTATGTAATAGCCACAGGTCATCGCCAGGTAGCCGTCGAATGCGTTGCGGCCATCGCGCAGTCGTGCATCCTGATGATGACAGTTGGCGAAAGTGGCGACGGCAACCCCGCTGAACGATCTGCCCGCCATGAATTGGCGCTCGAGCCGGTAGCCGTCGAGACCGCGCAATCCACCCTGGCGCGCCAGGCATGCCGCGTCGCGCAACATGCCCCAGATCTGTGTCGGATGTTGCGCCTGCAGCGCAGTGTAGCGGGATGGGTTCGCTGCCCTGACGGCGTCGAAGGTCACCGGGTGCTGCACGCCGATCAGGACGTCGCCATTGGCGACAAAGGCCCGCTGCGTCGTGGTGAACACCACGGGCAGGCCACCGCCGGCGATGTGCAGCACTTCAACGACGACATTGCCGCTGCACTTGCGCGGATCGGCCGGGCGATAGACGATGACGCGCGTCGTGTAGGGGCGATCAGCTGCGACAACCGGCCGTACAAAGTTGCGATTGGCGCCGTTGGCGACCGGATTCCGCCTGGACATGTCGATCGCATCGGCCATCGAGATCGAATCGTAGACATGCGCCGCGCCGGGTATCAGGTACTCCTCCGATTCGTAGCCAGCGCTGCGGAGATCCCATATCAGGAAGCCGTCGGACGGATTTCCCGCCAACGGCCGATACGCCGCTGATTTCGATGCAGGATCGCCAGAGCCGCTCACCACAGCTGTGCCGCGCTTGAGGCGGAAACCTGCCACTCCGGAACTCTCACGCTGCCGCTCGCATCGCGTCGCGCTGAGCGGCGAACAGCTCCGGAGCCACGTCGTCGACCAGAGCGCGCGCCGATTCCCAGGCCTCCGCATGGCTCAGGCCCATGCCGACCGGTGTGATGAAACGCGACAGGCCGGCGGCCCGCATGGCCGCGAGCTTCTCGCGCACGGTCTTCACCGAGCCAATCAGTGAGAACGGGCTGCCGACAAAGGACCTGGCGCC
>Ga0335084_10007728_pt1 | contig 10685 bp, 8 predicted proteins | sample Lox_Sample_44_FD_206721 | JGI IMG/M metagenome (GOLD analysis project Ga0335084, IMG submission 206721) | Soil microbial communities from Loxahatchee National Wildlife Refuge, Florida, United States - Lox_Sample_4.4 | ecosystem: Environmental > Terrestrial > Soil > Wetlands | place: USA: Florida...
CTGGCGGTGTTGTGATAGCCCACCGAGCGCAGGATGCCCGCACCGCGCACGTAGCCCCACTCACCGCCGTAGCGGTACGACACCACCAGATCGGGCCACTTGTTCTTCGGCTGGATGCCGGCGCCGAGCGCCGGATCGACCGCGGTCACCTTGCCGGTGTCGATCGCCGAGTTCGGTGCCTCGAGCGAGACCACCAGCGACTGGCTGTCGGTGGTGAACGGCGTGATGCGGAACTGCGGGTTGCGCACGAACGACATGCCCGACGGCCCCCAGTAGTCGATCGTGTTCGGAAAGATGCCGATGTCCATGAAGTTGGAATCGGTCTGCCCGGCGCCGTACATGCCCATCTCGGCCCACGCGCGCAGCCAGTGGATGTTGGTGCCGCCGTCGGTGCCGAAGAGGTCGAACGCGAGATCGGTCTTGACCATGCCCATGCTGGTCGGAATGAACGCGCGCACGCCGAGGCTGGATTGCCGGATGCTGAACAAGAACTGGCCGTTCTGGCCGCAGCCCGGGTCGTTGGCGCCGCCGCCGGGGCAGTTGATCGGAATCTGCGACGGCCGCAGCGTCGCCGCCCAATCGGGCGCCATCTTGTTGAAGTCGTAGATCGCGTCGATCATCGCCTGGCCGTAGACCTCGACGCGCGCGTCGCCGACATTGGGCGCGCCGGTCTCGCCAGCCGATCCGGGCGCCACCACCGGCGCGCCGTGACCCGCATAGGCGGCACCACTCACCGCCCACACCGCGAGGGCTACTGCGTTGCTTCTCATGCGTTGTCTCCTTCTGTGCCGAGGTTTGCCGGCCACGATGCATTCGGCCGGTCTACGTGCAGCGCGTGCAAAACGTAGCGCACAAGCGTCCTATGCACTTGATCTAGGTCAACCCGCGCGGCAAAGCTTATAGGACCTCGGTCTCATGTTTCAGGCCACTACAATCCGCGCCGCGTTGGCGCAGCGCAGCAACCGATCATCGATGGCGTCGGTCGCAAGGAAGGTGACATTTCAATGAACAACCGTGAGTTCGACGACCACACCATGACGCGACGCGACGTGCTCGCGCACAGCGCCGCCGCACTCGCTGGCGGCGCGTTGCTCGGTGCCACGGCGCCGCTGCGCGCGCAGGCACCGGCGGTCCAGTCGAAGCGCGACGCGCGACCCAACATCCTGTTCGTCTTCACCGACCAGGAGCGCTATTTCCGGCAGTGGCCCGCGGGCCTGAGCCTGCCGGGACACGAGCGCCTGCAGCGCAGCGGGATCGCGTTCCACAACCACTACTGCCCGGCGGTGATGTGCACGTCCTCGCGCGCGGTGCTGATGACCGGGCTGCAGACCGCCGACAACCGCATGTTCGAGAACGCCGACGCGCAATGGGTGAAGTCGCTGTCGACGTCGGTGCCGACGGTCGGCCACATGCTGCGCAAGGCGGGCTACTACACCGCGTACAAGGGCAAGTGGCACCTCAACAAGGATTTCGAGAGCACCGACCCCGACCGTCTCTTCACCACCGAGATGGACGCCTACGGCTTCTCGGACTACGCCTGGCCGGGCGACGTGCTGGCGCACGCGCTCGGCGGCTACAAGTTCGACCACATGATCACCGGCAGCGCGGTCTCTTGGCTGCGCAACAAGGGCCGCCCGCTCGCCGACGAGGGCAAGCCATGGTCGCTGACCGTGAGCCTGGTGAACCCGCACGACATCATGTACCTGAACACCGACGCGCCCGGCCAGCGCGTGCAGGACACCGGGCACCTGATGATGCACAGCGAGCGCGTGCCCGATCACCCCGACTACCGCCGCACGTGGAACGCGCCGCTGCCCGCGAGCCTGCACCAGCCCTTCGACGAGCCCGGCCGGCCCAGGGCGCACGGGGAGTACGACAAGGCGTGGGGCTTCACGCTGGGCCGCATCCCGCCGGAAGACGCGCGCTGGCATCGCTTCACCGACTACTACCTCAACTGCATCCGCGCGGTCGATGCGCAGGTGGCCACGCTGCTGGCCGAGCTCGATGCGCTCAAGCTGAGCGACCGCACGATCATCGTCTTCACCTCCGACCATGGCGAGATGGGCGGCGCGCACGGCCTGCGCGGCAAGGGCGCGTTTGCCTACGAGGAGAGCCTGCACCTGCCGTTGTACGTGGTACACCCCGACGTGCGCGGCGGTCAGGCCTGCCGCGCGCTGTCGAGCCACATCGACGTGGCGCCGACCTTGCTGTCGCTGGCCGGCATGGACCGCACGCGCAGCAGCGAGTTCGCCGGCCGCGACCTACCGGGCAAGGACCTGAGCCCGGCGATCGGCAAGCCCGCCGCCAGCGGCGTGCACGCGGTGCGCGAGCAGATCCTGTTCACTTTCAGCGGCGTCGCGCAGACCGACTCCGGCCTGATGCGCGTGATCGCCGAAGGCACCGTCGCCGGCAAGGACCAGAAGACGGCGATCCAGGAGGCCGGCTTCAAGCCCGACCTGCTCAAGCGCGGCAGCGTGCGCGCCACCTTCGACGGCCGCCACAAGTTCGCGCGCTACTTCTCGCCGGTGCAGCGGCACCGGCCGACCACGGTCGACCAGCTGTACCAGATGAACGACCTCGAGCTGTACGACCTGCAGAACGATCCCGCCGAGATGAAGAACCTGGCGGCGGCCAAGGGCGCCAACGACGCGCTGGTGGCGTCGATGAACGACAAGCTCAACGCGGCGATGGACGCCGAGTTCGGCAAGGACGACGGCCGCGAGATGCCCGAGGTCCAGGGCATCAACTGGGCGGTGGGCCGCATCGAGCTGTAGGGTGGCGACGGCTGCGGCCTGCGTGGTGCCGCGCGATCGCTGCGGTCAATCGCCCGCGACCTTGGGCGCCTGCGCCGCCGCGTCGTCGGCACCGCTGCCGACCCAGCCGACGAAGATCTGGTAGCCCAGCGCCAGCAGCGTGGCACCGACGAACATGCCGAGGATGCCGCCGCTGCCCATGCCGCCCAGCGCGCCGAGCAGGATCACAGGCATCGGCGCGTCGACGCCGCGGCCGAGCATCAGCGGCTTGAGCACGTTGTCGGCCATGCCCGACACGAACAACAGCACCGAATAGATGATCGCCGCGACGTTGCCGTAGTCGCCGCTGGCCCAGATCCAGCCGATCGCCGGCAGGGTCACGAGCGCGGCCGGCACTTGGGCGATGCCCAGCACGAGGACCAGCGCTGCCAGCACACCGGCCCATGGAATGCCCGCCGCGAGCAGGCAGACGCCGACCAGGATGGCCTGGATGAAGGCCACGCCGACCACGCCCTGGGCGACCGCGCGGATCGTGGCCACCGACAGCGCGGTGAACGCCTGTCCGCGCTCGGCACCGACCACGCGCGTGAAGATCGCGCGGCCGCCGCGTTCGCCGGCCTCGCCGAAAACCATCAGGATCGCAGCGATGATGAACGCGGCGACGAACTGCAGGATCGCACCGCCGATGCTGGCCACCATCGCCAGCGCGCCCTTGGCGAGTTCGCCGATCTTCGGTTGCTGGCTTCGCACCAGCGCCGGCAGGTCCTCGTAGGCCTGCTGCCAGAGCGCGTGGATCTTCTTTCCGACCAGCGGCCAGGCCGCCACGCTCTCGCGCGGCGGAGGAATTTGCAGCGCATCGTTCTGCACCTCGCTGACGAGCTCGTGCACCGAGTCACCCACCGAACTCATCAGCACCGCGGTCGGGGCCACGATCAGCACGATGCCCAGCAGCGCGATGACCGTCGCCGCGAGTCCACCACGGTTGCCGAGGCGGCGCGCGATCGCCTGCTGCAGCGGGTAGAGCGTGACGGCCAGGATCAGCGCCCAGACCATCAGCACCAGGAACGGCGAGAAGACGCGGTAGCAAAGCAGCGCCAGCGCCAGGATCAACCCGGCGCGGATCAGCGCGTCGAGCAGGCCGGCGCCGGTGGCCTCGCCTCGCTCGGTCTCGCTCGCCATGTCTCGCCCGCTTCAGCCCTTGCGGTCGCCGACCTGCGGGAAGCGGTAGATCGCGTCGTTGAGGTAGCGCGTGACCTCGACGATGTCGTCCTCGCTCCAGGTGAGCCCCACGCTCGCCTGCCAGCGGCGCACCTGCGCCTTCAGCGTGTCCCAGTCGGTGGCCAACCGCCGGTCGCGCCAATGCACTTGAGAGTTGTGGCAGGCGATGCAGTGCGTGCTGTACAGCAGCTGGCCCCGGCTCGGCGCGGGCTCGTTCTGCGCGAATGCCGTGGCGCAAGCCACGGCGAATGCCAACCCCGAGAACAACCTGCCCCAGTGCGCACGCATCGCCGACTCCGGCACCGAAGATGCCTGGTCGCACTGTAGGCAGTGCGGCGGCGCGCGTTCTTGCGAACGATCAAGGCGCCGCCGCCGGCGCGGCGATCACGGGCAGGCGTTGAGGCCGGCGCCCGTCGGCGAACTCGTCGTCAGGCTGTCGATCCACTGGGTGATCAGGTCCACGGCCTCGACGTGGTTGGTCTGGCGGCCCACCACCGGCATCGTCTGCCCGGCGCCGACGTGGCTCATGCGGTACAGCAGAATCGACGAGCCCGCGCTGCCCGGGTTGATGTCGTAGACGTAGCCGGGCGTACCGGTGCCCACGTAGGCCAGCGGCAGCTTGCAGACCCCCCAGGTCACCGGCTGCGCGCTCTGGAAGTCGCTCAGCCCGAGCAGCAGGCCCGACTGCGACGCGTAGCCGCCGGCCTGTCCGGCGCCGGCACTGCCGTTGTGGCAGTGCGCGCAGTTGACGTCGAGGTAGGCCGCCGCGCGCGCCGACAGACTCTGGCTGGTGTCCTTCCAGTCGGCGCTCAGTGGTGCCCCCGCCGCATTGCCATCGAAGCCAGTGAGCAGCCCCAGCTCCTTCAGGTTGACGAGCTGGTTCTTCACCACGCCGTTGCCGAAGTCGTAGCTCTTGTTGAGGTTGCGCACCTTGGGCCCGATCGGGTCGGTCGAGCCGCTGCCGTGCGTGCTGCTCGCGTGGCACTGCTGGCAGGTCTGCGAGTTGGGCACCACGTAGTAGAAGTTCTGGCTCGTCGCTGGTGTCGTGCTGCCGTCGACCAGCTCCATCTGCCGGTACTCGCCGGCCGGAGTCAGCGTGGCGTCCTGCTGGTTGTCGTCCCACACGTACGGGATGCCTTCCCACGAGCCGTCGGCTTTGCGCACCAGCAGTCGCGTCTCGATGAGCTGATAGCGGGTGAGGTCGATCGAGCGGCCCTCGACGGTCTGCGTCTGCTGCCCGACCGCGGGCAGCGCGCCGGTGGCCATCGCCTTCGGGTAGTAGAAGGTCTTGACCAGCACCGTGCCGATCGGGAAGTCGAGCGCGCCGCCCGCCGCGTTGTAGTTGATCTTCTGCCCCGCCGGCACGTACATCGCGCGCAGCTTGAAGGCGTAGTCGCTGAACAGCGCGGAGTTGAGGTCGTACGGCACCAGCGGGCTCGCCAGCGACACGCTGTCGGCCGTGACGTCGAGCATCTTCCAGCCCGAGAGCCTGGTCGGCGCGTTGGCCAGCGTGAACACCTGCGGGCCGGACGACGTCACCGGCGGCGCCGGGGTGCCACCGTCGCCCGGCGCGCTGCCGCCTCCGCCACCGCACGCCACCAACGCCGCAGTGGCGGCCACGACGAATCCCCAACGAATGATGCGTTTCATGATCTGTCCAGCAGATGCGGGCGCCGTTGCGGCGCCCGATTCGGTGTCGACGACGGGTTCAGATGCCGGCGGGCAGAGTCACCGCGGGCAGCGTGATCGAGCACGCCAGCCGCGACGGCGCAACGCCCAGCGGTGCGAACAGCGGGGTCTGCGACAGGCCCGCTTGCGACATCAGCGCCACCAGGTTGATGTCCATGTTCTCGTACGACGGCGTCGCGCCGGTGGCGCCGGTCGGCGGCGTCACCGTGTTGCCCTGCGAGCACACCTGCAGGTTGGCGCCGTAGGCCCCGAGGCTGCCGTCGGCCATCGGCGCGGCGGCCGCGGTGGCGGGGTCGACGATGCCGTCCCACAGCACGGCGCCGAACGCCTGCGGCTCGCTCGCGCCCTGCAGCGCACCCATCACCGTGCTGGTGAAGGTGCCGAGCTGCGTCGCGTCGGCGAACGCGCCGCCCGGGCTGCTGCCGAACGCGCTGATCGCGTTGCCGTGGATCGACACGCCGCGCACGTACGGGTCGTAGGCCTTGCCCTGGCTGTCGACCTTGCCCGCCACGCTGGCCAGGTCGATGCCGGCAGCGATCGCGGTGACGGCCAGCACACCGGTGGTCTCGTGGTCGGCGATCGTGTTGCCGCTGACTTCCACGCGCTGCGACGCCAGCACCATCACGCCGGTGCCCGGTGGCACGGTGCGCACCAGGCCGGTCGCGTTGGCGGCCGGCGGCAGGTTGTTGCCGTTGATCTGGTTGTTCAGCACCTTGACGTCGGTGGTGTCGTAGAAGCGCGTCGGGCCGGTGAGCGCGAATACCAGAATGCCGCCGGTGTTGTTGTGCACCGTGTTGCCTTCGACGACGGCGCTGTGCGAGTTCTCGATCTCGACGCCGGCGACGTTGTCGTGCACGTCGTTGTAGCTGACGTGGATGTTGGTCGACTGGCCGACGTAGATGCCGGCGTCGCGCGAGCCGACCACGATGCTGTTGGTGACCTTGACGTTGTCGCTCGACACCGGATAGAGCCCATACGCCATCGTCGAGGTGTTGAACGGGTCGGTGGTCCACTCGGCGCGCAGCGTGTCCATCACCACGGTGTTCGACTGCGTGACGAAGATGCCGTTGCCCGACGCGTCTTCGATCGCGAAGCCGCGCAGCGTCAGGTTGTTGGCCTGCGAGGCCGACAGTCCGTTCTGCGTCAGCGCGTTCCTGAACGACAGGATGGTCGCGCGCATCGGGTCGTAGCCGTTGCCGGCGCCGACGATGGTGATGCCCTTCTTGTTGGCCAGCTGCAGCGGCCCGAGGAAGGTGTACTTGCCCGCCGGCAGAGAGATGGTGCTGCCGTCGGCAGCGCTGTTGAGGATCGCGTTGAGCGCGGTCGTCGTCATCTTGTCCGCGGTCACGGTCACGGTATTGGTGTTGGTGGCCGGCGCGGGCGACGAGTCGCTGCCACCGCCGCCGCACGCGGCGAGAACCGCCGCCACGATGGCGGACACGCCGAACTTGGCAACCTGCTTCATTGAATCTCCAGGGAAGTATTGGCTGTACGATGCGCGCCGCGCTCTACGGTGGGCGTGGGCGTCGAAGGGGTCGCCAATGATCCGAAGGCGATTGCCGGGGGTATTGGCAATCGGGGACAAATGATTGGCCCGCGAGGACACTACGCTCCGAGAGGGGGTGGCCGAGCGCAGGCCGACGGACGGACGGGTCGAGGGGCATGGCGTATCTGGTCAAGGCGGACGAGCTCAACGGCTTCGCCGAGTTCGCACAATCGCGCGGCCTCGACCCCGAGAAGGAACTGGCCGCGGTCGGGCTGTCGGCCACCATGCTGCGCGAGCCCGAGGGCTACATCCGCTTCATCGCGTTCTCGCGCCTGCTCGAGAACGCGGCCGCGCACGCGCGATCACCGCTGCTGGGCATCGAGTTCGTGCGCCAGCGCGGATTCCACGACCTCGAGGGCCCGTTCACGCTGATGCTGCGCCACGCCCGCACGCTCGAGGAGGCGCTGATGCTCGGCGTGCGCTACGACTACGTGTACGGCTCGTCGATGCGGCTGACGATCACACCATCCGGGCACGACGCGGTGGATCTGCTGGTCGAGCCCAAGAGCACGGTCGGCAGCCACGTGCAGGCCACCGAGTTCTGCCTGGCGCGCATCGCCATGCTGATGGAGTGGATCGGCGGCGGCACGATCAAGCCGCTGTCGGTGTCGTTCGCACACCCGGCGCGCCGTCACCAGCGCGAGTACGCCGCGCTCATGGGCTGCGAGTGCCGCTTCAACGCGCCGTCGGCCGGCATGCGCTTTGCACGCTTGTCGCTGCGGCAGCGGCTGCCGTACAGCCACCCGATGCTGTTTCGCATGTGCCTGAGCTTCCTCGAGAGCAATTTCGGCAACAAGGAGCTCACGGTGGCGGCGCGCGTGCGCACGCTCATCGGCCAGTGGCTGCCGGCCGGCGCGGTGACGATGGCGCAGGTGGCCGAGGGGCTGGCCATGCATCCCAAGACGCTGCAGCGCCGCCTCGAGGAAGAAGCGCTCACCTTCGAGGCGCTACTCGAGGAGGTGCGCAAGGAGCGCTTCGTGCAGATCATGGGCCGCAGCGAGCGGCCGTCGCTCGCCAACGTGGCGCTGATGCTCGGCTACTCGGACCAGCCCGCGCTGTCGCGCGCCTGCAAGCGCTGGTTCGGCGTGAGCCCGGGTTCGTACGCCGCCTCGGCGGTGACCGATCATCCGCACTGAGCGACCGCACGGCTCCGCCGCCTTCTTGCCCTTGGCGAGCCTATTCCCCCGGCCCGGCCTATTGCTTCAGGCGCAGCGCCCCGAGAAAGTCGCGCTTGCCCAGGGGCACGCCCTTGTGGCGCAGGATGTCGTACGCGGTGGTGGCGTGGAACCAGAAGTTCGGCAGCGAGAACGACAGCAGGAAATCCTCGCCACGGAACGGCAGCTGCCGCCCGCGGAACTCGAACACCATGTCGGCGCCCTGCAGCGCGTCGACGGCCTGGGCATCGAGCCCGCGCAAGGTGGCGATCGTCTGCGCGACCAGCGCCTGCATGCCGGGATAGTCGAGCTCGTTCAGGCTCGTCGTCACCCGGAACACGCCGTTCTTCACGCCGTCGAGGGCATCGGTCGAATGGTGCACGATCGAGTGGATCTGGAAGCTCAGCGGCAGCATGTCGGGCCACAGCCGCGCCGCGAGCATGTCACCGGGACTGAGGCCGTGTTCGCGGCAATGCGCCGCGCCCTTTTCGAGGAACGCGTGCGCCGCCGACAGCCCTTGCAACCAGCTGCGCACGGTGGCGTCGTACAGCGAGATCGCCATCTCCATCCTCCTCGGGGTGAGTCTGCAGGCGCGGCCCGGTTGCAGGCGCGCCGACGGCCCATTGTGCCGTCAGCCCAGCTCGCCGCGGCGCGGAAGGGCCTCGCCGCAGACGACGATCACGCCATCGTCTCGCGCAGTGGCCGGTAGAGCGCGCGAAAGCGGGCATGACGGGGCAGCATCGCCGCGCGCCACTGCGCATCGGGCTCGATGCGCTGCCGCACCGGCAGGGGCCGGCAGACTTCGTGCTCGCTGCCGCCGGCAGCCAGCCAGGCCAGGCGCGCGGCACCGAGCGCGGCGCCGGTGTCGCCGCCTTCCACCTGCAGCAGCGGACGATCGAGCAGCGCGGCGAGCAGGCGCGCCCAGTGCGCGCTGCGCGCGCCGCCACCCACCAGCACCAGCTCGCGCACGCGCTCGCGCAGCCCGGGGTCGAGCGCGTGCCAGCCGTCGAGCAGGCCGAAGCCCACGCCTTCGAGCACCGCGTGCGCAACGTCCGCGCGGCCGTGTGCGTGCGTCAAGCCGACCAGGGCGCCGCTGGCGTGCGCGTCGTTGTGCGGCGTGCGCTCGCCGCTCAGGTACGGCAGGAAGATCGGCGCGCTCGCGCGCTGCGCGCCGCTCGTCGCCTCGGCCTGCGCCACCAGCGCCGCCTCGTCGGCGGCACCGGTGAGTCGCACCGCCCAGCGCAGCGCGCCGGCGGCCGACAGCATCACCGACATCTGGTGCCAGCGCGCCGGCAGCGCATGGCAGAACGCGTGCACCGCCGAGTGGGGATTCGGCATGAAGCGCTCGCCGACGACGAAGATCACGCCCGACGTGCCGAGCGAGACGAAGCCCTGCCCCGGCTGCACCGCGCCGACGCCCACCGCGCTGGCGGCGTTGTCGCCGCCGCCGCCGGCGATCACAACGCCTTCGCTCAGGCCCCAACGCCGCGCCCATTCGGCGCGCAGCCGCCCCGCGGGCGCCGAGCCCTCGACCAGCGCCGGCATCTGCGCTTCGCGCAGGCCGCAGGCGGCGAGCAGCTCGCGCGACCAGCGTCGTGCGTCGACGTCGAGCCACAGCGTGCCCGAGGCGTCGGAGCAGTCGGTGACGCGTTCGCCGCTCAAGCGCCAACGCAACCAGTCCTTCGGCAGCAGCACGGTGGCCGTGCGCTCGAAGGTGTCGCGCTCGTGCTCGCGCAGCCAAAGCAGTTTCGGTGCGGTGAAGCCCGGCATCGCCAGGTTGCCTGCGATCGCGTGCAACCGCGGCGCCGCGGCTTCCAGCGCGGCACATTGCGCGGCGCTGCGGCCATCGTTCCACAGGATCGCCGGGCGCAGCACGTCGCCGCCGGCATCGAGCAGCACAGCGCCGTGCATCTGGCCCGAAAGGCCGATCGCCTGCACCGCGGCCAGCGCCCCGGCAGCCTGATCGCGCAACCGCTGCATCGCCGCATCGAGCGCGGCCCACCAGTCGTGCGGATGCTGTTCGCTCCACAACGGCTGTGGCTGCGCGATCGCCAGCGCGGCGCCAGCGCCGGCGACCACCCGGTGCGACGCGTCGAGCAACAGCAGCTTGATCTCGGACGTGCCGAGGTCAATGCCGAGGAACATGGCGCGCTCAGTCGGTGGGCGCCGGCGTCGCGGTGGCGCCGCTGAACCGCCGTGCAGCCTGGCGGCGGAACTGCCGCGGGGTCATGCCCTTCACCTCGAGGAAGCGGCGGTTGAAGTTGGCGACGTTGTTGAAGCCCACCTCGTAGCAGATGTGCGTGACCAGGCGGTCGCTCTCCATCA
>Ga0335084_10007729_pt1 | contig 10685 bp, 10 predicted proteins | sample Lox_Sample_44_FD_206721 | JGI IMG/M metagenome (GOLD analysis project Ga0335084, IMG submission 206721) | Soil microbial communities from Loxahatchee National Wildlife Refuge, Florida, United States - Lox_Sample_4.4 | ecosystem: Environmental > Terrestrial > Soil > Wetlands | place: USA...
GTTCACCGCGGGTCTGCTTCTCCAGAACGTGGTCGGCCTCGGGACTGCGATCGATGCCGACCACGCGGCGTTGCTGCGGCGATCAGGCGTGAACGCCATCCGGGCGCTTCCCGGGCGCGGGATCCGGACGTGGGGCGCGCGCACCGTGGGCAGCGGGCGTGAGAGCGGCGAGGAGTGGAAGTACGTACCGGTCCGCCGCCTCGCCCTCTACCTCGAGGAGAGCATCGACCGCGGGCTCTCGTGGACCGCCTTCGAGCCGAACGACGAGCCGACCTGGACGACGATCCACCGCCTCGTCGAGGCGTTTCTCGACTGGACGTTCCGGTCGGGCGCCTTCGCAGGCGCGACTCCCGCGGAAGCCTTCTTCGTCCGCTGCGGCACCGACACGACGACCCAGCGCGACATCGAGCGCGGGATCGTCGTCATGGAGGTCGGCTTCGCGCCGCTCCGACCCGCGGAGTTCGTGACCTTGCGGATCCGCCACAAGTGGGACTAGCGGGTTCCGTCAGGCGGAGACGATGAAGACCGGCGTCCCGATGTGGACGTGGTCGAACAGCCACTCCGCGTCCGGGACATACATGCGGATGCAGCCGTGGGAGGCCGAGTAGCCGATCGACGCGGCGTCGGGGGTCCCGTGCATGCCGACGCCCGGTGCGTTGAGGCCCATCCATCGCGTGCCGAGCGGATTGCCGGGCCCGGGCGGAATTGGCTGCAGGCCCTTGGCCCAGGGAGAGTCGGGCGGGATCCACCACGGGTTGCGCTGCATGTCGACGACGTGCCAGCTCCCGGTCGGGGTCGGGTAGATCGCCTGGCCTGTCGCGACCTTGAACGTCCGCCACACGCGCGTCCCGGAGAAGACGCGCATCGTGTTCGTACCGCGGTGAACGACGATCACGGGCCCGAAGTGGTTCCGGGAGATCACCGGCGCAACGGTCTTCGCAGCCGGCCGGATCAGCGGTCTCCGTGCGAGGGACAGCGCGTCCTCGATGCGCTGCTGCGTCACCGGCAGGCGGATCTGCAGGCCTGGCTTTCCGGGATGAAGGACCGGCGTCAGCCTCGAGGTAAGCGTGGCGGTCGCGTTAACCGGATCGATCGAGAGCCTGCGCGCCAGAACCTGCGAGTAGGCGGCGACACGGTCGCTGTCGACGCTCGCGTAGACGCCCACCTGCTGGCCCGACCGCGCATGAAGCGCGTGCTCGAGGGTCCGGTTTACGTCGACGCTCGCGCCGAGCTCGGACGGGCTGATCGTCCAGTGGGTCCCGTAGAAGACGAAGTGCAGCGGCCGGTTGTACGACCAGGAGATCGCGGCGCGCGCCTTCTCGACCGGAAGGTCTCCGATGGGCAGTCCGCCGACGGCGACCCCACTTGGAACGACTCCGCCGCGCTGGGCGCTCGGAGCCGCGGCCCCCGAGGCGACTGCGACCACCAACACGAGCAGCAGCAACCGCTTCACGAGCTAGATGGTACGACCTCCGCAGCACGAAGGGTAGGCTCGACCGAATGGCCGACCGGCTGTGGGCGCCGTGGCGCATGGAGTACATCAAGCAGGCCGACGAGGAAGACGGCTGCGTCTTCTGCCGCGCGGCCGAGGCGAGCGACGAGGACGGGCTGGTCGTGCACCGCGGCGAGCGCGCGTTCGTGCTCCTGAACAAGTTCCCCTACTCGTCCGGCCACCTGATGGCGGCCTCGTACCGGCACGTGGGCGACATCGCCGACCTCGAGGACGTGGAGGTGCTCGAGCTGCACCGGCTGGCCGAGGGCGGCATGGCTGCGCTCGCCGAGGTCTACGCGCCGCAGGGCTACAACCTCGGCTGGAACCTCGGCCGGATCGCGGGCGCGGGAATCCTGGACCACGTCCACCTCCATGTGGTCCCGCGCTGGGCGGGCGATACGAACTTCATGCCGGTACTCGCGGACGTGAAGGTGATCCCGGAGCACCTGGCCGAGACGCGACGCCGGCTCGCCGCCGCCTGGCCACGGTGACGTAGGTCCCGACACAAGGCACTCGGTGAGCCGCCGCTACTCCGGCCTTTCCTGCGGCCGCTTCGAACTGGCGTTCCCAGTCCGCCTCGTCGTAGTGGCCGAGCGATGCCGGAGATCAGACCGTCGTCGCCGCTCGTCCACTCCTCGAACCCGCTGATGCTCACCTGCCGCCCGGTGCCACCGGGGCCCGTGTTCGTGCCGTGAGCGTCCAGTGCGCTCGGAGGTGTACAGACTCTTGCTCCTAACCCGGCGGCGCGGGCCACCACGTCCGCTCGCCGAGCTCGAATGTCAGCGCAGGCACGAGGACCGACCGGACGACAAGCGTGTCCAGGAGCACTCCGAGCGCAACGGTGACGCCGAGCTGGGTGAGCGGTATCAGCGGCAGCACTCCGAGCACGGCGAACGTCCCGGCGAGCACGACGCCCGCCGAGGTGATCACGCCACCGGTGACCGCGAGCGCGGCAAGCATGGCGTCGCGCGTCGCCATCTCGTGGGCCTCCTCGCGCACCCGAGCCATCAGAAAGATGTTGTAGTCGACCCCGAGCGCGACGAGGAAGATGAACGCGAAGAGCGGATAGCTCGGATCCTCGCCCGGGAAGTCCGCGAACGCCTCAAAGACGAGCAGGGACAGCCCGATCGCCGCGAGGAACGACAGCACAACGGTTGCCATCAGCATCGCCGGCGCGACGACCGCACGCAGCAGAGCGACGAGGATCGCGAAGACGACGAGCAGCACGAGCGGGACGAGCAGCCGCGTGTCGCGCCGCGTCGCCGAGCGTACGTCCGCCTCTTCTGCGGTCGCGCCGCCGACGAGGACGGCATCGCCTCCGACCGCGCGGAGATCACCGCGCAGTGTCGCTATCGCCGCATAGCCCGCCTTGCTGAACGGATCGGCGGCAATCGTGACGTCGAAGCGCGTACCAGGCCCGCCGCTCTCGGAGCGGCCAACGGACGCGACGGCATCGGATGCAGCAGCCGCCCGGCGAACCACACCCACCTTGTCCCGGTCGGTGACGAGCACGACGGTCGGAGCGCTCGCGCCGGCCGGGAACGAGCGGTCGATGAGCTCCTGCCCCTGGACCGACTCCACCTTCCCGCGAAAGATGTCGGCGGTCGTCAGCTTGTCGTCGAGCGTCAGCGCCCCGACCGCGACCGCGCCCAGCGCCAACGCCGTCACGATCCAGACGAGACGGTGGCGGCGCTCGATCCAGTCGCCAAGCCGGCTCCATACGCCGCCCCGCGCTGTCTCCTCGGACCCCACCCGCGGAACGAACGGCCAGAAGGCCGGCCGGCCACCGATCAGGAGGAGCGCAGGGAGAACGGTGAGCATGGCGACGGCCGCCACGGCGACGCCCATCGCGCCCACGGGGCCGAGTCCGGCGGTCGAGTTGACCGCGGCGAGCGAAAGGCACAAGAGGGCGGCAACGACGGTCGCAGCAGACGCGACGATCGCAGGCCCTGCCTGACGTACGGCCACCCGCATCGCCTCGTGCTTGTCCTCGACGACCCGCAGCTCCTCTCGGTAGCGCGCCGTGAGCAGTAGCGCGTAGTCGGTGCCCGCCCCGAAAACGAGCACGAGCAGGATCCCTCCGACCTGGCCGTTGATGACGACGCCGTTGGAGGCGAGCACATATCCGAGACCGCGCACCACCGACTCCGCCAGGATCACCGCAAGGAGCGGCAGGAACCAGAAGATAGGGCTGCGGTAGATGATCACGAGGAGGAAGAACACGAGACCGACGGTCGCGAAGAGCAGCGTCGAGTTGATGCCTTCGAACGCCTTGCTTGCATCAGCCGAGAAACCGGCGGGCCCAGTCACCTTCGCTTCGAGGCCCGGCGGTAGGTCCTTCGCCGCGATCTCGCGAATCGCGGCGACCGCGTCGATGAGCACGTTCTCGTCCCCGCGAGCGACGATCGGCGCGGCCAGGGTAGCGCCCTGCCCGTCCTTCGAGAAGACAGGCGGCGTCACCGTGGCGACGCCTTCGATGTCAGCCGCCAGGATCGATGCGCGCCGCTCGGAGACGGCCGCACGGGTTCGGGCATCGAAGCCGTCGGCATCGTTGTACACGATGATCGCGGGCGTCGACTGCCCTGAGGCAAAACCGTCAGAGGCTTTCAGAACCCGCACCGACTCCGCATCCCCAGGCAGAAAGCTCGACGGCTCGTTTTTCTGAGCAGACTCGAACTTGCCGGCGAGCGGGCCGAGCCCGGCGACGATCACGAGCCAGAGCGCGAGGACGAGGAACTTCGAGCGACGGCCCGAGACGAGCGCGGCGAGTTTCGACATCAATCGGCGAGGCTAGCCGAGTCGGGTGCGTGGCTCATCGTGCGGATTGAACGACGGCGCGCCCGGGCGATCCAAGGGCGCCGCCTCTCTTCAGAACGGACTCCGAGCTCCAGGCGGATCCTTACCCAGGAGCTCGGAAACCGCTTCGACCGTGCGGTCGATCTGCTCGTCGCCGTGGGCGGTCGAGAGGAACATCGCCTCGTTCTGGGACGGGGCGAGGTAGATCCCGCGCTCGAGCAGGCCGCGGAAGAGCGCCGGGTAGTCGTCGACGAACAGCGTCGCCATCGCGCCGACGCGCTCGAAGCGGCCGTACGCGCCGAGTGCGTCGAGCCGGCGACCCTTTGTCTCCAGGTGGTCGTACACCTCGGGTGTGAGCCTGCGCAGGACCGAGAGCCCCGCCGCCGTCGCCAGCGGGTTCCCGGAGAGCGTGCCCGCCTGGTAGACGTCTCCGACCGGCGCGAGGCGCTCCATCAGGTCGGCCGAGCCTCCGAACGCCGCGAGCGGAAGCCCGCCGCCGACGATCTTTCCGAGCACGGTCAGATCCGGGAGCACGCCGTAGCGCTCCTGGGCGCCGCCGCGCGCCACCCGGAACCCGGTGATCACCTCGTCGAAGACGAGCAGCGCGCCGCTCTCGTCGCACAGCCGCCGCAGGCCCTCGAGGAACCCGTCGACCGGCGGGACGACCCCCATGTTTCCCGCGACCGGCTCGACGAAGACGCACGCCGCGCCGTCGATCTCGCGCTCCACGGCCTCGAGGTCGTTGTACGGGACGACCCGCCCCTCCGCCCGGGCGTCGATCCCGAGCGTCCGCACACCGGAGCCAGCTTCCGAGAGGAACGGGTCCGCGTGCCCGTGGTAGCAACCCGCGAAGCGGACGAACGGCTCGCGCCCGGTCGCCGCACGGGCCAGCCGCAGCGCCGTCATCGCGGCTTCCGTCCCGGACGAGACGAGACGAACCATCTCGATTGACGGCACGGCATCGACGATCTCCTCCGCGAGCTCGACCTCACGCTCGGTGGCCGTGCCGAACGTCGTGCCCTCCCGCGCAGCGGCGATCACGGCCTCGACCGTCTCCGGGTCGGCGTGCCCGAAGATCAGCGGGCCCCACGAGAGCACCCAGTCGACGTGCCGCCTGCCCTCGACGTCCTCGAGGTACGCCCCCTCCCCGCGCTGCGCGAACAGCGGCTCGTCGAGCCCGACAGCCTTCATCGCGCGCACCGGCGAATTGACGCCGCCGGGAATGACCTCGAGCGCCCGCGCGTAGAGCTCGCGGGTCGTCACTCGCCGTCGTCGCGTAGGGCGAACAGCTCCTTCAGCTGCTCCGAGCCGTTCTCCTTCGCGCGGACCGTCGGCGCGTGCAGCAGCTTGTTGACGATCTGCGCGGTCAGCGTCTCGACGGCCTGACGCTCTCGCGGAGAGAGATCGGCCAGACGCGGCTCGGCGCGCGCCAGCTCTTCCGTGCGGATCTCGGCGGCTCGGCGTCTGAGCGCGGCGATCGCGGGGGCGGCTCCGCGCGAGCGGCGCCACTCCGCGAAACGCTCGGCCTCCTCGGCGACGATCCCCTCGGCCTCGCGGATGTCCTCCTCACGGCCGACGAGCCCCTCGCCGAGCTCGTCGATGTCGTGGAGCGTGCAACCTTCGAGCATCCCTATCTGGGGGTCGAGGTCACGCGGCACGGCGATGTCGATCAGGACGAGCGGCTTCGTCCGGGGCTGCACCGCCTCTACGTGGAGGATCGGATACGGGCAGCGCGTCGCTGAGATGACGACATCCGCGTCGATCAGCTCGACGGCGACCGCGTCGAACGGCGCGGCCCGGCCGCCGACCCGCTCGGCCAGCTCGCGCGCGCTCTCCAGCGTGCGGCTCGCGACGACCACCTCGGCGCCGCGCGACTGAAGGGTTCGCGCCGAGAGCTCGCTCATCTTCCCCGCGCCGAACAGGAGCGCCCGCTTGCTCTCGAGGCCTCCGAGCGCGTCCGCCGCGAGATCGACGGCAGCCGTCGCGACCGACTCGGGCATCTCCGCGAGCCTGGCCTCGGTGCGGACGCGCTTCCCCGCATGCAGCGCCTCCTCGAAGAGCCGGTTCAGGACGGCGTCGGTGGCGCCGGCCGCGAGCGCGGACTCGTACGCGTGGCGAACCTGCCCGAGGATCTCCCCCTCCCCTGGGACGAGCGAGTCGAGCCCGGCCGCGACCCGCAGGAGGTGCTCGACCGCCTCGTCGCCCTCCCATACCGCAAGCACGCCGTCGAGGTCGAGCCCCGAGCGGCGTTCGAGCGCGGCGCGCGCTGCCGCCTGGCCGCCTCCGTGCAGGTAGATCTCGGTGCGGTTGCACGTCGAGAGGACGACACCGGCGAGCTCCTTCGCGAGCTCGAGCTCGCGGCCGTCGTCGAGGTAAAGCTGCTCGCGAATCTCGAGCGGGGCATGCCTATGAGACACGCCGACGGCGAGCAAGTCCCCGGATTCATGCGGAAAAGGAGCCACTCTGAACCCGGCGCGATGCTACCGCACGGCGTGGAGCGGCTAGCCGGTACTGAACTCCGCCCACAGCGGCCGGTGGTCGGAGATGTGGTACCGGGCGTAGGCGAGATACGGCTTGAGACCGCGCTGCTGGTAGAGGTCGGCGAAGAGCGCGTTGTCGAAGTCGAACACGTTCATCTGGCCCGTGAAGCGGTCATTGGCGGCCCCGGGGAAGAACGCGATCTGGTCGTAGTGGCTGTCCGAGGCGATCGCGGAGCCGATCTGCGAGGTGTGCGGGGGAATCTCGAGCCCGCGGTAGGTGAGCGCGTCGTAGATCGGGTCGCCCTTGATCGCCTTCGGCAGGTTGAAGTCCCCGAGCGGGATCGTGTCCGGGACGTAGGTGTTTGGGTCGGCGCGGCGCCTGTTCGCCCACCACGCGACCGCATAGGTCTCGAGGACCCGGCGCTCGACGTCCGTCTTCTTCGGCGAGCCGTAGAAGAGGTGCACGTTCGCGAGCAGGAAGCGGAACGCGCCGCTCTCGAAGCTGCCGAGGTACGGCCCGCGGTCGAACCCCGGAAAGGCCGTCGTCGTCCCCGGAAGCTTGATCTGCTTCGTCGCGCTCGGCGGGATCGAGAGCCGCCCCACCTCACGGAGCCTGGAGACCCTGGCCGTGTCGAACAGGAATGCCTGGCGCTCCTGGTTCCCTGACGCGTCCGAGAAGAGCAGCTGGTAGCGCTTCGGAAGCCGGTCGTGGATCGCCTCGATGCCCCGGAGGTTGTCGTTGACTTCCTGGACGGCGACCAGGTCGAACCAGGTGACGACCTCCGCGATCAGCCGGTAGTCGTCGTCGAGCCGGTCCTGGACACCGAGGTTCGCGATGTTCCAGGTCGCGAGCAGCAGCCGGCCCGCGCCCTTCTTCGGAATCGCGCGGCCCGGCTTGGTGTCCCGGTAGCGCCGGAGTGCGCGGGTCTCTGCGGCGACGTCGTAGGTGTAGTCGAACCGCGGCTTCGGAAACGGCGGCATGCCTAGCCGCGCCCGAAACCGTCCGGAACGCTCAGAGGAAGCGCCGCTCTCGGCTCTCGTCGCCGTGCTCGACCAGCACGGCCGCGGTGTAGGCGCCTCGCAGCGCGCGTGGGAGCGCGCGGAGGTAGCGCTCGCCGTCCTCGGGCCAGACGACCTCTGTCGTCCCGTCTTCGATGATCGTGGTCGTGTCGAGCCAGTGCCGGATCGCAGGCGTGGAGCCAACAGCCCGGCCGTTGACGAGCGTGACCTCGCCCCTCTTGCCCCTCCATCCCCGGATCTCGACCTTCACGGCTTCTCGAATCCTATCGCGCGCGTGTGCGGATTTCGCCTCTCGCGGCTCGGTCGGAGGAGGAGAGAGCGGACGACGGGGATCGAACCCGCGACCCTCAGCTTGGGAAGCTGATGCTCTACCAACTGAGCTACGTCCGCGCTGGAGCGATTCTAGCCCAGGCCGAAAGAGCGACTTTCGGTGGAACCCTGTACACCGTGAGGGTTCTACCGAACCTTCTACTGGGTCTAGCTCGGCGCTGGCGCTCACTGGCGCGCGACTGGCGCGCGCTCGAGGGCCGCTCGCTCCTAGGGCTGCCCGGTTAGATCGCTCGCGAGGTAGACGGCGTCAAGCGAAACGCGCCCGCTGGCGCCAGCGGTGACTCTGATTGTCTCTGGTCTGCCGAGGAAGCACCACTCGCGGGGTACCGAGCCTCCACCGCGCAAGTCGGGGGCTCCACACGCCGGCGCCGGGCAACCGACGCCGCCCAGAGGTCCGGGCGTGCCTGGCAGAACCTCGGCGACCACGACCTCCCCAGGGACAAAGGCGCCAGAGGCGGTCTGCGTCGGAACAGAGAACGCGCGCGGCCCCTCGAGCAGTGGGCCGCAGAACCAGAGCGCGTCCCCGCCAGCCGAGCGGCTCACAGTCCCGCCGGCGATCGAGCCGCGGAAGTGGAAGTCGCCGAGGAAGTCCTCGTAGTACGCGGGGGCGGGCCAACCGCCGCCGGCGTCGTGCCAGCCGTTGAGAAAGCCTGAGAATGCGTACGTTGTGACGCGCAACCAGTCGCGGGTAGCGATTGCCCCATTGTTGAGCGAGCCTGGGGCGAGGACCCACCCAGAGATTCCCGGGCGGATCCTAGGATTCGGGTAGATCCCTGTCAGGTCTCCCCCCGCGTGGACTCCCTTGAGCGTGGCACTTGACCCCCTCGGCCCGCGCGCACCTCGCGGGAGTTGGCCAGGCTTGAAGTCCTGCCGCAGAAGCGACCGGTCGATCACCTGCCGCGTGCCGACGCTATTGGCCGGCAGGAGCGCCTTGGTGGCCGCGACCGACGTGCCGCCGAGCGCAACGAACAAGGCTACGTAGGCCACCAGATTTGAACGGATGTGCGTGAGCATCTCTCCCCTTTTCCCTGGACACATGATGCGCCATCGGCGCACCGCCGTGCAGGGAGCCGCGCACTGGCGCGACGTCGACCTCATCGAGAACCGTCTGCGGGCCGAGGACAGCAAGACCGAGACGGGCGAGCGTTCGATCGCTCGGCAAGACCTTGGCCGAGACCCTCTGGCAGCACCGCAGGAGCTCGGCGTTCCAGGGCGACGACGAGCGCGTGTTCTGCCACCCTGAACTCGGAAGCCTTACCGGATGGATGGTAACCAGGCTACGAGCCGGCCCTCCGGCGCGGGTTCGCAGCGGCCCGCATCGACTGGCCCGAGGGCTTCCGCCGCTGCCACGATCTGCGCCGAGCTCGCCCCGAACGACTGACACGTCCCCAAGAGCGACTTTCGCCGGCGGGAGCACGTAGGCACGCTCGATGTGTGCGCCGGCCCGCGGTCGTCCTCGGCCTCTTCCTGCTCTGCTGCACCGCTGCCTGCAGCCTGCGCAGACAGGTCGTCCTCCCCTCCCCGTACTGCCGCAGCGGCGGGCCGCTCGCGGGCGTCTACCACCAGCAGAGGCTGATCGTGAAGAGCCGCTGTCGGATCGCGGTCGGCACCGTCGGCAAGGTTGTGTTCGAGCCCTACGACGGCGACGTCCACGTCGACCTCCGCCTCGACCCGGGCTACGAGCGGCTGCTCTCGGACGGGAACGACCGGGTCGGGGGCGACCTCGTCGTCGAGATCATCCCGCAGGACCGCTCTCGGGTTGCCGTCCCCGAGGAAGGCCAGCGAGTGGAGGTCGTCGGCCCGTGGGTCGACGACACTCAGCACGGCTGGAACGAGATCCATCCGGCCTGGTGGGTCAGCGCGGGAACGATCAGGCCCGCAAGCGCCGAGGAGCTTCGCCGTGTCCAGCTCCTCCTCCAGGGCGTCGAGGGAGCCGCCGAGGAGGACGATGGCTGAGGAATAATCCGGGGAGACGAAACGAAGGGGGAACGATGGGATCCGAGCTCCACGAGAACGCCAGGACGCTCGTCGCCGAGGGGAAGGGCATCCTCGCCGCGGACGAGAGCGACAGCACGATCAAGAAGCGCTTCGACTCGATCGGGGTCGAGTCGACCGAGGACAACCGGCGCTTCTACCGCGAGCTGCTCTTCACGACCCCGGGGGCCGAGGAGTTCATCAGCGGCGTGATCCTGTTCGACGAGACGATCCGCCAGAGCTCCGGGGACGGGACGCCGTTTCCAAAGCTCCTGCAGCAGCGCGGGGTCATCCCGGGGATCAAGGTCGACAAGGGCGCGAAGCCGCTCGCGCTGGCCGAGGACGAGACCGTCACCGAGGGTCTCGACGGGCTCCGCGAGCGGCTGGCCGAGTACCACGAGCTCGGCGCCCGCTTCACGAAGTGGCGCGCGACGTACTCGATCGGCGGCGGCCGCCCGAGCGAGTACTGCGCCTGGGCCGACGCGCACGCGCTCGCACGGTACGCCGCGCTCTCGCAGGAGGCCGGCTGCGTGCCGATCGTCGAGCCGGAGGTCCTGATGGACGGCGACCACACGATCGAGGAGAGCGCGAAG
>Ga0335084_10007730_pt1 | contig 10684 bp, 8 predicted proteins | sample Lox_Sample_44_FD_206721 | JGI IMG/M metagenome (GOLD analysis project Ga0335084, IMG submission 206721) | Soil microbial communities from Loxahatchee National Wildlife Refuge, Florida, United States - Lox_Sample_4.4 | ecosystem: Environmental > Terrestrial > Soil > Wetlands | place: USA: Florida...
CCGATGGCTCGACGCGGCGGATCTGGAGCGCAAGTTTCCGCAATTCCGTCTTGGACGGCTTGGGCTTCTCGAAGAGGAAGCGGGCTTCCTCCGCGCGACGGACTGCGTGGCCGCGCTGCGCGCGCTCGCGGAGCGGCACGGCGTCCAGTTCGCCACGGGCGATGATGCCGCCGTCGAACCCATGTCCGGCCGCGTGACCGTCCGGGCAGGCGCGTCGACCTATCGGGCGCCGCAGGTCGTGGTGGCAGCGGGTGGCTGGTCGAAGCGTCTCTTTCCCGAGCTGGGCGGCGCGCTCTGGCAGTGCCAGCAGGGCATCATGTACATGGAAGGTGTCCCGCCGGAATTCTGCCGGCCCGCGCTGACCCCGTACTCGGTCCCCGGCACCGGCTTCTACGGCTTCCCCGCCGAGCCGGGACGCGTCGGGCTCAAGATCGCCCGGCATCTCGTCACCGATCCCATCGACGACCCGGACTTCGACCGGCGTACGACGCCCGCAGGATTCGTCGAGTCGGCCGGCGCGTTCGTGCGCGACTGGTTCGGGCTCGATCCCTCCCGCTACCGGGTCACCTACGACAGCTGCATGTACAACCTCTCGCCGAGCAACGACTTCCTCCTCGACTTCCACCCCGAGGCCCCGGGCGTCTTCGTCGCCACCGCGGGCTCGGGCCACGGCTTCAAGTTCGGCTCGATCCTGGGGACCATCGTGCTCGACCGGCTGGACGGCATCCGGAGCGACCGGTGGACGCCGCAGTTCTCGTACGAGTCGTTCCTCAGCGCGGGCGCCCGGCCCCGGCTCCTCTGATGGCCGGGCGGCGGGCTACTTTCGGGCCGGTTTCCTGAGGCCGAGATCGCTGCGGGACACCGCGAGGAGCCGCTTGTAGGAGTCGGTCACGACCCGATAGCCCTCGGCGACGAGGAGGTCGCCGTCCCCCGTCGTCTTGACCTTGCGCCACTGAGCCTCCAGGTCGTCCAGCACCTCCACGGCTTCCTCGCTCAGGATCACCGCCGAGCCGGCCGCCGTCCGCTCGTGGTCGGCGAAAGAGCGCTCGAGCAGGTTGATGTGACCCTTCCCGATCCTGGCCTGGCGCTTCTGGAGCTTGCCGATGAAGGCCTTGATGTCCGCCAGGCTCCGGAGCACGCGGCTGTAGTGCTCGCGCTTGAGGTTCCATTGCTCCGTGCGGGTCATGAGCCAGGCGCCCAGGAGGACGCCTCCGAAGCCGGACACGATCACGGCCAGGGCGAGCGCGCTCCAGCCGAACATCTGGATGCCGTGGCCTTCGAGCATTGCCGTCTCCCCTGGGCCGGGTCCGTTCAGAGCGGTGCGACGTCGACCGCCTGGCCGGACTGGGCACTCTTCGTCACCGCATCCGTGAACTCCATGTAGCGCACGCCATCCTCGAAGTTCGTGTGCGTGATCTTCTCGCGGCCGCGGATGGCGTTGACGAACTCCTCCTCCACGCGCCAGCCGACCCGCTTCTCCGCCGGGATGGGGATCTCGCGCAGCTCCTTGTCGCCCCGCCGGCCACCCGACAGCCGCTTGGCGTCCGCCTCGATGCGCAGGGTGCCTTCGCTGCCGAAGATCCACGCCTGCGGCGTGGGCGCCAGCCCGGTGATCGCGCTGAAGCGCAGGTGCGCGATGGCGCCGCTTCCGAGCGTGGCGAGGATGTCCACGTGCTCGGGCACCTTCACCTCGTGCCAGGCGCCGCTCTCGTCGCGCCGGCGGGGCACGGCGATCTTCGTCATCGTCATCACGCGCTTCGCCGGCCCGACCCAGCGCATCATGGCCTCGTACCAGATGCCCATGTTGAGGATGTTGTGGCCGCTCCGCGTGATGTCGTGCCGCCAGTGGAGCGGCCCGTCAGGGCTCACGAAGCCGCCCTGGCTGCCCTGGAGCTCGACCGACAGCACCTCGCCCGCGTATCCCTCCGCCAGCTTGGCCTTCACGGCGGGATCGACCTCGAGCGTGTGCGGCGCCGGCACGATCTGCGCCACGAGGTGAGGCTTGGCGCGCGAGGCCGCCAGCATGCGTCGCCCCTCCGCGGCGTTCATGGCCATGCGCGCCTCGCAGAGCACGTGCTTGCCGGCGTCGAGGGCGGCCAGCGTCATCTCGCAGTGCGTGTACGGCCACGTGCCGATGCACACCGCGTCGATGTCCTTGGCCGCGATGATCTCGCGCCAGTCGCCGTGGACCCGGGAGATCCCGAACTCCTTGGCGACCTTCTCGCCCGACTCCTTCGAGCGATTGGCCACCGCGACGAGCTCGACCCCCGGCTGCGCCTTGAGGTTGGGAGCGTGAAACTTGCGGCTATTGGCGCCCAGTCCGATGAAGCCTACGCGGATCTTTTGGTCTGTCATGGCGCGCATGGTAGCAGAAATGCGGCGGCCGTACAGCGGTCGGTCAGATCGGCGCGGTTCGGGCGATAATGCAGCCCAGATGGCCGCCGAAGCCCTCATCTTCCGCGATCTCGCCTACGTCTTCCTCGCCGCCGTGATCGGCGGAGCGCTCGCGTGGGCGACGAGGCAGCCCCTCATCCTGGGCTATGTCCTCGGGGGCATCCTCATCAGCCCGTTCACCCCGGGGCCGTCCGTCTCCGACGTCCACACCTTCGAGATCATAGCGGAGATCGGCGTCATCCTGCTGATGTACTCGGTCGGCATGGAGTTCTCGCTGAGCGCGCTCCTCGAGGTGAAGTGGGTCGCGCTCCTGGGCGCGCCCCTCGGCATCGTGCTGTCCATCGGCCTCGGCATGGCGGCCGGCAGCCTGCTGGGTTGGCTGCTCCTGCAAGGCGCCATCGTGGGCATGGTGATCTCCGTGGCCAGCACCATGGTGCTGGCCCGCCTGCTCGCCGACCGGGGCGAGCTCCACTCGCAGCACGGCCGCGTGATGATCGGGCTGACCCTGGTCGAGGACCTCGCCGTGGTCCTCCTCACCATTCTCATTCCCGTCCTGGGAGGATTGGGGCGCGAGAGCGCCATCGCCGTCACGGTGGCCTTCGGCAAGGCGGCGCTGATCCTCGTGCCCTTCGCGTTCCTCGCGGCCAAGGTCGTGCCGCGCATCATGGGGCTCGTGGCCAGGATGCGCAACGACGAGATGCTCTTCCTGGTCGCGCTTGCCATCGGCCTCGGCACGGCCGCGCTGACGCAGGCGGTCGGGCTGTCGCTGGCGCTGGGCGCCTTCCTCGCGGGCCTGCTCATCAGCGGCTCGGACGAGGCGCATGCCGCCCTGCCGCGCATCCTCCCGCTGCGCGATGCGTTCGTCGCGCTCTTCTTCGTGACCATCGGCACCCTCATCGACCCGAGCACCGTGCTCGCGCACCTGCCCCTGCTCGGCTCGATGCTCGCCCTCATCGTGGGCGGCAAGCTCGTCATCTGGGCCTTGGTGGTCCGCCTCTTCATGTATCCGTGGCGGACGGCGCTGCTCGTCGCCGTGGGGCTGACGCAGATCGGCGAGTTTTCCTTCATCCTGGTCCAGGTCGCGCGGACGGCGGGCCAGATCCAGGACGACGTCTACAGCACGACCCTCGCGGCGGCGCTCCTGAGCATCTTGGTCAACGCCGTGCTGGTACGCTACGCGCCAGCGTGGATCGGCAGCGCGCGCGAGTCTGTGGCGGCCTGAGCAGGCTACTCGCTCTCGCTCGCGCGCTCCGGGCCTCTCAACGTCGCGCCGCCGTCCACCACGAGCGTGTGCCCGGTGATGTACCGCGCGTGATCCGAGAGGAGGAAGCGCACCGCCTGGCCGATGTCCCAGCCGGTGCCCTCCCGCTGCAGCACGGAGGCCGTGCGCCGCCGCTCGCGCGCCTCCGGGCTCATCCCGCGCTGATACACCATCGGCGTGTACACGGGCCCCGGGGCCACGCAGTTCACGCGCACGCCGTCCCGGCCGTGGTCCACCGCCATGGCCCGGGTGAGCGCGATCACCGCGCCCTTGGAGGCCGAGTACACGGTGAGGCCGCGCGGGCGCAGAGCCGAGATGGACGAGACGTTGACGATGGCGCCGCCGCCGCTCTTGATCATGGCCGGAATGGCGTGCTTGGAAGCCAGGAACATGGTTTCCACGTTGACCTGCATGACGCGGCGCCAGTTCTCCTGGCTCTCCGCCACCACGGACCCTCGGCTACCGATGCCCACGTTGTTGTCGAGGAAATCGAGCCGGCCGAACCGGTCAAGGGCCGTCCGCACCATCGCCGCGCAGTCCTCGTCGCGCGTGAGATCCGCCTCGTGTGCGATGGCCTCGCCGCCGTCGTCCTTGATCATGGCCACGGTCCTGTCGGCGAGATCGACCGCCTTGTCCACCACGATGACCTTCGTCCCCGCCCGCGCGAGGAGGATGGCCGCGGCGCGCCCGTTGCCGATGCCCGCCCCCGCCGCACCGCCCCCGGTGACGATGGCGACCTTCCCCGCCAGCCCCCAGTCGTCCGGTACCCCGCCCCCGGCCGCCATGGCGCTCACGCGGCCCACGCCGGCGCGTGGGTGCCCAGCGGCACCGACGGGCGGGACCAGAACGCCGGCGTCTCGGAAAAGCGCGCCGCCGGCACCACGTGGTGGAGCGGGCCGAACGGCGTCTGCATGTGCGCCACCAGATCCTGCACGTCGTCCAGCGTGAGATCGCGCGTGCGCCGCCCGTCCACGCGCCCGAGGCCGTCCACCCACCGGCCCGTCTGCGCCAGCGAGACGCGCACCAGCCAGCTGCCGCCTTCACGCGCGCGGCGGGCCAGCGCCATCTGCGCGCCGAATGCCGCGAGATACCCCGTGCCGTGGTCCACCACCTGGGCGGGCAGGTGCTGCGGCCCCTCCGCGCCCACGGCCATTCCCTGCTCCTGCGCCATGCCGCTGACCGACTGGATGATGGTCTCGAACCCTCGTCGCTCACGCCAGGGGCCGACGTGACCGAAGGCGGAGAGCGTCACGTAGACGATCCCGGGACGAATGCGCGCCACCTCGTCGGGCGCCAAGCCGAGCCGGGCGAGCGCGCCCGGCCGGTAGGACTGGCAGAAGACATCCGCGTCGCGGAGCAACCCACGGAGGCGCTCGGCACCGGCGGCCTGACGCAGATCGAGGGCCGTGGAGAGCTTGCCCAGGCCCGTGTCGACGACGAGCCCAGGAAGGTTCGGAAGGTGTGGCGCGCTGACCAGCAGCACGTCCGCGCCGTACGCGGCGAGCGTCCGCCCGCACACGGGGCCCGCGATGACCCGCGTGCAGTCGAGCACGCGAACTCCGGACAGCGGGCGGGCGCCCGCTCCCGCCGGCTCCGGCGGCGCCTCGCCGATCCTCTGGATCTCGAGCAGGGGCAGCGTCGCCACCGCCGCGCCCTGCGGATGGGCCTGCCACTCGGCCTTCGACCGCACCATACCCGTGGGCAGCGCCGCGGCGGCGAAGGCGTCCTCGAGGTCTCCGGCCTTCCACGCCGCCACCGCGGCGGCTACGGACTCTCGCGTGTCGGCGGCGCCCAGGAGCTTGAGCGCGCCATCGTGGTGGTGCGGCATGTTCGAGTGGATCTGGATCCACCGCCCGTCGCCGGCCCGGTAGAAGCCGAAGAGCGGATCGCGCCGGTGGATGTCCTTCTGGTCCGGGGCCCGCAGGTACCGCTCGCTGCGGAAGGCCGCGACGGCGGCGCGAAGATCCACCGAGACGGACTGCGCGCGGCCCGTCCGCTGGCGCCAGATCTCCGCCGCGGCCAGCGCGCTGGCGCCGATGGTGGCCGAGGCCGCGGTCCCGATCCTGAAATCCGTGGGCAGGATCGGATCGGCGCCGGTGAAGGCCACCCGCTCGAGGGCGGTCGGCTCGCCGCCCGCTACCTGCCAGATGTGCTCGAGAGCGCGATGCGTATCCGAGGTCATGGCTGTCCTCCGGGTGGCTACCCTGCGGGTTCGCCGGCGTTGACCGCGAGCACCTGGCCCGACACGCTCCGGGTCATGTCGCTGCAGAAGAACACCGTGGCGTCCACGATGTCGTCCGCCGTCACCATGCGCTTGAGCGGCGAGCGCTCGACGAAAGCCTTGCGCATCTGCTCCACCGAAACGCCGCGCACCTGCGCCTGACCTGCGATGACGCGGTCGATGCGGTCGCCCTCGACGGCGCCGGGCGCCACGCAGTTCACGCGGATCCCGTGCTCGGCCAGCTCGAGCGCCATGCCGTAGGTCATGCCGACCTGGCCGGCCTTGGCCGAGCAGTAGCCGATGCGATAGGGCAGCCCGCGGCGGCCCGCTCCGGACGAGATGTTCACGATGGCGCCGCCGCCGCACCTGATCATCTCGGGGACGGCGAAGCGCGTGCAGAGGTAGGAGCTGGTGAGGCAGGAGTCGATGGTGTACCGCCAGTCCTCCATCGTGTAGTCCTGCACGGGCTTGGTCGGGCCGCCGTCACCCGCGTTGTTCACCAGCGTGTCGATCTTGCCGAACTCCTTCACGCCGGCGGCCACCATGCGGCGCACGTCGTCCTCCACCGCCGCGTCGCACACCACGGCGAGGGCGCGGCCGCCCGCCGCCTTCACCTGCGCCGCTGTCTCCTTGACGAGATCGGCCGAGCGCGCGGCGCAGATCACGGCGGCGCCTTCCCGGCCGAACCGCAGGCCGAGCGCGCGCCCGATGCCTTTGGAGGCGCCCGTGATGATGGCGACCTTGCCGTCGAGCAGGCCCATGTCAGTCTCCGTTCTTCGGGGCCCACGCATCCCACATGCGGGCGCCGAACCTGAGCGACGTCTCCACGTCCTCTTCCAGCAGGTAGCCGGCCGTGACGAGAACCTCGGCCGCCTTTCGCACGCGCGCGAGATAGTCCTCGCGCGAGGCGTAACGCTCCGCGATGGACGGACGCGGGTCGCCGGCTGCCAGACGGTCGGCCCGCGTGGGCGCGAACGGCAGCGTGCTGCCCGCGAAGTAGAGAAGCTGGTCCGCGCCGCCGCTCTCGGGGTGGCGCAGGTTCCAGCCCGTGTGGGCGGCCAGCGGCACGGTCAGCTCGGGCACGGAAATGCCGGCGACCTCGTTGCCGTCCTCGTCCACGGCGCTGACGCGGTTGCCGTACCTCGGGCCCGGCCGGGGCGGCAGCGTCGAGAAGTCCTGGCGTTGCGCGTATATCGGATGCCGCGGATAGCTGGCGCCCGGAATCCTGTCGAACGTGTCCGCCAGCCTGGCCGGATCCACCGCGGTGCCGTCGGCGACGCGCGGGTGGCAGCTCGGCGGCGGCCCCACGCCCTCCGTGATCCACCGGTCGAGATTCGCCAGGGCGGCGCGAAGCAGCCGGCCGTAGTGGACGACGCCGCGCAGGTTGCGGGCCCGCTCCACCCAGCCGCGCGGATCGGCGGCGACCGTCGCGGCGTCGGCAGGCGGCCAGATGCCGTGGCCGTGCTCGGTCCCGCTCCAGTGATAGACGCGCACGCCGGAGCCGTGCTCGACGTCGCGCGCGCCCGAGGGATCCGTGTGGACGAGCGAGGCGTCGCCTCTGTGGTACTCGAAGCCGGTGTTCGTGTAGAAGACCTTGAGCCCGCCGCGCGGCTCGACCTGGAAGGGCAGGAACACGTCCATCATCTCGGGACGATCCTTCGAGTTCTGCCCGAAGCGGGTGTTGAACTCGCCCAGCATGGCGCCCGCCACGTTCGCGATGATGCCGTCGAGCGCCCGCCGGCCGCCCTCGTCCATGTTGAGGTCGTGGTGGATCATCGTGCGAAGGAGCCGGCCCGTCTGCGAGCGTCCATAGGCATAGGCGTGGCGCAGGGCGCCCGGAGCGGGATTGCCCTCGGCGGCGGTCCCGTGCTTGAGCCAGGACACGCAGTCGCGCAGCGCGGCCATGCCCAGGCCGAGGACGCGGGCGCCGCTTCCCGTGTAGGCGAGCTGGTAGAGCCGCCCCTTCTCGAAGCCGCCCTCCATCCAGATGTGGGTGGGATCGGGCACGACGCGTCCGGCGTCGACCCGCGCGAAGCGCCACCGCTCGCGCGGGATCACCTCGACCGGTCCGTCGAAGAGATCGCGCACCACGAGCACGGCATCCCGCTCCTCCAGGTCCGCGGCCGGATACGGCTTGTGGGCGCGGTCGGACAGGAGGAAGTGCGGCACGTCCACGGGCGCCTGGAGCTGCACGTAGAGACGCCCGGTCAGCGGGCGGCCGTCGGCGCTCACCGCATCGGGCGCCTCGAGTCCCACGAGCCCGCGGATTCCCGGCGGCAGATCGCACTGCCATCCGCACGAGACGACCACCCATCCCCGGCGCATCAGCCAGCCGTCGCCGGCGTCCACCGGCGGATGCGGATCGCTGTCGGGCCCGAGCACGGGCCGCGTGGCGTGGTTGAAGTCCGGCACGGTGACGCGGTTGCCGCGGTTCACGACGTCGAGCACGAGCCGGCCGCTGGCCTTCGACCGGTCGACGGGAACGAGGATCGAGACGTCCGAGACGAACGCGACGCGGCCCGCCGCGTCGCGGGGAGCGAGTGGGACGTCGGTAATGGCCCGGTTGGCGGCGTGCTGGGGATCGATCGCGAAGTGCAGCCGGCCGGCGAGCTCCTCGTAGGCGCCGGCATCGCCGAAAGCGCGGCCGCCGGCGAGAGGCCGCCGCAGCGTCATGTCGAAGCGGGTGACGGGCACGAGCGCTCCTTCGGAGATTGCGCTAGGGGTTCTTGAGGCGGATGTCTTCGTACGCCGGGAACGGATACATGGGGATCGCGTTGATCGTGTGGTCGGCCACGCGCGGCCCGACCGCGATGAGCCCGCGCAGATCCATGAGCGGGGCGAACATCACCCGGTCGATGGTGAGCTGCTGGATCTTGTGGAGGATGGCCTCCCGCTTGGCCGTGTCGCGCTCGCGCGCCTGCTGCACGAACATCTCGTCGAGGTCGGGATAGCCCCCGTAGGCGTAGCTGCCCTTGGAGTAGATGAACGCCTCCACGCGGCTGGCCGCGTTGCCCGAGTTGCCCACCGCGACCAGGAAGAGGCCGCGAAGCTTCTTCTCCTGCCACGCGGCGTAGAATGCGGCCCGCTCCATCGGCCGCATCCGCACCCGGATGCCCGCGGCGTTGAGATTGTTGAGGACGGCATCGCCCACCGTCGAGAACCCCGGGATCGGCACGAACTCGCCGGCGTCGAGGCCGTTCGGATAGCCGGCTTCGGCGAGCAGCTGCTTGGCCTTCGCGGGATCGTACGGCGCCGCGGGTACCTGGAGGGCGAAGTCCATCACGCGGGGCACGATGACGCCCGCGGGCGGGCAGAAGCCGAGGCAGGCCGCCTCGTTGGTCGCCTTGCGATCGAGCGCGTAGCTGACGGCCTGGCGGAGCCGCTTGTCGCTCCAGGGCGACTTGGGGTCCCACTGGTCGGGGAACTCGATCCAGAAGATGGAGGCATGACGGGTGTCCACCAGCGTCATCTTCGGATCGCGCTTGACCGCTTCCGCCTCGGGTCCATCGAGGAAGAGCGCGTAGTCCGTCTCGCCGCTCTTCACCATGGCCAGCCGCGTGGTGCTGTCCGGCACGCCTTTCATCGTCAGGCGCTTGACGTAGGGCGCGTGGCGCCAGTACCCGGGAAACGCCTCGAGCACCACATCGACCCCTGGCCGGTGGCTCACGACCTTGTACGGCCCGGCGCCGACCGGCTTCTGGCGGAAGGCATCGGCTCCCACCGACTCGAAGTACTTCCGCGGCAGGACGATGCCGACCGCGGCGGCGGTGGTGCCGTAGAAGGTCATGAAATCGGGCCAGGGCTCCTTCAGATGGATGCGCAGCGTGAGTGGGTCCACCGCCTCGACGAGGCGCACGCGGCTCTGGAGCTGCTTCGCCCCCGCGCCCTGGTAGCGCTCGAAGCTCCACTTGGCGTCGTCGGCCGTCACCGGATCGCCGTTGTGGAACTTGAGCCCGCGGCGGAGCTTGAACTCGTACGTGAGCCCGTTGGGGCTCTCCGTCCAGGACTCGGCCAGGCTCGGTGCCATCTTCTGTCCCGGGAGGGGGCGGACCAGGGCGTCGTGGACGGCGTAGAGCACGCCGAACGGCGTGATCTGGGGCGGCGCGGACGATGGATCGAACCAGCTGGGCGCCAGCGTGACGTGGAAGGAGACGGTCACCTCTCCGGCGGGCGTCTGGGCTGCTGCGCTCCCCGTCCACGCGAGCGGGAGCAGTGCCACCATCAGCGAGACCGCGAGGCGGGCGACCGTGCCCGAAGCCATGGCGGCGATCCTGCCAGATGCGCCCGCGCGGGTCAAACGACTACCATCAGACGACACGCTCGCTGCGAAGCTGGGCGATCTCCTGCGCCGTCAGGCCGAGCAGCCCGGTCAGGACCTCGTCCGTGTGCTTGCCGAGCGGCGGGCCCGCGTGGGTGACCCGCCCCGGCGTGGCCGAGAGCCGGGGGATCACGGCCGGCTGCGGCAGCGGCCCCACCTCGGACGGCACCTCGATGATGGACTCGCGCTCCCGATAGTGCGGGTCCTTGAAGATGTCGGCCATGCTCATGATGGGCGAGTGCGGAATGTCGTGGGACCGGAGCCCCTCGAGGGCCTCGTCGAAGGACCGCGCGTGGAACCAGGCCTCGGCCATCTCGATCAGCTCGACCATGTTGGCGGCGCGGGCCTCGTGCGTGGAGAATTTCGGATCTTTGGGCAAACCGGGCTGGCCCAGCATGACGCAGAGGCGCTCGAAGAGATGCTGCGCGGGCGTGGTGAAGACGATGTAGTGGCCGTCGCCGGTCCGGAAGGCGCCGCCGGGCCATCCCGA
>Ga0335084_10007731_pt1 | contig 10684 bp, 10 predicted proteins | sample Lox_Sample_44_FD_206721 | JGI IMG/M metagenome (GOLD analysis project Ga0335084, IMG submission 206721) | Soil microbial communities from Loxahatchee National Wildlife Refuge, Florida, United States - Lox_Sample_4.4 | ecosystem: Environmental > Terrestrial > Soil > Wetlands | place: USA...
GCTGTTCGCCGAGCGAAGCGCCGGCGCCGCGCGTGAACGCATCGCTCGCCGACACTCGATCGAGATACGCGAGCCACGCGACGCCGGTCAGCGGCGCGGCGTCGCTACGGTGCGCACCGTGGATCAACGCGCGTTTGAGCAGCGCGTTCACCGCGTCGGCAAAGTCGCGGCCGTTCAGCCGTTGCGCGCGCGCATCGGTCAGTAAGCGATCCAACGCGTCACCGGCGAGACGGAAGGGTCGGGCGCGCCGCCGCGCACGCTGTAACCGGACCGCCCCGTAGACCACGAGCCCGACGACTATCGCGCCGAGCAACCACCAACCGGGCGCCAGCGGCCACAGCGGCGGCTCTGCCGGCAAGTGTAGGTCGCGCAGCTGTTTCAATGCGTCGTCCATCGCGCCTATTGAAACAAGCGCTCGCCGAGTTGCGCCACGGCCGCCTCGTCGGTCGACAGCGAGACGTATTGGCCGCGCGTCGCTACGCAGATCGCTTCGATTTTGCGCGCATGCGCGACGAAATCCTCGCGATATCTCTGTCGCGTGTGGCGGTCGGCGGTCGAGAGCACCGTACGTGCGACGCCGTCGGTGACGGCGTAGCGGTCGGGCGGCGGCAACTCGCGCTCGAGCGGATCGCTGACGTGAATCAAGACCAGGGTGTTGTGGCGCGCGAGGCGACGGATTTGCCGATCGTCATCGTCATCGAAGCGGTCGAAGTCCGAGATCAGGTAGATGCGGTGGCCGTTCCGTGCAACGCGCACGAGATGCGTCAACACGGCCGGCAGGTGGCGCGGCGCGCCCGGCCGAGTGCTCGTGTCGAGCAACGCACCGTTGCTCGATGCGATCCGACCGAGCAGCCTCACCACGGCGCGGGCGCTGCGGAACGGTTTGAACGCGTGTTCGCCGGTCTCGTCGTAGACGACGCCGCCGACACGATCGCCGCCGTCGACCGCGTGCCACGCGAGCAACGCCGCGCATTCGGCTGCGGCGACCGATTTCATCCGCGCGCGACTGCCGAAGAACATCGCGCGACTCTGGTCGACGACGATCAACGTCGGCCGTTCGCGTTCCTCGCGGTACACCTTCGTGTGCGGCTTCGCTTTGCGGGCCGTGACGCGCCAATCGATCGAGCGCACGTCGTCGCCCGGCTGGTATAGGCGCACCTCGGCGAAGTCGACCCCGCGACCGCGCAATCGCGACAAGCGGGTGCCGGCGTATTGCGCGTGCGCCACGCTCCTCGCGGTACGCATCGGCAACTTCACGCCGCGCAGGGCGATGAGCTCGTCGACGCTCACCGAGACGCCGCGCAGTTGCAGCGGTGCCGAACGGGCGGTGGCGGGACTCGTCATGGAGCGGGGACGGCGTCGAGTATCCGGTCGATCAGTTGGTCGGCGTCGACGCCCTGCGCCTCGGCCTCGAAGCTCGTGATGATGCGATGGCGCAAGGCGTCGTGCGCCACGCTGCGGACGTCGTCCGGCGTGACGAAGTTGCGCCCCGCGAGCCACGCAACGGCGCGGCTGCACTGGTCGAGCGCGATCGTGCCCCGCGGGCTGGCGCCGTAGTCGAGCCAGCCGGCGAGTTCGGCTTTGTACAGGCTCGGCTGGCGCGTTGCGACGACGAGTTGCACGAGATATTCCTCGACGCCGGGTGCCATGTACTGCTCGACGATCTGCCGCCGCGCCTTGAATATGTCGTTGGCGTCGAGCCGCACGGGCGGCGTCGGCTCCGCCTTGCCGACGGCTTCGGCGCGCACCAGGCTCAAGATCTGGTGCTCGGCTTGTGCATTCGGATAGTCGACTTTGACGTGCATCAAGAAGCGATCGAGCTGCGCCTCGGGCAGTGGATACGTCCCTTCCTGCTCGATCGGATTCTGCGTCGCCATCACGAGGAAGAGGTCCGGCAACTTGTACGTGACTCGGCCGATGCTGACTTGGCGTTCCGCCATCGCCTCGAGCAATGCCGATTGCACCTTGGCCGGCGCGCGATTCACCTCGTCGGCGAGCACGAGGTTGTGGAAGATCGGCCCGTGTTGGAAACGGAACGTACCGTCCTCCGGGCGATAAATCTCGGTGCCGGTGACGTCGCTCGGCAACAGGTCGGGCGTGAACTGAATGCGGTGAAAGTCGCCGTCGACGGCGCTCGCGAGCTCTTTGATGGCTCGCGTCTTCGCCAGGCCCGGCGCGCCTTCGACGAGCAGATGGCCGCCGCACAACAGCGCCGCCATCAAGCGTTCGATCAGCGGCCGTTGACCGATGATGCGTCCGTCGAGCCAATCCATCACCGTACGGATCTTGTCTTGCTCTCGGGCGGCGACTGCTTGCATAACCGGTCTGGTGGAAAGGTCCGTCATTGTAGCCGTGGTCCATGGCGAGTCTAGCCGAGGGCCCGCAGCGATACGGCTCGACCGATCTTCGTTAGAGGAGAGGTAGTGAAGGAAGTTCGATGGCGGAGGCGATCGCGCATGCGCCGCGCAAGTTGCGTCCACGAATCCGGCGCGCACGATGTATTCGTGTTGTCGACGCAATGCGGCCGCCTGACGGCAATGGAGTGTCTCGCGTCATAGCAGGCGGCGCACCACATCCGGTGTCGGACCGCCCGGCATCAGCATTACGACCGCGTCGTCGAATCCCGCTGCGGCGAAACGCGCGAGACGCTCCTTCAGTTCGCCGAGGTCCGCGCCGGCGCCGATTTGGATCGTCGAAACGAGCGCGCGTTTGCCGCCCGCCGAGCGGAACCGCTCGAGCGCGCCGATCACCGCGTCGGGCGTTCGCTTCGCAGCCGACGCGATCCAACCGTCGAACTGCTGCGCGGCGCGCTCGACGCCGGGGCCGCCCCAGGCGCCCAACAACAATGGTGGGCCGCCGCGAACTGCCGGCCACGGCGACAGATCGACGACTCCGTCGCGACCGTCGACGAAGAACCGGCGCAGCACCGCGAGGCTCGTGTCGAGGTCACGAAACCGTGCTGAGTAGTCTCGCCCGAATGCCTCGAAGTCGTCGTGCGTCGAACCCGCGCCGACGCCGAGCCGCAAACGGTCGCCGCACACTTGCATCAACGACAGCACGCGGTGCGCGAGATCGGCCGGCCGATACAACGGCACCTGTACGACCGCCGTGCCGATTTCGACTTCGCGCGTGACCGCCGCGGCGACCGCGAGAGCCACGAACGGATCGGTGATCGGAAAGCCGCGGCCGATCGCTTGCACCGACCAGACGCTCGCGAATCCGGCGCGCTCGAACGCGCGCGCTTGAGCGGCTAGAAAGCCGGCCGGCGCGTTCGGTGGAATCGGACCGAGCAATGCACCGAGTCGCATCGACATTCTCCGTTCGGTAGACGTTGCGAGCGTAACAGGCACCGTTACACTGGCGCGCCACCGCTCTCGGCCCCGTCGAACGTCGTGTATAGAACGCTGCGCGATCTCTTGTTCTTGCTGCCGCCGGAAGCGTCGCACCACGCGGCGCTGCTCGGCCTACGGTGGGGCGAACGCGTCGGTGTCTCGCAGCGACTGGTCCACGGCATCTATCAGCCGGTCACCGCGATGGGGCTCAAGTTCCGCAATCGCGTGGGCCTAGCGGCAGGCCTCGACAAGGACGCGCATTGCATCGAGGGCCTGCTCGCGATGGGATTCGGCTTCGTCGAAGTCGGCACGTTGACGCCGCGCGCGCAGCCCGGCAATCCGAAGCCGCGCTTGTTTCGGCTGGTCGACGACGAGGCGCTGATCAACCGCATGGGGTTCAACAACGGAGGTGTCGCGGCGGCGGTCGAGCGAATTCGCGCAGCGCGGCGGCGGCTCGGGCCGACGGCCGGGATGATCGGCGTGAACATCGGCAAGAACAAAGACACCGACAACGCCGACGCCGCGTCCGATTATCTGCTCGGGCTCGAGGCGGCGTACGACGTCGCCGACTACGTCACGATCAACATCTCGTCGCCGAACACGGCCGGCTTGCGCGATCTGCAGGAGAGCGACGCGCTGCACGCCTTGCTGACGACTCTGAAAAGGCGCAGGGACGAGTTGCGCTCGCAGCGCGACCGAAATGTGCCGTTGGCGGCGAAGATCGCGCCGGATCTGTCGGACGAGGCGATCGACGCGGTTGCGCGCGTGTTGCTCGACGTCGGCGTGGACGGTTGCATCGCGACGAACACGACGGTGTCACGGCCGATTGCGAACTCGACGGAATGGCGGAACGAAGCGGGCGGGCTGAGCGGCAAACCGCTGAACGGCATGGCGGTGCATTGCGTCGAACGGCTCGCACGGTCGCTCGGCGGACGCGTTCCGATCGTCGGCGTCGGCGGCATTCACGACGTCGCGAGCGCACGCCGCTTCCTCGATGCCGGCGCGACGCTGTTGCAGGTCTATACCGGCTTCATCTATCGCGGCCCCCAATTGGTGCGAGATCTCGCGCGCGCGCTCGGCGGCTAGGCAACGCCGCGACGAAGCATTACGCTGCTGCGCGGGGTGGGGCCGATCGAAACGATCCTTTCTGTTCGATAGCAGGCCTAAGCAATTGAACATTCGAGCGTGAGCTGCCGTTCGCGCGGCGGTTTTGTGCGCGACTGCGGAACGTCCGTAGGGGAGGCAAGACGACGATGAACGGGGGCGATACGGCGTGGATGCTGACGTCTACTGCACTGGTTTTGTTCATGACCGTTCCGGGCCTTGCACTCTTTTATGGCGGGCTCGTGCGAACGAAAAACGTGCTCAGCGTCCTGATGCAGTGCTTCGGGATCACGTGCTTGGTGTCGCTGTTGTGGCTCGTCGGCGGCTACAGCTTGTCGTTCGGAGACGGCAACGGATTCATCGGTGGCCTTGGCAAAGCCCTCTTCGCCGGGGTCGGCCAGGAGACGCTCAAAGGCAGTATTCCGGAGACCGCGTTCGCGTTGTTCCAATTGACGTTCGCGATCATTACCCCCGCGCTCGTAGTCGGGGGATTCGCTGAACGGATGCGCTTTGGCGCGTGCATGTTGTTCGCGGCGCTCTGGTTCCTCGCCGTGTATGCGCCGGTGTGTCACTGGGTATGGGGCGGCGGCTGGCTCGGCGAACTCGGCGTGAAGGACTTCGCCGGCGGCATCGTCGTGCACATCACTGCGGGGGCCGGCGCGCTGACGGCCGCGCTCGTGCTCGGCGCGCGGCGAGGCTTCCCGGAGCAAATGAGTCCGCCGCACAACATGACGCTGACGGTCGCCGGCGCCGGGATGCTGTGGGTCGGCTGGTTCGGCTTCAACGGCGGCAGTGCGCTCGCGGCGAACGGCGACGCGGCGATGGCGATGCTGGTCACACACATTTCGGCGTCGGCCGGCGCCTTCGTGTGGATGCTCGCCGAATGGTGGCGGTTCGGTAAGCCGAGCGCGCTCGGTGCCGTGACCGGCATGGTCGCCGGGCTCGGCACGATCACGCCGGCGTCCGGCTTCGTCGGACCGGCCGGCGCGTTGGTGATCGGCGTCAGCGCCGGCGCGCTGTGTTTCATCGCGACGAACTTCTTGAAACGCCGCCTGCACGTCGACGATTCGCTCGACGTCTTCCCGGTGCACGGCGTCGGCGGTTTGCTCGGTACGTTGCTGACCGGATTCTTCGCGAGCGACGCGCTCGGCATCTTCAGCGGCCAGGAGAACATCGCGATCGGACATCAGCTCGGTGTGCAGGCGATCGGCGCGTTCAGCGCGATGGCGTACACGGTGATCGTCACGTTCCTCATTCTGAAGATCGTCGGGGTGGTGACGTCGCTGCGGGTCAGCGCGGAAGAAGAGACCGAAGGCCTCGACCTCGTGCTGCACAACGAGCGCGGCTACGATCTGTGATGACGTCGACCTAGTCGGGCTGAGTATCCGGGGCGACGGTCGCCTGACCTCAGCGCGCGCCGCGCGCGAGCGCGCTGCGCACCAACGAATCCATCAGTTCCGGGAAATCGAGCCCGATGGCGCGCGCGCCGTCCGGATAGAGGCTGGTCGGCGTCATGCCCGGCAGCGTATTGATCTCGAGCAGCACGATGTCTTCGGCGTCGGTGACGATGAAATCGGCGCGCGACAGGTCGGCGCAACCGAGCGCCGCGTGTGCCGCGAGGGCGATCGATCCCAAGCGCGCTTCGCACGCGGCGCTGACCGGCGCCGGAATGACGTGTTCGCTCTCGCCGACGGTGTAGCGGTGCCGGTAGTCGTACCACGTCCCGCCCGGGGTGCGGATCTCGATCGACGGAAAGGCGCGTGCGGTCTCGCCGTGCAGATCGAGCACCCCGACCGTCACCTCCATGCCGAGCACGAACGGTTCCACCAATACGCCGTCACCAAGCGCGAACGCCGTCTCGAACGGCTTCGTGAGGTCGCCGCCGTTCATCACCGGCGTCACGCCGATCGCCGAGCCTTGCCGCAACGGTTTCACGACGACGCGATCGCCAAAAGCGGCGAGCGTCTCGCGGCACGCGACGTCGATCGGCGTACGCGGTGCGAACACGCGCTCGGGAGCCAACGGCAACCCGAGGCGACGGAACACCGCCTTTGCGAGGCTCTTGTCCATCGCGCACGCGCTCGCGTGCACGCCGCTGCCGACGTACGGCACGCCGAAGATCTCGAAGTAGCCCTGCACCGTGCCGTCCTCGCCGGGCGGACCGTGCAACACTGGGAACACCACGTCGGGCGCGAACGTTTGCAGCGCTTGGGTGAGCATTCCGTCGAGCTCGAACTGCGCGACATCGGCGTAGCGCGTCTTCAGTGCCTTGGTGACTTCGGCGGCCGACGATCGCGACACGGCGGCCTCGTTAGATCGGCCGCCCGCGATGACGGCGACGCGAGCGGAATTCATCGTGTGTGGTTCCGTCCGGTGGAGTCCAGGAATTCGATGTCGAGCAGCGGCAGGTTGTCGGCCGGCGAGAAGCCGAATACGCGCGCGAAAAACAGATACTCGCCTTCCAGCGAGCGTTTGATGTTGGCGGCTTGCCGGAAACCGTGCTGCTCGCCCGGAAACGCGACGTACGCGACCGGCAAGCGGCGGCGCCGCAGCGCGTCGACCATCGCCTCGGCTTGGTTCGGCGGAACGACCTTGTCCTCGAGCCCCTGAAAGAATACGACGGGGCACTTCAGGCGATCGATGTGGTGGATCGGCGAACGCTCGACGTACAGATCGCGCCGCGCCGGATACGGACCGACCAATCGATCGAGATACCGCGACTCGAATTTGTGCGTGTCGCGCGCGAGCGTCTCGAGATCGCCGATGCCGTAGTGGCTCGCGCCGGCGCGGAACGTGTCGCCGAATGTGAGCGCGGCGAGCGTCGTATAGCCGCCGGCGCTGCCGCCGCGGATTGCAACGCGATTTCGATCGACCCGTCCGGCGTCGGCGAGGTGCCGCACGACGTCTTCGCAGTCGTGCACGTCGATGATGCCCCATGCGCCGTCGAGGCGTTCCCGATAGGCGCGCCCGTAACCGGTCGAGCCGCCGTAGTTGACGTCGGCGACCGCCCAACCGCGGCTCGTGTAGTACTGAATGCGCAGATTCATCAGCGGACCCGTCGCCGCAGTCGGTCCGCCGTGGCTCATCACCAGCAGTGGCGGGCGCTCGGCCGGCGGCGCCTGGACGTCCGGACTGTGCGGCGGATAGAAGTACGCATATGCAGTCGCGCCGTCGCGCGCGGCGAATTCGATCGACTCCGGAATCGAGAACCACGATCGATCGATCGCGATCTTGCCGGCGTCGGCGATCGGCGCCCCGAGCGTGCCGTCCAGCGTCATCGACGCGATCGACGACAGCCGGTCGGCGCTGCCGCCGATGAAATACAGCGTGCCGGCGAGCGCGGTCAATCCGAAGTAGGCCTGCCACGGGCTCGGCAGCGGCGTTGCCATCTCCTTGTCGACGTCGAGCACCAGCAGGTTCGCTGCGCCCTTGTGCATGCGTTGGGCGACGATATGGCGTTCGCCGATCACGCAGTAGTACTTCGAGCCGAAGGCCCACGCCGGGCCGCCGTATTCGGCGTCGTCGGGGTAGATGCAATAGATGCCACTGTCGTCGTAGCTGTATAGGTTCCAGAAGCCGCTTTGATCCGACGCGAACACCATGCGCCTCGACGTCAACCACTCCGGTTGCACGATCGATTCGGCGACGCCGCCGGCGACGATCGTCTCGTCGACGAGTGCCCCGTCCGCACCGAACGCCGCGACGTGCAACTGGGTGCCGTCCCACGGCATGTTAGGGTGGTCCCAGCTCAGGAAGCACAAGCGCGTGCCGTCCGGTGACACGCGCGGTGACGAATAGAAATCGTGGCCGCGGTGCAGGTCGGTAGATGCGCCGGTCGTGAGGTCGAGCGCGACGAGATAGTTCTCGCGCTCCTTCTCGCCCGGACGCTCACCAACCGCGATGAGGCGCGCGCGACGTTCGTCGATGACGAAGTCGGCATAGCGCGTATCGGCGTCGCCGTGCGTGAGCGCTCGCGGTGTGCCGCCGTCGAGCGGGACTCGATAGATGTTCTGGTCGGCGAAATTGACGAAGAAGAGCTCGCGGCGCGTCGCGAGATATGCGCCGCCGCCGTATTCGTGCACGCGCGTCCGCACGTTGAATGGTGCCGGGGTGAGTTCCGTCTTCGCGCCGTCGCGATACTTCAGCACCGTGTTGCGGCCGCCTTCGTCGGGCCGCGATTCGATCCAGAAAAGAGTGTCGGCGTTGCTCGTGAGCGCGGCGAGTCCGGTGACACCGGCGGTGATCAGATCGGCACTGATCGGCGACGGCCAACTACCGTACGGAAGGGTTCGCGGCATGGGTTTGGAGAACGACTGCGAGTCTAGAAGGCGGCGTGCAGTGTATCGCGCCGGTCGTAGATTGCCCAACGCTCGTGATCGCGCCAACCGCCAGCGATGTAGAGATATCGCGGTGAAAAACCTTCGTTCACGAAGCCACAGCGTTTGACGAGATTGAGCGACGGTGTATTCGTCGGTTGGATGTTCGCTTCGAGACGGTGTAATCCCATTGCGTCGAACGCGAATCGAACGGCGGCGCGCAATCCGCTCGTCATGTAGCCCTGGCCCGCATACGGAAGCCCAGCGTAGTAACCGAGCGACGCGTTCAAGAACGAGCCGCGGACGATGTTGTTGAGATTGATCACGCCGACGATTGCGGCGCTGTCGCGCCGGCACACCAACAACCCCTCGTGATCGTCGCGATTCATCCGCGCGAGATACGCGTCGAACGCACGCGTCGTCAGCGGCGGCGAGATCCACGGCTCGTGCAGCGAACGGCTGACCTGCATTAGCGCGAGAAACTCCGCGCGGTCGTCGCGCATCACCTGACGGATGACGACTTGGGGTTCCGGGCGCGAGTTCTGATCCGACGATTTCTCAGAGGGGAGCGGCGACATACGCGGCCCCGCGTTCGGTGAACCAAGCGGCCGCGAACGCGGCGCGCGGGTAGCGGCGGGGCACGACGCTGGCGTCGCGCGCGGCCGGATCATTGACGTAGACCCATTCGTCGTCGAGCCCGGTCACGACGACGAGATGGCCGTCGGTGCCGCCGAGCGGCGCACCGGGCAGCGCGCCTTGAGCGAAGCGGATGCTGGCCACGACCGGAAGGCCGCGATCCAGCAACGCCGCTACGGCGTCTAGATCTTCGAAGCATTCGACCGCCGCAATCAATCCGGCGTCGGTCAAGGTGCGAATGGCGAGCGGCCACACACCGAACAGTCCGGTCGGCGCATGTAGACAACTCTGCACAGCGCGCAGCAACGAGACATCGCGGCGGTGATAGGCGAGCAGCATCGCCACGCACGTCGGCGAACAGATGCGATACCGCAGCGCGCGCGGCGCCGTGAGCTGGCTGATTGCCGGCACGACGCTGCGCGCGGTCGACCGCACGCCGACGCTCGGCGCCGAGCGAAACGGCCGCAACGCAAAGGTGACCAGATAGTCGCGTGGCGCGTCGGCGCCCGCGACGGCCACGTACACGGTCGGGTTCGTGAGCTCCGCGCGACAACGAAAGTAGTCGATGTGCGTCGTCGCGCGTGCATCCGCCTGCTCGCTCGACGACGCGGGTCGCGTGGCGGCGCTCGTCGGTGCGATCGCCCAGCGGGTGTCCGCGGTCGCCAACTCGACCGTGAAGTCGGTATTCGGGCGACCGAAGATCGCGCAGCTCGGCACCACGATGGAATCGTTGGGAAGGTCCGGCAGTGCTACCGTCGCCGACCAGCCACCTTCGCGCTGCGCCCAGGCGAGTGGCCCGACGGTCGACAGCGGATAGCCGGCCGCTATGGCATGCGAAGCGAACCGCAACGTTTGCACGGACGTTCTCGTTCTCTTAGCCTGCGCCCGCTGTCGCGGACTCGGCTCTGGAATCGATCACCTTGGCGAAGTCGCTCATCCTCTATTCCACCGGCGGATGCCACTTGTGTGAGCGCGCCGAAGCACTGCTGCGTAGTATGCCAGAACTGCGCAACGTCCCCGTCGAAGTGATCGATATTGCGAACGACGCGGCGTTGTTCGAGCGCTACGGACAGTCCATACCCGTCCTCGCCGCGGGATCGGGCGCCACGCTGGCGTGGCCGTTCAATGCCGACGACATACTCGAACTGACGCGCTAATCAGCCGATCCCGAACACGCGCCGCGCGTTCGCGGCGGTGACGGCGCGAACGTGTTCGACCGTCTGGTTGCGGACCTCGGCGAGCCGGCGCGCGACCCAGATGAGATAGGCGGGCTCGTTGCGGCGGTGTGCCGGCGGC
>Ga0335084_10007732_pt1 | contig 10683 bp, 9 predicted proteins | sample Lox_Sample_44_FD_206721 | JGI IMG/M metagenome (GOLD analysis project Ga0335084, IMG submission 206721) | Soil microbial communities from Loxahatchee National Wildlife Refuge, Florida, United States - Lox_Sample_4.4 | ecosystem: Environmental > Terrestrial > Soil > Wetlands | place: USA: Florida...
TGATCCTCACCGCGGCCGACAGCATCGAGCAGCGCGTCAGGGGGCTCGACTTCGGCGCCGACGACTACATGGCCAAGCCGTTCTCGTTGCAGGAGCTGGAGGCGCGCGTGCGGGCCTTGACGCGGCGTGGTCTGGGTTCGGCCTCCAGCGTGATCCGCCACGGCCCGCTGACGTTCGATGCCGGTGGCCGCGTCGCCTACATCCACGACCAGCTGGTCGAGCTGTCGGCGCGCGAGCTCTCGTTGCTCGAAGTGCTGCTGCAGCGCGCCGGTCGCCTGGTCAGCAAGGATCAGCTGGTGGAGCGTCTGTGCCAATGGGGCGATGAGGTCAGCAGCAACGCGATCGAGGTGTACGTCCATCGGCTGCGCAAGAAGATCGAGCAGGGGCCGATCCACATCGCCACCGTGCGCGGCCTCGGCTATTGCCTCGAGAAGATCGCGCCCTGAGGCGCACCGCGCTCCGTCACGGCAGGCCGCGTGATGCCGCAGTCGTCGCCACCCGAGCCGCGGTCGCTGTTCGGCGAGATCCTCGACTGGATGCTGGTGCCGCTGCTGCTGCTGTGGCCGATGAGTCTCGTGCTCACGTACGCGGCGGCGGAGAACATCGCCAATCAGCCGTACGACCGCGAGCTCGGCGAAATGGCACGCGCGATCGCGCGCCAGATCGTCTTCGACCGCACGGGCGCCGAGGGCCCGAGTCGGGCCCGGCTGCGCCAACCCGAGACTGCGGCCGACATGCTGCGCGCCGACGACACCGATCACATCTACTTTCGCGTCCTCGGCACGCGCGGCGAACACGTGGCCGGCGACCACGAGCTCGCGCCGCCCGACGAGAAGGCGGAACCACAGGAAGTCCGGTACCGCGACGACGAGGTTCACGGCGAACCGGTGCGCGCCGCCTACCTCTGGGTGGCCGCGACGGACCCGCACGTCGACGGTCCGGCGCTCGTCGTGGTGGCCGAGACGCTCGGCAAGCGCTCGCACCTGGCCGCCGAGATCGTCAAGGGCGTGATCTTTCCGCAGTTCGTGATCCTGCCGCTGGCCGTGGTGCTGGTGTGGCTGGCGCTGGCGCGCGGCATCCGCCCGCTCAATGAACTGCAGCAGCGCATCCGCCGCCGTCGCAGCGAGGATCTGAGCCCGATCGACGAGCGCGACGCGCCCGAGGAGGTGGCGCCGCTGGTGCGCGCGATCAACGACCTGCTGGCGCGGCTCGACCAGTCGATCGGGGCGCAGAAGCACTTCCTCGCGGACGCCGCGCACCAGTTGAAGACGCCGCTGGCCGGCCTGCGCACGCAGGCCGAACTCGCGCAGCGCGAGATCGACGCCGGCCAGCAGGACGCGCGTTCGCTGAAGCGCTCGTTGCAGCAGATCGCGCACTCGAGCCAGCGCGCCGCGCACATGGTCAACCAGCTGCTCGCGATGGCGCGCGCCGAGGACAAGGAATCCGCCTCGCGGCTGCAGGAGGTGCGGCTGGCGCGGCTGGCGCGCGAAGTGGTGCGCGACTTCGTGCCGCGTGCAATGGAAAAGCGAATCGACCTCGGCTACGAAGGCCCCGACGGCGAGGACAACGCCACCCGCATGCTCGGCCAGCCGCTGCTGATCCGCGAGCTGATCCGCAATCTGGTCGACAACGCACTGCGCTACACACCCAGCGGCGGCATCGTCACCGTGCGCGTGACCGCCGACCCGTTCGGTCAGGTGGTGGTGCTGCAGGTCGAGGACTCCGGACCGGGCATCGGCGAAGCCGAGCGCGAGCTGGTGTTCCGCCCGTTCTACCGCACGCTCGACAACGACGCCGAGGGCAGCGGACTCGGCCTGGCCATCGTGCGCGAGATCGCGACCCGGCATGACACCACGGTCACCGTGGGCGACGCCCGGCCGCGCACGTCAGCGACCGGTCAAGGGCCCGGGGCGCTGTTCACGCTGCGCTTCGCCGTGGCCGGCGCGGCCGGCTGACGCGGCCGCTAGCGTTGCGCCGCGAAGCGCTGCCGCATCAGCGTCAACAGGCTCGCGTCGTCGAGCGACGCCAGGCCCTGCTCGCACGCCTGCGCGAACAGCTGCTGAGCGGCGGCGCCCATCGGAGGCCGCACGCCGGCTTCGCGCGCCATCGCGATGGCCAGCGTGGTGTCCTTGGCCAGCAGGCTGGTGTGCGCGCGCGGCGCGAAATCGCCCGCCAACGCGCGGGCCAGGCGATCGCTGCCGATCCAGCTCTGCGCGCTCGACTGCTCGAACACCTGCAGCGTGCGCCGCGCGTCGAGCCCGAGCCGCTCGGCCAGCGCCATCGCCTCGGCCGCCGCAGCCAGGTTGGCACCTGCGAGCAGGTTGTTGACCAGCTTGGTACGCGCGCCGTCGCCGACGCGCGAGCCGAGCCATACCAAGCGCGACGACAGCTCGCGCAGCGCCGTCTCGTGTGCCGCGAACACCGCCTCGTCACAGGCGACCATCAGGCTCATCGTGCCATCGCGCGCGCGTGCCGGGCCGCCGGACATCGGCGCGTCGATGCACGGCACCCCTCGTTCGCGCAGGCGGGCGGCGAGCGCTTCGACCTCGTACGGGGCGATGGTCGAGCAGACCATGACGGTCGACGCGGTGTGCAGGCCCTCGTGCGCACCGTGTGCGCCGAACAGCACATCGTCGCACTGTGCGGCATCCACCACCGCGACGATCAGCAGCCCGCAGCGCCGGGCCAACGTCGCGCAGTCGCGCACGCCCGACGCGCCACCCGCCACCGCGGCGGCTTCCGCCTCCGGGCGGACATCGCGCACGACGACCTGGTGGCCGCGCTCGAGCAGCCGCAGCGCCATCGCCAGGCCCATGTTGCCGACGCCGACCACGCCGAGCGGTGCCATGCCCGTTGCCGCCGAGGCCATCAGCTCCGCATCAGCGGCCGGCTGCGCGCAATCGACATCAGCAGCCCGAGGCCGAGGCCCAACGTCACCATCGCCGTGCCGCCGTAGCTGATGAACGGCAGCGGGATGCCCACCACCGGCAGCACGCCGCTGACCATGCCCATGTTGACGAACGCGTAGGTGAAGAAGCTCAGCGTGATGGCGCCTGCGAGCAGCCGCGCGAACACGGTCGGCGCCTCGGCGGCGATCATCAACCCGCGCAGGATCAGCAGCGTGAAGCCGATCAGCAGGCCGGCTGCACCGAGCAGGCCGAACTCCTCTCCGAAAGCCGCGAACACGAAGTCGGTGGTGCGCTCTGGGATGAACTCCAGATGCGTCTGCGTGCCATTCATGAAGCCTTTGCCGGTGACGCCGCCGGAGCCGAGCGCGATCATGCCCTGGATGATGTGAAAGCCCTTGCCCAGCGGGTCGGTGGTCGGATCGAGCAGCGTGCAGATGCGGTGCTTCTGGTATTCGCGCAGCACCGGCCAGGCGAAGTCGGGGTCGCACAGCCGGTCCTGGCTGACCAACAACGCGATCACGCCGGCCGCGCCGAGCACCAGCACCGGAATGATCAGTTTCCACGACAACCCGGCGAAGAAGATCACGTACAGGCCCGTCGACAGGATCAGGATCGCGGTACCGAGGTCGGGCTGTTTCACCACCAGGGCCACCGGCACCAGCAGCAGCAACGCGGCGATCGCGAAGTCGGGCGCGTGCAGCCGGCCCTCGCGCTTCTGGAACCACCAGGCCAGCATCATCGGCATCGCGATCTTCAGGATCTCGCTCGGCTGGATCACCACGCCCACGTTGAGCCAGCGCGTGGCGCCCTTCTTGGTGATGCCGAACAGCGCGGTTGCCACCAGCAGCGCCACGCCCAGCACGTACAGCGGCACGGCCAGGCCCATCAGCTTCTGTGGCGGGATCTGCGCGACGATGAACATGATCGCCAACGCCAGCGCCATGTTGCGCGCGTGATCGGCGAAGCGCGTGCCGTTGTCGTAGCCGGCAGAGTACATCGTGATCAACCCGGCCACGGCCAGCAGCAGCGCCACCACCGCGATCGTGGCGTCGAAGCCGCCGAACATCGGCCGCACCCGCTGCCACAGCGTGGGCTGCTCGAAGACCGCGCTCATTGCCCCCCCTGGGCCACCCGCGGGTCGCCCGGCGCGGTCGTGGTGGCACCCGGCAGCAGGTAGTCGTCGGCCGGGCGCGGCTTGCCCACCGGCGTGGTGGCCTTGCCTTCGCGCGTCAGCGCCAGGTCCTCGACGCTCGGCACCTGGTTGAGCAGCAGGTAGTCGAACACGCGGCGCGCGATCGGCGCGGCGGCGTCCGAGCCGAAGCCGGCATTCTCGACGACGACGCCGAGCGCGACGGTGGGCGCTTCCAGCGGCGCGAACGCGATGTAGATCGAGTGGTCACGCTGGTGCTCCTCGAGCTTGGCGGCGTTGTACTTCTCGTTGGCCTTGATCGACACCGCCTGCGCGGTGCCGGTCTTGCCGCCGGTCTTGTACGGTGCACCGATGAACGATCGCACCGAGGTACCTTCCTGCGTCACCCCGTACATCGCCCTGGTCACCAACTCCACGTGCTCGCGCTTCAGCGGCAGCGGGTCGAGCGCAGCGCTGGCGACGCGCTTGCGCTCGCGGGTGACGACGTCCTCGATCTCGCGCACCAGCCGCGGCTTGTAGCGCTGGCCGCCCGAGGCCAACGTGCCCACCGCCGTGGCCAGCTGCAGCGCGGTGAAGTTGTTGTAGCCCTGGCCGATGCCGAGCGAGATCGTCTCGCCGGCGTACCACTTCTGCATCTCCGGCCGCTTGTAGGCCTTGCGCTTCCACTCGGTGGACGGCAACAGCCCGGTCACTTCGCCGTCGATGTCGATGCCGGTCTTGCGCCCGAAGCCGAACGGCGACAGCTGTTCGTACATCAGGTCGACGCCCATCTCGTTGGCCAGCGAATAGTAGTAGACGTTGCTTGACTTGACGATGGAGCGTGTCATGTCCACCGGACCGAGACCCTTGTCGCCGTGGCTGCGGAAGGTGTGGTTGCCGAACTGGAAGGTGCCGCCGTCGAAGATCACCGTGTTCGGGTTGCGCTTGCCGGTGTTCAGCGCCGCCATCGCCATGAACGGTTTGAAGGTCGACCCCGGCGGATAGGTACCGCGCAGCGCGCGATTGAGCAGCGGCTTGTCGATCGACTCGTTCAGCTCGCGCCAGTTGTCGGCGTCGATGCCGTCGACGAACAAGTTGGGGTCGAACGTCGGCTTGCTGACCAGCGCCAGCACCTCGCCGTTGCGTGGGTCGATCGCCACCAGCGCGCCGCGTCGCTCCCCGAACATGTCCTCGACCAGCGCCTGCAGCTTGATGTCGACCGACAGGCGCAACGTGTTGCCCGGAGTTGCCCCGTGGCTGTCGAGCCGGCGCACCGCGCGGCCCGCTGCACTGGTCTCGACCTCCTCGTAGCCCGTGGTGCCGTGCAACTCGTCCTCGTAGGCCTGCTCCAGGCCGAGCTTGCCGATGTACTCGGTGCCCTTGTAGTTGGCCTGCCGATCGTCGTCCCACTCCTCGATCTGCTTCTTCTCGGCCTGGTTGATGCGCCCGATGTAGCCGATCAGGTGCGAGCCGGTGTCGCCGAGCGGATAGTGGCGGAACAGTCGCGCCCGCACGTCGACCCCCGGAAAACGGAAGCGCTGCGCCATGAAGCGCGCCACCTCCTCGTCGGTGAGCTTGGTGCGGATCGGCAGCGACTCGAAGCTCTTGCTGTCCTCGAGCAGCCGCCGGTAGCGCTTGCGGTCACGCGGCTGGATGTCCACCACCTGCGCCAGTTCGTCGATCACGCTGTCGACGTCACCCTTCAGCCGCGACGGCGTGATCTCGAGCGTGTAGGCCGAGAAGTTGCTCGCCAGCACGACGCCGTTGCGGTCGAGGATCAGGCCGCGGTTGGGCACGATCGGCACCACCGCGATGCGGTTGGCTTCCGCCTGTGTCGACAGCTCGTCGTGCTTCCAGATCTGCAGCCAGGCCAGCCGCGCGCCGATCAGCGCGAAGCCGAACAACACGAACGCCGCGGCGGCGAACAGCCGGCCGCGAAAGCGGTCGAGCTCCTGTTCGACGTTGCGCAGCTCGGTCACGGCGTGCCTGTTCGCCTCTTCTCTACAACGGCCGATTCTCGTCGGGGTCTGGCGCCCGGCGCTGCGGCGCCAGCAACACCCACACCGCCACCGGCCAGAGCGCGGCCTCCAGCGTCGGCGCGATCAGCAGCTGCCAGCCGGGAAAGCTGCCGCCCGACACCAGCCGCACCGCGAGCGAGACGCCATGCGCGGCGGCGAACAGCGGCCACACCTGCAGCGCCTGCTCGAATACCGAGAACCACAGCAGGCGGCGATGGATCGTCACCGCGAGGAAGCTCAACAGCGTGTACGCCAGCGCGTGCTGGCCGAACAGCGCACCCTGGTGGACGTCCATCAACAGCCCGAGCACGAACGCGATGCCGACGCCCACACGCAGCGGCTGGTGCACGTTCCAGAACACCAGCACCAGCGCCAGCAGGTCGGGCAGCGCCGCCTGACGCCCGAGCGGGATCAGGTTGAAGCCGAGCGCGAACAGCAGCGACGCGGCAATGAACAGCGGGTTGACCGGCAGCAGCAGCTGGTCGGCCCCGCGCGGCATGATCATGGCGCGTGCTTCCGTTGCGGCCGCACGACGACCGTGCGAGCGCCCGTCTGGGCGGCGCCACTGGCGCGGGCGCCTGGCGTCATCGCTTCCCCGCTCGTTGTCGCGCCGGCTTGGCCACCACCTCGACCTCGGGGTCGGGCCGCGGCGGCATCTGCGCCGACAGCGGGTCCAGCACCAGCACGTGGCGCACGCCGTCGGATTGGGCCTTGGCCTGCAGGATGATGCGCGCGAAGCCGGAGTCGACCTTGCGATCGACCTTCACCACCGTGGCCACCGCCAGGCCCGGCGGGTAGACGCCGTCGACGCCGCTGGTGATCAGCGTGTCGCCGACCACCACGTCGGCGTTGCCGGCCATGAAGCGCAGCTCCATCTGGTCGCCGTCGCCGACGCCGAACGCGGCGCTGCGCTGCTGCGTGCGCGGGTTGAGCACCGGAATGGCCGCGTCCCTGTCGGCCAGCAGCGTGATCTCGGCCGACAACGGATAGACGCGCGTCACCTGCCCGAGCACGCCGGCATCGTTGATCACCGGTGAGCCGAGCAGCACGCCCTGCGTCGAGCCGCGGTCGATGAACACCTTGCGCGAGTAGGGGTCGGTGGCTTCGTACAGCACCTCGGCGGTGCGGCTCTTCACCGTCAGCGCCGGCCGCAGGTCGAGCAGCGCGCGCAGCCTGGCGTTCTCGGCCGCCAGCTGCTCGACGCGCGACGCGCGCTCGGCCTGCGCCACCAGCTTGGCCTTGGCCTCGCGCTCGCCGACGATCGCACGGTCGAGGCCGCGCAGGTAGTCGCTGCCGCCTTCGACCAGGTCCACGGGTACCAGCAGCGCGCGCTGCACGGGCAGCAGCACGGTGGCCAGCGCCGCGCGCACCGGCTGCGTGTACTTCAGGCGCGAGTCGGCGGCCATCAGAAAGATCGCGAGCGCCGAGAAGACGGCCAGCTTCGTCAGCGCCGACGGGCCCTGGCGGAAGAAGGGCGGCGGGGTGCGATCGAGCGTCCCCAGTGGCATGGGGCAACCGCGGGTGTCACTCGGACGTGAAGATCGACCCCAGGCGCTCCATGCGCTCCAGTGCCATGCCGCAGCCGCGCACCACGCAGGTCAGCGGATCTTCGGCCACCAGCACCGGCAGGCCGGTCTCTTCGGCGAGCAGGCGATCGAGGTCGCGCAGCAGCGCGCCACCGCCGGTCAGCATCATGCCGCGCTCGGCGATGTCGGCGCCGAGCTCGGGGGGCGTCTGCTCCAGCGCGTTTTTCACGCTCGAGACGATCTGGTTCAGCGGGTCGGTCAGCGCTTCGAGGATCTCGTTGGACGAGATGGTGAAGCTGCGCGGCACGCCTTCGGACAGGTTGCGACCCTTGACCTCCATCTCCTTGACCTCGGAGCCGGGGAAGGCCGAGCCGATGCTCTTCTTGATGCCTTCGGCAGTGGGCTCGCCGATCAGCATGCCGTAGTTGCGACGGATGTAGTTGATGATCGCCTCGTCGAACTTGTCGCCGCCGACCCGCACGCTGCCCTTCCACACCATGCCGCCGAGGCTGATGACGCCGACTTCGGTGGTGCCGCCGCCGATGTCGACCACCATCGAGCCCGACGCTTCGCTGACCGGCAGGCCGGCGCCGATGGCCGCCGCCATCGGCTCTTCGATCAGATACACCTCCGAGGCGCCGGCGCCGAGCGCCGACTCACGGATCGCACGGCGCTCGACCTGCGTCGAGCCGCACGGCACGCAGATGATGATGCGCGGGCTCGGCCGCATCATCGAGCGCGGGTGGACCATCTTGATGAACTGCTTGAGCATCTGCTCGGTCACCGTGAAGTCGGCGATCACGCCGTCCTTCATCGGGCGGATCGCCTCGATGTTGCCGGGCACCTTGCCGAGCATCGCCTTGGCCTCGGCGCCGACCGCCTGGATGGTCTTCTTGCCGTTGGGTCCGCCCTCGTGGCGGATGGCGACCACCGAGGGCTCGTCGAGGACGATGCCTTTGCCGCGCACGTAGATCAACGTGTTGGCGGTGCCGAGGTCGATGGCCAGGTCGGTCGAGAAGTAGCGGCGCAGGGATCCGAACATGCTTGGCGTTCAGTCAGTTTGCAGTCGGACGTGCGCTGCGCAAAAAGGCCTTGTGCTTCACGCGCGAGGGGCTGGCGATGGCGGGCGATAATACAGCAAGCCCCCTGAGATTCTTGCGTGCGAAGCAGCGCTTCGGAACGCAATCGTGCACAAGTCCCAACCATGGCGTTGACCCCGGAAGACGTGAGCCGCATCGCGCATCTCGCGCGATTGGCGCTGACGCCCGACGAAGAGCGCGCGATGCTGGCGCAGCTCAACGGCTTCTTCGGCATCGTCGAGCGCATGGGACAGGTCGACACGCGCGGCGTCGAGCCGCTGTATACGCCGCTGTCGGCGCTGGGCGAGGTGGCGCTGCGGCTGCGCGACGACGTGGTGACCGAGGGCGACGAACGCGAGCGCAACCAGCGCAGCGCGCCGCAGGTGGAAGGCGGCCTGTACCTCGTGCCCAGGGTGATCGAGTGAGCGCCGCGCCGCCGGCACGCCTCGCGAAGCGGCCGGGCACAAGCGCCCGACCGTTGGCGGCACACCACGCCGAGGGCGCGCCATGAACGGGCGACCCGAGCAGCTCGGCGTGGCCGGGCTGCGCCGCGCGCTGGCCGCGCGCGAGTTCTCCAGTGTCGAGCTGACGCAACATCTGCTCGCACGAATCACAGCTCATCACGGCCTGGGCGCGTTCCTGCACGTCGATGGCGAGCGCGCGCTGGCAGCGGCCGCCCGCGCCGATCGACGCCGCGCAGACGGCGACGATGCCGCGCTGCTCGGCGTGCCGATCGCGCACAAGGACGTCTTCGTCACGGCGGACGCGCCCACCACGGCCGGTTCGAGGATGCTCGAGCGCTATGCCAGCCCGTTCGATGCCACCGTGGTGGCCCGCCTCGGCGACGGCCACGGCGGCGGGCAAGGCGCGGGCGCGATCACGCTGGGCAAGCTCAACTGCGACGAGTTCGCGATGGGTTCGGCCAACGAGAACTCGGCCTACGGCCCGGTGCGCAACCCGTGGGACCCGAGGCGCGTACCCGGCGGTTCGTCGGGCGGGTCGGCTGCTGCAGTGGCGGCCCGCCTGGTGCCGGCCGCCACCGGCACCGACACCGGCGGCTCGATCCGGCAGCCGGCTGCCTTCACCGGCACCACCGGCATCAAGCCGACCTACGGCGTGTGCTCGCGCTACGGCATCATCGCCTTCGCATCGAGCCTCGACCAGGCTGGCGTGCTCGCGCGCTCGGCCGAGGACTGTGCGCTGCTGCTGTCGGCGATGAGCGGCCACGACCCGCGCGACGCCACCAGCGCCGAGCGGCCGCCGCAGGACTACACGCGCGACCTCGGCCGGCCGCTGCCCGACGCCACGGTGGCCAAGCCACTGCAGGGCCTGCGCATCGGTCTGCCGCGTGAATTCTTCCCCACCACGCTGGCCGGCGACGTCGAGGGCCGCGTGCGCGCCGCGGTGGCCGAACTGGTGGCACTGGGCGCGCAGGCGGTCGACGTCAGCTTGCCACGCACCGAGCTGTCGATCCCCGTCTACTACATCATCGCACCGGCCGAGGCGAGCTCGAACCTGTCGCGCTACGACGGCGTGCGCTACGGGCACCGCAGCGCGCACGCCGACGACCTGCTCGAGATGTACCGGCACACGCGCGCCGAAGGTTTCGGCGCCGAGGTGAAGCGCCGCATCATGATCGGCACCTACGTGCTCAGCCACGGCTACTACGACGCCTACTACCTGCAGGCGCAGAAGCTGCGGCGCATGATCGCCGACGATTTCCAGCGCTGCTTCCAGGACTGCGACCTCATCGCCGGCCCGGTGGCGCCGAGCGTGGCGTGGAAGATCGGCGAGCAGGGCGACGACCCCGTCAAGGCGTATCTCGCCGACATCTTCACGCTGCCGGGCAGCCTGGCCGGGTTGCCCGGGATGAGCGTGCCCGCGGGTCTCGGCGACCACGGCATGCCGGTGGGCCTGCAGCTGATCGGCAACTACTTCGACGAGGCGCGGCTGCTGCAGGTGGCGCACGCGCTGCAGCAGGCGACCGACTGGCACCAGGCCGCACCCGCCGGAGCCTGAAGA
>Ga0335084_10007733_pt1 | contig 10682 bp, 7 predicted proteins | sample Lox_Sample_44_FD_206721 | JGI IMG/M metagenome (GOLD analysis project Ga0335084, IMG submission 206721) | Soil microbial communities from Loxahatchee National Wildlife Refuge, Florida, United States - Lox_Sample_4.4 | ecosystem: Environmental > Terrestrial > Soil > Wetlands | place: USA: Florida...
GCCCCAGCGCATGAGGGCCTGGGGGGCGTGCTCTCTGGAAGAGCCGCAGCCGAAGTTCTGGCCGACCACCAGGACCGAAGCGCCCTGGAAGGCGGGCTGATTGAACGGATGCTCGGGGTTCTGCTTCCTGGCGTCCTCGAAGGCGTGCTCGCCCATGGTCTCGAAGGTCACGGCCTTGAGGAAGCGGGCGGGGATGATGCGGTCGGTGTCGATGTCGTTGCCGGTGACGGGGATGCCGCGGCCGGCGATCTGGCGGCGCTTGTAGTCCGTGGTCGTGCTCATTTCAGGATCTCCCTCACGTCGGTGACGGCGCCGGTGATGGCGGCGGCGGCGACCATGGCCGGGCTCATGAGGAGCGTGCGCCCGGTGGGGCTGCCCTGGCGGCCGATGAAGTTGCGGTTGCTGGAGGACGCGCTCATCTCGCGGCCCTTGAGCTTGTCGTCGTTCATGCCGAGGCACATGGAGCAGCCGGCCTTGCGCCACTCGAAGCCCGCGGCCTTGAAGATCTCGTGGAGGCCCTCGGCTTCCGCGTCCTTGGCCACCTGCTGCGAGCCGGGCACGATGAGCGCGCGCACGCCCTTGGCCACCTTGCCCTTCTTGGCCACCTCGGCGGCGATGCGCAGATCGGACAGGCGCCCGTTGGTGCACGAGCCCACGAAGGCCACGTCGATCTTGGCGCCCTTGATGGGCTGGCCTGCGGTGAAGCCCATGTGGGCGAGCGCTTCCCGAAAGGTGGGGCGCTCCGCCTCGGGCTGAGCGTCGGGCGAGGGAATGGTCTTGCTCACGCCTACCGACATCTCCGGATTGATGCCCCAGGTCACCAGCGGCTCGAGGGCCGCGCCGTCGATGCGCTTGACATCATCAAAGGAGGCGCCTGGCTCCGTGGCCACCGATTTCCACCAGGTGGCTGCCCGGTCGAACGCCTCGCCCTTGGGCGCATATGTCCGGCCGCGGAGATACTCCACCGTCTTGGCGTCGGGATTGACGTAGCCGAAGCGCGCTCCGCCCTCGATGGACATGTTGCAGAGGGTGAGGCGCTCTTCCATGGTCATGCCGTCGATGGTGTCGCCCGCGTACTCGTAGGCGTAGCCCACGCCGCCCTTCACGCCGAGGATATTGATGATGGCGAGGATCACGTCCTTGGCATAGACGCCCTTGGCGAGCTTGCCCTCCACCCGCACCTGGCGCAGCTTGGGCTTGGCCATGGACAGGCACTGCGTGGCCAGCACGTCGCGCACCTGGCTGGTGCCGATGCCGAAGGCGATGGCGCCCATGGCGCCGTGGGTCGAGGTGTGGCTGTCGCCGCAGGCGATGGTCATGCCCGGCTGGCTCAGACCCAGCTCCGGCCCGATCACGTGGACGATGCCCTGCTTGCCCGTGGACATGTCGAAGAGCGGCACCCCGAAGTCCTTCATGTTGCGGTACATGTGCTGCGCCATCTCCTCCGCTTCCGGATCGGCGTAGGGACGCGTCTGGTCCGCGGTGGGAATGATGTGATCGAGCGTGCCGAAGGTGCGCTCGGGCATGCGCACCTTGAGGTTCAGCTCCTTCAGCATCTGGAAGGCCTGCGGCGTCGTCACCTCGTGGATCAGGTGCAGGCCGATCAGGAGCTGCGTCTGGCCGGACGGGAGTGTCCGGACCGTGTGGGCTTCCCAAACCTTGTCGAGCAGCGTGCGTGCCATGGGCATTTCCTCCTCGGGGCACTCATCCTGCCCCCGGAGGCACTGCGTAGTCCAGCGAAACATTCTGCACGGAATGGTAAGCTGAGCTTCATGATCGACGCGGCGCTGTTCCCGGCCCTGGAGACGCTCCTGGCGGTCGCGCGCACCGGCTCGGTGGCGGCGGCCGCCCGGCAGCGCCACATCACCTCTTCCGCGGTGAGCCAGCAGATCAGGCGGCTCGAGACCCACTTCGGCATCAAGCTCTTCGAGCGCGCGGGGCGCGGCGTGCGGCTGACGGCCACGGGCGAGACGGCCTTGCCCGTGGTGCGCGAGCTCTGGAGCACGGCCGAGGCCGCGTTCGGAGAGCTGGCGGCGCTGGCCGGCCGCCCCGCCGTCACGCTTCGCGTGGCGGTCAGCGATTACCTCGGAAAGGGACTGCTTGCCCCGGTGCTGCGCGATCTGCTGGATGAAGAGCCGCCAGTGCGCTTCGAGATCGTCACCACGCATTCGCGCTCCGGCGTGCGCCTCGTGGCGGGCGGCGAGGTGGATCTCGCCGTGGTGACGGGGCAGGAGACTCCGCGCGGCCTGGAAGACCGGCACCTCTTCGACCAGCCCTTCGTGTGGGTGGGCCCGCGGCGCGGGCGGCGCGATCGCGCGCCGCTGACGGAGCGGCTCCGGCGCGAGCCCGTGTTGCGCCTGGCGGGCGAGAGCCGTGGCCGCGCGCTGCTGGACGAGTACCTGGCCGAGCACCGGATCCGTCCCGTGTCCACCATCGAGGTGCCGAGCGTATCGCTCTTGCTCTCGTATGTCTCCGGCGGGCTCGGCATCGGGCTGGTGCCGGCACTGGCGCTCGTCGAGGCGCCGTCGGACCGCGTCGTGCGCGAGCCCGCGAAGATGCCCGCGCTGCCCGTCACGCTGGTGTGGCGCGCCGCGGCACGGCGGCAGCCCGCGCTGACCCGGCTGGCGGCCTTGCTCACCGCGGCCGGCGCGCGCGTGAGCGCGAGGCTGGCGCGAACGCGCCGCGGCGCATAGAATACGGCGATGCCGACCGACCCGAAGGTCATCGAGACGCTGGAAGCCCTGAACCGCGGCTACCTCCTCGCCGGGGAGAAGGCCGACGTGGCCTGGTACGACGCGCACCTGGCCCCCGACTACATGGCCACCAACCCCGACGGCTCGCTCGTGGACAAGGCGGGTTTCCTGGCCCGGTTCAAGAAGCCCTATGGCGGCACGAACCTCCGGGCCCCCGAAGTGCACATTCAGCTCGTCGGCGACGTCGCGCTGATCCACTGCAGCTTCGAGGACACGATGCCCGACGGCAAGACGGGCCGTGGCCGCTACACGGACATCTGGGCGAAGCGCGACGGGCGCTGGCTGTGCGTCTCTGCGCACTTCGTGCGGTTTTGACATGGAAGTGCTTCAGGAGCTGAACCGTGGCTACGTCCGGTCGGTTCAGGAATCCGACGTCCGGTGGTTCGACGCGCATCTCTCCGATGATTTCGTTAACAGCAACCCGGACGGCACGTTCGTGGACCGCGCCGGGTTCCTGGCCCAGATCGCGCGGCCGTGCCCGGTATCAGGCCTCGCGGCCGACGACGTGCGGATCCAAATGCTGGGCGAGGTCGCGATCATCCGCGCTCGGACCACCTACGTGAAGCCCGACGGCCAGCAGGGCGCGGGTCGCTACACCGATGTCTGGGCGCGACGCGGCGGGCGCTGGGTCTGCGTCGCCGCGAACGTCAGCCGCGGCTGAGGGCTAGCGTAAGTGCGCCGGCGTGCAAAGCCTGCCAAGGCGAAGGTCAAAGCCAGGCGACCGGCCGCCCGCAAGCCGCCAAAGAACGAAGGCGCCAGGGTTCGCGACCTCGAGAAGCGCCTGGCGGAGAGCCTGGACCAGCAGGCGGCCACGGCCGAGATCTTGAAGGTCATCTCCGGCACGCCGACCGACGCGCAGCCGGTCTTCGACACCATCGTTCGGAACGCCGGCCGCGTATGTGACGCCGTTGACGCCATTCTCAGCCTTCGCCAGGACAATGAGGTGGTCGTCGGCGCGCACTGGGGGCCGATTGAGGCAACACTCGGGTGGCGGTCGCCGTTGACGAAGGGATCGGTGATGGGCTGCACCATCGTCGATGCGCGACCGGTCCACGTCGAGGACCTTTCGACGACATCGGAGTTCCCCGTGGGCCGGGAGTTTGCCCTCCGATGGGGGTTCCGAACGACGCTCGGGGTTCCCCTCCTCCGCGAGGGTGAGGCGCTTGGCGCATTGCTGATCCGGCGCACCGAAGCCCGCCCATTCTCGGACGCGCAGATCGCGATGCTGCAGACGTTCGCCGACCAGGCCGTCATCGCCATCGAGAACGTGCGGCTCTTCACGGAGCTCGGGGCGAGCAACCGCGATCTCACCGAAGCGCTGGAGCAGCAGACGGCGACAGCCGAGATCTTGAAGGTCATCTCCGGCACGCCGACCGACGCGCAGCCGGTCTTCGACACCATCGTCCGAAACGCAGGCCGGGTGTGTGACGCCGTCGACGCCGTGCTCAGCCTTCGCCAGGATGATGAGGTGATCGTCGGCGCGCACTGGGGGCCGATCGGGGTACACCTAGGGAGGCGGGCGCCGTTGACGGAGGGATCGGTGAACTGCCGCACCATCCTCGACGCGCGACCGATCCACGTGGCGGACCTTGCGACGGCATCGGAGTTCCCCAAGGGCCGGGAGTTGGCCCTCCAGTGGGGGCACCACACGACGCTCGCGGTCCCCCTCCTCCGGGAGGGTAAGGCGCTGGGCGCATTGCTGATCCGGCGCGCGGAGGTCCGCCCGTTCTCGGACGCGCAGATCGCGATGCTGCAGACCTTTGCCGACCAGGCGGTGATCGCCATCGAGAACGTGCGGCTCTTTACGGAGCTCGAGGGACGCAACCGCGACCTGACGGCGACGAGTGAGATCCTGCGGGTGATCAGCAGCTCGCCGACCGACGTGCAGCCGGTCTTCGACACGATCGTCAGAAGTGCCGTGAGGTTGTGCGATGGACTTTTCAGCAATGTCTATCGCTTTGACGGCGAGCTGATTCATCCGGTCGCCCAGCACAACTTCACACCCGAAGCCCTCGAGCAGCTGTACCGCATATTTCCGGCGCGGCCAACTCGGGCCCTCTTGGCAGGGCGGGCAATCCTCGAGCGTGCGGTGGTCCACGTGCCCGACGTCGAGCTCGATCGGGAGTTTCGGCATATGGCGCTGCCCCGCGCGATCGGTTGGCGAAGCGGCCTCTTCGTCCCAATGCTGCGGGAAGGTGCACCCATCGGTGTCATCGTGGTGACACGCGCGGAGGCCGGGCCCTTCTCCGACAGCGAGATCGAGCTGCTGAAGACCTTCGCCGACCAGGCCGTCATCGCCGTCGAAAACGTGCGCCTGTTCACCGAGCTCCAGGCGAGCAACCGCGAGCTGACCACGGCGCTGGACCAGCAGACCGCCACCAGCGACATCCTGCGCGTCATCAGCCAGTCGCAGACGAACGTCCAGCCGGTGTTCGATGCGATCGTGGCGAGCGCGCTCCGGTTGCTGGGAGGGTATACGGGCGCATTGACCCGGGTTGCGGGCGATCAAATCGAGCTTGCCGGGCTCACAAGCACCGATGACGCTGGCGACGCCGCCCTGAGGGCGAGCTTCCCAAGGCCGCTCCACTCCGAGGCGCAGTACGCCCAGGTCATTCGCGATCGAGCGCCGGTTAATATTGCCGACGCCCAGACCGATCCCCGAGTGCCCGAAGCCTTGCGGGCGGTTGCTCGTACCCGTGACTACCGAAGCTGGGTTGTGGTGCCGCTGCTCCGTCACGACGAGGCGGTCGGGACGATCTCGGTGACCCGTCGCGGGCCCGGTGGGTTCACCGACGACGAGATCGGGCTGCTCAAGATCTTCGCCGACCAGGCCGTCATCGCCATCGAGAACGTGCGGCTGTTCACCGAGCTCGAGGGACGCAACCGCGACCTGACGGCGACGGGCGAGATCCTGCGGGTGATCAGCAGCTCCCCGACCGATGTCCAGCCGGTCTTCGACACGATCGTGAGAAGCGCCGTGCAGTTGTGCGACGGACTCTTCAGTGCGCTCTTTCAGTTCGACGGCGAGCTTATCCATCAGGTCGCCCAGCACAATTACGCCCCGGCGGGCCTTGAGGAGGCGCAGCGCATATATCCGGCGCGCCCAGTTCGGGCGCTTTTGACGGGTCGGGCGATCCTTGAGCGGGCGGTGGTCCACGTACCCGATGTCGAGCTCGATCCGGAGTTCCAGCATAAAGTGCTGTCCCGCGCGGTCGGCTGGCGGAGCGGCGTCTTTGTTCCAATGCTGCGGGAAGACGCACCCATCGGTGTCATCGTGGTGGCGCGCGCGGAGCCTGGGCCGTTTTCCGACAGCGAGATCGAGTTGCTCAAGACCTTCGCCGATCAGGCTGTTATCGCCATCGAGAACGTGCGCCTCTTCACCGAGCTCCAAACAAGCAACCGCGAGCTGACGACGGCGCTGGACCAGCAGACCGCCACCAGCGAAGTCCTGAAAGTGATCAGTCGGTCGACGTTCGAGCTTCAGCCCGTCTTGGAGACTCTCGTCGAGAACGCAACCAGGCTGTGCGGCGCCGACTGGGGAGTCATCTACCGGTTCGATCGGGAGCTTTTGCATGTGGCGGCGTTCTACCTCGCCTCCCCCGAATTCAGAGAGTTCTGGCGGGAAGGCGAACTCACGCTGGGGAGAGGGTCTTGCGCGGGCAGGGCTGCTCTCGAGCGCCGCACCATTCATATTGCCGACGTGCTGACAGATCCCGAATATGAGCTGGCCGAAGCTCAGGCGCGAGGTGGCTATCGAACCCTGTTGTCTGTCCCCATGCTCAAAGAGAACGCTCTCATCGGGGTCTTCACGATGTTGCGGGTCGAGGCTCGGCCTTTCAACGACAAGGAGATCGAGCTGGTCACGACCTTCGCGGACCAAGCCGTGATCGCCATCGAGAATGTCCGCCTGCTGCAAGAGCTCCAGGAACGCACCGGCGACCTCGCACGCTCGGTCGAGGAGCTGAAGGCGCTGGGAGAGGTCAGCCGGGCCGTCGGATCGACCCTGGATCTGGAGACCGTCCTCGACACGATCGTGGCGCGCGCCGTGCAGCTGTCCAACGCCAAAGGCGGGGTCCTTTACGAATACGACGAGGCCGCGGAGGAGTTCAGCCGGATCCGGGGCGCCCACGGACTCGACGACGATTTGGGCGAGATGCTTCGGGCGACTCCGCTCCGGCTCGGGGAGGGCGCGGCCGGAAACGCGGTCGCCCGGCGGACCCCCGTGCAAATCGCCGACGTCTTGGCCGATGGTACCTACGACGTGGCCCGAGTCCGCGCGATATTCGAGCGGCGCGGGTATCGCTCGCTGTTGGCGGTTCCTCTTCTCCTCGAGCTGCAGATCGTCGGCGTTCTCGTTGTGTGGGGGCGCGAGCCAGGGGGGTTCGCCCAGGAAGTCGTTGACCTGCTCCAGACTCTGGCGACCCAGTCCGTCCTCGCGATCCAGAACGCCCGGCTCTTCCGGGAGATCGCGGACAAGAGCGCCCAACTCGAGGCGGCCAGCCGCCACAAGAGCGAGTTCCTGGCCAATATGTCGCACGAGCTGCGCACGCCGCTGAACGCGATCATTGGGTTCTCCGAGGTACTGGTCGATCGGATGTTCGGGGAGCTGAACGAGAAGCAGGACGAGTACCTGAAGGACATCTACGCCTCCGGCCAGCATCTTCTCTCCTTGATCAACGACATCCTCGATCTCTCGAAGGTCGAGGCGGGGCGGATGGAGCTGGAGCTGTCGGATTTCGACCTGCCGAGCGCTATCGACAACGCGCTGATCCTGGTGCGGGAGCGGGCGACCCGGCGCGGGATCACGCTTGGGAGCATCATCGACAAGCGGCTCGGGATGATCGGGGGCGACGAGCGCAAGGTCAAGCAGGTGCTCCTGAACCTCTTGTCCAATGCTCTCAAGTTCACGCCCGAAGGGGGCCGGATCGACGTCAGCGCCCGTCAGCACGACGATATGGCAGAGGTGTCAGTCGCGGATACCGGGGTCGGCATCGCGCCCGAGGATCAGGAAGCGGTCTTCGAGGAGTTCCGGCAGGTGGGCGCCGCGGACAAGAAGTCGGAAGGCACGGGGCTCGGGCTCGCTCTCGCGCGGAAGTTCATCGAGCTGCACGGCGGGCGGATCTGGCTCAAGAGCGCGGTCGGCGCAGGCTCGACGTTCACGTTTACGCTTCCGCTCCAGCGATCCCCCGGCGCCTAGAGCATATGTCCACAGAAGTCCACGACCTCTCCATCGCCGACCTCTCGGGGCTGATCGTGGCGCGCAAGCTGTCGCCGGTGGAGCTGGTCGAGGCGCTGATCCGGCGCGTCGAGTCATACGACGCGCAGACGCACGCGTTCATCACGCGCACCTTCGAGATGGCCCGGCGCCAGGCGCGGCAGGCCGAGGCCGAGATCGCCGCGGGCAGCTACCGGGGCCCGCTCCACGGGATTCCCTTCGGGCTCAAGGACATCTACGACACGCAAGGCATCCTCACCTCGGGGCACTCTCGGGTCTTCATCGACCGGATTCCCTCGGAAGACGCCGCCGCGACGGCCAGGCTCTACGACGCCGGCGCCGTGCTGCTGGGAAAACTGGCCACGCACGAGATGGCGCATGCCGGGCCGTCGTTCGACCTGCCATGGCCGCCCGCGCGCAACCCCTGGAACCTCGTCCACTTTACGGGCGGCTCCTCGACGGGATCGGGCGCCGCCGTCGCGGCGGGCATGGTCCCGCTTGCGCTTGGCTCGGACACGGGTGGTTCGATCCGGGGGCCGGCCTCCCTCTGCGGCGTGGTTGGCCTCATGCCGACGTTCGGGCTGGTGAGCAGGGCGGGCGTCATCACCAACTCCTACACGTTCGACCACTGCGGGCCGCTCGCGCGGACGGTCGAGGACTGTGCCTTGGCTCTGGAGGCACTGGCGGGCTACGACCCGAGGGACGCGGGCAGCCTCCGGCGGCCGATGCCCCCATACCGTGAGTCGCTCGGCGAGGATCTGCGCGGGCTCAGGATCGGCGTCCTGCGTCACCACTGGGAAGAGGACATTCCGGCGTCCGAGGACGTCCGCCGGGCCATGGACGCCGCGCTCGATGTCCTGCGGCGGCTCGGCGCCCAGCTCGAGGAATGCCGCGTGCGGCCGCTCGCCAGCTACTTCGACGTCAAGATCATCATTGCCGAGAGCGAGATCTTCAGCGTCCACCAGAAGAATCTGATCTCCCGGCCCAGGGACTTCGGCGCCGACTTCCTCTCGCGCGCGCTGCCGTCCGTGCTCTTCACCGCCCACGACTACGTCCAGGCCACGCGCGAGCACCGGCGGATGATGGTGGAGATGGAGCCGTACTACCCGAGGTTCGACGCCTTCGTCACCGCCGGCATGGGCGAGGCCCCGCGGCTCGCCGACTACCGGAGCGTGTCGTTCTGGCAGAAGCCGAGCGCGCTCACCGCGTGGAACGTCACGGGCCAGCCCGTGCTCGCGCTACCGAACGGCTTCGGGCGAAACGGCCTGCCGCTGGGCATGCAGATCCTCGGCCGGCCGTTCGGCGAGACGACGATCCTGCGCGTGGGCCACGCGTACGAGCGCGCCACGGAGTGGCACACGCGGCGCCCCGGCCTCGTGCCTGGCGCGCTCGCGCCGGACGTCGTCCATCCACCGGTGCTCTCGGTGCGCGACGGCCGGGCCGACGCCCAGACGCGCGATCTGTGCGTGATGGGCGCCCGGCGGGCGGGCGTGCCGCTCGACGACCTGATGCTGGCCCAGCTCCTCGAAGGAGCGCCGTACGCGCTGGAGATGGTGCGGCGGCTTCGCCGAGACCACGACATTCACCACGAGCCCGCGAACGTCTTCAGCTTTCCCGCGGCCGACCACTAAGGGAGATTCCGTGAAGATCCGGCCGAATCGCGTGAAGCAGCAGCTTGCCGCGGGGAACGTCGCCACCATCCTGTCCGGCTCCAACGACCCCGACCTGATCGATCAGCTCGGCACCGTGGGCGCGGACGGCATCTGGCTGGAGGGCGAGCACGGCGGCGTCGATTTCGCCGACCTGGGCAATCTGACGCGGGCCTGCGACCTCTGGGGCGTCACCTCGGTCGTCCGGGTCATGGACAACGACTACGCCACGATCTACCGCACGCTCGACCGGGGCGCCCAGGGCATCGTGGTGCCGCACGTCAACACGCGCGCCGAGGCCCAGGCGGCCGTGGAGGCGGCGAAGTTCGCGCCGGTCGGCAAGCGCGGCATGTTCACCAGCCGGCAGGGCTTCGGCGTGGACGACTACCTCAAGACCGCCAACGACCAGAGCCTGCTGATCGTCCTGATCGAGGACATTCTCGCAGTTAACAACCTGGACGAGATCCTCGCCGTCGACCACATCGACGTCTTCTTCGTGGCGCCGAACGACCTGGCGACCTCCATGGGCCACATCGGCAACATGGGCCACCCGGACGTCCAGCAGACCGTGGACAAGGCGATCGCGAAGATCGTGAAGGCGCGCCGCGTGGCCGGCACCCTCGTGAACTCCGGAAACGTCGAGCGCTACACGCGCCTTGGAGTCCGCGCGGTGATGACGAGCTTCTTTCCGTGGATCCAGGCTGGCGCGAAGGACCTGATCGAGCGCGCGACGAAGGGCGCCCGGGGCTGATGGGCGCGGCAACGGTCGAGACCGCGCTGGGCCCGGTAGCCACCGCCGCGCTCGGCCCCACGCTGATGCACGAGCACATCGTCACGCGCTCGCCGGGGGTGCACGAGAACTGGCCCCACCTCTGGGACCGTGACGCGGTTCTCGCGATCGCCGAGCGGAAGATGGCCGACCTCTACGCCCACGGCATCCGCACGATCGTGGACCTGACGACCGTCGACCTGGGCCGGGATATCGACCTGATCCTGGCGGTGGCCCGCCGCTCGCGCGTGCAGGTGATCGTCGCCACCGGGGTCTGGTGGATGCCGCAGCGGTAT
>Ga0335084_10007734_pt1 | contig 10681 bp, 9 predicted proteins | sample Lox_Sample_44_FD_206721 | JGI IMG/M metagenome (GOLD analysis project Ga0335084, IMG submission 206721) | Soil microbial communities from Loxahatchee National Wildlife Refuge, Florida, United States - Lox_Sample_4.4 | ecosystem: Environmental > Terrestrial > Soil > Wetlands | place: USA: Florida...
AGTGCGTGGAGCGGTACCGTCCGTCCTGCCCACGCTCGTTGTCCTGGCGGCCCTCGCCCCGGTCTGCCGCGTGCTCGCGTGTGACATCTGCGCCGTCTACACCGCGACCACGCAGCAGACCGGGCGCACGGGGTTCCAGGCCGGCGTCGCGGAGCAGTACAGCTTCTTCGGGACGGAGCGGCTCGACGGGCACGAGGTCACGCTGCCTGCCGACGAGCACATGGACAGCTCCGTCACGCAGTTCTTCCTGGGCTACCGCTTCACGCCGCGCGTCGGCGTCCAGGTCACGATCCCCTACATCGATCGGAGCTTCACCCGCATCCGGAACCACGAGCTCGAGCACGGCACCGAATCGGGGCTGGGCGACGTGGCGCTGCTCGCCAACCTGGTCGCCTTTCGGACGGTGGTCGGGGAGAGTCTGTTCCAGTTCTCGCTGCTGGGTGGGATCAAGTTCCCGACCGGGTCGTCCGACCGGCTCGGCGAGGAGTTCGTGACGCCCGCGGCGGCCGGGGTGGCGGCAGGGCGCCGGCGCGCGAGCGTCGCCGGGAGTACGATCCTGCCGCTCGAGGGCGGGCTCCACGGGCACGATCTCGCGCTCGGATCGGGCTCCTTCGACGGGATCGCGGGCGGGCAGGTCTTCTGGAGCTGGCGGCGATGGTTCGTCGGCGCGGGCATGCAGTACGCGATCCGCAGCACCGGCGACTTCGACTATCGCTACGCCAACGATCTGAGCTGGGTCGGTGGGCCGGGCTGGTTCGCGCTCCTCTCGCACGACTACTCGCTCGGTCTCCAGGGCGTGATCTCGGGCGAGACCAAAGGCAACGACACCCAGCAGGGCCGACAGGCGAACGACACCGCCGTGACGGCGCTGTACCTCGGGCCCGGCGTCTCCTTCACCTGGCGGAGCGCGCTCAGCGCGGAGGTCGCGGTCGACCTCCCCGTCATCCAGCACAACACGGGGTTGCAGCTCCTTCCCGACTACCGCGTGCGCGGAGGCCTGGCGTGGCACTTCTGACACGCTCGTCCGCGCGGCTCGCGGTGCTCCTGCTCGCCTGCACGGCGCTGCCGGCCCGCGCCCACATCGTGCCGATCCCGCCCAGCCTGTGCGGCGTCGATCCGATCGGCGTCACGGTCCCGGCGATGGCGCTCGAAGGCGAGCCGGCGGGCGACGCCGGCCGCATGCGCATCGTGTTCGACGCGAACGCCAGCACGATCCGCTTCTGCCCGGTGACCGCGGCCGATCCCGGCGCCTGCGCGGATCCCACCGCGTGGCCGTTCACGCTCGACGGCGTTGCCGGCTCGCTCACCCCGCCCGCCCGCTTCGGCGCGGTGATGACGACCAGCGGCGACGTCGTCTCCGCGGCGGTTGCGGTCGCGCTGACGCTGGGGGCGACCTCGCAGACCATTCCGATCACGTTCTCGACTGGCCTCGCGCTCGCCGACGGCGTGGTGGTGGAGGGGGCGCCGCTTGAGGGGGCCGGGAGCTGGGTCCTGGTCGGCGTCGTACCGGGGGACGGGCTCCCGGCGCCGTTCGACGGGCACGCGCTGGCGCTCCGCGTGCCGTGCCCGCCGCGGCCGATCCCCGACAAGGACCAGTTTGTGCCGGCGAGCGTCGTACGGCACATCGCCGGAGAGGTGGCGCCGGCCGGCACGCGGCTACGCTTCAACGTGGCACTCGGTCCGGCCGATCGCCCGGCCCTCGCGCAGGGCCCGGTGCTCCTTTCGCTCCACGTCGACGAGGCCTCGATCGCGACCGCCGCGATCCCCGCCCTGGTGGGGCGCCGGCGCGCGACCGGCACCAGCGACGACGGCCGCGCGACCGTCACTCTCCGATCACGCTCGGCCCGGAAGCTGGCGCTCACGGTCGACCTGCACGACGTGGCGCTCCCGGCGCGCGGGCCCGGGGCCCGAGCCTTGGTAGCACTCACGCTCCAGAGCCCAGGGATGCTGGCTCGCGGGGAGCGGCTGTTTCATGCCGGCCCCGACGGGACCACGCTCCACCGATGACCGCAGGAGGTCGCATGAGGACGGAAAATCGGCGCTGGGGAGCGCAAGCGATCTTTGCGGCGCTCGTGCTCGTCACGGTGGCGCGGTCAGCCGTCGCCCACGAGCACATGTACATCGGCTCGACGGTGTCCGGCGGCGGGAGCCTGGTCTTGCGGTACGACTTCGCGCGCCGCTTCCCACTGGAGCCACTGCCCGGAAGCCCGGGCACGTACCTCGGCATCGACCCCGCCTTCAACGCCCAGATCTTCGACGATCCGGCGAACGGGATCTACCGGCTGCCCGACGGCGTGCGGGTGACGATGCAGGTGACGGCTCTCGATCCGGGCGTCACGGTGAACTTCAACGGGACGATCCTCAAAAAGGCGGGGAACAAGGCCGTCGTCGGCACGATGCCCTACCTGCACCAGCATCCGGAGTGGACGCTCACGGTTCCCGAGGGCGTGTTCGGTGAATACCACCTCTCGTTCAAGGTCACGGCGAGCGGCTTCGGTGCCTCTCCGGTCTACACCGCGACGCTGACCAACGTGGCGCCGCCGACCACCTCGACCACCAGCACCTCGTCGTCCACGACCAGCGTCAGCACGAGCACGGTGACGAGCACGTCCTCGTCTTCGAGCAGCAGCACGCTGCCCGGGGAGGGCACCACGACGACGCTCCCCGGCGCGACGACCTCCACGGCGCCTGCCGCCAGCACCACGACGTCGACCACGGCGAGCCCCAGCACCACGGTCACCACCAGCAGCACCACGTCGACGACGGTGGCGGGCTGCGCCGCCGCCTGCGACGACGGTGACGGCTGCACGATCGACGCCTGCGAAACGGATGGCACCTGCCGGCACGACCCGCGCTCGGGGAAGGACGCGGTCACGTGCCGCCTCGACGGCATCGCGGCCCTGCTCGGATCGATCGAGCCGGCGACGCCGGCGGCGACACGTACGGTCCAGCGCCTCTCCACCACGATCGAGACCGTGCGGCGTCTCGTCGACGGGGGGATGGTGGGAGGAAGGAAGGGGGCCAGGCTGTTCCGCCGCGCCGAGTCCGCGCTCGCGCGTTTCGAGAAGGCGCTCGTCCCAGCTGTCAAACGGAAACGAATAGCGGCAGAGGTCGCCGACGCGCTGGAAACCCTCGCGGCCGATGGGCGCGAGCAGGTACAGCTCCTCGCGGCGGCGATGCCGTGAGCGCCGCAAGGAGACGATCATGACGTCGAGAATCACCCAGGTGATAGTCGGACTGGTGGCCCTGCTGTCTCTGTCGCGAGGGCGACCGGCGGTCGCCGCCGCCGCGAGCACGGGGCCGCCGAAGAAGGTGTTCATCGCGGTGATGAACGGCGGCCAGGTCGTCCCGCCCAGCATCAGCAACGCGTTCGGCGTGGGCTACCTGACGTTCGACACCGTCACGAAGCGGGTCTGCTACTCGATCAGCTATTCGGGCCTCCAGGGCACCGAGACCGAGGCGCACCTCCACGGCGGCGAGAGCGGCACGACGAACGCCGTCCTCTACGACCTGACGCCGCTCAGCAGTCCCAAGATGGGCTGCCTCGGCCCGATCACCAAGACCGAGCAGAAGCTCCTGCTGAAGGGACAGATGTACATCAACATCCACACCGACCTCTTCGTCGCGGGTGAGCTGCGCGGGCAGGTCGTGCCCGTACCGACGGTGAGGTAGCGCAGGCCGGCGTGCGGCGATCCCTCCACACCCTCGTGCTGCTCGCGGCTCTGGCGGCGCCGGCGGGGGCGACCTGTCCACCGGACTGCGTCCCGGGCGGCGGGCCGGCCGCGAACGATTGCCTGCTCCAGTTCGGCGGCATTCCGGCCCCGGCCGTCACCTGCACGGACGGCAACCCGGCTTGCGACACCGACGGGACGATCGACGGGGTCTGCACGTTCGGCCTGAGCGCGTGTCTCGGCGGGTCCACGCCGGCCTGCACGCCGGCGGCACTCACCGCACCGGTCCGCGTGGGCCCGTCGGCGAGCCCGGTGGCCCAGGCGCTCGCGACGGCGTTGGCGGCGCTCGGCACGCAGGGCCCGGTCTGCACCGCGCCCGGGCTCGCCGTTCCGGTCCGCGCCTCGCTCGCCGGCATCGCGCCGGGCGTCGTGCGGCTGACCCTCACCGCACGCGCCGGAGCCCGGCGCGATCGCGACCGTCTGACGCTCACCTGCATGCCGGCGGCTGCCGGGCCGAGCCTCGCCACCGTCCAGCCGATCCTCACGGCGCGCTGTGCCGTCGTCGGCTGCCACCAGGGCACCCCGCCGACCAGCGAGCCGACGCTGGAGGACGGACGCACGCACGACGCCACGGTCGGCGTGCCGTCGGCGAACGTGCCGAGCCTGCGGATCGTGGCGCCCGGCGACCTCGCCGGGAGCTACCTGGCGCGGAAGATACTCGGGAAGCGGATCGTCGACCGCACGAGCAGGATGCCGCTCGCGTGCCCGAAGACCCCTCCGGCGAGCGGCTGTCTCACGGCCGACGAGACGGCGACGATTCTCGCGTGGATCCAGGCGGGAGCGCCAGCCGCGCCATGAGCCGCACCCGGTGGGAGAGGGTGGTCGCCCGGCTCGCGCTTCTGCTGAGCGCGATCGTCGGCGTCCAGCCTGCGCTCTGGCCGGGCGAGGTCGGGCGAGATCAGTGCGCAAGGTCGTGTCCCATGCATGTGCGCAACGCGCACATGCCATGTCACGAGCGCATCGGCGTCGTCCCGCTCGGGACGGCGTGCCAGACGCTCGTCGGCCCGGCATGCGGTCACGCGGGCGTGGAGATGCCCGGCGTCGGCGACGTGGGGTTGCTCTCCTCCCGGGCTCCGATCGGCTGCATGCCATGGCGGGCCGTGCTGCCGCCCTCGTCCAGCAGGAAGCGTGATCGTTTGGTCGATCCCCCCGAGCCACCTCCGCCGCGGCCGTGACGGTGACGACCCACCCTGACGACATCCACATCTGAACATCCAACTTTGAAAGGAACGACCGCAATGAGCATCCGCACTCTTCTGATCCTGACCGCGACGCTGGTGGTGGCCGCGGCCCCCGCCCGCGCGCATTTCTTCCCCAAGTCTGCCGCGAGCGTGAAGGCGAGCCTGGTGCAGTCCTACGTGCCGTGTACCAGCCCCGACACCACCGACGGCAAGGGGCTCGGCGCCTGCACGGGCCAGCTCGAGAGCGACCCGAGCTGCGTCTTCGGCAGCAAGGGCACTGGAACCCTGCAGGCGAACATCAAGAAGACCGACATCAAGGTGAAGGCCGTCCTGAAGGGCCTCGATCCCGCCTGCGAGGGGCAGACCCTCGCCCCGACCTTCCTCGTCCGGACCACCAGCGACAGCTGCCCGACCGATCACTGCACGGCGGTCGACACGGAGGTCGCGGGGGGGACCTGCACGGTCACGGCCGGCAAGTGCTCGGTCTCGACGATCGTGCCCAGCGGCTATCCCGAAGGGGCTGGCAGCGAGATGAGCATCCTCGCCTGCACCGTGAAGCACGGTTCCGCGGTCGCGTTCGACTGCGGTATCATGGTCAAGTGACGCTCGGAGGAGGGGGCCGGCGCGTTCCGGCCCCCTCCGACGCGGCGTTGCAAGGCCAGAGATGACCCTACGGATCCTCGCCATGCTGATCGCCGGGACGATGATACCGAGCCTTGCGCACGTCGTGCCGATCCCCCCGAGTGTCTGCTCCTTCGATCCGCTCGACCTGGATGTTCCGGGAGCGGGTGTGACGGGAGCCGCGGCGCCCGCGGGCATGGCCGACCGACTGCGCACCGTCTACGATGTGCAAACCAACGTCGCCACGTTCTGCCCCGCCGACACGATCGATCCCGCCGGCAAGTGCGGGACGACGTCCAACCCGCGCGCGTTCACGATCGGGGCTCTATCCGGCACGCTCCTCCTGCCGACGACCTTCACGGCGAACGCGCTCGCCGGCGGCGATTTCACGATCCGCAACGTGCAGCTCGGGATCGCGGTCGGCGCGACCTCGACCGCGGTACCGGTGACGCTGACGACCGGGCTCGCCGAAGGTGGCGGGTTGCTGGCGGAGGGCGCGCGCATCGGCGCGTTCGGTCGCTACACGCTGGTTGGCATCGCGGCCCCGACCGGCCTGCCCGCGCCGCTCGACCAGCCGGTGCGGCTCACCCTCACGTGCCAGGCAACCCCGGCGCCCGACGTCGACCAGTTCGCGCTCGCGCCCTCGGTGAGCAAGGTGAGCGGAACGATCACGGCCAAGAAGGCTCGCCTCAAGGTCGTCGTCGATCTCCAGCCCGGGCAGTCGCCCGACTTCATGGGCCACCCCGCGCTCTTCCGGTTGCACGCCGGCGATACCGGGATCGCGGAGGTCGCCTTGCCCGCCGGCCTCGCCGGGACGGGCCGCCGCTTTCGCGGGGCGACCCCCGACGGTCGCGCGTCGCTCGCGGTGCGCGTGCGATCGGCGAGCCGCTACGTCCTCACGGTGGTGCTGTCGCCTGTCACGTTGCCCGCCATGACGGGCCACCAGGCCCTGCTGGAGGTCACGCAGGACCTGGGCGGATTCCTGTCCCGCGGTGAGAAGCTGATGCGCGCCAATCACGCGGGCACCCGGCTGCACGCCCCCTGAACGGAACCGATCGTGAACCTTTGCAGAGCATCACGCGCGGCCGGCCGCATCTCCCTCGTCGTGGGCGTCGCGCTGCTCCTGTTCGGGGGGCGCGCGCCCGCCGCACCCACGCGCTCGAGCCCGCTCGCCGTCGTGCCCGCTGCGGCCGGGGCCGCGACGGCGTTCGTCGTCAACCCGGACTCGGCCTCGGTCGCACGTATCGCCCTCGACGCGTCGCAGGCCGGAACGCTCACCCACGAGGCGCCGGTGGGGCGGATGCCGCGGACGCTGGCGGCCGGTGGCACGTGGGTCTTCACGGCCGATCAGGGGAGCGACGACATCTCGCGACGCGACCAGGCGGACCTGGGCGGACTCGTTCAGGCCTCGCTCGGCACGGGTTGCGCGCCGTACGGCGTCGCCGTGACGCCCGACGGCCAGCACGTGGTCGCGACCTGCGAGGGCACGAGCGAGGTGGTCGTGCTCGACCTTGGCCTCGCGATCGTCGCGCGCATCCCGCTCGCGTGGCCCAAGGCCCGTGCGCTCGCGATCACCGCCGACGGCGCGACGGCGTTCGTGACGCACTTCCTGACGGAGGAGCCCGGCAGCGACGCCCACGTGAGCGTCGTCGACCTCGTGAGCCAATCGGTCGCACGGGTGTTCGCGGTTCCGGCGGACACGACCACGTGTGAGACGCCGAATTCGGGGCAGGGCGTGCTGAACCAGCTCTCCGCGATCGCGCTCGTTCCCGACGGTGCCCCCGCCGCGGTGGCGGGGCAGCTCTGGGTCGGCGGTGTGCGCGAGAACGTCGTCGGGAAGGGGCTCTTCGAGCGCGACGGCGGGTTCGCGAGCGTCGCCGACGCGAGGTTGTTCCCGTTCCCGTTCGCACCGTTCCCGGCGAATGCGAACGGGCGGAATCCATTTCAGCCGCAGCTCCATGACGTCGCCCGCTCGGCGATCGTGAAGCTCGATGCCGCGACGGGGGCGCGCGTCGGCGCGATCGATCTCGCGGGGGCGGGCAGTGTCACCGACCTCGAGCTGTCCGCCGACGGCGCGACCGCCGCCGCCGTCGACGTGATGAGCAACGCGGTGTATTTCCTCCCGACTGCGCGCGGACAGGGGACGGACGTCGCCACGCTGTTCGGGTCGCCCGCCGCCTACGGTCCGGGTGGGGCCGACCCGGCACATGGGTGCGGCGGTGCCGGGGAAGTCGTGCCGGAAGGCGCGTTCCGTTCGGCGCCCCAGGCCCGGCTCGCGGCGCTCGCCTCCGAGCCGCTGCTCGCGGCGGACCTGCTCCCGGTCGCCACCGGCGTGGACTTCGATACGCCGGCTTTTCAGGCGTCGGGCACGGTTCGCATGCGTGCGGTACCCGACGGCGTCGGCACCGGTCCGACGGGCGTCCGACTCTCGTCCGACGGGACCGTGGCCGTCGTCGCGAACTACTTCGCGCGCAATCTGGTCGCGGTGGGCGGGCCCGCGTCGACCGCGCTCCGGTGCAGCGATGCCCCTGGGACGTCGTGCGGCACCGACGGCGACTGCTCCGCGGGCGTGTGCGCGCCGCTGGTGCTCGCCGCACCGGTCGCGACCATCACCGGCGGCGTCGACGCGGATCCGCTACCCCCCTCGCTCCTCGACGGGAAGATCCTCTTCGCCACCGTGGCCCGCGATGCGCGGCTCTCGGGCGGTGGCCCGGCGCCGGCATTCGACGACGCCCGCCTGCCCGCCAATCGCGACGTCGACGGCGTCGTCCCCGGCAGCGTCGTCAGCACGGCGCGGGGTGGCGCGGCGATCTCCTGCACGACGTGCCACGCCGACCTGGGCGGGCAGGACGGGCGCACCTGGGATTTCTCCCAGCTCGGCGTCTCGCTCCGCAACACGATGGACCTGCGCGGGCGGTCGGCGTTCGCTCCCGGGACGTGCAGCGACGATCCCGGCGCGAGTTGCCTCTTCGACGCGGCCTGCGGCGCGGGCGCGCACTGTCGTGCGGCGTCGGGGATGGTCCCGCCGAACGTGCCCGAGGCGGATCGCGACCGCTACTTCAACCCGATGCTCACCATCCACTGGAACGGCGATCGGGACGAGGTCGAGGACTTCGAGCACACGTTCCGCGCGCTCCAGGGGGGCGGTGGCTGCGACCTGGCGAGCCCCCCGAACGGCTGCCTCGGGGCGCTGGTGCCGCGGGATGCGTCGACGAGCAGCACGCCGAGCGACGTCGAGGCGGATCTCGGGCCGCCGAACCGCAACCTCGTGATGGGCGGGCACGCGGTCGGCGTGCGCCTCACGCACCTGGCCGACTTCGTCTACTCGCTGGGGGACTTCGTCACCAATCCCAATGCGCCGACGGAGGCGAGCGAGCGCGGGCGTGCGCTGTTCGGCGACCCGCAGACGCGGTGTCTGACGTGCCACAACGGCCCATCGCGCCGACAGCTCTTCACCGACAAGCGCGCGGCCCTCGCGCTCGCGGATCCCAACGACCCCGCGGCCGGCGACGCCAACAACCCGTTCGTCCGCCACGACGTCGGGACGGCGAACGTCTTCGACAACACCGACCCGGCGATCGTCGCAGCCGGAAATCCGGACTTCGCCGCCACCGGCCTCCCGCTCCCACCGTCGCGCGACGCGCTCGCGGCCTACGTGACGCCGCTCCTCACCGACCTGTGGAACACCGCGCCCTACCTCCACGACGGCAGCGCGCCCACGCTGCTCGACGTGGTCCGCCCGTGCGACCCCTCCGTCGACGAGTGCTCGCGTCCCGGACGCGGCCGCAACGTGAACCGCCAGCACGGCGCCACCGAGTCGCTGACGCCGTCGCAGCTCAACGACCTCGCGGCCTTTCAGAAGGTGATTGCGCCCGGCACGATCGTCCCCGACACGAACGTGCTGAGCCTGGGCGCGCTCGACCTCTCGACGGTCGCGCTCAAGCCGCGTGGGCGCACCGCCAAGGCACCGGGGCACCTCGCTGTCGGTGGGGTCATCTTCGGGGCGCCCGGTCCGATCGACCCGACCGCCGGCCTCACGCTCGAGGTCGGCACCCCGCATGGCGAGGTGATGGAGGTCGTGACCCGGACCGTCCCGATGCGCCGCAACGGGCGAGGCTTCAGGGGCCACCGCAAGACCAGGGGCGAGATCGTCACCGTGACGCTCGCGCCCCGCGGGACCGGGCGGTTCCGCCTGTCGGCGCGCGTCGTCGGCGCCGACCTGGCCCGGCTCGACACGGGCAACCCGGACCTCACGGTCGCCGTCGAGATCCAGGGGACGCAGTTCGTCCACGAGCGCAACCTCGTCCGACGTCGCGGCGCGCTGCGCCTCCCATGAGTGCGGACGCCGGAAAAACTTGACAGTCCGCGTCAGGCCGCGTAGACCAACACAGCTCGACCGATCCGCCAACCTTTTAACTTGACCCTGCGAGGTCAGGAAAGGTCACCATGACGCCCTCGAACCGTCCCGTTCGCCCGCCACTGCGGACTCCGCGCTGACCATGCCGGCGACCCGGCAGGTGATGGACGCGGCGGCGATCCAGCGCGCGCTCGTCCGCATCGCGCACGAGATCCTCGAGCGCAACAAGGGCACCGAGGACCTGGCGCTGGTCGGCATCCGCTCGCGCGGGATCCACCTCGCGCAGCGGCTGCGGAAGACCATCCAGGACATCGAGAACGGTGCGCAGGTGCCGCTGGGCGTCGTCGACGTCACGCTCTACCGCGACGACCTCGACCGGCGGCTCCAGAACCCCGAGGTGAAGGGCACCGACATCCCGTTCGCGGTCGACGGCCACCGCATCCTGCTGGTCGACGACGTGCTCTTCACCGGCCGCACGATCCGCGCCGCGATGGACGCCCTCATCGACTTCGGGCGTCCCAAGTCCATCCAGCTCGCCGTGCTGGTCGATCGCGGCCACCGCGAGCTGCCCATCCGCGCCGACTACGTCGGCAAGAACCTGCCCACCTCCCGCGGCGAAGAGGTGCTCGTGCGCCTCGCCGAAGCCGACGGGACGGATGAGGTCGTGATCGAAGGCTGAAGAGGAGGGGACCATGGCGTTCACGCAGCGTCACCTGCTCGGGCTCGAAGGGGTCTCGGCCGCGGACATCACGGCCATCCTCGACAGCGCCGCCTCGTTCAAGGAGATCTCG
>Ga0335084_10007736_pt1 | contig 10678 bp, 10 predicted proteins | sample Lox_Sample_44_FD_206721 | JGI IMG/M metagenome (GOLD analysis project Ga0335084, IMG submission 206721) | Soil microbial communities from Loxahatchee National Wildlife Refuge, Florida, United States - Lox_Sample_4.4 | ecosystem: Environmental > Terrestrial > Soil > Wetlands | place: USA...
CGCACCTAACCCCAACCCCTAACCCCTAACCCCTAACCCCGAGCCCCCACTCGATGTCTGAATTCGGACAATCCGGCCGGTCGTCGCGAGGCTCGGGAGGGTTCGCGATCCATCTCGCGGACGAGCTCGAGGTCTACTTCAACGAGGTCGCCCACGGGCGGCCCGTGGGTTTCGTCGCCTCGCTCAAGTGGAAGCCTCCCACCGACGTCTACGAGACCGCGGACGCGATCGTCATCTACATGGACGTTGCCGGCATGCGCTCGGAAGACTTCCAGGTCGAGCTGTCAGACGGCATTCTGACGATCGGCGGCGAGCGGCACGGGCGACGCGAGGGCAAGCGGCACTATCACGCGATGGAAGTGCAGATCGGCCCGTTCGAGCGCCGCCTGCGCCTCCCGGTGCCCGTCGATCCGAGCAGCATCCACGCGTCCTACGACGCGGGATTCCTCGAGGTTCGTCTCACCAAAATCCCCGACCAGCAGACCGGCACGCGCTCCGTGAAGGTCGAGTGACCGAACCGCCGGCTGCCGCGCCGCCACCAGCCGCTGCTGTTCCGGACGCGCTGCCCGTTCTGCCCCTGGGGCAGCTCGTCGTGTATCCACACGTCGTGGTCCCGCTCACGATCGACGATCCCAACGCGGTCCAGCTGATCGACGAGGTGGTGCAGGCGAACAAGCGGCTGCTCCTGGCCGTGGTGAAGCCGGTCGGCGGCGTGGAGCCCGCGGAGGGGGCGGTGATGCACGCGCGCCCCCACGAGCTGTACGAGGTCGGCTCGCTCGGGCTCCTGGTCCGCATGCTCAAGCTGGGCGACGGGTCGGCGCGCGTGATGGTGCAGGGCGTCGAGCGGGCGCGGCTGCTCGAATTCACGCCCGCCGAACATTGGCTCGTAGCGCGCTACGAGCTGCTGCCCGAGGGTCCCCTCGAGGGCGCGCGCACGGAGGCGCTGCAGCGCACCGTGCACGCCCAGTTCTCGCGCGTGATCGACATCGCGCCCTACCTCGGCGAAGAGCTGCACGACGTGCTCGCCGGCATCAAGGGCGCGGGCCGCCTGGCCGACTTCGTCGCCGCGAACCTGGACCTCGCCCTTCCCGCGAAAGCCGAGCTGCTCGCCCTCGACGATGTGACACTCCGGCTCGAGCGGCTCGCCGAGCTGCTCAGTCACGAGCTGCAGGTGCTGGAAGTCGGCAGCCAGATCCAGGAGAAGGTAAAGACCCGCCTCGACGCCAATCAGCGCGAGTACGTGCTGCGCGAGCAGCTTCGCGTGATCAAGCAGGAGCTGGGCGAAGACGAAGGCGAGGACGAGGTCGAGGAGCTGGCGCACCGTTTGGACGACGCCGGCCTGTCCGTCGAAGCCCACAAGGTCGCCGACCGCGAGCTGCGCCGCCTCCGTCGGATGTCGGTCCAGTCCGCCGAGTATCAGGTGGCGCGGACCTACCTCGAGGTCATGGCGTCGCTGCCGTGGAATCGCGTCTCGGATGACCGGCTCGATCTGAAGGCCGCGCGCGAGATCCTCGACCGCGACCATTACGATCTCAAACCAGTGAAGGAGCGGATTCTCGAGTATCTCGCCGTGCGGACGTTGAACCCGCAGGCGCGAGGGAGCATTCTCTGCTTCGTCGGGCCGCCCGGGGTCGGCAAGACGTCGCTCGGCCAGAGCATCGCGGAAGCCCTGGGCCGCCGCTTCACGCGCGTCTCGCTCGGCGGGGTGCGCGACGAGGCGGAAGTGCGCGGCCACCGGCGCACGTACGTCGGTGCGCTGCCCGGGCGCATCATCCACGCGCTGCAGCGGTGCGAGACGCGCAATCCGCTGCTCATGCTCGATGAAGTCGACAAGATGGGCGCCGACGTGCGCGGCGACCCCACGGCGGCGCTGCTCGAGGTGCTCGATCCGGCCCAAAACGGGACCTTCGTCGACCACTATCTCGAGGTGCCGTTCGACCTGTCGGGCGTGATGTTCATCGCCACCGCCAACAGTCTCGAGCCGATTCCCGACCCCTTGCTGGACCGGATGGAAGTTCTCACCTTACCCGGGTACACGCCCGGGGAGAAGCTGGCGATCGCCAAGCGGTATCTGCTGCCGCGCCAGCTCAAGGAGACGGGTCTCGATCCGGCGCGGGCGAGCGTGGCTGACGGGGCGCTCGAGCGCCTGATCGCCGAGTACACGCGCGAGGCCGGCGTGCGGCAGCTCGAGCGCGAGATCCAGGGCGTGTTGCGCAAGGCGGCGCTGGAAGTGGTGGAGGGGCGGGTGGATGCGGTGAAGATCTCCGCCAAGAACCTCGAGAAGTTCGCCAGCCAGCCCAAGGTCCAAAGCGAGGTTGCGGGACGGAGCCCCGAAGTCGGGGTCGCCACCGGGCTCGCATGGACGCCCGTCGGCGGCGACATCATGTTCGTCGAGGCGATCCAGATGCCGGGGAAGGGGCAGATCACCCTGACCGGGCAGTTGGGCGACGTCATGAAGGAATCGGCGCAGGCGGCATGGAGTCTGCTACGTGCCCGGGCGGTGGGGCTCGGCATCCCGCTCGATGCGTTCACGCTGACCGACGTGCATCTGCACGTCCCGGCGGGCGCGGTGCCCAAGGACGGGCCGTCGGCCGGCATCACAATTGCAACGGCCCTCGCATCGCTCCTGTGCCGGCGCCCCGCGCGCCACGACGTGGCGATGACGGGGGAGCTGACGCTGCGGGGCCGCGTGCTGCCGATCGGCGGGCTCAAGGAAAAGCTGACCGCGGCGGCGCGGGCGGGGGTCAAAACCGTGCTCGTGCCCGCGCGCAATTCGGGCGATCTGGTGGACGTTCCGGACGAGGTGCGCAAACTGCTCGACATCAAGCCGGTGGACACGATCGATCAGGTGCTCGAGCTCGCGCTGCTCGAGCCCCGCGTGTCGCGCCCGGTATCCGTGCGCGTGGCGACGGAAGGCGCGCCGCGCGAGGCGGCCCCGTGAGCACGTTCGCGAGCCTGGACGAAGCCTTCGCGCTCATCCGCGAGCGGGACGGGCGCTATCACGAGCGCGGCTATCTGTTCGTGCTCGCCGCGCTCGAGTTCGCGCAGGGCCGGCTGCCCGCGCGCCGCCACCTGAGCGGCATCGAGTTGACGTGGGCGTGTCGCGACTTCGCCCTCGAGCAGTTCGGCCTGCTCGCGCCGTCCGTGCTCGCGTTCTGGGGCATCGCGTCCACCGAGGATTTCGGACGAATCGTCTTCCTCCTGATCGACGTCGGGCTGCTCGCCCGCCAGGACAGCGATCGGATCGAGGACTTCGACCGCGTATACGACTTCGGGGAGGTGTTCCGGGCCGGCTATCGGTGGTCCGGCGTGGAGGAGGGAAGCGCGTAACTGGCGGTCGCTCGGGTGAAGGGGGTGCCGCATGAACAACGTCACGGAATGGCCCGCCTGCAAGAAGTGTCAGCAAGGTCTCCTCATCCCGCTCTCGGACTACGGTCGCGATGGGGCGCCGATCACCTACAAGGCCTGGGTGTGTACGAACCCCGAGTGCGGGTTCAACATTCGCATCGACAACGGGGAGATCTCGTTCGGTCGCACGATCGGCCAGAGCTTCAAGTAGGCTTGGACGCCGTGCGCGCGCCTGCCGTCAGCGGGCGGTTCTACCCGGGCGCGCCCCGTGATCTCGCGCGCACGGTGCGCGAGCTGCTCGCGGACGTGGCGGACGCGCGCCCCGCGCCGGCCCGCGCCGCGGTCGTCCCGCACGCCGGCTACCTCTATTCCGGACCCACCGCTGCCCGCGTGTTCGCCCGCCTGCGCGTGCCCCTCCTGGTCGTGATCCTCGCCCCCAACCACACGGGCGTCGCCAGAGCGCCGGGCCGCGCCGCGCTCTGGGAAGCCGGCGCGTTCCGCACGCCGCTCGGCGACGTGCCGGTGGACGAGCCCCTGGCCGCCGCGCTCGCGGGCGCGAGCGACCTGGTGCAGACCGACCACGATGCCCATCGCGGCGAGCACGCCGTCGAGGTGCTGCTGCCGTTCCTTCAGGTGCTCGAGCCTGGCGTGCGCATCGTCCCGCTCGTGCTGGGGTGGGATGCGTGGCCGCCGTGCCGCGATCTGGGCGAGGCGCTCGCGCGCGTCATCGCGCCGTGGGCCGAGCCGGTACTGATGCTGGCCTCGAGCGACCTGAACCATTACGAGCCGGCGGCCGTGTCGACGCCGAAGGACCGCGCCGCGCTCGCCGCGCTCGAGGCGCTCGACGGCGAGGAGCTGCTCGCCCGCTGCCGCCGCCAACGGATCTCGATGTGCGGCCGCGCGCCCGCCGCCACGGTGGCCGCGGCCGCGCGGGCCCTCGGCGCGGTGCGGGGGGACGTGGTGGACTATCGCCACTCGGGGTGGGTCACGGGCGACGACGGGGCGGTGGTGGGTTACGGCGGCGTGGTGATCTCCTGAACGCGATCCCCGTCCTTTCGGCGACCGAGGCCGCGGCCTGGGACACGACCGCGCGGACCCAGTACCGGATTCCGAGCCGCGTCCTGATGGAAGCGGCGGGGCGCGCGGCCGCGCAGCTCGTCGCGCGCGAGTATCCGGAGGTCGCGACCCGCGGTGCACTCGTCGTCGCGGGGGCGGGGAACAACGGGGGCGACGGGTGGGTGATCGCCCGCGCGCTGCATGGCGCCGCGTGCCCGGTGTGGGTCGCGGCGCTCGATCCCAAGACCGACGATGCCATCGACAATCGCGCGCTGGCGCGGGTGGATGGCGTGCGTGAGATCGGTCGCGAAGAGCCGTGGCCCGCGCCCGCCGTCGTGATCGACGCGCTGCTCGGCACCGGTGCCGCGGGACCGGCGCGGGGCGAGGTCCTCGCGCTGGCGCAGCGAGTGGTCGCGTGCGGCGCTCCCATCGTCGCGGTGGACGGTCCCACGGGGCTCGATCTCTCGAGCGGCGAAGCGCACGGGCCGATCCGCGCCCAGCTCAGCATCACCTTCGGGGGCGTGCGGCGCGGCCACCTGCTCGCGCGCGACTGGTGCGGCCGTATCGTCGTGGTGGACATCGGCCTCCCACCACCCGACGGCGGGTGGCCGCTGCTCGTCACCGATGCGTGGGCGGGTGCCCGGCTGCCCCGCCTCACGCCGACGATGCACAAGGGCGACCGGGGGCGCGTGACGGTGGTCGGTGGCGCGACGGGCATGACGGGGGCCGCGCTGCATGCCGCGCGGGCGGCGCTCGCCGCGGGCGCCGGCCTCGTGAAACTGGTCGCCGCACCCGAGACCGTCGCGGCCGCACGCACCAGCCTCCCCGACGTCCTGACGATCGAATCAGCGCTGGGCGGGAATCCGGGCGGAGAGCTGGAGCCCGCGGTGGGCGAGGCGCTCGAGTGGGCCGACGCGCTCGTCGTGGGGCCCGGGTTGGGCCGGGAGCCCGTGCGCGGGGAATTCCTGAAGGCGGTGCTCGCGCGACGCGCGGTCCCCACCGTCATCGACGCCGACGCGCTCGTGCTGTTCGCGGGCGAGGCGGGCCGGCCGATGGTCTTCACTCCGCATCTCGGCGAATTCCGCGCGCTGTTCGGCGATCAGCTCGCCGATGCCGCCACCAACGACCGCTGGGGGGCCGCCGCGAAGGCGGCGCAGAAGGTGCGCGGCACCGTGCTCCTGAAGGGCGTCCCCACCGTGATCGCGGACCTGCGCGGGCCGATCCACGTCGTGGCCAGCGGCAATCCCGGGCTCGCCACGGGCGGCTCGGGCGACTTGCTCGCGGGCTTCATCGGCGCCTTCCTCGCGCGCGGCGGCGCGCCACCCGAGGCCGCCGCGCTGGGCGCCCATGCCCTCGGCCGGGCCGCGGACCTGGGCGCGCGACAGTGGACCGCGCGGAGCCTCCGGCCCGCCGACGTGCTCGCCGCGCTGCCGGACATCTGGCGCGCGTGGGGCGACCAGAAACCCGTGGGGCCGCCGGTGATCACGCAGCTTGAGCTGCCTGAAACGGAATGAAGGCGGCGGACAGGCGGTCAGGTCAGGTGGCGGTCGGTAGAATCGCGGTTCTGCTCCTGACCGCCGCGTCACCCGTCCGCCTGACCGCCCAGTCTTTGTGGCGCCCCGAGGAACGCGTCCTCTTGAGCGACTTCTCCCGCGTGAATGCCATCGCCGCGTCGCCCGCCCTCGTGTTCGCGGCCACCACGCACGGCCTGACGATCTACGACCGCGTGGCGCGCGCCTGGCGGCCCCCGGTCACGTCGCTCGACGGGTATCCGCTCGCGCCCGTACGCGTGGCGCTCGCCGACCCGGTGGGCGACGCCGTGTGGCTCGGCACCGATCAGGGATGGGCGCACTACGACGTCGAGCTGCGGCAGTGGGAGTCGGGGCCCGCGGCGGGAGGGGTGACGGGACTCGTGATCGACGCGCGCGATCCCGCCGGCGGCGTGTTTCTCGAGGGCGCGAGGGGGTGGGCGTTCCTGCCGCGCGGAGCCTTCACGCCCATCGCCGGGCAGCCGCTGCCGCCGCCCGCTCGCCGTATCGCGCCGCTCTCTCCCCAGGCGGCGCTGAACGCCACGCCGGCGGCCGACGCATTCCGCGCGCTCTTCCTCATGGATCCCAGGCTGCGCGCGTATGCCTTCACCTGCGCCGCCCGGACCCCCGATCGCGGCGACGTGTTCTTCGGCACGAACGGCATGGGCATCGTCCGCATCGACGCGGCGACCGGCCAATGGGAGCCCCTGCGATTCGGGTTGCTCGCAGCGGCAGCGGGCAGTCTCGCTCGCGGTGACGACGGCGTGTGGGTCGCGACGCTCGCGCAGGTGGGCGAGCGGTCGGGGCTCGCGCGGGTCTCGTCCGCTCTCACCACCGACAGCGTGTTGGAAAGCTCCGGCGCGTCGGGGTTCGTGTGCCGCGCCGGCCGCAGGCTCGTCGCCAGCGGCTCGTTCCTCTGGGTGGCGTGCGAACGTGGCCTCCTGCGCATCGCCGGGGACGGACGCTCCCGCGTGTTCGACATCGGCCGCGGCCTGCCTTCGGACGACGTGCTGGCGCTCGCGCCCGCGCCGGACGGTGCCTGGGTGGGCACGAGGCTCGGCCTGGCTCGGGTCACGGACGCCGATCGGGCCGAGCCCGTCGGTGATATCGGGCGGCCGGTGTTGTCCCTGCTCGTGACGGGCGACAGCCTGTGGGTCGGCACCGTCGACGGCCTGGCGCTGCTCCTGCCGGGGGCGGACGAGCTTGGCGTTCCCGAGGATGTCGCGCGGGAGCCGTGGCTGCACACACCCATTCTCGCCATCGGTTGCGTCGGCGACCGGCTGGTCGTGGCGACTCCCGATCAACTCGCGTGGCGCAATCCGCAGAGCGGCGATTGGTCGCTCACGCATGCGCGCAGCGATCTCGGGCCGATTTCCAGTATCGCCCCGGATCCGGACGGGGCAGGGGTCTGGCTCGGTGGCCCGGGAGGGCTCGCCTTCTGGGACCTGGTGCGGGGGACGCTGCGGGTACTGTACGCTCCCAACGATGTGCCGGCGGCGGTGCGCGACCTCGTTGCCGACCAGGACTATCTCTGGGTCGCGACCGACAGCGGGGTGGTCCGCTTCGACCGCCGCACCGCGCGCGGCGGATGAGCGCGCGCGACGTGCTCGGTCCCGGCGCCGAATTTGACCGGCTGCGCGCCATCTTCGCGAGACTCGGCAAAGATGCCCGGAATCTTGGTGACGACTGCGCGCTCCTGCGCCTCGGCGGGACCACGCTGGCGGCGAGTGTGGATGCGAGCCTCGAAGGCGTCCACTTCCGGACCGACTGGCTGTCGTTCGAGGAGATCGGCTGGCGCGCGGCGGCGGGGGCGTTGTCGGACCTGGCGGCAGTCGGGGCGAAGCCCGTTGGGGTGCTGGTAGCGCTGGGCATGCCCGGCGGCCAACGAGAACCCGGCGTCGAGATCATGGGCGGGGTCGCGAGGGCGGCGAGGAGCGTCGGGGCCAAGGTCCTGGGCGGGGATCTGCTGCGCTCCGAGCGGTACCTCATTGATGTCACGGTGCTCGGCACCGTCGACCGCCCCGTACGGCGGAACGGCGCCCGGCCGGGCGACGGCCTGTGGGTGACCGGGACGCTGGGCGGGTCCGGGCTCGCGCTCCAGCAGCTTCGCGCCGGCGCGCCGCCGACCGGCGCGCTGCGGGCGCGGTTCGCGCGGCCGGAGCCCCGGATCGCGGCGGGGCGGTGGCTCGCGCGGCGCGGCGCGCACGCCATGATCGATGTGTCGGATGGGTTGGCCCAGGACGCGGGCCACCTCGCGGCCGCGTCGGGAGTGATGATCGACATCGAGCTCGAGCATGTTCCCTGCTGGCCGGGAGTCGCCCCCGGCGCGGCTGCAGCGAGCGGTGAGGAATTCGAGCTGCTTGCCGCGCTGCCATCGCGCTTCGACCGCCGTTCGGCGACGGCATTCACGCGCGCCACGGGTCTTCCGCTCACGCGCATCGGACAATGCGGTCGCGGATCGGCGGGCGTGCGCGTGACGCGGGGCGGCACCCCCGTCGCCACGCCGCCCGGATTCGACCACTTCGCCTCCCCGTGATCCGCACCCTGTGGTGGCTGCTGTACGTCCTCCCGTCCACGTTCTTGCATGCGATGGGCGCGATCCTGGCGGCCTTGTTGGGCGTCAAGCGGCGGCCGGGCGGGGTCTACGATTGGGCCACCGTGGACTGGTCGCGCCGGATGCTGGCCGTGGCCGGCACCCCCGTGCACGCGACCGGCCTCGAGCGCATTCCGCGGGATGTACCGGTCGTGTATGCGTCGAATCACACCTCCATGTTCGACATCTGGGCGCTTGCCGCGACCCTGCCCGGGTCCGTCCGCTTCGTAGCGAAGCAGGAGTTGGGCCGGATTCCGATCCTGGGTCTCGCGATGCAGCGCGCCGGGCACGTTCTCATCGACCGATTCAACCGCGCGCGGGCCTTCGAGGCCTACGATCAGGCCGCTGCAACCATCCGGAGCGGCATCTCGGCGATCGTCTTCCCGGAAGGGACCCGCAGCCGGACCGGCGAGCTGCTCCCGTTCAAGACGGCCCCCTTCGGGCTCGCCATCACCGCCCAGGTGCCCATCGTGCCGGTGTACGTCCATGGCACCTACCAGATCTTGCCGAAGGGATCCATCCGGCTCCGGCCCAAACCCATTCAGATCGCGATCGGTGAGCCCATTCCGACCGCCGGGATGGCCCTGACCGAGCGGGACGCCCTCGGGGCGCGGGTGCGCGCCGCCATCCTCGATCTGAAGGCGCGCGTTGACGCCGCCGCCGCATCCCCTTAGGGTAGGGCGCGCCCATGAGCACAATCATCTCGGTCCACGCCCGCGAAATCCTCGACAGTCGAGGGAATCCCACCGTCGAAGCCGACGTCACGCTCGCGAGCGGGGCGACGGGGCGGGCCGCCGTTCCCAGCGGCGCGTCCACCGGTGAAAACGAGGCCGTCGAGCTGCGCGACGGGGATAACCAGCGCTTCGGCGGCAAAGGCGTCCTCGAGGCCGTGAAGAACGTCAACGAGATCATCGCGCCCCGGCTCGAAGGCATGGCGGCCGAGGACCAGATCACGGTCGACTTCGCGATGCTCGAGCTCGACGGCACGCCCAACAAGGGCCACCTCGGCGCCAACGCGATCCTCGCGGTGTCGCTCGCCGTCGCGCGCGCGGCCGCCGAGGACGCCGCGCTCCCGCTGTACCGCTACCTGGGCGGTCCCGTGAGCCACGTGCTCCCCGTGCCGATGATGAACATCCTGAACGGCGGCGCGCACGCGACCAACAACATCGATGTTCAGGAGTTCATGATCGTCCCGATCGGCGCCGAGACGTTTCCCGAGGCGCTGCGCACGGGCGTCGAGGTCTTCCACGCGCTCAAGAAGGTGCTCACCAAGCGGGGCCTTTCGGCCGCGGTCGGCGACGAGGGCGGCTTCGCGCCGAATCTGCCGAACGACGAAGCCGCGCTCGATGCCGTCATGGCTGCCATCGAAGGGGCCGGGTATGAGGCGGGCAAGCACGTGGCCATCGCGCTCGATCCGGCGGCGTCGGAGCTGTACCAGGATGACTGCTATGTCTTCAAGAAGAGCGGCGGCGCCCGCCGCTCGGCCGACGAGATGATCGCCCTGTACCAGTCGTGGATCGATCGCTACCCCATCGTCTCGATCGAGGACGGGCTCGCCGAGAACGACTGGGCCGGATGGGCCAGGCTGACCGAGGCGCTCGGGGCCCGCATCCAGCTCGTGGGCGACGACATCTTCTGCACGAACGCCGACCTGCTGGCGCGCGGCATCGAGCAGGGGGTCGCAAACGCGATTCTCATCAAGGTGAATCAGATCGGGACGCTCACCGAGACGCTCGAGTGCATCGAGCGGGCGCGCTCGCACGGGTACGGCGCCGTCATCTCGCACCGCTCGGGCGAGACGGAAGACACGTTCATTGCCGACCTGGCGGTGGCCACCGGCGTGGGGCAGATCAAGACCGGCAGCGCCTCCCGCACCGACCGCGTGGCGAAGTACAACCAGCTGCTGCGGATCACCGAAGAGCTGGGCGACGTGGCCTACTATCCCGGCAGGGACCTCTACGGCCTGTGAAGCCGGCGCGGCTGGCCGCTCTGGGCGGCGGGATCGTGCTCGGCTGGGTGGCCGTTTTCGGCGGCGAATACAGCACCTTCGACTGGCTCACCCTGCGTCGCCAGCTCGCCACCGAGCGGGCCGAGGTGGCGCAGCTGCATATGGCCCTGGATTCCCTGGCCCGGCTGGCCCACGCGCTCGAGA
>Ga0335084_10007737_pt1 | contig 10677 bp, 11 predicted proteins | sample Lox_Sample_44_FD_206721 | JGI IMG/M metagenome (GOLD analysis project Ga0335084, IMG submission 206721) | Soil microbial communities from Loxahatchee National Wildlife Refuge, Florida, United States - Lox_Sample_4.4 | ecosystem: Environmental > Terrestrial > Soil > Wetlands | place: USA...
GATCCCGTTGATGATCGCGGTGCGGCCGAAGCTCTTGTGCACCGACTTGAGCTCGAGCGCAGGGGCCTCACTCATTGCGCACCCCGCTTGATGAGCTCCGTGTTCACATCCCCCCACGCCCGGCGCAGCGGCCGCAGCGCCAACGCGAACAACACATTGCCCACCCCGAATGCCAGCGCCGCCAGGATCCACGGTGCGGCCCGGCTGGCATCGACGGCCACGCCGAACAATCGGAAGGCTTTGTCTGCATCGCCTTCCGTGTGATAGATCATCTCGACCAGCGCGACCCCACCGGCGAACACGACCGCCAGCGCGAGCGCGCAAACCACGTAGCTTGGTATCAGGCGGGCGAGCAGCCGTTCCCGCCAGGCCGGTGCGTGCACCATGATCAAGCTGGCGATGCCCCCGGGCGCGAACATCACCATGACCACGAAGAACAGGCCGAAATAGAGCAACCAGGCCTGCGTGTAGCTCGACAGCGCCGACTGCAGGAATGTGACCAGCACTGCGCCGATCACCGGCCCGAAGAAATAGCCCACGCCGCCGATGAAGGCCATGATCAGCACATTGCCAGAGGCCACTAGGCCGACATTCTCGGCCGTCACGATCTCGTAGTTGATGGTTCCCAGCGCTCCGGCCACGCCGGCGAAGAACGCGGCCAGACACAGCATGATGTAGCGCACGCGAGTCGGATCGTAGCCGACGAAGCGCGCACGTTCGGGATTGTCACGCACGGCGTTGGCCATGCGCCCGAGCGGGGTCTGCGTGAGCGCGAACATCGCGATCATGCACACCACGCACCAGCCCGCGATCAAGTAATAGACCTGGATCTGCGGACCATAGCTCAAGCCGTGCCACGGCTGGCCGATCTGGCGGTTGGTGGCGATGCCGCCTTCGCCGCCGAAGAACGCGGGAAACATCAACGCGGACGCCGCGACCAGCTCCGCGATGCCGAGCGAGATCATCGCGAACGGCGTGCCAGCGCGGCGTGTGGTGACGTAACCGAGCAGGCTGCCGAACACCAGCCCCGACAGACCGCCGACCAGCGGCAGCAGTGTGACCGGGATGCTGAATTTGCCTGCCGCCATCGCGTTCAATGTGTGTGCACAAATGAATGCGGCGAGGCCGTAGTACACTGCATGCCCAAACGACAGCAGCCCGGTCTGGCCGAGCAGCATGTTGTAGCTCAGCGCGAAGATGATCGCGATGCCCATCTGGCTCAGCATCGACAGCGCAAAGCTCTGCCGGAAGATGAACGGCAGCACGATCATGAAAAGCGCGATCGCGCCCCAGACCAGTAGCCTGCGCCCGCTGATCACCGGCCCCGCTGCCGACTTTGCCATCACGCCTTCATTCATTGCCGCGCCTGTGACTCACTCTCACCCCTCACCAGCATCACGTTTCCCGCGTGCCCATCAATCCGGTCGGCCGCACGATCAGCATCAGCACCATGAGCAGATAGGGCAGCACCGGCGCCGCTTGCGCAACGGTGATGGAGAGAAACTCCTTCAGCAGGCCGGTGTTCGCCTGCAGGTTGACCCCGAACGGCCGCAGCGCATCCATCAGCGACCAGTCGAGCGCAACGGCGAAGGTTTGAATGGCGCCGAACAACAACGAGGCAATGAATGCGCCGGTAAGCGAGCCCATCCCGCCAAACACGACGACCACGAAGATGATGCTGCCGACCGCTGCGGCCATGCCGGGCTCGGTCACGAACGCATTGCCGCCGATCACGCCGGCGAGACCGGCAAGCGCGCAGCCGCCGCCGAACACCAGCATGAACACGCGCGGCACGTTGTGGCCGAGCGCCTCGACCATGTCCGGATGGCTGAGCGAGGCCTGGATGATCATGCCGATGCGGGTGCGCGTCAGCACCAGATACAGACCGACCAGCATGCCCACCGACACCGCCATCATGAATACCCGGTACGCCGGATAGCTGCTGCTGAAAATGGTGAAGGCGGTGAAGTTCAGCGACTCGGGAATGCGGTAGTCGACCGGAGCGCGTCCCCAGATCAGATGGACGACCTCCTCGATCAGGTAGAACAAACCGAAGGTGAACAGCAGTTCGGCCACGTGCCCGTACTTGTGCACGGTGCGCAGCCCATAGCGCTCGGTCAGTGCGCCGAGCGTGCCGACCGCAAACGGTGCGATGGCCAGCGCGGGCCAGAAGCCGATATAGCGGCTCAACTGGAAGGAGAAGTACGCGCCCAGCATGTAGAAGCTCGCGTGCGCGAAATTGAGCACGCCCATCATGCTGAAGATCAGCGTGAGGCCGCTCGAGAGCATGAACAGCAGCAGCCCGTAGGACAGGCTGTTCAATAGCTGAACCAGGAAAAATTCCATGGTGACGAAGCCGAGTTGCGTACGTTGCGCAGTCAGGCGCGCCGCTGCGTGCTTCGATGCGAATCGGGAAGAGCTAAGCCAGATAGCCGCAATGCAGCAGCCGCGGACGCGGCAAAAGGCTTCATCGGTCTCCTCCGTTATCGATCGTGCGCCGGTCAGCGAAGCGGGCGTCACTTGCGTTATCAGGTCCCACCGCCACGTACTGAACCAGGGCAAGGAACCGGCGGATTCTAGCTTAACCCGGATATTTCATGAAGACGCCGTGCAAATAAACGGGGGTTGTCGCTCGGCGCATTCCGGGACATCGCAGTTCGTAGCACCTGTAAGGTGCGAGGTGCTCGCATGACCTCGCCGGCGACGCACTGCTGAACAACCCGGGCTGATCCGTCGAGGCATGCTGTTAGAATGACAGCGCTCGGTATCTTGGAGGAAATACTATGCAAGGCCTGATGATGGACATGCCGCTTCAGATCTCGTCTCTGATTCGGCACGCAGAGCGCTGGCACGGCGACACCGAGATCGTGTCGCGCCTGGTGGAGGGCGGCATCCATCGCTACACCTACGCACAGGCGCATCGCCGCACGCGCCAGCTCGCCAATGCGTTACAGGCGCTCGGCGTGCAGATGCACGACCGCGTCGGCACGCTGGCGTGGAATGGCTTCCGCCACTTCGAGACCTACTACGCCGTGGCCGGTATGGGGGCCATCAGCCACACGATCAATCCGCGGCTGTTTCCCGAGCAGATCATCTACATCATCAACCATGCCGATGACCGCTACGTTTTCGTCGATCTCACCTTCGTGCCGCTCGTGGAGAAGATCGCCGAGCAATGCCCAAACGTCAGCGGCTGGGTGATCCTCACGGACCGGGCGCACATGCCGAAGACCGGGCTCAACAACATGCTGTGCTATGAGGAGCTGGTCGCTGCACATTCCGATTCGTTCCAATGGCCGGTGTTCGATGAGCACACCGCTTCGTCGCTGTGCTACACGTCGGGTACGACAGGTAATCCCAAGGGCGTGCTCTACAGCCACCGCTCGACGATGCTGCACACCTATGCAGCATGCTTGCCCGATGCGTTGAATCTGTCCGCACGCGACGTAGTGCTGCCGGTGGTACCGATGTTCCACGTCAATGCGTGGGGGCTGCCGTATTCCTGCGCCTTGACCGGTGCCAAACTGGTATTCCCGGGTGCGGGCATGGACGGCGCGAGCTTGTGCGAGCTATTCGAAAAAGAGCGCGTGACCGTATCGGCCGGTGTGCCGACGATCTGGCTGGGCCTGCTTGCGCACCTGAAGCAGCACAAGCTCAAATTCAGCACTTTGCAGCGCACTGTGATCGGCGGTTCCGCGTGTCCGCCGGCGATGATCAGAAGCTTTGAAGAGGACTACGGGGTGCGCGTGCTGCACGCGTGGGGCATGACTGAGATGAGCCCGCTTGGCACCGTTAACAGCTTCAAAGGTAACCAGCTCAGTCTGTCCAAGGAGGAGCAGCTCGCCATCCAGAACAAGCAGGGGCGCAACATCTTCGGCGTGGAGATGAAGATCGTGGATGACGCGGGGCGCGAGCTGCCGCGCGATGGCAAGGCGTTCGGCGACCTGCTGGTGCGCGGGCCCTGGATCTGCAGCTCTTACTTCAAGTCCGAAGGCGGCAACCCGCTGCGGCGCGATGACAGCGGCGAGGAATGGTTTCCGACCGGCGATGTGGCCACCATCGATCCCGATGGCTTCATGCAGATCACCGATCGCTCGAAGGATGTGATCAAGTCGGGCGGCGAATGGATTTCTTCGATCGATCTGGAAAATACGGCGGTGGCCCATCCGGCGGTCGCGGAAGCCGCGGTAGTCGGTGTGCACCACCCGAAATGGGATGAGCGTCCGCTCCTGCTGGTGGTGAAAAAGCCCGGTGCAGCGCTCACCCGCGAGGAGCTACTGGCTTTCTTCGAGGGACGGGTAGCGAAGTGGTGGATTCCTGACGATGTGGTGTTCGTCGATCAACTCCCGCACACCGCCACCGGGAAGCTGCTCAAGACCAAGCTGCGCGAGGACTACAAGAATCACAATCTGCCGACGGCCTGACGTCAGTGGCAGCTCATCCGCCGCGCGAAGTGGCGCCACCACCTGCAGATCGAGCTGGCAGGATCGCCGGCCTCGCTGTCATCCTCTCGACCTGCAGCAGCCGGCTCAGAAGGAGCCAGCAGTTCCGATGCGACCTGCAAGGCTTCCGCCGAGTAGGTCATGGGATGGGACAGCGCGAACTGTGCGAGCGCCTCGCGCACGCGCGCCTGCTGCGCGATGCCTCCGGTCACCAGCATGCGATAGAGCTGTTCCGCACATGTGGTTCGGCCGCGCAACTGCGCACCGCATTGAGGGCAACGATCATTCACGGTAGGGCTCACCGAAAAAAGCGGGGATTATCCCCGCTTTTTCTGTCAACAGCGTTGAGGTGTCGATTCAATAGGAGAACGGCAGCGGTACGCCAGCACGTCCATACACGACCGGCGCTCGCGTCTGTCCCGCGGCGTACGTCTTAGGCGTCGGCACCGAAGTGGCGACGCTTTCCGCGCCGACCGGATACCCCGCGCGACCATACCAGGTGACCACGGTCTGGCCAGGCGCGCTGTCATGGCCCTGTAGGTGCGACAACTGCTCGATTCGCTGTTCGGCGACGGGAATGCCCGCCCGCCCATACACTACCGGTCGGTCATCCGCCCGGGTGATCGAAGCGCTGGCTGCAACCGCGGTTGCGAGCACAGCAAACAACAACTTGCCTTTGGTTGCGTTCATTTTCTGCCTGCCTTCTGGTTGAGTTGAAATGCCAATGGAGCGACTACTCCACCAGCAGGCAGAATACGCAGTTAGCGCAGCGCAATATTGAACGGGTTTGCCGTTGTTTGGAACGTTCTTGCTTCAAAAAGACCTTGCCTGGTCTCAGGTGATTTCACCCCTGTACGGTGATCTCCAGGTTGTCGATGAGGCGCGTGTCGCCCAGTTTGGCTGCACCGAGCGCCACCAGTTCCCGGTCCCCGGGTTCCGGCGCCGTCAAGGTCGCTCGTCGGCGAACCACGACATAGTCCACCCGCCAGCCGTGGCGCGCGAGCTCGGCATCGGCAGCGAACTCGATCGCTTCGAAATTGCGATCCCCCTGCTCGACCACTCTCTTCACCTGGTTCAACACCTGATACAGACGCGGGGCTTCGCGTCGCTCCGCCTCACCCAGGTAGCGGTTGCGCGAGCTGAGTGCAAGCCCGTCCTCGGCACGTCGGGTTTCCGCGGCGACGATCGACACGGGCAGCGCCAGCTGCTCCACCATGTGCTGCACGATGTGCAGCTGCTGATAGTCCTTTTTGCCGAAGACCGCCACCTGCGGCTGCACGATATTGAAGAGCTTCAGCACCACGGTCGCCATGCCGCGAAAGTGTCCGGGCCGGAAGCGTCCTTCCAGCTTGTTCGCAATCGCCGGGGGCTCCACGACGAAGGTCTGCGGCTGTGGATACATCTGTGCTTCATCGGGATGGAACACGACGTGCACGCCATGCGCGGACAGCTTCTCGCAATCCTCCTCGAAGGTACGCGGATAGCGCTCGAAGTCCTCGCCTCCGGTGAACTGCATTCGGTTTACGAAGATCGTCGTCACCACCAGCGGGGCTTCGCTGTGCGCAATGCCGATCAGGCGCAAATGACCGTCGTGGATGTTACCCATGGTGGGCACGCATGCAACGCGCGGCTCGCTCTTCAGACGGCGGCGGAGCTCTTCTATTGTTGTTATGACTTCCATATGAGCCTGCATGAATTTCTTTGCGCCTTTGCGTTGAGTTTGGTTTTCGCCTTACCCCAAATTGAAAAACTCCCGCGGCCCGCGCATCCCCTCGATACGCTCCAACAATAAGGCAAAATCGGCGGCGCGATCAACAAAATTCAGGTTCTTGCTGTTGACGATCAGAATCGGCGCAGCATCGTAATCGTGGAAGAAGCGACCATACGCCGCGTTCAACCGGGTGAGATAGTCCTCGCTTATTCCCCGCTCATAAGCAGCGCCGCGTTTGCGCACACGCGCGATCAAGGTCTCCACTGGCGCCTGCAGACCGATCACCAGATCGGGCACCGCCACCTGCGGCGACAGGTGATCGTAAATGTGCTGGTAGAGCGCGAGCTCATCGTCGGAGAGATTGATGCGTGCAAACAGCGGATCCTTGTCGAACAGGAAATCCGCGACGGTCGGGCGCGCGAACATGTCGAGCTGTTTTAAATCGGCAAGCTGATTCACGCGCTGGAACAAAAAGAACAACTGCGTGGCGAGCCCCCAGCGCCTGGTGTCCTGATAGAAGCCGGAGAGGAACGGGTTCTTTTCCGGCTGCTCGAGCAGGAGCTCCGCGCCGCTGTGCTCGGCAAGCCGGTGCGCCAGGCTGGTTTTGCCGGCACCGATTGGCCCTTCGACGGCGATGTAGCGAAATTTCAAGTTACTCTGCATCGAGGCGTGTCACGTCCTGTCCAGCCACACACGGCAGCAGATCGGCAGCCGCGCCGTAGCCGGGAATGATGACATCCGGATTTAATTCCGCGAGCGGCACCAGCACGAAGGCACGCTCATGCATGCGCGGATGTGGAACCACGAGCCCAGGCTCATGCATGACCCGATCGTCGTACAGCAGCAGATCGAGATCGAGGGTGCGTGCAGCGTTGGGCTCCGAACGAGTGCGACCCTGCTGCGCCTCCAGATCCAGTAATGCGTGCAGCAGGTTCAAAGGTGCGAGCTGCGTGTGCAGCATCGCCACTGCATTCACGAAATCGGGCTGGTCGGTCTTGCCCACCGGGGCGCTGCGATACAGAGACGAGCAAGCGACGAGCTGGGTACGCGGCAAGCGGGACAGCGCCTCGCATGCCTGCAGGAGCTGTCGCCGTGGTTGTTCGAGATTGCTGCCAAGCCCGACGTACGCCGTGGCGGCCGGGGACCTCGCACCCATGCTACGAGCCTGCAGGTACCGCCTCGTTGCCCGCGGCCGGTCGCGGCTTGCGGCGGCGGCGCTTGCGCTTGGCGCCTTCGTGATCGGGCATCAGCATCCGGGCGCGCTCTTCCTCGCCGGCGTCTTTGAAGCGATCCCACCAGGCCCACACTTCCTGGTCCACTTCGCCGCTTTCGCAGCGCAGTTGCAGGAAATCGAATCCGGCGCGAAAGCGCGGATGCTCCAGCAGTCGGTACGGACGCCGCCCCGATCGCTGCAGCAGGCGCGGCTGCAGGACCCAGATTTCCTTCATATCGGTGGTGAAGCGGCGCGGAATCGCAAGCTTCTCCACCTGGAGCGCGACCATATCGTCCATCGCCCGATGCAGAGCTGGAATCGGCTTGATGCCTTCGGCTTCTGCGGCCTTCCACGCCGCCAGCACTTCATGCCACAGCAGCGCCGCGAACAGGAAACCGGGCGACACCGGCTTGTCTTCGCGCACGCGCTGATCGGTTTTTTCCAGCGCCAGCATGACGAAGCGCTCGCCCAGCGGCTGCTCGAGAATGACGTCGAGCATCGGCAGCACACCGTGGTGCAGACCTTCTTTGCGCAGACGTAAAACGCAGTCACGCGCATGCCCGGAAAGGAGCAGCTTCAGCATCTCCTCGAACAGCCGCGCCGGAGGTACATTCTGTATCAGAGCGGCCAGGTGCTTGATCGGCGCGCGTGTCTTCGGCTCGATCTCGCCATCCATCTTCGCGGCCAGCCGCACGGCGCGCAGCATGCGCACCGGATCCTCGCGATAGCGCTGCTCGGGATCGCCGATGATGCGGATCAGGCGCTTTTTCAGGTCTGCGACGCCGTTGGTGTAGTCCAGAATTTCCTGCGTCGAGGGATCGTAGAACAGCGCATTGATGGTGAAGTCGCGGCGCAGCGCATCTTCTTCCTGCGAGCCGAACACGTTGTCGCGCAAGATGCGGCCGTGTTCGTCGCGCTCGTGCCCTTCCTCGTCGGGCGAACCCATGCCGCGAAACGTCGAGACCTCCACCGTCTCAGCCCCGCACATCACGTGCACCAGCCGGAACCGCCGGCCGATGATGCGGGAGCGCCGAAAGATGCCGCGCACCTCTTCCGGATGCGCCTCGGTTGCGACGTCGAAATCCTTCGGCTCGAAGCCCAGCAGCAGATCGCGCACGGCTCCACCCACCACGAAAGCCTTGAAGCCCGCCTCCTGCAGGCCGTCCGTCACGCGCCGCGCGCAGGAGCTGATGCGGTTGCGGTCGATGCCATGTTTTTCCAGTGGAATAGTAAGAGGCGCCTGCAACCGGGGACGTCCCGACAACACGCGCTGGATGAAACGTTTGATCATCGAGAGGCGTTCCCAGGCCAGCATCCATTGCGGGCGGGAATGGCTCCGCGCCCGGCGTGGCCTTTCGCCGTCCGAGACCTGAGCAAGTGCGTCGAGCGTGTCATGTGAGCCAGTGAGGCGGCCTTTGGGCGGCGCGCGGATCCGCTTGCTTCAGGCGACGGGCGCGAGGCGGAGAATCGGCGCCCAGGCGATCGGCTGGCGGGAAGCACGCATTATAGGGTAACCGGGATTCCGTAGAGTCGCTCCAGATTGGCGGCGGTCAAAACCGTCTCACAAGTGCCGCTGAGCGGCGCGCCTCGATCGAATACGAGCAGGGCATGGTCGCAGTGGCGCTGCGCCAGCGCCGGGTCGTGCAATACGATCACTACGGCGGCTCCGCCGGCCGCCAGTTTCGCGAAGTGCGCGAGGATACGCGCCTGATGTCGCAGGTCGAGGTGCTGCAGCGGCTCGTCGAGCAGATAGTAGATTGGCTGCTGGGTCAGTACCAGAGCCAGACGGGCCCGCTGCCGCTCGCCGCCGGACAGGCTCGCGAGCGGGCGCCCGGCGAACGCGGACAGCTCGAGCAAATCGAGCTGCTCCCGTGCAATGCGTTCGTCTTCCAGCGCCGGCGCGAAGCGCGCACGCCGGTGTGGATAACGCCCCAGACCGACGTATTCGAGCACACTGCCCCAGAATTCCAGCGGCTCTTCCTGGAGGAGCAACCCGATGCTGCGCGCGCGCTCTGCCGCATCGAGGTCGCGCAGGGCGTGCTCTTCCAGCGTCACCGCGCCGGCACGCGGCGCGCGAATGCCCGCCAGTGTGTGCAGCAGTGTCGTCTTGCCGCTGCCGTTGTTGCCCAGAACCGCCCAGCATTGTCCGGGCGCGATGTCCATGGTGAGCCCCCGCACCACACTGTGGTGGGTGAAGCCGGCCTCGAGCCCTCGCACGCTCAAGGTCATGGTCGTCTCGCCAGCAGAACCAGCACCAACGGAACGCCCAGCAGCGCGGTGACCACCCCGACCGGGATCTGGAGCGGCGCCCACAGCGTGCGAGCGACGGTGTCGGCCGCTGTGAGGAACGCCCCGCCGAGCAATACGGCGCAGGGAATCAGCCAGCGATAGTCGGTAACGCCGAGCAGTCGCAGGACATGCGGCACGATCAATCCCACAAAGCCGATGGTCCCGGCGAGCCCTACGGAAGTCACGGTCGCTGCACACGCGGCCACGTAAATGCCGATTTCGGATTTCAGCACCGCAACCCCGAGCGAAGCGGCCTTGTTGCGGCCGAGGCTCAGTACATTGAGAACACCGGCGAAGAGCGTGGTAAGACAGGCGAGGATGCCCAGCATCAGCCAGGCCCAGCTGGATGAGCCCGCTGCCGACAGATCACCCAGCAGCCAGAACAGCATACCTTTGACCGCTGCCTCAGGCGCCAGCGTGAGCAACAGGCTGATCAAGGCACCGCATCCGGAAGAGAACACGACGCCGGTGAGCAGGAGGCGGTACAGATTCCATTCGCTACCGCGAAAGCTCAACCCGAAGACAGCGAACACGGCGACCAGCGCGCCCGCGAGGCCAGCAGCCTGGGACGCCGCGTAGCCGAAGCCGAGTGCACTCGCCCCGAGCAGGCCGAGCCCGGCGCCGCCGGATATACCGAGCACGTAGGGATCGGCGAGCGGATTGCGCAATAAGACCTGCAACAGCGCGCCGGCCAGCGCGAGCAGGCCCCCGCAGGCGAAGGCACTCAACACACGCGGCAGGCGTACAGCGAAAATGATGTCATGGACTGGAGCGGTCGTCTCGCCGAACAGCGCGGACCACACCTGCGCGACAGGCACCGCAACGCTCCCAGCCAGCAGGCCGATTACCAGGCTGCATGCACCCAGCACAGCGAAGCCCACCAGCAGCGCGCAACGCGAATGCACGCCAGGACCTATGCGCTCAGCGCAGACTGATGATCATCCACCCCTGCTCCAGCGCCGCCTCCTTCAGCGTCTCATCGGGATCCACCGCCACCGGATGCGTCACCAGGCTGAGCAACG
>Ga0335084_10007738_pt1 | contig 10677 bp, 9 predicted proteins | sample Lox_Sample_44_FD_206721 | JGI IMG/M metagenome (GOLD analysis project Ga0335084, IMG submission 206721) | Soil microbial communities from Loxahatchee National Wildlife Refuge, Florida, United States - Lox_Sample_4.4 | ecosystem: Environmental > Terrestrial > Soil > Wetlands | place: USA: Florida...
TGAGCGACAACCTCTCGGCGGAGAACCTTCTCAAGACACTCAGTGCCGAGCGGCTCGGGAAGCCTGGAACATTCCGGGGAGGTACCGGGCTCGTGAAGGAGTTCCTCTGCTCGATCGGGATCGACACGACAAAGGCGGTGTTGGTGGACGGCTCGGGTCTTTCCCGGTATGACCTGACATCGCCGGAGATCGTCGTCCGGCTTCTTGAGGCAATGTCCAAACGTCCTGACGTCTTTGATACCTACCTCCATTCCCTGCCCATCGGGGGGACGGACGGATCCTTGTCGGGAAGGATGAAAGGAACGGTGGCGGAAGGGAATGTCCGTGCAAAGACCGGGACGCTGACAGGCGGCACTTCACTCTCCGGCTATCTTCACTCTGCGGATGGTGAGATGCTCGCATTTTCCATCTTCATGAGCAACTTCCCGACAACAGTTCGCCCTTACAGGATGGTACAGGACAGAATCGTCGCGATTCTCAGTCGAATGTCGGGAAGGTCCTTCTAGGGCTGTCACACCTTTCCCTCCTCCGGGAGCCGCACAGAGCAGGCGCCGTCACGAGGGTATGCATCTCCGCACAATCTCACGCGTATAAGCAGGGGTCGTTCCACAGCAGCCGCCGATGATGGAGGCGCCGGCCTTCTGCCATTCCCGGGCAAAGCTGCCGTACTCCTTCTCCAGAACATCGTGGGTGAATTCCCATCCATGTTTGTCGCTCTCAGGCACCCCCACGTTCCCGTAGACGCCCCACGGGACGGTCGCCGCGGCTTTCATCTCTTCGAGAGCGGCGGACATGTGTCTCGGGGAGACACAGTTGACGGAAACTGCTGCAGGTGAGAGATCGGCCACCGACGTGATGGCATCCCGCAGGGACTCTCCACCGAGGAGGCAGCCCCTGCGGTCACAGATGAAGCTTACCACGGCCTCCTTCCCGACGGCCCTTGCAGCCCTGCACGCTGCGTATGCCTCCCGGATTGTGTTCATGGTCTCCAGGATGATGAAATCCACTCCTCCCTTTGCGAGGCGGCCTGCCAGTTCCGAGTGTTCCTCGTCAAGCTCATGGTCCGGGGGAACCAGGTCGGGGCGGTAGCAGTCTTCAAGGGGGGCCATCGATCCCGCGATCAACAGCTCGCGATCGGGGAACGACTCCCGCGCCTGGCGTGCAAGGCCGACGGCGGAGTTCGTGAGTTGCAATGACCGGTCAGGAAGGTTCGCGCGCCGGAGGGTGCGGCGGGTGGTCCGGAAGGTGTTCGTGGTAATGATGTCCGCCCCCGCCTCCACGTACTCTGTGTGAATCTGGAGGACGATCTCCGGATGGACCATCAGGGCATTGGCAGACCAGAGAGGCAGACCTGAGTCCACATCGCGACGCTTAAGCTCTGTTCCCATCGCTCCATCGAGAACAAGCAGCGGCTTTGCCTTCAGGAGGCGTTGGAGGGGTCCGTCCATCTCATTCTTCACGTTCTTCTCATCCCACAGCAATCTCAGGAGAGACTCCACAGCAAGCAGGACGGCGGAGGCTTCGAGGTACCGGCCCGCCCGCACCAGATCCTCTTGAAAAGGCGAGTCGTCGCCCGGTTTGCATGCTCCCACCTCCGCTTGTCCCCCGAAGGGGGGCTTATCCTTTGATCTGGTCAAACACGATCTGCCGGTGATCGGGATCGAGGAACCGGGCGTAGTACAGCTCCAGATTGAGGTCCGGTTTGAACAGGCCTAACAGCGTCTTGGCCACTTCGAGGAGGTCACGTTGCTGCCGCTCTTCGATGGTCGGTGCATACCGCAGGAACAGGCTTCCAAGGACATCCTTCATCGCAGCATAGTGCCGGCAGTCTTCGTGATTGATGAGGACAATCCTCTTCACTGAATCGAACCGCTCGAGGAAGAAGCTGATACGATCCTTCACGAACTTGAATTCCTTCGGCAGCTTGAGAGGCTCGGACAGGGGTGCCGCGCCGCCTGCAATCACCATCGGGATGAACTCACCGTCCTTCAGCCCAAGTTCTCCCTTGATGAACTCACCATACGCCTTCTGGAATCGCGGGTCGCTGCAGTACACCACGATCGCCGCCGGCGGAGCATTCGTGCTCTCATAGGTCTTTTGATCCTCGGTCTGGTCTGTCATACGCCGTTCCATCACCCTTTCTTTTTTGTCTCCGTCACGCCATCACCCGAAGTGGTTTGCCCGACCATTCTCAGCGCCTCTTCGATATCCACCCCCAGGAACCTCAGGAGCCTCGATATATCGATACCCTGGGCCTTGGCGGCGGCGATGGTCTTGAAGACGGTGTTCGGAACAACCGAGCTCAGCGTATCGAGACCCCGGCCCCCACCCATATCAACAATTTCCAGCTTGTCGATGCTCCCGAGCGGGGCGGCGACGCTGGAGAAGACTGACTCGGCCACCTTGGAGAGGGCTTCCCCACCCTTGTCGAACAGCATGGGAAGCCGGTCCAGGATGAGGATCAGCTTGGCGTCGGTGGACATTTTGGCGAGAGCAGCGGCAAGCTGGCTCGTTCCTTCGGCTTCGGCAAGGAGTGCCTGTTTCTTCTTTGCCGCCTCACCCTCGGCCAAGGCCAGGAGCGTGGCCCGGGTCTTGGCCGCCTCTCCTTCTCCCAGGAAGGTATCGGCATTCTTCTGGCCCTCCGCTTCCTTCATGAGTTTCTGCATCTCAGCTTCCGCTTCGAGGATCTTCTGCTGCTTCGCCGCCTCGGCCTCGATGACCCTCCGCTGCCTGTCCGCATCGGCCTGCTTGACCACCGTGGCCTCGAGCTCTTTCTGTTTCCGCTGCGCCTCCATCTCCTGCACCTTGATCTGGGCTTCACGCTCGGCCGCATCCCGCTCTGCCTGTTTGACCCTGAGCGTTTTTTCCTGGTCCGCCAGAGCGATGTCCAGCGCCTTGTCGGCTTCCGCCTTCTTGGAGTCCGCCTTGACCTTGAATTCCGCCTTCTTCACGTCGCGTTCCATCTCGGCCTGGGCAATCGAGGCCTCGTTGACAGCCCTCACCGTTGCCGCCTCCTTCTGCGCTGTGCTCACCTTGATTGCCGCATCGCGGTCGGCCTCTGCGACCTTTATGTTAGCGTCCCGGACCGCCTCTGCAACAGCCCTCTTGCCAAGGGCATCGATGTATCCGTATTCGTCATTCACTTCCTGGATGACGAGGGTGATGATCTGGATGCCAAGGCGCTTCAGCTCTTCCGCCGATTCCTCCACCACCTTCTTGTTGAAGGCATCCCGTTCCCTCAACAACCCTTCGATATTGAGTTTCCCGATGATGGAGCGGAGATGTCCTTTGAGGATGTTCTGGACGAAAGCCTTGATCTCCTCGCTCGACTTCCCGAGGAAGGACTGGGCGGCGTTGATCATATCTTCCGGCACCGTCGAGATCTTGCAGGTCGCCACCCCTTTGACATTGATCTTCACGTTATCCTGGTTCGGAATCCCCTTCTCGTCGATCTCCGTCTGGAAGGCGGCCGTTGACATTTCCTGATACGACTCGACGAACGGGATGAGGATACGCCCGCCCCCGCCAACGACCTTGAAGCCGAGCGTCTGGACCTTGCCGCTGACGGGATCCTTCGTGGAGTACTTTCTTCCGTAGAAGATTCCCACCGCGTTGGGGGGAATCTTCTTGTACCGGCTCGCAATCACCCTCATGACGATGATGAAGGCGATGGCCAGGAGGATAATCATGATGGGAACAATCAATTCGCCCATGGTCACATCTCCTTGTGTCGTGTGCGTCTCTTGGTTTCAGGGGGACGGGTGCGAAATCCTACGCCGCACTCTCCTCCACGATCAGCTCGCTGCCAACAACGTTGACCACCCGGACGGTGGCACCCTTGGGAATGCCCCTCGCAGAGGCGGCTTTCGCAAGATAGGTCATGTACCGGCCGGAGACTTCGATCCCCACTTCCCCGATTGCTTGGGGATCGATCGAAACCGTGACCGTCCCCGTCTGACCGATGGCGGACCGTGTCTCGATGAGGGAAGAGGACTGCTGCTTGTAGACGATATCGAGGACGAAGTACATGATGAGGGACAGAAGGACGCCCGAGCCCAGCCCCCAGAGCGAGGCCACGAGGTAGTCGGCACCGTATTCCCGCGCAATGGCTCCTGCGGCCCCGAACCCCATTATCAGGGTTGCGAGGACCTTGACGGAGAAGAATCCGATCGTGGGTTCCGAGTCACCACCGATCTCGTGTCCCCCTTCTGTGTGGCCAAGGTCGCCATGATGGTCGGCGTCATGATCGTGACCGAACAGGAACGAGCCTGCAATGATGATGAACGAGCCCAAGGCTATGGCGATAAAGATGAGCATTGAAGTCTCCCGGGTTTGGTTGACATCCGTCAGGACGGACCAATAAGAACGGAGGAGCGGAGAACGGCTACCACGCAGCCGGCAGGATCAATGTAGGAAGGGGTTTGCCAAAATACAAGCAACGCGGCAGCCCTCCAAAAAACGGCCCGGCTGCACGAGTCTGCGGCCGGGCCCCAAAAACCGTCTGGCACGTCGACATCATCTCACTGTCTTGATTCTCACATCTCCTCCTGACGTGTGTGCGTGAATCGGGTTCCCGCCGCCGTTGATGGTCCCGCGGATCCTGCTTTCCTCGAATCGGCCCGACATCGTGACGGGCAGATCGCACCGTACTTCTCCACCGGTGGTCGAGGCATCCAGGGAGGCCGCGATACCTGCCGGGACCAGGATATCGATGTCGCCTCCGGAGGTTTCAAGCGATATCCCTTTGTTCTCGTTCCTGACAGACACGATCACGTCGCCGCCCGACGTCTCTGCCTTGATCTTTCCATCGGCATCATTGATCCGGATATTGCCGCCCGATGTGCTCACATCGACGCTTCCGGCAACGGGGCCGATCTGAATGTCGCCGCCCGAGGTCTCCATGTGGACATCGCCCCTGAGATTGTCCGCACGCACATTGCCGCCGGAAGTTTCGAGACCGACTTCCCCTTCTACATCAGAGAGCAACAGATCGCCCCCCGACGTTTCTCCCCGGACCTTACCCTTCAGGCTCCTTACCCGGATATCGCCTCCCGAGGTGGTCACTTTGACCCCGTACTCATGGGGGAGCTGAATGGTATAATGGACCTGCAGATCATTGCTGAACCAGGAGAACCAGTGTGACCTTCTGGTTTTCCCCTTCACATCCACGCCGCCATTGCTCTGCCATGCAGAGATATCGAACCCGTCGACCTCGCGCTGACTTCCCCGGATGTCGGCCACGATGGATACCTCCCCCGACGACGTCCCCGTGAACTCCACATCTCCCTCGTCCGTCGTGATGGTCAGGGTTCCTCCCGGAGATACTGAAAACGTCTTCTCGAACCTGCGGTCTGCGGCGCCGGACGATCCCGCAATGAACAGCGTCAGCGCGGCGACAAGGGAGCTTCATAGCATTCATCCTCTCTGTGGTGATCTTGACCGATTGAAACGAACAGGATGGACTCTGTTTCATTAGACGACGCGATGCCGGCAAAAGTTGCACGGTTCTTTGCAATTGGAGCCTGATTTGCGTACTTTTGGCGGACATGATCAGATGGATGGAGTCATTCCATACCCCGATGAAGAGGCTTTCGATTTATGTCATGAGTACACTCCTCGCCACCGGATGCTCGAGAGAACAACCGAAGCCGGCAGCGGACTCCCCCGTTCCTGCGCCGGTGCAGCCGGTGTTACACATTCCGACCTTCAGCGGAGACAGAGCCTTCCAATTCCTGGTGGCACAGACCAGGTTCGGCCCCCGGAACCCCGGTTCACAGGGTCATGCGGCGTGCCTGGCGTACCTGACCTCCGAGATGAGCAAGTCCCGCAGCGATGTCCGTCTCCAGGAATTCGATCATGTGGGGTATGAGGGTGAACGATTCCACCTCGCGAACATCATTGTCTCTTTCCCGTCCCCGGGAGCGAGCCGCATCCTCCTGTGCGCACACTGGGACACGCGGCCCCGGGCCGAGAATGACGAGGACAAGAGCAAACGCAACGACCCGATTGTAGGGGCAAATGACGGAGCCAGCGGCGTCGCGGTTCTCCTCGAGATGGCCTCCCTCTTCAAGGAATCCCCTCCACCCGTCGGTATCGACCTGGTGCTTTTCGACGGAGAGGACTACGGCAAAGAGGGCGACGTCAGCAGATATCTCCTGGGAGCCCGCTATTTCGCCTCCCATCAGCCCCCGGAATACCAGTTCGGCGTACTGCTGGACATGGTGGGGGACAAGTTCCTTGATATCCCCAAGGAACAGAACTCCATGAGATTCGCCCCTGATGTGATGGAGACCATCTGGAACACCGCACGCGCACTCGGGTATCCGCAGTTCGTGGAGGAAGAGGGGGAACTGATGACCGACGACCATCTCCCGCTCAACGATGCCGGCATCCGGACGGTGGACCTGATCGATTTCAACTATCCCGATTCCTCGAACCGCTTCTGGCATTCCCACAAGGACATCCCTGAGAACTGCAGCGCCGAAAGCTTGGAGGCGGTGGGCACAGTCCTCACGCACGTGGTGTTCGGCCAACGACCGTAGCGATGCCCCCGCCCTACATTGAAATCCAGATCAGCGCACACCCGGAGCTGGTCGAGCGGCTCATTGCCATCATGTCGCAGCTGGGGTTCGAAGGCTTCTGGGAGGACGAGTCCCTTCTTAAGTGCTATATCAGCGCCACCCGGTGGAACCCCGCCCTGGCGAACGAGGTGCGAACCACCGTCACCCGCATGCAGTTGTCCAGCACCACCCCCCGGCCGGTCATCACGGTCCGCGTCATCGAGGACAGGAACTGGAATGAGGACTGGGAGACGACCATCGCTCCCATCCGCGTTACCGACCGCATCGTGATCAAGCCGACATGGCAGGAATTCTCCCCCTCCCCCGGCGATCTCGTGATCACGATCGACCCCAAGATGTCTTTCGGCACCGGCTACCATGAATCAACCCGGCTCGTCCTGAGACTGATGGAACAACACCTGCACGCGGGATGCCGGCTTCTCGACGTCGGGACGGGAACCGGGATTCTCGCGATCGCCGGACTCAAGCTTGGCGCAACCCTGGCGGTGGCCGTTGATGTGGACGAATGGTCCTACGAGAATGCACTCGAGAATTCACGCCTCAACCACGTGGAAGATTCCCTGACCGTTGTCCGCGGCGACATGATGTCGGTCGCGGCCGGGAGCTTCGATTTGATCCTCGCCAATATTCAGCTCAATGTGATTGCACCTCTTCTCCCTGCCATGAAGGCCCGGATGACGGGGGCGGGGGTCTTGCTTCTCTCGGGGCTGTTGCTGGATGACAGGGACGACCTCCTCGGGCGACTGTCGGAACAGGGACTCGTCATCCGCGAGGAGATGAGGGAGAATGAATGGATGGCCGTCGCCGTTGGCGGGGAACGTGGCCCCCACTGCGATCCGCGTGCGGGCGGCATTCCGGGAGAGGGATACTGAAAACAGACGGAACACCCGCGCCCCGTTCTCCAGGTGGTGCCGGAAAAGGACCGAGAAGCTCGGGGAACCCCCTTGGTCGTCGCTTCCATTGACATCGGCACCAATACCGTTCTGCTGCTGGTCGCCACTATCGATCCGGGCGGGATCATACACACGCATGAGTACGAACAACGGGTCCCCCGGCTGGGGAAAGGCGTCGATGCGGACAGAAATCTCCAGCCCGATTCTATGGCACGGGTCTCGGCCGTCCTTGGAGAGTATCGTTCGCTCCTGCAACGGTATTCCCCGGAGCGGATCATCGTCGCGGGGACAAGCGCCGTGAGGGATGCGCGGAACAAGGGGCAATTCCTCGATCTCATCAGGAGGGAGGCGGGATTTGAAGTCGAGGTGCTCAGCGGTGCGGACGAGGCCCTCTGGACCTACCGGGGGGCCATCAGCGGCGTTCCGGGTCTCGCGCAAGCGACGGTCCTCGATATCGGTGGAGGGAGCACGGAGATTACCGCTGGAGACCGGGAACAGATCAAAGAGTCCTGCAGTCTGGACATCGGCTCCGTGAGGCTCACCGAGAGGTTCTTCATACACGACCCTCCCCACGCATCTGAAATCGCCTCCGCCTCCCGCTGGGTCGCGGAGGCCCTGTCCCGGCCCGGAGGGTTCAATTTTCGGGGAACCACGCTCATCGGGGTGGCCGGGACGGCAACTTCCCTGGCCATTCTCGATCAGGGGTTGCGGGAGTTCTCAATTCGTGCTATCATGAACTACGTGCTCACCGTCGATAGGGTGGAGGCCCTTCTGGACAAACTCCGAACGATGTCGTCGTCGGAGATTCTCAGGCTATCGGCGGTCCTTAAGGGAAGGAACGACATCATCCTTGCGGGGACCCTCATCCTGAGAGAGGTTATGGCACACCATGGATTCAACTCGATGATCGTCAGTGAGCGAGGCGTTCGGTACGGACTCGCCATCCGAGAGTGGGTTCGATCACAGCAACCCGGAGCAACAGCATGAAGACTTTTCGAGAACGACTGGGGACCGAGATCATTGTTTTTGACGGAGGGGTCGGAACATACCTCTATGAGAAGGGGGTCTTCATCAACACGTGTTTCGACGAGCTCAACCTGATCAATCCGGACATCGTCTCCGAGGTGCACCGTGACTACATCAACGCGGGCGCAGACATCATCGAGACCAACACCTTCGGGGCAACGCAGTTCAAGCTGGCGCCACACGGCCTGGAGAAGAAGGTCCACGAGATCAACCTGAAGGGGGCACAGCTTGCCAAAAAAGTGGCGGCGGGAAAGGTGCTGGTGGCAGGCTCCGTCGGGCCCCTGGGCGTCCAGATCGAACCCCTGGGAAAGATGTCCTATGATGAGGCGAAGGACCTGTTCAAGGATCAGATCCGGGGACTCCTCGACGGGGGAGTTGACCTCATCATCCTCGAGACCTTCAGCCTCGTGAGCGAACTGCAGCAGGCCATACGGGCGCTGAGAGAGATCGAAAGCACGTTCCCGGTGATCGCCCAGATGACGATCAACGATGACGGAAGGCTGTTGAGCGGGGCGCCGCTGCACAGCTTCGTGTCGGGGGTGCGGGAGTACACGCTCGATGCCGTCGGTCTCAACTGCTCTGTCGGTCCCAAGGCCATGCTGGAGGCCCTCGAAGAGCTGAAAACTCTCACGTCCCTCCCCCTGTCCGTGCAACCCAATGCCGGACTTCCCCAGAATGTGGGCGGCAGGAACATCTACATGACCTCGCCCGAGTACGTGGCGGAGTACTCGAAACGCTTCATCCAGACCGGTGCTGTCATCGTCGGGGGATGTTGCGGAACGAACCCCGGCCACATCCGTGCCATCCGGAGAGCCGTCCAGGCCCTCCAGCCCGCCAAGCGGATGGACGTTCGCGGGACGGACCTAAGAGTCACTGCGCCCGAGACCGTGCGGGTCTATCCGTTGAACGAGAAGTCCCGCTTTGCCAACAAGCTGATCAGGAAGGAATTTGTCACCCTCGTGGAGCTTGTCTCCCCCCGAGGAGTGTCGCCCGCCAAGGAGGTGGCGAGGGCGCGGCAGCTGCATCACTACGGCATCGACGCCATCAACATCCCCGACGGCCCCCGGGCATCGGCGAGGATGTCGGCTCTGGCGATGGCGTCCATCTTTCTCAAGGAGGTGGGAATTGAGCCCGTGCTGCATTTTGCCTGCCGGGACCGGAACGTCATCGGCATGCAATCAGACCTGCTGGGAGCCTGGGCACTCGGCATCCGCAACCTCATTGCCATCACCGGCGATCCGCCCAAGCTCGGCAACTACCCTGATGCGACGGCGGTCTTCGATGTCGACGCCATCGGTCTTGTCAACATCATCAACAGGTTGAATCACGGTCTCGACCTCGCCGGCAATCCGATCGGGGAGCCCACGGGATTCTGCATCGGCGTAGGTGTCAACCCCGGAGCCATCAACCTGGACGAAGAGATCCGGCGCCTGGACTGGAAGATCGAGGCGGGGGCGGAGTACATCGTCACGCAGCCGGTGTTCGATATCCGAATCCTGGAACGATTCCTCAAACGGATCACCCATATCCACCTTCCTCTCCTCTGCGGCATCTGGCCCCTCATTTCCTTCCGCAACGCGGAGTTCATGAACAACGAGGTCCCCGGAGCAAGTGTCCCCCCCGAGATCATGGAGCGTATGAAGAAGACGACGACCAAAGAGGAGGGATTCGCCGAGGGGGTCGCCATCGCCCGGGAAACCTACGAGTTCATCAAGGGTGAGGTCGCCGGGGTGCAACTCTCCGCCCCGATGGGAAGGATCGAAGGGGTCCCCATGATTCTGGGAAGGTGAGGGATTTCCCTTCCGCTCCCTCATTCCCCGCCCCACCGACGGTCAAAAAGCCCGGATTTCCGTCCCTTTCAGATTCGATAGATACAGAGGAATATTCGCCAAGAAATTGACAGTAATGTTCTGATGTCGTATCTTTGCCCTTGACGGTTCTTTGAAACTTGCCTCTCACTTAGCGCCCATCGATCCGATGGCAACGGGGGAGGCATTTTCTATTTGCCGCCGGCGTCCATCACGGAGTCAGACCATGGTCTCCCGACCATTGAACATGATTCCCGTCTGTCAGGTTGTGTCCGCCCGATCATCCCCCGGGCAGTGGAGATCCGGCACCGCCGTGCTTCTCCTTCTTTTCGCGCTGGCGTTCTTCCATCACATCGCCTCCTCACAGAC
>Ga0335084_10007740_pt1 | contig 10672 bp, 12 predicted proteins | sample Lox_Sample_44_FD_206721 | JGI IMG/M metagenome (GOLD analysis project Ga0335084, IMG submission 206721) | Soil microbial communities from Loxahatchee National Wildlife Refuge, Florida, United States - Lox_Sample_4.4 | ecosystem: Environmental > Terrestrial > Soil > Wetlands | place: USA...
GGGCAGGAGGTGTATCATCTCCACATCCACGTAATCGGCGGTCCCAAGGCCCTCGGGCCGATGATCGTCCGACAGTAGGCAAGGAAATCGACATGGGATCGTTCAGCATCTGGCACTGGCTGATCGTGCTGCTCATCATCGTGCTCGTCTTCGGCACGAAGAAGCTGCGCAACATCGGGTCGGACCTCGGCAACGCGGTCAAGGGCTTCAAGGACGGCATCAAGGGTGGCGCGGCGGAGAGCGCGCCGAACGGCGGCGGCACGCCGCCGCAGGTGTCGGGCCAGACCATCGAAGGCGAGGTCAAGAAGGAGTCGAGCACCAAGGCCTGACGCGGGCGCTGCCCGCGTCGAGGTACCCCAGGACGCCGGGCCCGCCCGGCTTCCTTTTTTGGACTTCTCAATGTTCGACATCGGTTTCTCGGAGCTGCTCGTCATCGCGGTCGTCGCGCTGCTCGTGATCGGCCCGGAGAAGCTGCCGAAGGTCGCACGCACCGCCGGCATCCTGTTCGGCCGCCTGCAGCGCTACGTGAACGACGTCAAGGCCGACATCCAGCGCGAGGTCGAGCTCGACGAGCTGAAGAAGCTCCGCTCGCAATTCGAGGACGCGGCGAAATCGGTCGAGCAGTCGGTCAGCGAGGTCGACCGCGAGATGCGCGCGGTCGGGGACGACCTCAACCGGTCGATCGGCGACCCGGCCGCCGGCACCGGCTCCGGCGCACCGGAGGTCGCAGCCACGCCTGGTGCCGCGCTGCCACCGCCGGGCGATCCGGGTTCGCCCGCCAAGGCTTCCAGCGAAGCGAAGGTCTAGCCTGCAGCCCATGGCCGGCGAGCAGGACACCTTCATCTCCCATCTCGTCGAGCTCCGCGACCGGCTGCTGCGGTCGCTGCTCGCGGTGGGGGTCGCATTCATCGTGCTGTTCTTCTACCCCGGGTCGGGGCCGATCTACGACTTTCTCGCGGCGCCGCTGATGCAGGCGCTGCCCGAGGGCACGAAGATGATCGCGACCGGCGTGATCACGCCGTTCATGGTCCCGGTCAAGGTTACCGCGTGGGTGGCGCTGATCGTCGTGCTGCCGTACGTGCTGTACCAGGCGTGGGCCTTCGTCGCACCGGGCCTCTACGCGCACGAGAAGCGGCTGGCGCTGCCGCTGGTCGTCGCGAGCTCGGTGCTGTTCCTCGCCGGGATCGCGTTCTGCTACTACTTCGTGTTCGGCAAGGTCTTCAAGTTCATCAACAGCTTCGCGCCGCAGAGCATCACCCCGGCGCCGGACATCGAGGCCTACTTCAGTTTCGTGCTGACGATGTTCCTTGCATTCGGCGTGACATTCGAGATCCCGGTCGTGGTCGTGGTGCTCGCGCGCGCCGGCATCGTGACGATCGAGCAGTTGAAGTCGGTGCGCCCCTACGTGATCGTCGGCGCCTTCGTCGTGGCGGCGGTGGTCACGCCGCCGGACGTCCTGTCGCAGCTCCTGCTCGCGATACCGATGTGCCTGCTGTACGAGCTCGGGGTGTTCCTCGCCCGCTTCGTGGTGAAGCGCACGGGCGAGTCGGACTGGAAGGCCCCTTCGGATGCCGAGATGGACCGCGAGCTCGACAAGGCGGAAGCGGACCGCAAAGACCTGAAATGACCGCGCGGCGCGGGGTCCGCGCGGGCCGGCGCTCTGCCGGCGTAACCGCTGGCTACTCGCGCAGGTTGCGCCGCCGCTGCACCGGCGGCCGCTTGCCGACGGTGACCTGAAGGTCGAGCTCCTTCTGGTCGCGGCGCAGCTTGAGGCTCGCCTGGCTGCCGGGCTTCAGGTCGGCGACGGTGTCGAGCATTGTCGCCGTGTCGGGAGTGGGCATCGCGTTGACCGCGAGCAGCACGTCGCCCGCCTTGACCCCGGCCTTCTCCGCCGGGCCGTCGCGCTCCACGCCGGCGATCAGCACGCCGGAGGTCTTCGCCGATTTCAGCGCCTCGGCGACCTCCGACGACACGCCCTGAGTCTGCACGCCGATGTACCCGCGGGTCACGCCACCCTGCTCGATGATCTGCTCGAGCACCGCCTTCGCGGTCGACACCGGGATCGCGAAGCCGATCCCGACCGAGCCGCCGGTGCGCGAGAAGATCGCGGTGTTGATCCCGATCAGGTTGCCCGCGGCGTCGATCAGCGCGCCGCCGGAATTGCCGACGTTGATCGACGCGTCGGTCTGGATGAAGTTCTCGTAGGTGTTGAGGTTGAGGCCGCGACGGCCGAGCCCGGAGACGATGCCCATCGTCACCGTCTGACCCACGCCGAACGGATTGCCGATCGCGAGCACCACGTCGCCGACGCGCACCGCTCCCGGGGCGGCGAACGTCATCGTCGGCAGGTTCTCCCGCTCCACCTTCAGCACCGCCAAGTCGGTCTCCGGGTCGGTACCGACGAGCTTCGCTCTCAGCCGCGTCTTGCCGTCGGCGAGCAGGACCTCGATCTCTTCCATCCCCTCGACGACGTGATTGTTCGTCAGCAGGTAGCCCTTCGCGCTCACGATCACGCCCGAGCCGAGCCGCGGGCCGCGCGGGTCGTCGAGGGTGTCGCCGAAGAATCGCCGGAACACCGGGTCGTCCGGGACCTGCTGGCGCGCGCCGTGGGCGGTCCCCGAGGTGAAGATGTACACGACGGCCGGCGCCGCCTTGGCGACGGCCTCGCTGTAGGAGGCCGCCCTGGCGGCGGCTTCGCGCTGGGGAACGGCTTCGCGCACCACGACCGGCGTCGGCGACGCCTCGCGCGTCGCGAACCACTCGGGCTTGAGCGTCGTGACGGCGAAGAGCGCCGCCAGCACCACGGTTGCCGCCTGCGCGAACCAGAGCCAGAGCCGCTTCATGTCATTGGACCCCGCCTAGAATGCGGGTTCGATAGCGCTTCGGAGTGACGGTGATGAACCGCGATGAGCTGGCACGTCATCTCGACCAGCTGCTGGATGTCTCCCGGATACGCGATTATTGCCCAAACGGATTGCAGGTGGAAGGTCGCCCCGACGTCGCTCGGGTGGTGTCCGGCGTGACCGCCAGCGTGGCGCTCATCGAGCGTGCGGTAGCGGCGGGAGCCGACGCGCTGCTGGTGCATCACGGCTACTTCTGGAAGGGCGAGGACCCGCGGCTCGTCGGGACGCGGAAGCGCCGGATCGAGCTCCTGCTCGCGGCCGGGCTCAACCTCTTCGCCTATCACCTGCCGCTCGACCTCCATCCGGAGCTCGGCAACAACGCGCAACTCGCCGCGCGGCTCGGATTCGTTACCGAGGGCCGCGCCGGGGAGCAGGATCTGGTCGCCTTCGGTGCGCTCGATACGCCGGCCGATCTCGCCGGGCTCGCCGCGCGCGTGAAGGCGCGGCTCGGCCGCGAGCCGCTCGTCGTCGGCGACCCGGGCCGCGCCGTGTCGCGCGTCGCCTGGTGCACCGGCGCCGCGCAGGGTTTCTTCGAGACCGCGATCGGCCTGGGCGTCGACGCGTACATCACCGGGGAGATCTCCGAGCAGCACGTCCACCTCGCACGCGAGTCGGGGATCGCGTTCGTCGCGGCCGGGCATCACGCGACCGAGCGCTTCGGCGTGCAGGCGGTCGGCGAGCACCTCGCGCGCAGGTTCGGGCTTACCCACCAGTTCGTGGACGTAGACAACCCCGTCTGACCCTTTAGCCAGCACGCCCGAACGGGCGGGCTGGTATGGTTTTTTACAAACGGATCAACGGGTTGCGCGCGAAAACTTTCAATCCACAACGGCCTTCGCTATAATCGCGCGTCCCGCCGCGGCCCGCTTCGTCCAAAGAACCAAAGAAGGATCTCCATGAGCACTTCCTCGCAAGCGACCTTGCCGCACGGCGCTGCCGGCGACGACGAAGTCGATCAGGGCCGCCGCAATCTCCTCGTCGCGACGTGCGTCGCCGGGGGTGCCGCGACCGCCGCGGCGGCGTGGCCGTTCCTCGCGAGCATGGAGCCGTCCGAGCGCGCGCGCGCGCTGGGCGCGCCGGTCGAGGCGGACATCTCCAACCTCGAGGCGGGCGCGATGATGGTGGTCGAATGGCAGGGCAAGCCGGTGTGGGTCGTGCGGCGGACCCCGGCGATGCTCGACACCCTGAAGAAGGACGAGGCGCAGCTCGCCGACCCGCTCTCGAAGCGTTCGTCCCAGCCCGAGTACTGCCAGAACATCTGGCGCGCGCGCGAGGAGAAGAAGGACATCCTGGTCACGGTCGGTATCTGCACCCACCTGGGCTGCTCGCCGACCGCCAAGTTCGCGCCCGGGGACCCGGGCATGGGGTCGGGCTGGGAGGGTGGCTTCCTCTGTCCGTGCCACGGCTCGCGGTTCGACCTGTCCGCGCGCGTGTTCGCGAACTTCCCCGCGCCGGACAACCTGCCGATCCCGCGCTACAAGTACCTCTCCGAGCAACGAATCCTGATCGGTGACGACAAGGCGTGACGCCCATGGCGAACGGCACGACCTCCAAGAACGTCTGGGCGCGCGACCTCTTCGAGTGGATCGACGCGCGCTTCCCGCTCTCGGCGCTGTGGAAGTCGCAGGTCGCCGAGTACTACGCGCCGAAGAACTTCAACTTCTGGTACTACTTCGGCTCACTCGCGCTGGTCGTGCTGGTGCTGCAGATCGTCACCGGCATCTTCCTCACCATGAACTACAAGCCCGACGCGCTCCTCGCGTTCGCCTCGGTCGAGTACATCATGCGCGAGGTGTCGTGGGGCTGGCTGATCCGCTACCTGCACTCGACCGGCGCGTCGTTCTTCTTCATCTGCGTGTACCTCCACATGTTCCGCGCGCTGCTGTACGGCTCGTACCGCAAGCCGCGCGAGCTCACGTGGCTCATGGGCGTCGCGATCTTCCTGTGCCTGATGGCCGAGGCGTTCTTCGGCTATCTCCTGCCCTGGGGCCAGATGTCCTTCTGGGGCGCGCAGGTGATCGTGAACCTCTTCGCCGCGATCCCGTTCGTCGGCGAGAGCCTCGCGATCTGGATCCGCGGCGACTACGTGGTCGGGGACGCGACGCTCAATCGCTTCTTCGCTTTTCACGTGATTGCGGTGCCGCTCGTGCTGCTCGGGATCGTCGTCGCGCACCTGATGGCGCTGCACGAGACCGGCTCGAACAACCCCGACGGCGTCGAGATCAAGAAGCACCTCGACCCGCGCACCGGCCACCCGGTGGATGGCATCCCGTTCCACCCGTACTACACGGTGAAGGACCTGTTCGGGGCGATGGTGTTCCTGTTCGTGTTCGCGATCATCGCGTTCTTCCTGCCCGAGTTCGGCGGCTACTTCCTCGAGCACAACAACTTCATCCCCGCCGATCCCTTGAAGACCCCGCCGCACATCGCGCCGGTCTGGTACTTCACGCCCTACTACTCGGTGCTGCGCGCCACGACCGACGACCTGAAGTGGGTCATCGCGATCGCGGCCGTGCTGTTCATGGTGTGGGCGTTCCTGCGCCGGGGCGGCAACGCGGTGCGGATGACGCTGCTCGGCGCCGGCGCGGTCGTCCTCGTGGCTCTCTACCTCCTCGAGGCCAAGGTCTGGGGCGTGATCCTGATGGGCGCGTCGGTCCTCATTTTCGCGTTCATGCCGTGGCTCGACCGCTCGCCGGTGAAGTCGATCCGCTACAAGGGCTGGATGTACAAGCTCGCGCTCGCGATCTTCGTCATCTCGTTCCTGGTGCTCGGGTACCTCGGCATGCAGACGCCGACCAACACGCTGACGCGCATCGCGCAGGTGGGCACCATCCTGTACTTCGCGTTCTTCCTGCTGATGCCTTGGTACACCTCGATCGACAAGACCGGGACCCCGCCGGAGAGGGTGACGTGATGAGAAACGTACGCCGCGCCGCGGCGCTTGCCGCGATCGCCCTCGCCGCGGCGTTCGCGGCCGGCCCGGCTCGCGCCGCGTCCGAGGGCGTGAAGCTCGACGACATCGGGACGAACGCGACCGATCTCGCGAGCCTCCAGTCCGGTGCGCGGACGTTCGTCAATTTCTGCCTCAACTGCCACAGCGCCTCGCTCATGCGCTACAGCGCGCTGCGCGAGATCGGCCTCACCGACGAGCAGATCAAGGACAACCTGCTGTTCACGGCCGAGAAGATCGGCCTGCCGATGGCGATCGCGATGGCGCCGCGGGACGCGAAGGAGTGGTTCGGCGCGACCCCGCCGGACCTGTCGGTGATCGCCCGCTCGCGCGGGCCCAGCTGGCTCTACACGTATCTGCGCAGCTTCTACCGCGACCCGACGATGATCACCGGCTGGAACAACCTGGTCTATCCGAACGTCGGCATGCCGCACGTGCTCTGGCGGCTGCAGGGCGAGCGCATTGCCAGGGAAGACGAAGCCGTCAAGGACGGCCGGCCGATCATGGGCGAGGACGGCAAGCCGCTCATGGTCGTGAAGCTCGAGCCGCTCACCCCCGGCACGCAGTCGACGATCGAGTACGACAAGACCGTCTACGACCTGGTGAACTTCCTCGCCTGGATGGGCGAGCCGCACCAGATGGCGCGCAAGCGCGTCGGCATCTGGGTGCTGATCGGCCTGGCGGTCCTGATCTTCCTCAGCTACTTCCTGAAGCGGGCTTACTGGAAAGACGTGCACTGAGGCCCCACCTGTGGGGGTGGGCGCGGACCCGAGCCGCTCACCCTCCCCAATTGAGCCCCCGCTCGCGGGGGCAAGGCCAGTCCCATGATGAACCTCTACTCCGGAACGACCTGCCCGTTCTCGCAGCGCTGCCGCATCGTGCTGTACGAGAAGGGGATGGATTTCCAGATCATCGACGTCGACATGTACAACAAGCCGGAAGACATCGCGGTGATGAACCCGTACGGCCGCCTGCCGGTGCTCGTCGAGCGCGACCTCATCCTCTACGAGGCGAACATCATCAACGAGTACATCGACGAGCGGTTTCCCCACCCGCAGCTGATGCCGGCCGACCCGGTGATGCGGGCGCGGGCGCGGCTCTTCCTGTTCAACTTCGAGGTGGAGCTCTTCAGCCAGATCGACCACCTCGAGCAGGGCAACGCCAAGCAGCAGGAGAAGTCGCGCAGCCACGTGGCCGACCGGCTCACCGAGCTCGCGCCGGTCTTCACCAAGCAGAAGTACATGCTGGGCGACGAGTTCTCGATGCTCGACGTGGCGATCTCGCCGCTGCTGTGGCGGCTCGACTACTACGGCATCACGCTGCCGAAGTCGGCGGCGCCGCTCGCGAAGTACGCCGAGCGCCTGTTCAGCCGGCCGGCGTTCATCGACGCGCTCACGCCGTCCGAGAAGGTGATGCGGAAATAGTGCCGCGCACGCACCGGCTCGCCCGTCTGCTCCAGGGGTACACTTGCCCGATGTCAGAGCCGGTCCCGACCAAGCCGTATCTGCTCCGCGCGCTCTACGAGTGGTGCGTGGACAACGGCTACACGCCTTACGTTTCGGTCATCGTCGACGCCGAGACGCGGGTGCCGGTGGAGTACGTCCGCAACGGCGAGATCGTGCTGAACATCGGGCCGCTCGCGGCGCACAAGCTGAAGATGGGCAACGACGCCATCGAGTTCGCCGCGCGGTTCGGCGGCGTGCCGCGGGACCTCTCGATCCCGGTGTCCCAGGTGGCCGCGATCTACGCGCGCGAGAACGGCCACGGCATGTCGTTCGAGACCGGGCGCAAGGAAACCGCCTGGGAAGCGAGCGGCGACGCGCTGTCGAAGGAAGGGCCGGCGGCGCCCGAGCCGCCGTCCGCCCCGGGCGGCGGCAAGCCGAACCTGCGCGTCATCAAGTGAACGCGCGGCGCGCGAGCAGCACCCCCGCAAGCTAGGTCATCATGTCCCCCCGCGCCGCGCTCCTGGCAGCCCTGCTGGGGTGCGGTGCCGCCGGTCCGGCTCGCGCGGCCGCGTGACGGAGGGGAAGCATGTTCGTCGCCTGGCTCAGCAACACCATTGGCAAGCAGCCGACCGGCGCGGTGTTCGCGCTCGCGCTTGCCCTGATGGGAATGATCGCGCTCGTCGAGTACGGGCTCGGACAGGAGCTCCTGCTCGCGATCGTGTACCTGCTGCCGATCGTGATCGTGACATGGGCGGCGGGCCGCAAAGCCGGCATCGTCTTTTCGCTCCTCGCGACGGCGATCTGGGTCACCACCGTCATCCTCACGCACCGCGTGTACACGAACCCGCTCTACTTCCACTGGGAATGGCTCGTTCGCCTCGCGATGTTCATCCTGTTCGTCGTCATCCTGTCGCGACTGAAGGAGGCGTTGGGCAGCGCCGGCACCGCGCTGTCACGCAGCGAGCAGCGCTACCGCACGCTCGTCGCCGCGCTGCCGCACGGCGTGCAGGAGATCGACCTCGGCGGCCGGATCCTGCTCGCCAACCCGGCGCTGCATCGCATGCTCGGCTACGGCGAGGGCGAGCTCGTGGAGCGTCCCGTCGCGAGCCTCTTCGGCGACGCGGGTGAAGCACAGCGTGCGCAGCGCGAGCTCGACACGCTGCGGCTCGCGCCGGGCGCGTCGACGTCCTATACGGGCCGCCTCGCGCGCCGCGACGGCAGTGCGGTCGAGGTGCGATTCGACTGGGTGTGCCGCCGCGACGAAGCCGGGAGCCCCAGCGGCTTCATCGCCGTCCTCACCGACCTCACCGAGCAGCGGCGCGCCGAAGCGGTGAGCCGCGAGCAGCAGGAGCGGCTCGAGCAGGCGGCCCGGCTGATCACCGTCGGCGAGATGGCGTCCACGCTCGCGCACGAGCTCAACCAGCCGCTCGCGTCGATCGTCAACTTCAACATGGGCTGCGCGCGGCGCCTGCGCGCCGGGAACTGGGATCCGGACGCGCTGCTCGACGCGATGGAGCAGGGAAGCCGGCAGGCCGAGCGCGCCGGCGAGATCATCCGGCGCGTGCGCGAGTTCGTGTCGAAGCGCGAGCCGGCCCGGGCGGTCGTCGATTTCAACGCGATCGTGGGCGCGGCGGCGGCTCTCGCCGAGCTCGACGTGGAGAAGAGGCACGTCAGCCTCGCCCTCGCTCTCGCGCCGAAGCTGCCGCCGGTGCTCGCCGACGAGATCCTGATCGAGCAGGTGATCCTCAACCTGGTCCGGAACGGCGTCGAGGCGATGGACGAGACCGAGCCGGGCGAGCGGGAGCTGCACCTCGCCTCGCAGCTCGACCTCGCGGGGCAGGTGCGGTTCTCGATCGCCGATCGCGGCCGCGGGATCGCCGACGGCATGGCGGGGGACGCGTTCGTCCCGTTCTTCACCACCAAGCCGCGTGGCATGGGGCTCGGCCTCAGCATCTGCCGCTCGATCCTCGAATACCACGACGGGCGCCTCTGGTGCGAGCCCAACCCCGCCGGCGGCGCCATCTTCCATTTCACGCTGCCGGCGGTCGTCCAGTGACGACGAACCCGCCCGGGCCGACGGTGTACGTCGTCGACGACGACGAGATGTTCCGCAAGTCGCTGCACTGGCTGCTCGAGTCCGTCGGACTGCCGGTCGCCACATACGCCACCGCGGCCGAGTTCCTCGAGGCGTACCGCGCGGGCGATCCGGGATGCCTCGTGCTCGACATCCGCATGCCCGGGATGAGCGGACTCCAGCTGCAGGACGAGCTCGCGGCGCGCGCGATCCGCCTCCCGATCGTCTTCCTGACTGCGCACGGCGACGTCCCGATGGCGGTGGCGGCGGTCAAGAAGGGCGCCGTGGATTTCGTGCAGAAGCCCTACAACGATCAGCGCCTGCTCGACGTGGTCCAGGACGCGCTGCAACGCGACGCCGACACGCGCGCGGCGGACGAACGCCGCAGGCGGACCGCGGGGCTCATCGCGGCGATGACCCCGCGCGAGCGGGAGGTGATGAACGCCGTGGTCGCCGGCAAGACGAACAAGGTCATCGCCGACGAGCTCGGCGTGGCAGTGAAGACGATCGAGGCTCACCGCGCCCGGATGATGGACAAGATGGGTGCGAGCTCCGTGGCCGAGCTCGTACGCCTCGTCACCGCGATCGACGCCGGTCCCCGGTCCGGCTGAACCCGGGCGCCGCGCGCCCGGGCTTTCTCATGTCGCCACCGCCGGGACGTAGGCATCCCGCGGGTTTTCCCTGAGCCTCCTCGGGGTTGGCGCCAATTCCCCCGACTGCTCCGCTCCGCTACGTTCGATCTCGGCGGGACCGCGCGCCAGACGCGGGCACCGCACGAGAGGGTCCACGGGAGAGAAGGCACGCAATGTCGGTCCCCGCGACTGCACTGCCGGGCGGCGGCGCTGCTCAGCGCGAAGAGCGTCGAGTCATCCTCGCGTCGTCGCTCGGGACGGTCTTCGAGTGGTACGACTTCTACCTCTACGGCAGCCTCGCCGTGTTCTTCGGCCGGCTCTTCTTCCCGCCGGGGAACGACACCGCCGCGCTGCTCGCGAGCCTCGCGACCTTCGGGGCCGGGTTCGCGGTGCGGCCGTTCGGCGCGCTGATCTTCGGGCGGATCGGCGACATCATCGGCCGCAAGTACACGTTCCTCATCACGATCGTGGTGATGGGGCTCGCGACCTTCCTGACCGGGCTCGTCCCGACGTTCGCGTCGATCGGCTGGTGGGCGCCGGTGCTGCTAGTGACGCTGCGCCTCCTGCAGGGCCTCGCGCTCGGCGGCGAGTACGGCGGCGCGGCGATCTACGTCGCCGAGCACGCGCCGAACGACCGGCGCGGCTACGACACGAGCTGGATCCAGACC
>Ga0335084_10007741_pt1 | contig 10671 bp, 10 predicted proteins | sample Lox_Sample_44_FD_206721 | JGI IMG/M metagenome (GOLD analysis project Ga0335084, IMG submission 206721) | Soil microbial communities from Loxahatchee National Wildlife Refuge, Florida, United States - Lox_Sample_4.4 | ecosystem: Environmental > Terrestrial > Soil > Wetlands | place: USA...
AAGGAGAGCGGTACTCAACCATAAGCTCAACAGGAGTGCGAAGACGACCTTCATGAGATCGAATCGGGGAGGCTGGAATGACACGCCGGAACGAAGTAATTTCGGCTCAGCTCATTCTATCGTGCCATCAAAAGGAACCCAAGCTCTATAAACCAGCGCTGGACAAGGCTTTCCGGGGCACAGTCCAGCCTCAGTGCATAATTGTTCACCGGCTTGACCTCTTACGTATTTATCCAGAACAATCGCAGCGAGTTTTCCTCTGTAAGAAAGTTCATTTTCCATCGACTACCTAGATGTGAGCGCAATTGAGGCCATTCCGGTGGCAGTGACGGTATCGGCACAAGACGAGCTCTATCGCCAGGCCGCCGAGATCTACGGCGCGGCGCTCGAACGACTGGCTCGTGCATACGAGGCCGACGTGGATCTGCGGCGGGATTTGTTGCAAGAGATCCATGTTGCTTTGTGGCGAAGTTTCAACAGATTCGATGGTCGTTGCTCATTGCGGACATGGGTTTATCGCGTGGCACACAACATCGCCGCATCCCATGTCATCAGCCAGCGCCGCACGCGCGCGCAAACCCTGGTCGGGCTGGAAGAACTGGAGAACATCGAGGATGCACAAAGCGGCCCGACGGCGGTGGACCGCAGCCATGCGTTGAACCGGTTGCTGGAACTGATTCAGCGGCTAAAGCCGCTCGACCGCAACGTCATCCTGGCGTATCTGGAAGGGATGGATGCGACGGAGATCGGGGAGATCAGCGGGTTGTCTGCAAGCAACGTTGCCACAAAAATTCATCGCATCAAGCACATGCTGTCCCGCAAGTTTCAGCAGGGAGGAAGCGAATCATGAACGAAGTAGAAAATCCCGTGCAGAAGCTGTGGCAGGAGCAGCCAGTGGAGGGGATCAAAATGTCAGTGGACGAAATCCGCCGACGCGCTGGAAGATTCGAACGCCGCATTGCGCGAAGAAATCGACGTGAAACAGTGGCATGCGTTTTGGTGTCCGGGCTCTTCGTATATTTTCTGATCGGTGCGCATGACGTGCTGTTTCGCATCGCGTATGGATTGTTCGGCGCAGGAATGATCTGGGTAGCGGTGCAACTGCAGCGTAAAGGATCAATCCGGAACATGCCGCTCACGCTTGGGGCGTCCAATTCGCTGCAGTTTTACCGGACGGAACTGGAGCGGCAGCGTGACGCAGTTCGAAATGTTTGGCCTTGGTACCTTGCGCCATTGGTTCCCGGGTATTTGGTGCTGACGATCGCTTATGCGATTGCGTTTCCACAGCCAGTGCGATGGATTGGAGTCTTGGCGTTTGATGTGTTTGTGGTGCTGCTTTTCATTGGAATCTGGAAGATGAACCAGCGTGCGGCCCGGTGTCTCGATCGCATGATTGACGAGTTGAACGCGCCGGAGTGAAGGATCACAATATTCATACTCTTCGAATCAAAACTCCCGCAGCTACTACAACTAAAGGAGGTCTTGAATGAAACGCATTTTACTTTCGCTCCTTGCGCTGATGACTGCGACTTTCGCCCGATCGCAGGACATTACTGGCGATTGGCAAGGAACGCTGAACACCGGGGCGGGAGAGCTAAGGCTTGTGTTGCATCTGAAGAAGGCTGCAGACGGGGGTCTGGCTGCGACAATCGATAGCGTGGATCAGGGCGCGAACGGCATCCCGGTGAAATCGGCGACGCTGAAAGGTTCGAAACTGATTCTTGACATCGAGGCGGTGCACGGAGCTTATGAGGGAACCGTTGCGGCAGATGGCAAGTCGATTTCCGGAACGTGGTCCCAGGGCAAAGCCTTGCCACTAGAATTCAAGCGGCAGACGACGCCGATCAAGGCCGAGCACAAGCCGGAAAAACCGTCTGACATCGATGGGACGTGGTCGGGCACGCTGGATACCGGCATGAGCAAGTTGCGCTTGGTACTTCACATTACGAATACGGAGGACGGGCTAATCGCGACGTTGGACAGCCCGGATCAGGGTGCGAAAGGGATTCCGACGTCGTCGGTCGTGCGGAACGGCAATTCCTTAAAAATTGAATCGAAGGCGATTAACGGTTCGTTCGAGGGGAAGATCGCGGCCGACCTTTCGTCGATTGATGGCACGTGGTCGCAAAACGGTGGAGAGTTCGCCCTGGTGCTGAAGCGGAGTAAGGAACAATCCCAGAACGCGCCCGTTGCTCCTTCGGACATAGACGGCGCGTGGATCGGGACAGTTGATACGGGCGCGATCAGGTTGCGCGTGGTGTTCCGTGTGGTGAATACGGACGAGGGGCTGAAGGCGACATTGGACAGTCCAGATCAAGGTTTGGCGGGAATGCCGACGTCGGCGGTGAAACGCGATGGCGCATCGCTGAGGATTGAAGTCAGCACGATTGGCGGAGTGTTTGAGGGCACGATCGCAGGCGATCTGGCGTCGATTGACGGAAAATGGTTGCAGGGAGGAGCGGCCATGCCGCTGCTGTTGAAGCCGCTGAAGAATTTTGCCGAACTGGAGGGAAAGCGGCCGCAGGTCCCGGTGCGGCCCTATCCGTACCGGGAAGAAGAGGTCACGTATGAAAACAAACTACAGAACGTGACGCTGGCGGCTACGCTAACGAGTCCGCCGGGAAAAGGGCCGTTTGCGGGCGTACTGCTGATTACGGGATCGGGACCACAGGATCGTGACGAGAGCTTGATGGGACACAAGCCGTTTCTCATCCTCTCCGATTATTTGACGCGCCAGGGGATTGTGGTGCTCCGGGCCGACGATCGTGGGACCGGGAAATCGACGGGAGCATTTTCGCAAGCAACAACGGCGGATTTCGCGACTGACGCTGAGGCCGGCGTGGCGTATCTCAAAACGCGAACGGAAGTGAATCCACAAAAGATTGGACTAATCGGGCACAGCGAAGGTGGAATGATCGCGCCGATGGTGGCCGCGCGCAACAAAGACGTAGCGTTCATCGTGATGATGGCGGGCACGGCGGTGCCGGGCGATCAAGTGCTGGTAGCGCAGATGGAAGCGATTGACCGGGCCAATGGCAGGGATGCGGCGTCTGCCTTGAAAAACGCGGCGATGCAACGTGAAGTCTTGCAACTGGTCGAGACGGAAAAAGATCAGGAGACACTCGAGAAAGGAATTCGAGACAAGATCGGGAGCGCCGTTCCGGAGGCGCAGATCGGTATGGAGATCCGTCAGTTTACGTCCCCATGGTTCCGCTATTTCTTGACCTATGATCCTGCAACCGCACTGCGGAAGGTTCGTTGCCCAGTTTTGGCGATCAATGGATCACTCGACAAGCAGGTACTGCCGTCCCAGAATCTGCCAGTGATTCGCAAGGCCCTTGAAGAAGCGGGAAACAAGCATTTCGAGATTGACGAATTACCAGGCTTGAACCATTTGTTCCAGACGGCGAAGACTGGGTCGCCGGCGGAGTATACCCAGATTGAAGAGACGATATCGCCCATTGCGCTACAGAAGATTGCCTCTTGGATATTGCAGCAGTAGCTTTGCACCTGCCTTCGGAGTGCCTTCCCGTCGCAAAAACCTAAACTGCTGAGAGCGCTCAGAACACCTGCCGCAAAGCTCGCCATGGACATCCATAAATCACCGGCAGTGTGCGAAACAGCATCGCGAACTAGGAGTCTTTTTTCGCGATGCTGCCCCACACTTGCGTACGCCACACAACCTATCGCGCAGGCTGGATCAGAACAGCCAGTTGCTCACCCGACTGAACACGAGCCATGACTTCCTTTTCGCGGTTGCTGTGCGGCAGGTCATAGGTCTTATCGACGGAGAACGCAACCGTGTTCAAGAACGCTTCGTTACCGTAGCGCGTAAAAACGAGATACGCCTCGTCTTTATGGTGATGGTTCGCACGGCCCGGGAGAAGCAGCGCATTGATCGTTTTCCCATCAGGACCCTGCAGCAGGACGAATGAGCCGTCCATGGCGACTTGATAGCTACCGGCCTTGAGCGTGGTCTTTCCAATCTCAAAGTCGAACGGGACTTCTGCCTTCAGCCGGCTCTGGGCGTGAGCGGGAGCGATCCCGACGGACGCAACAAAAACAGTGAGCAACAGAAACAACGCGAATTTCTTCAGACTCTGCATAAGCTTCCTCTTTCATCCAATGTGATTTCACGATCATTCGTGATGACGCGCCCCTTCGTACCGGCTTGATGACTGCACACACGTGGATCCCCCGAATGTTTGGACTCAATCCGGATAAAAACTTTCATTTGTGCGCGTTAGTGATTTGATTCAGAGCAATGAGATTGGATTGATCAGAGATGTAAGAACTGTGTCAAAACTTTGTCGGGTTGTAGTGACAGGAATGGCGAGCCTTACCGACGTGGAGAAGCTGATTCAGAGCGGATCATTTGCTCACAGCGTCATCGCTCACTGCTTCTCTTTCAGCTGTCTTTGCGGTAGAGGAGGTTTCGCATTGCTTCGCGGCGGGCGGCATTAGCGTTTTTGTCGGACTTCAGAGGATCGGGGGATTTTTCGGAACCAGCAGCTTCTTCTTCACTACAGTCCGGGCAGCGATTGGCGAAACCGGGCTTGCCAGGTTTAAGTTCGAACTCTTCCCCGCAGACTACGCAGGTTTTGATCGGATATGGCATGGGATCATGATACAAGGTTGGTTGGCGCGCTGTGACTCACACCGCTGGGAAAATCTTGAACCACGAAGGACACCAAGGTTCGCGAAGAACTCTAAAAGGGGAAAACACTAGCGAAGATACGTGCAGCTACTGCGGCTCCCACTCCTGGCACTTGTGATCTCGCGTGTGTTGAAGCAGGGCTCCGATTGCGCGTTCTTTCTCTCCAATCGTCAGTTCGAGCCGCTTGTCGAGATCTTTCCAGTTGCGAAGATCATCCTGGCGGAACAGGTCAAGTTGCAGCGTGGTGATTTGTGCAAGGTTCCCGAGCGCATTTTCAACACTTGCTTTCAGACGCTCGTATTCGCTGCACTTTGCGACCATGCATTCCAGATGCGCGTTTACTGCGGCGGGTTTCCAGAAAAGCTACCCCAGGTCCGAATTCCCCGCGAAAACACACGCCCTTGGGAAGGATAGCTGGCTAGTTCAGGAAATACTGGCGATAGAGCGTATCTCTTTGCGCGGGGCGGAAACCGGCGTCGCGAATGATGCGTCGCAATTCTTCTTCTGTGGTGCAGTTCGTGACACCTGCGGCGCGGACTACATTTTCCTCGAGCATCACGGAACCCACGTCGTTGCCTCCAAAGCGGAGACCCATCTGACAGACTTTTAGCCCTTGAGTCACCCAGCTTGATTGCACGTTGAGAAAGTTGGAGAGGTAGAGGCGCGAGATCGCGAGCACCTTTAAGTACTCAACCGCGGTCGCTTCGTCCCAGTGACGTCCTCCGAGCGCGGTATTCGCGGGTTGGAAGCTCCAAGGTATGAAAGCGGTGAATCCGCCGGTTTCTTCCTGCAACTCGTAGAGCCGCTGAAAATGGTTGACGCGGTGCTCGTATTCTTCCCCGACGCCGAACATCATGGTGGCCGTAGTGCGCATACCGATCTGGTGGGCGGTGCGGTGCACATTGATCCAGTCGTCGGTCAAACACTTGAGTCGAGCGATCTTGTAGCGGACCGCGTCGTCGAGAATTTCCGCGCCGCCGCCGGGGATGGAGTCGAGCCCGGCATCGCGTAGGCGGAGAATCGTATCGCGGATGCTCAGGTCGCTGTACTCAGCGATGGCGATGATTTCGGAAGCAGAGTAGCAGTGCAGGTGAATTTTCGGAAAACGCTGCTTGATGCCGCGTAGCATTTTCTCGTGCCAGTCGATCTTCAGGTCGGGATGGAGGCCCCCCTGCATCAGCACTCCGGTTCCGCCGAGTTCGACGGTCTCGCGAATCTTTTCATAGATCGTGTCGAAGTCGAGGATGTAGCCTTCTTTCGCGGCGGGACCTTTCAGCGGGCGGTAAAAGGCGCAGAAGGTACAGTACTCGGTGCAAAAATTGGTGTAATTAATGTTGCGATCGATGATGTAGGTGACAACGCCCTCGGGATGAAACCGGCGGCGCACCGCGTCGGCTTCCATACCGATGCCGATCAGATCGTCAGACTGGAACATTTCCAAAGCTTGCTGCTTGGTCAGAGGCATAAGAGATCCACAGAACACTTCATTTTATCAGGCACCTGTTGGCGCGGCGCTTTGTGCTAGCATCCTGTGCCATGCTGAAACCAAATTTGCTCCCCACGTTGCTAACCCTCGCATCCACAATTCTGGCTTTCGCAGTCACATCACTTGCTGGGGACCTGCCCAGCAAAAAATATCTGGACCTGGCGACGGTAAAAAAGATGATTGCGGCATCTGAGGCGGAGGCGCAGCGGCAAAAAGTTGAGGTCACGCTGGTCATTGTCGATGAAGCCGGAAACCTGCTGTTCCTGGAACGCCCCGACAAGGCTCCGCTGAACACGCTACAGTGGGCGCAGAAGAAGGCGCGGCATGCGGCGTTTTATCGCGCCCCGTCCAAGGACGCCGCAGACACGGTGAAAAATGGAAACGTGGCGGCGCTGTCGTATCCAGAATTCTTCCCCGGCCAGGGCGGATTGCCAATCATCGTGGACGGACAAATTCTGGGCGGGATCGCCGCCAGCGGGGCTAAGTCGGAAATTGATGAATTGATTGCGCAGGCTGGGTTGGACGCACTGAAGAAGTAGGCGGGGAAGCATGTTTCCGCTGCCTACGTGCGCTTATCCGGGCGTTGACAGCGGTTCTGCGCTTCCCTATCCTGCCTGTGTAGCGAATTGAGGGGATACCGCATGGGTTGGTTGCAGAACAAGTTTGAGAAGAACTTCCTGATCTCTACTGTCGACTATGTCTTCAACTGGGCGCGAAAGTCTGCGGTTTGGCCAATGACGTTTGGGCTGGCTTGCTGCGCCATCGAGATGATTGCGTCATCGACGGCGCGGTTCGATATCGCGCGGTTTGGATCGGAAGTGTTTCGTCCGTCGCCACGGCAGAGCGATTTGATGATTGTCGCCGGCACTGTCACTTTGAAGATGGCGCCCGTTGTGAAGCGGATTTACGATCAGATGCCCGACCCGAAGTGGGTGATCTCGATGGGCGCGTGCTCGTCGGTGGGCGGGCCGTTCAATACTTATGCCGTGCTGCAGGGCGTGGATAAGATTGTCCCTGTGGACGTCTATGTGACCGGATGCCCGCCGCGTCCGGAGAATCTGTTTTATGCGCTACTCAAGCTGCAGGACAAGATCGACACCATGACGCTGGCGAAGCGGCCCACCGAAGTGCGGCTGGATCCGAACATGGTGGAGAATTTCAAGAAGCAAGTGATGATCGCGCAGACACTGCAGCCGAAGTAGCTTCCAACTTTTCAGCATTCAGCGATCAGACCGGGGTGCGAGGCGTCTGTGCCCCGCAGTCATTCTCATCCCAGAAATTTCAGGAACTTCGATGAATCGCTCTCGAAGCCTGGGAACACTTGTGCCAATTTGGTGTTTCCCAGATGGCGTGCGATCGCTTCGCCGATAACCTGACGGAAATCGGTTGTCAGGGCAAGGTCGCGTCCTTCGTAAAGCTGGGTTTGATCGAGGCCTGGCCATTTGCCGTAGACCTTGCCGCCCTTGACGGGACCGCCTAGAACGAACATGACATTGGCGTGGCCATGATCTGTGCCACGGTTTCCGTTTTCGCGGGCGGTGCGCCCAAATTCTGACATCGTGACAATCACGGTATCCTCGGCAAGATCTCCCAGGTCTGTCCACAAAGCTGAGAGCGATTGCGAAAAATCAGCAAGGACGTTCGCCAGCTGGCCTTCGGTGGCACCCTCGTTGACGTGGTGATCCCATCCACCGATGTCGGCAAACGCCACCTGCACGCCGAGATTGGCCTTGATGAGTTGGGCTAGCTGACGAAGGCTCTCGCCGAAGCGTCCGCGCGGATAGTTGGCGCCCACAGCAGGAGAATACTTGGCGGGATCGGCGGCCTTGAGCATCTTTACGGCGTCGAAGGTTTCAGAGCCGGTGCCGTGAAGAATGCTGTCGGAGGAGTGGTCGTACATGGCTTCGAACGCGCTGGCGGCAGGAGAAGCTTTCGGACTTCTTCCCCCGACGGAAAAGTCGTTAATGTTGCTCATAGCGACCGCGCGCTCAGGGCCGCTAAGGATTCGAGGAAGCGACGGTCCCAACGCGATCGCGCGGAACGGAGAGTTCTGAAGCGCGCGCGGCATATCGTGGAGCGAACGGTTGAGCCAGCCATCCTGCGTGGCCTTGATGCCAGGAGTGCCGGTCTCCATGAAGTCTTGCGCGTCGAAGTGGGAGCGCGTCGAGTCGGGCGATCCGGCAGCATGGACGATCGCCAAATGACGCTGCTGCCACAAGGGCTGGAATGCGCTGAGGGAAGGATGCAGGCCAAAAAAGCCGTCGAGATCGAGGACTTTGCTGCGCGGAATATTGATGCTGGGCCGCATGGAGTAGTACTGCGGCTCGGCATGTGGAACGACGATGTTGAGTCCGTCGGCGGCTCCACGTTGGAAAATTACAACGAGGCGTTTGGGGCGGGTGCCGCTTTCCACTGCACCGAATGCAGCTCGAGCCAGAAAACCGGGAATGGCAGCGGTGCCGATTACTGTCAATGCGCTGTTGCGGAGAAATATGCGTCGGGTTGGCATGGAAACTCCTGGCTGCGAGCGCTCATCTTCTTTGGAATTCTGGTGAGCCTAACAGCAGGCCCGCTATTGTATTAGCGTCTGGTGGCTTAGGCTGCTGAGGTTGCTTGGCCGATGCGTCATCTTTCGGTGACAGTTGGGCCACAATCGAATCGTGCGTTTGCTGCGAGACATCGGCAGCGAGCAGTCTCTCCTCTAGTGCCAACAGGGCGGCGTCCAGAGTAGCGGGAGTTCCGGCTAGTCCCGCAGCGTCCAACTTCACTCCTCTCACTTTGTCCGATGTTAGCGCCAGCGCAAAGTTCATACGGGTGAGCAACGATGAGGAACTGACCCAAGCGTCAGCTTTCATGGAATAGCCCGTCGGAGGCTGCGCAGCGTAAAGTGGCATCCCCATCTGATTCAACTGACGGGCTAGGGGCATCGCGTCGTCCACGTTAGCCCCTGTGGCACGAACGGCGGAGGCCACAAATTCCAGCGGCGTTTTGACTTTCGCGCGATAGGTTTCATCGGACCAGAACTCGGGAGAATGAAATAGTGTCGACAGAACTTCGCGAATGTCGCCTTTTTTCTTAGCGAAAGTCTTCGCCATACGGTCGACAAGAGCGGGCGGGGGATCATCGGATACAAAGCGCTGCGCCAGTTTCAGAGAAATGAAGTGCGCAGTTTTCGGGCTCGTGGCAAGCATGTGGAGCACTTCCTTGCCTTCGTCTTCACCCTTAGGCCTGATGGTATGTCCGAGCACGAATTTAGGCCCCGGCTCGTGCATCCGCGCTTCGTAGTGGAAGCTCATGCCTTCGAACGGCTTGTCGACGGTCCACCCCGTGAAGACTTTCGCAACCTCGGTGACATCGCGCTGCGAGTAGCCGCCGTTGGCGCTGAGTGTGTGCAGTTCGAGCAATTCGCGTCCGTAGTTTTCGTTGAGTCCACTATTCTGCTTGCGCTTTTGTTGTTGATCGGGCCGCTGATTGGGACGACGGCGGCCATAGGGAGCGCCGTATGGACCGCGGGCATAGGGACCACGGCGCATCGCGGGTCTGGAAGCGCCTCCGTTGGCGGCCTGGAGAGAATTCGGGCCAACGCTCATCCAGTTGTCGAGGTAGTAGAGCATTGCCGGACTCTTGGCGGTGGCGAGCAGCAAGTCTTCGAACTTTCCGAGAGCGTGCGGCCGAATCACGTCCTGCTCGTAATTGGTGACCAGTAGACGCTCTGGGCCTTTGCCGATGAATACGTTGAAATGATTGAACCAGAAATCCGTCATCACTTCTTCGAGCTGCCGTTCGCTGTAGATAGCGCGAAGGAGTTTGGCCTCGGAAAGTTCCTCGATGACGACAGCCTGAGGATTGTTCATAGCTAACAGGACTTCGCGTTGTTGCGGAGACAGCCCGGAGAGGAATTCCATGCCACCGCGTCCACGCAGCGAATCCGCGAGGGTGACTTGTTCGTCGACAGACAGGGCCAGAACTTTCTTATAGCGTTCATCGGGAGGGAGATCGATGAGCGATTGAATCTTGAGGTCCGCGTACAGACGTTCTTCACGGCGGCGAGCCGCAGCGTCATCCTCGGGAGTTGGTTTGGCGGCGGGAGCCATGGCGGCGTCGGCGACCATCGAACTTGGGCCGTCCTTCATGGATTCGCCCGTCTGGGTTTCGCTCGCCGTGTTCATGGAATTGGCGATCGGCGCATCCGCAGCCGCGCTCGCAGCCAGTTCCTCAGCCGTCTTGGCGGTATCGGCGGCATCGGGCGTACTGGAACCCGCGGTCGCGGCCGTTTCTCTGCGATCCTGCCCGTCGGAGGCGTCCTTGCGATTCAGCTTCTGTTCCCTCTTCTCTGCGCCTTTCCCTTCTCCGTTGAGCTTTGCATCGAGGCGCGCGATCTGCACTTGGTAGATCGCGCGGCGGGCCGGATCAGAGGGCATCGGCTTTCTGCCGTCCATGACCAGCTTCAGCATCATGCGGTCGGGATAGTCCTCCATGATTTCCTTCGTACTCATGTGCAGCGTACGAAGGTTCGTGAGGCGTGATT
>Ga0335084_10007742_pt1 | contig 10670 bp, 9 predicted proteins | sample Lox_Sample_44_FD_206721 | JGI IMG/M metagenome (GOLD analysis project Ga0335084, IMG submission 206721) | Soil microbial communities from Loxahatchee National Wildlife Refuge, Florida, United States - Lox_Sample_4.4 | ecosystem: Environmental > Terrestrial > Soil > Wetlands | place: USA: Florida...
AAATGCGGCGAGGTCCAACGTTGGTTGGCTGGAGCACTCGATGAAGCGCGGCGGCTTGAAGCGGTGCATCGCGCTCGCGCTTCAGATCCTTTGAGGGTGGAGGCGATGACCAGCCGCTACTTGGAGGACTTTGCGCCGGGGCAGCGATTCGGCGGCGCCGCACGGATTCGGATCGAGAAGGAGCGGATCAAGACTTTTGCAGCGGAATTCGACCCCCAGCCGTTTCATCTCGACGAGCAAGCCGCGGGGAGATCGATCTTCGGGGGGCTCGCCGCGAGTGGCTGGCATACGGCCGCGACCACGATGCGGCTTCTGGTGGAGAGTGATCTCAAGCCGGCCGGCGGCATCGTTGGCGCGGGCTTTGACGAGTTCCGCTGGCCGCGGCCGGTGCGACCCGGCGACGAGTTGCGCGTGGAGAGTGAGGTGCTCGAAGTGCGTCCGTCGAAGTCGCGGCCGGAGCAGGGCATGATCAAAGTGCGTACGACGACGCTCAATCAGCGCGACGAGATCGTGCAGATTTCCGTGGGAAACCTCGTGGTACCCCGTCGGCCGGCGTGATCGAATGAGTCAACCGACGCGCTGCCACCGGGGGCTCGGAGGTCAGCAAGCGCATAAGAGCGACTTCTCGCCAGAGCCTGCCATTAGCAGCCAATGCTCCGCCTTGGCGATGGCCCAAACGACTAGCTCCGGGAGAGCGAGCGTGCGAGATTCGCGCCGTAGGCGCGCATGTCGTCCAGCGCAGTCCGTTCGGTGAGGATCGCCTTCGGGATTAGTCACGAAGCGCGGACAGCCGAGCCGGGATTCCAGTTGCAATTCGCGAAGTGGCGGAAGGACGAGTGCGTAACCGTTCGTCCACCCTCGATTCCCGCTGGCTCCGGATGTCGGCCATTGATCGAGGTGACATGTCATGACCAACTCCCAAACACATTGTCCCGACGCAGTTGATAGGAGGCCACCTCCATGTACACCGTGCATTTGACGATCAACGGCCAGGCGCGGACGCTCGAACTGGACCCTCGCCAATCCCTTCTCGACGTCCTGCGTGAAGTGCTCGGTCTGACCGGCACGAAGAAAGGCTGCAACCAGGGGGCATGTGGCGCCTGCACCGTGCTGATCGACGGCAAGCGGATGCTTTCCTGCCTCGCGCTCGCCGCCATGCACGACGGCGCCTCCGTCACCACGGTCGAAGGTCTCGCGCGGGACGATCGCCTCCATCCCCTGCAGGCGGCCTTCATCGAGCACGAGGGCTTCCAGTGCGGCTACTGCACACCCGGCCAGATCATGTCGGGCCTCGGCTGCATCGCGGAGGGCCACGCGCGTTCCGCGGACGAGATCAGGTTCTGGATGAGCGGCAATATCTGCCGCTGCGGCGCCTACCCGGGCGTCGTCGCCGCCATCGCCGATGCGGCTGGGAGCAGCAGGGGATGATGCCCTTCAGCCTTCAGAGAGCGCGCACCGAGGAGGACGCGATCGCGGCCGGGCGCGCCGGCGGGCGGTACATCGCCGGCGGCACCACCTTGATCGATCTGATGCGCGAGGAGGTCGAGCGGCCCGAGCAGCTGATCGACATCAATGCGCTGCCGTTCCGCAGCATCCGAGCGGAGGGCGATGAGCTGGTCATCGGTGCGCTGGCACGCATGGCGGAAGTGGCGGCCCATCCCGAGACCGCTCGGCTTCAGCCTCTCATCGCCGAGTCCCTGATCGAGGGCGCATCGCCTCAATTGCGCAACATGGCCTCGGTCGGCGGAAATCTGCTACAGCGCGTGCGCTGTCCCTATTTCCGGATGCTCGATGCCGGCTGTAACAAGCGGACGCCGAGATCCGGATGCTCCGCGATCGACGGTATCAATGCGGGGCACGCGATACTGGGTACGAGCGACCACTGTGTCGCCACTCATCCGTCCGACCTCGCCGTGGCGCTGGTCGCGCTCGCCGCAACGATGCGTGTGCGCGGACCCGCAGGCGAGCGCAGCTTTCCGGTCGAAGACCTCTACCCCTTGCCGGGCGATACGCCGCATATCGAGCACACCCTCAGGCCCGCCGAGCTGATCATCGAGGTGCGTGTGCCTGGGGGCGCTTACGCCCGGCGCGCACGGTATCTGAAGGTCCGCGACCGTGCGTCGTACGAATTCGCGCTGGTGTCCATCGCGGCGGCGCTCGATATCGACGATGGGGTGATCCGGGCTGCCCGCATCGCCGCGGGCGGTGTCGGCACGCGGCCCTGGCGAATGCGCGCCGCCGAAGAAGCGCTGATCGGCAAGACGCCGGATCGCGCTGCGTTCCAGGTCGCCGCGGAGCGGTCGCTCCAGGGAGCTCGGCCGCTCTCGGGGAATCACTACAAGGTCGATCTGTTGCCGCGCACGATGGTCCGTGCGCTCGAAATGGCAGGGGAGGTCGTATGAATGCTCCGGTGATCGGAAAGCCGCTCGCCCGCGTCGACGGGCGTGCCAAGGTGACGGGCGCGGCCCTCTACGCTGCGGAATTCAACCAGCCGGGTCAGGCCTATGCCGTCATCGTCGGCAGCACCGTCGGCCGCGGCCGCGTAACGCGCATTGGCGACGCGGGCGTATTGAGCCTGCCCGGATTGATCGCAGTGATCAGCCATCTCAATGCCCCTCGGCTCGCTTATCTCCCCCACAAGGGGGCGATCGATCCGGCGGTGGGCGAACGCCTTCACGTGCTCCAGGACGATCACGTGCGCTTCCACGGCCAACCTGTGGCCGTGGTGGTGGCCAATACGCTCGATCAGGCCGAACACGCGGCGCTCGCGTTGCAGATCGAATACGCGGCCGATAGGCCGGTCGTCGACGCGCGCGATTCGGAGGCGCGGTCAGTCATTCCTGAAGCCGCAACGCGGCCGGGCGCGCGCGTGCAGGCCGATAAAGCGCGAGGTGATGCTGACAGTGCGTTGGTGAACGCGCCGATCAAGTTCGATGCGATCTACGACATCGCGCGAGAGAACCACAACCCGATGGAGCCGCACGCGACCGTGGCCGCCTGGACCGGCGACCGGCTCACGCTGTGGAGCAAGAGTCAATTCGTGGTAAACGAGCAGGCGGAAATCGCGGCAATCTTCGGGCTGCCACGCGAGAACGTGCAGGTGATCTGCCCCTACATCGGCGGCGGGTTCGGCACGACCCTCAGGACATGGCCCCATGTCACGCTTACCGCGCTCGCGGCACGCCAAGTCGGGCGGCCTGTCAAGCTGGTGCTCAGCCGCCGCCAGATGTTCCACGCGACCGGCCACCGCCCGCGCACGATCCAGCGTGTCGCGCTCGGTGCAACTCGCGACGGTCGCCTGACCAGCCTCATTCACGAGGGCACCGGTGAGACCAGCCGCCACGAGCAGTTCATCGAGGCGCTGACCTCGGTATCGAGCTTGATGTACTCGTGTCCGAACGTCCGTACACGTTATCGACTCGTGCCGCTGGACTCCGGGACGCCGAACCACATGCGCGGTCCGGGAGAGGCGAGCGGCATCTTCGCGCTGGAGTGCGCAATGGACGAGCTCGCCTACGCGGTCGGCGTGGATCCGGTCGAGCTCCGCCGGCGCAACGAGCCGGCGATCGACGAAGGCGAAAACCTGCCGTTCTCGAGCCGCTCGCTCCTCAAATGCTTCGACCTCGGGCGCGAGCGCTTCGGTTGGGCTCGTCGGGATCCCAAGCCGCGCGCCATGCGCGACGGACGCCTCCTGATCGGCTGGGGCGTCGCGTCGGCGTGCTATCCCGCCATCCATAGCCCGGCGAGCGCACGAGTTCGCCTGCTCGCAGACGGCACGGCGGAGGTCGAGGCGGCGGCGAGCGACATGGGGCCGGGCACCTACACCTCGATGACGCAGGTCGCCGCCGATTTCCTCGGCTTGCCGGTGAGCCAGGTACGCTTGAGCCTCGGCCGGTCCGACTTTCCGCCGACGCCGCCCCACGGCGGCTCGCAGACGATGGCTTCCGTCGGATCGGCGATCCGCGCAGCATGCATCGCCGTGCTGGAGGAGAGCGCGAGGCGCGGAGGCGCCAGGCCGATCGAAGCGAGCGCCTCGTCGGCGCGCAATCCCGACGACGCTCGAAGGTTTTCGATGCATGCGTTCGGCGCGGTGTTTGTCGAGGTCGCCGTTGATCCCGATCTCGGGATCGTGCGCGTTCGCCGCGCGTTGGGCGTGTACGGCGCCGGGCGCATCGTCAATCCCCGTCTCGCAGCGAGCCAATGTACGGGCGGCATGGTCGGCGGTATCGGCATGGCGCTGATGGAGCGCACGGTGCTTGATGCGCGCGATGGCCGCGCTGTTAACGCGCACATGGCCGATTACCTCGTTCCGGTCAACCTCGATACCCCGCAGCTCGAGGTTCACTTCGTCGAGGAAGAGGACCCGCACGTGAACCCGCTCGGGGTCAAAGGGCTCGGCGAAATCGCGCTCATCGGCATCGCGCCAGCCATTGCGAATGCGGTTTTCCACGCGACCGGCAAGCGGGTGCGGGAGCTTCCGATCCGAGTTGAAGGCATTCTCGCCGCGGATCGCGATTGACTTCCCCGGGGGCTCATCCCGTCGGGACTCCACTTACCTGCAAGGCGAGTTGCGAGACCCGACCTCGCAGTCTCCTAGACACTCCCTTGTCAGCTCGCCCGTTCCAACTCCTCCGCTGCGACGCTGCGCTGAAGGTCTTTGAGCAGCCCCAGCAACCGGGGAGAAAATTGACGAACCACGGCCGCTATCGGCTCGTTCGTCGATACGCTTACGTTCAACGCATAGGTGCCGGCGACCGTGCGGAGGGGCGCTGCCAGCGCAACGACCTCTGGCTGCCATGATGCCGCGCAGAAGCCGCGGGCCTCGACGTCGCGTATGGCTTGTTCGATCGCTGCGGCAATGTGCGGCCACTGGGCGCCGCGGCGACGTTTGAACAGGCTGAAGAGGACCTTGCGCCGAGGCTCGGGAGCTGTCGCGAGATACGCGCGACCGAGCGAGGTCAGCTCCATCGGGACGCGCTGGCCAGAGAGCACGTTGCGCAACGCGACGCGGCGGTTATATCGGATCGACTCCAGGTAGACCATCTCGTCCCTGTCGGGCGCGGCCAGGCCCACGTTGATGCGCTCATGCTCCGCCAGCGCGCGCATCTTCGGCGCGGCGATGCTGAGGACTCTCGAGCCCGTTCTCATGGCGTGCGCAAGGCTCAGCACCGCAGGAGCGAGACGGTAGGCGCGGCGCGTGGAATCGAGCTGAAGCATGCCGACGCCGACCAGTGTCTGAGTCAGCCGACTGACTGTCGACCGCGACAAGCCGGTGCGCTCCGCGAGCTCGCCGTTGGCAAGCAGCTCCGAGCCCGGCCGGAACGCGCGCAGGATTTCGATACCGCGTTCGAGTGAACGGTTGGCCGGAGACCGTCCGGGCTTGCCTTCGCCCGGCACTGCTTCGCGTGCGGCCATGTGGGTTCCGTTGAGGCATTCCACTGGTTGGAATGAGGGGAGTGTATCCGAGGGGTCGAGATCCTATGCTTCGTTGACGGCAGCGGCGTTTCGCGGCCGACTTAGCGATCCACCGCGGGACGTGCTCCCGCCGACAAAGGAGACAAGGATGTTCGGTTTCGTTCGACCGACGGGAGTCCGCTTGCGGCTCCTGGGCCTCTCGATGGCGCTCGCCGCCAGTGCAGCCTCGGCCGCCTACCCCGAAAAACCCGTTCGCCTCATCGTCCCGTTCGCCCCCGGCGGCGGCACGGACCTGATCGCCCGAACCCTCGGCGCCGGCATGGCGCAGGAGCTGGGCAAGCCGATCATCGTCGACAACAAGCCCGGCGCCGGCACGATCATCGGCACGGATGCGGCGGCCAAGAGCCCCCCGGATGGCTACACGCTGGTCATCGCGACCTTCGCGCACGCGGTCAACCCGAGTCTGCAGCCGAAGCTTCCTTACGCGACCGGCAAGGCGTTTGCGCCGATCACGCTGATCGGCCGCGGACCCAACGTGCTGGTCGTTCGAGCCGATAGTCCGTACAAGACGGTGAAGGACGTGATCGCCGCGGCCAAGGCCAGTCCGAAGAAGCTCACCTATGCGTCTCAGGGCATCGGCACCTCGGCACACCTCGCCGGCGAAATGTTCAATAACCTGGCCAAAGTCGAGCTGACGCACGTCCCGTACCGGGGGGCGGGACCCGCCATCACCGATCTGCTCGGTGGGCAGGTCGACATGATCTTCGGCACCGCGGCCGCGGTATCCGCCTTCGTCTACAGCGGCAAACTGCGTGCCATCGCCGTGACCACTGCGGCGCCCTCTCCGGCATTCACTGGGGTACCGACGATCGCAGAGACCGTTCCCGGCTATGTGGTCGAGAGCTGGTATGGCCTCTATGTGCCGGCAGGCACGCCGCCGGACGTGATCGGGAAGCTGAATGCCGCCGCGGTAAAGGCTGCGCGAAGCCCGGAGTTCGTGAAGAAGATCGAGGAGGAGGGGCTGGTCGTCATTGCGAGCGATCCGCCCGAGCTCGACCGCTACGTCCGCGCCGAAGAGGCACGCTGGCGCAAGATCATCAAGGAAAACAACGTCAAGCCGGAATAGGCCGGCCCGGAGCGACCCATGACATACACCCACATCGACCTGCGCGTCGAAACTGCCATCGCCACCATCACTTTCAACCGCCCCGACAAGCGGAACGCGATGAGCGACGACATGCGCAGCGAGTTCATCCATGCACTGGAAAGCGTCGCCGCAGACAAGACCGTCCGCGCGCTCGTGCTCACTGGCGCGGGCAAGGGCTTCTGCGCGGGCGGCGATGTCGCGGGGATGGAGCGGCGCATGAAGGCGCCGGCCGGCGAGATCGGCTTCAACGGCTGGCACCGCCAGCAACGTGTGCATCACACCCAGGCCCTGCTGCACACAATGCCCAAGCCCACGATCGCTGCCGTCAACGGAGCGGCATCCGGTCTGGGCGCCGACACGGCTCTCGCTTGCGACTTCATCATCGGGAGCGAATGGGCGAGCTTCAGCTGGTCGTACATCAACCGAGGCATCGTTCCCGACGGTGGCGGCATGTACTTCCTGCCACGCCGCGTCGGTCTGCCGAAGGCAAAAGAGTTGATCTTCACCGGCCGCAAGGTCGACGTCGATGAGGCGCTGGCCCTGGGCATCGTGGACCGGAAGACCGCTGCCGCGACGCTGGTGGCGGATGCCCAGGCGTGGTCTGCCGAGCTGAGCAAGGGTTCGTCCACGGCGCTGGCACTCGGCAAGACGATCCTCAACCAGAGCTTCGAGCTGTCCGCGCAGCAGGTGTTCGCGCAGGGCAGCCAGGCACAGGGTATCTGCTACACGAGCACAGAGCACCGCGAGTCGGTGAAGGCCTTCCTGGCCAAGAGCGGCACCAAGGAATGAATCACATGGACGCGATCTCCCGCCTTCTCAAGCCCCGCAGCGTCGCCGTGATCGGCGCGTCCGCCGATGCCACCAAGACTGCAGGCCGGCCCGTTTCCTATCTGGTGAAGCACCGCTTTGCCGGCGAGATCTATCCGGTGAATCCCAAGGTCAGCCGCATCGGCGAGCTGCCGTGCTACCCGGACGTGGCTTCGCTGCCCGCCGTCCCGGACGTCGGCATCGTGCTGTTGGGCGCAGAACGCGCGCACCTCGCCGTGCGCGATCTGGCGGCGCGAGGCGCCGCCGCGGCCATCGTGCTGGCGAGCGGCTACACGGAAACCGGTGCGGAAGGCGCGCGTCGCCAGAGGGAGCTCTTGGAGGCTGCAGGCGCGATGCGCATCCTGGGACCGAACACCATCGGCCTCGTCAACCTCACCGACAACATCGTCTTGTCGGCCACCGGTGCGCTCGAGATGGATCACTTTCCGGTCGGGCCGATCGGGGTCGTTTCCCAGAGCGGCGGGATTCTTGGCGCGCTCCTGTCGCGCGCGTCGGCGCGCGGCATCGGCTTGTCGAAGCTGATCTCGTCCAGCAACGAGGTCGATCTGGAACTGGCCGACTTCATCGATCAGTTGGCCGAGGATGAGGCCACCAAGGTGATCGCGCTGTACGTCGAGACCGTGCGCAACCCGGCGAAATTCCGCGCCGCGGCGCTGAAGGCGGCGCGTGCCGGCAAGCCGGTGGTCGCATTCAAGATCGGCCGCTCCGAAGCGGGCGCCAAGGCCGCGGTGTCGCATACCGGCGCGCTGGCAGGTGCGGACCGCATGTATGACGCGCTCTTCAAACAGGTGGGCGTGATCCGCGCCAAGACTTTCGGCGACTTGCTCGACGTCCCGGCGGCACTGGCGACCGGGCGCAAGCTGCGGGGTAATCGCGTCGCCATCCTGACGTCGACGGGCGGGGCCGGCACCCTCGTTTCGGACGACCTGGGCATGTCCGGCTTCGACACGCCTGCCCCCGACCCGGCGACCGCCGAAGCGCTGCGGGCGCTGCAGTCCGGCGACCATGCAGTGCTGGATCGCAATCCGATCGATGTGACGCTGGCCGGCCTGCAACCCGATCTTCTGCGCGGTGCGATCAAGGTCCTGCTCCAGAGCTCGAGCTACGACGCGCTGGCGATCATTGTCGGATCGTCGAGTCTCGCGATGCCGGAGCTGATGGCGAATGCCATCCGGGATTGCTTGCCGATTTCGGACAAGCCGGTGATCGCTTACGTGAGCCCCCATGCGCCCGAGGTCGCCACACTGCTGACTCAGAGCGGCGTGCCAGCGTTCGCGGCGGCGGAGAGCTGCACCGCCGCGCTAAGTGCCCTCCGGCAGGCCGGGCGTTGGAAGGTGCCCGTCGAAGTCGCCGCCGCAGCGCAGCCGGTCGCGGTTGACGATTTCTCCGCCGGATCGCTCGACGAGGCCCAGGCCAAACAGTTGTTCGCGCGCTTCGGCGTGCCCTGCGCGCGCGAGGTCGTCGTCACCACGCCGGCCGAATCGGAGGCCGCGGCGCGCGAGCTCGGCGGTCGGGTCGTGCTGAAGATTCTCTCGGCGGAGATCACGCACAAGAGCGATGTGGGCGGCGTCGCGGTGAATCTCGCGCCGGAGCAGATCGGCGCGCGCCTGCAAGCCATGTCCGCCAACGTCGAGGCGAGGGCAGGCGTTCGGCCGAAGCGCTTCCTCGTGCAGGAGATGGTGAGCGGCGGTACCGAGCTGATTCTCGGCATGCACCGTGATGCACTGGGCACGGCCATTCTGCTCGGCATGGGTGGGGTGACCGCCGAGCTGTTCAAGGACACCACCATGCGCCTGCTGCCGCCGGAGGGCGGGCTCAGCCGAGAAGACGCACTCGAACTGGCGCGCGAGCTGAAGACGTGGCCGTTGCTCGATGGCTTCCGCGGGCGGCCGAAGGCGGACGTCGAGGCCCTGGTGTCGGCCATCGTCGCCTTCTCGCAGATGGCGGCGCAGCTTGGCGATCGCCTCGTGGAGGCGGAGATCAACCCGGTGTTCGTGCTACCCCAGGGGCAGGGCGTGCGGGCCGCCGACGGTGTCGTCGTGCTCGCCGGCTAGAGCTTCAAGCGTTCGCCTTGGGGTCCGAGGCGACCACGAACGAACTTTGGAAGGGTTCGTATGACCTCACTCGTCACTTGGAGCGCAACGGTGACGTGGCCGTCATCGTCATCGACACCCCGTCGATCGACGCCGGTTCGGCCGTGATCGGTGCTCGAACAGCTCGTCGTGACGCGACACGCGTTCGTCTGCACATCCGGTGACCTCGGAGCGAGGCGGCAGCCATGAAATCACACCAGCTGACAATGACCGTGCTTATGACACCGGACATGGCCAACTTCTCGGGCAACGTTCACGGGGGAACCCTACTCAAGCTGCTGGACCAGGTGGCCTATGCCTGCGCCAGCAGGTATGCGGCAAGCTATGTCGTCACCGTCAGCGTCGACCAGGTCGTATTTCGGCAGCCGATTCACGTAGGCGAGCTGGTGACATTCCTGGCCTCGGTCAACCACGTGGGAACGTCCTCGATGGAGGTGGGCATCAAGGTCCTGGCGGAAAACATCCAGACCCAGGTCACGCGGCACGTCAACAGCTGCTTCTTCACGATGGTCGCTGTCGACCAACAAGGCCGGAAGGTGCCGGTTACGCCCCTAGAGCTCTCGAGCGCCGAGCAGCGGCGACGAAGCGCACAGGCTGTTCTACGCCGAAAGCTGCGACAGGAGTTAAGTGCGCGCTTCGAGTCCGAGAGTGCGCAACCCTAAGAACGTACAAATGGGATCCTTCTCTAATCCGACAGCACGGCGGGCGTTTGGGGGCGAAACTCGAGGTACTTTTGGAGAAGCCCGTCGCGGTAAATATTTGAGTCCCCTCATAATCCGGCCGAACTCGAAATCTGTTGTACGGTTTACCGTACCGGGGGTTCGAATCCCTCCCTCTCCGCCAGATCAAGTAGTTGCGCGCGTCGATGTAGCGATTTTCCCGCCCGCACCTTCTCCAATTCTTCTCTAATTCTTCTCCAACCTTTCCAATACGCGCGGCACTTCCGTTTCTCGTCAGCGGCTTGCATGCTGACACCGACAGACTAATTCTTCTCCAACACGTCCGCGCCGTACTTCCGTCTCTTATCAGAGACTTGTGACCTGATGAAGCAGACTTCCCGTCTGCGGAACTATAGCGTCGTCACGCGCGGAACCAAGGAGACGCCGCCCTATTCAAGCAGGCGAGCCACGACGAACATGAACGCCGCCCCGAGGCACGTGAGCGCGATCAGCGCTCCGGTCAGGCCG
>Ga0335084_10007743_pt1 | contig 10670 bp, 26 predicted proteins | sample Lox_Sample_44_FD_206721 | JGI IMG/M metagenome (GOLD analysis project Ga0335084, IMG submission 206721) | Soil microbial communities from Loxahatchee National Wildlife Refuge, Florida, United States - Lox_Sample_4.4 | ecosystem: Environmental > Terrestrial > Soil > Wetlands | place: USA...
GACCTCGGGCGGAGGGGGCCACTCCACGGGGCGGCAGTCCGGATCGCGCTCGGCGTCGCCGTGCTGGTTCCATGAGATCCAGCGCAGGTCTTTCGTGGTCATGGTCGTCTCCGTGGTTGGCAGCAGAGGCGGACGCGGCGGTGCACCACGTCGGAGCCCTTCGCGGTGAAGATCTGGCCACAGCGGACGCAGCGGCACTCGTAGCGCGCCGGGACGCCCCAGCCGCGGACGTCGGGCTCGACGCGCTCAAGCACTGTGACGAGGCCGTAGGTCTGGTCGACGACGGCGATCGGGATCCTGCCGCCGACGCGGAAGCCGTTGCGCGCGCGACTCAGGTCGGTCATCGGTCCTCCCGAGAGGCGCGCGGGAACGAGCGTGGAACGCCCAGGATCTCTTCCAGGAGATCGCACTGGTCGTTCAGGCTCTGGCAGCGAAGGCTGACGCTGCCGGCGTAGGTCTTCTTCAAGGTGATGAGCTCGGTGCGGATCGCCTGGAGCTTGCCGAGCAGGCGATCCATCACGCGCTGCTCGATCGCGGATACGAGCGCCGTCACGGGTGCCACCTCCGCGGCGCGGCCTTGCGCGCCGCTGCGTACGCAGCGCTTGCTGTGGCGAAGCGGCGGGCATCGCCGCTCTGCTTGCGTACGGGTGCTCCGTCGACGTACGCCATCCACGGGCGCTTGTTGTCGTCGGTCATGTTGCCGCCGTGAATCGCGAACACACGCGCGCAGGGCGTAGTGGGAATCATCCCGAGCCGCTGGCTGGGGACGTGGACGCCGTCGACGCGGCGGAAGCCGTCATCGCAGAGGCGGCACGTGACAAGGCCGGCGGACGACGCATCCTTGACCACGGGCTCGGTCACAGCTTGCCTCGGTGGATGAAGAGGTCGTCAACGGCGCTCTCCATCTTGTGGCGCAGGTACGTCTCGACGGCGAGCGCAACCGCGCGGGTGAGCACGTTGATTGGAGGCTCGGCGACGATCACGCCGCCGGGCGGCGGCTCGCTGTTCACGCTGACGGGGGTGAAGAGGCCGGCAACGAGATCTTTGCCTTCGCACCAGCACTCTTGCAGCGACGGCGGCGTCGGGCCTGGATCGCGACGCTCGCTCGCCACGTACCAGGCGATGCGAACCTCGCCGGACCAGTCGGCGTTGTGGTTGAGGATGATCCCGTTGGGCTTGTCGTCGATGCAGTGCATCTACTTTCCCCTTTCGCGCAGGTGGGACAGCTCGCACGCCGCGCTGTCGCACGGTAGCGCGAGGCGCATCTCGAACGGCTCTTCGAGTCGCCCGAGCCACGAGCACCCGTTGCGGTCGGTGATGCGCGTCATGGCGACGCAGCCGCACTCGTACTCCTGCGGGCTGATCTGCGGCTCGTTGTGCCGGGATACCTCGGGCATGGCTTCGAGGACTTCGTCAGGAACCTGGCCGGTGCCGACTAGGTGTCTCATCCAGCGCTCGATCGCCTCGTCGCGGTCGTCCGGCGGTCCGTACTCTTCGGCGACGACATCGAGCTGTTGGACGGCGATGGAGCGAAGCGTCTGGGTCACGGCGTGGACTCCTCGTGGTTCTCGTCGCACGGACAGGTCTCGAACCAGTCCTTTTCCTCTTCCGTGAGCGGTACGTCCGGGTGCTTCAGGTGCCCCAGGTACATCGCGGCTTCCTTCATCACGTCGAGGTTGCTCGGGCGGTGTTCCGAGGCGTAGTCGCCATGGTGCTTCTCCGCGACCTTGTGCGACGGCAACCACGTCCACAGCATGAAGGCAGCCTCATCTTCATCGGAGAGCTGTCGGGCGAAATTGATCAGGTCCTGTCGTTTCACGACACATCTCCTTGCTCGTGGCGGCTCTGGTTGCGCGGACCGACCTCGGCGATTGCGGCCTTCCACGCCTCGTCCGAGCGGGCGATCTGGCGCGATCCATACTCGGCGTCGAGCTGGTCCAGCTCGGGCGGCACGCCGACGTCGAAGTCGACCAGGTCGCGCAGGAGCTGGCGCAGGCGATCGACCTCGTCGAGCACGAGCTTGGCGGCGATCGCCGCGTCACCGGCGCTCTCCTTGGCGAAGCGCCGGAGGACCACGTGGGCGCTGACGATCGTCAGCTCGTCGGGGACGGCATCCTTCATGACAGCTTCTGCTCCCGCACCTGGTTGAGCACGTACACGACCGCGTACGCGAGGTACCGCGGGTCGTTTTGCTGGCCGAGCTTGGCGTTGATCGCGGCCATGTTCGGCTCGATCACCCGCTCCAAGATCTGCTCCACGGCGTCGATGCCCTCGGCCTGCGCCTCGAACAGGCGGACCGCCTCGGCGATCTGGGCCTCGGTCAGGAACTGCGGCAGGGTCATGGTCTTCACGACGGGCCTCCGATGGCGATCGCGACGAGGACGAAGAGGAGCGCGATCGCGGCCCACGTCGCCATCGACGCCTCGGCGCGCGACGGCGTCCGCGAGAAGAAGGCAAGTGATCGGTCCGGCGTTTCGCTCACGACTCGTGGCTCCTCGCGTTGATGATCTCGGCGACCCGCCCGCGGGCCTCGCGCGTCGTCATGGTGGCACCATCGATCCAGGCGGCGCTGTTCGGCGTGAGCGCGAGCACGTAGACGCCGAGCGGGATGCCAGCGCCGCGGCCGGCAATGATCTGGGCGTCGGTGATCGTGTCGGCGGTGAGCTTCACGCGGCCTCCACGGGGACGCGGAAGCGGCGCCCGGCCCAGCGGACGCCGGCCTTCTGCGCGGCGGTGACGTCGCGGTAGGTCGCGTAGCGGCGGCTGCTCGGCGTGTTCCCACCGTTCATGGTGACGGTGCAGCGGCCGGTTCGGGCGTCCTCGACGATGTCGAAGATCGGCGTCCAGGTGACCGCCCGCGGCCGAGCGGCGCCGCCCTTCCAGGCGACGTCGACGCACGCGGACGGGCGCAGGAGCCTGCCCGTCCAGCGGCGGGGAGCGTCGACACGGTCGACCTCCGTGAAGACGATCTGCGCGGGGTACGTGGTCACGAGGACTTCTCCGCGGCGACGGCGTAGCGCTCCAGGTCCTTCGCGAGGTCCGTGTAGCCGCGATCGACGAGCTTGGCGGCGACGAACCGGAATGCGGCGGCGGCGACGTCGCCGGACGTCGCGTTGCCGCTGCCATACTCGCGCGAGGTGGCGAGCAGGATCTCGGTGGCGTGCCAGATGTCGTGTTGCATGGTGTCGTTCCTACTTCGAGGTGTCGGTGGAGGAGGTTTCGTGCGGCTGCACGCGCCAGCGGTGCCCGATGCCGCACTGGTATTCGCGAGCGGCTTCGTCGCCTACCAGGTCGATCGCCTGGTCAGGATCGTCGACGCACCTGGCGTAGACGATGCGGCCGGGCGTTCCGTCGAGTTCCAGCTGGACGCTGACTCGGGCCAGCGCGCGAATCACGCGAGCGGGCAGCCCGCAGCGCGGACAACGCGGGCGCTGGTCTGTCTGGCTCATGCTGGGTCCTTCTTGGTGACCGCCCGGCGACCGGCGTCGGTGATCTTGAACAGCTGTCCATTGACGCCGTAGCCGTCGGGCTCGACGTAGCCGTAGCTGGCGAGCCGCTCGCGCATGCGCGCGTCACCGCCGACGACGCGGCCGAACATGTGGCGGGCGGCGCCTTCGAGGATGCGTCGCTGGGCCGGCGTGAGCTTGAGCTTCTGCGTGCTCACGCGGGCTCCTTCGACGCTGAGAGCTGGGCCCACGCTCGCTCGTAGGCGCGGGCGATTTCGAGCTTCGCCTCCGTGCGAGAGTCGACGTCGTGCTTGCGGAGCTGCTCGTCCGCGGCGTCGTCCTTGAGCATGATCGAGTAGTGCGAGACGAACGAGACGCGCGCGTAGCTCGTGGCGGACTTGAAGCGCTCGCCGCGGACGCGCTCCAGCCAGCCAGCCTCGTGACCGTCGACCAGGATCGGCGCCGTGTCGTCGTCGCCGAACTTGCCGATCGTGACCTTGAACGTCACGCTGCCACCTCCGCGGCGCCGTCGTCCGGTGCGCCCTCGTAGGCGCGGAGCACGACGCTCGCGAGCGGGCCGCGGTACGTGTACGAGAAGCTCTCGTCCCAGTGCGGCGGGCTGTCGATGCGCAGCTGCCACGCGTTGCTCGCGCGCGCGCTGGTCAACGTGACGACCCACGCCTTGCCGAGCAGCTGGAGCAATTCGAGCGTCTTCGCGTCGGCGTGCATGCCCTCCTCATAGAGCAGCTCGCGTGCCGACCGCTGCCCTGGGCTAAGGGTCCGAGGCGTAACCCCGGGTGCGCGCTCACCCCGTGTCCGAAGGACGGCGGCGCGGGGCGCTCGAGACACGGGTAACGGTCTACCCATCTTCATCGGATCGCTCCTTCAGCTTGGAGGGCGGCAGGCCATGCTCTTTGCGCAGCTGGTTGTAGGCCCGCTTCGAGAGCGTGATCGTGAGGGACAGATCCAGGTGACGCCACGGGTCGTCGAGGTGGCTGTCCTGCGGATCGATGCGGTCCAGGATGCTGTTGCCGGTGTACGGCTCATGCGTCGTCCAGTGCTGGAGCGGCCACGGCAGCTTCTTCTCCGGGATGCCCATGAGCAGCGCGAGCGCGCGCGGGTTGTCCGGCTGGATGAAGGTGAACACGTTGGCGCGCGTGGGCGGATCGAGCGCGCACACGTTGTAGCGTCGATCGTGGTCCCAGCCGCCGAACTCCACTGAACTCCACGCCGTCGCGCGGAACGGGTTGTACTTTGGCGCCTGTTTCTGGTGGAGGATGTTGCCTTCCTTCCAGCGCAGCTCGTCCTCGGCCGGGAAGCCGTGATCCTCGCGGCTCTTCCATGCCGTCGTCGGGGCGACGAGCTCCCCGTGCGCGACGGCCTTCCAGATGAAGGCGAGGTTCCGCTCGATGCGCTTGCGGTACCACGACAGGATCAGCGCCTGCTTCGCCGCGAACTCGGCGGTCGCGAGGTGCTGGACGCCCTTGATGAGGTTCACGCGCGCGTACCAGGCGCGGGTCTTCTCGACGTCCTTCGCCGTTCCGAAGTAGCTCGGATCGAGTGCCTTGGGGACGATCGGCTCCAGCCGTCGATCTGACCCCCAGCGGAGGACGCCGGGCTGTTTGCGGGTCGCGGGCAGGTCGACCGCCTTGATCTTGCCCGGTAGGAGCTTCGCGACTTGTTTGCCGACGTCGAGCGCCTTCCGCGCGCCCACCACGTCGAGCAAGATCGCGGGCACGCGGTGGCGGTAGCGGTCTTCGAGCCACGCGTTGTGCCCCAGCGGCTTCTCGTTGCCGGCGAGGTCGGGCGTCGCGGTCTCGACGGTGAGCGGCGGCAGGACGAGGGGCTTGTACTGCGCCGCGAGCACGATCGCGCTGGTCGCCTCCACGAGCGCGTGCGGTGCGACGACCATCTCGCCCGTGTACGACAGCTCGGGCGCCTTGTAATCGCCCTTGTCGAACTTGTCCGCGACGAGGTCGAACAGGAGCGTGAGCCAGACGAACTCCGGCGGCTCAAGGTTCGTGATCTCCTCGATCGGCACCGCCTTGGCGTCCCGCGGGACGAGCGCGGTCTTGTCCCGCAGGTGCCGGTGCTTGATCGCGTCGCCTTCGAGCAGCCGGTACGGGAACCAGTGCTGGCGTGCGCGCTCGTCGAGCCGACGGTCGGGTCGCCGCGAGACGTTGTGGTACTCGGGGTGTGCGCCCTCCTGGAAGTCGGTCAAGATCGTCGTCGTCTCGCCGTTGCGCAGGCCCAGGACGAAGTAGGCGTTGTAGACGTTGTCGGTGCGGATCAGCGCGAGCGTGATGCCCGAGACCATCTGGCGCCTGAGCGCGTGCACGAACGAGTTGATGCTCGAGAACTCGAAGATCTCGCGGTTGTACTGGAGCGGTTTAGGGTCGCGCGCTCCCTGCGTGAACTGGTGCGTGGCGAGCTTGCCCAGGCTCCGTGAAGCGGCGAGGCGCAGCTCGCCGAGCGCGCGGTCGTCCGCGAGGAGCTTTCTGAGCTTGCCGAGGTCGTAGCCGTAGTGGACCGCGGCGGCGCGAAGCACCTTCCTGAAGTGCTCGGCCGCCTCCTCGCAAGCGGGCCGCGTGATCAGCGCATGGAAGCTGCGCAGCGTGCCGAGCGCGGCCTCGACCTTGGCGGGCGCGTACAGGAGCGCGTGGAGCTTGAACGACTTCTCCGCGACGTACGCCTCGAAGAGGCCGCGCAACAGCAGGATCGCGGTCGTCCCCGACATGTCGAGCGTCCGGGACTCGTTCAGATCGTCGACGTACTTCTTGAGGTCGAAGCTCTGGAACTCGGAGTTGCTGCCGATCGTGAACGAGAAGCTGCTCTCTCCGAGCTTGGTGCCCGTCAGCTCCGCCCACCGAGGGATCGCTTCGTTCAAGATCGTGTTCAGGTCGTCCGACATCGCTCCAAGAACTGCGTGTGGGCCGAGTCGTAGATCCAGACCTCGCCGTCCGACCAACGGACGTGGAGACGCGTCTTGAGGCGGCGGACGACGGTGCCGACGCGGTGGGGCCACCAGCGGTCGATGACAGCGCCGGACAGATCGGGGCGGAGGCCGCGCTTGGCGACGGGTGCCGTCACGGGCGGACCGTCCCCACGTTGTGGATCTCGGTCAGCCGATCGCCGAAGCTCACGGGGCCGACCTTCCAGCGTACCAGGCCGTTGACGACCGAGCGTTTCGCCGCCGCTACGACCTGGCCGCGGCGCGAGGTCAGGTCGAAGTCGGTCGGCAGTGGTTCGAGCTGGTGCTCGAACAGCGCGCACGGCTCGCTCCAGTGGCCGCCTGCGTCTTCGTCTGTCTTCTGCCAGCGGCAGACGCGTAGCTTGCCGCCCTTGAGCGAGGGGCCGAGCACGATGCCGATCTTGAACGTCTTGCGCGTGCGATCGCGGCAGATCTGGCCCGGCTCGATCACTCGCGCTCCTCGTCGCCGGTGCCGTCGTTCGCGTGGTGCGCCATGCCTTGGACGGGAAGGTGCTCGGCGAACTCGGCCGCGATCTCCAGGTGGCGCTGCACGGTGGCGACGGCGCTCGCGAGCTTCTCGTCGTCGGTTTTGGGGCGGAACTGGATCGAGCCGTCCTCGCTGCGCCCGCACCCGATCTGTGTCTGGCGGAGCTTGTAGGCGCCGCTTTGCACGATCGCGGTCCAGTACGCCGCGCGTGCGAGGGCGAGTAGGAACTGGGCTTCGTTGTAGTGCGTGCTCACCGCTCTATTTCCTCCAGGAATTTTTCGCCCGTGGCTGAGATCTCGTAGCTGGTGCGTCCTTGTTCGTCGCGGACCTCGTTCACGAGCCCGCGGCGGAGGAGCGCGCGCCGCGTGCCGAGGCTGCCGCACAAGCCCCAGTGGCTGGCAGCGATCTGGCGCAGGACGACCAGCATCTCGTCGCTGAGCTTCGCCGCGGCGGACTTGAGCTTTCCGCTCCCCCTGCGGTAGCGGAATGGCTTGCGCGTGCGGTTGACCTCCACGAGGGAGCTGCCGTCGCGTTCAAGGTTCGAGAGGGCCGCCGCGACAGAGCTGGGCTTGACTGGGGTCCCGCTCTCGGCGGCGAGCTGCACGATGTCGCGCGCCGTCAGCCAGGAGAAGTCGCGTGGGCGACTGAGGATCTCCAGCACGAGGGCGGTCGTCGTCCCGGCGCGCGGTGGTGGACGGAGTGGCCTCCACTTGACGTCCATGGGATGGTCGTGCGACCGCACGGGCGCCGCTTCTCGCGCGGCCTCGTACGCGTCGTCCGCGGAGGGGTATCGGCGCTCGTCGCCGCTCTGCTTGCGCAGCGCGCTCCCGTCCACGTACGCCAGCCACCGCCCTTGACTGCTTTCCGGCGCGTCGTCGTAGACCACGAACACGCGCTCGCAGGGCTCCTCGTAGACCTCGTGGATCGTCTCCAGGTGCGGGCAGTCGCAGCCCTGGTGGACGCCGCCGCGCCTGCGGAGGAATCCGGCGTCGCACCGCGCGCAGCGGACCTCCTTCGCGTCCGCGGCGTCGACCTGCCAGAGCGCGGCCTCCGCGGCGGCGATCGCATCAGCGACATTCTCGGCTGTCACCTTCGCCACGACGTTCTCGCCCGTCAGCTTCCAGTCTGGCACGTAGTCGAACAGGTGGAGTCCGGCGGAGGAGCCGTTGCGGTAGTCGAGGCCGTAGCCGTCGAGGCCGATGAGCGTGCCGAGCCCGAAGCGGGCCGCGAAGCGGCCGAGCCCGAGAGTGCTGTGCGGATCGCGTTCGTAGGTCGCGTCCCAGAACTCGATCAGCGGCTCCGCGCTGTCGTGCACGCGGCGACCGTCCCGGCCGTAGCTGTCGCTTTTGCGTACGATGCAGACGTTGAACGCGCGCCCCTCAGCATTGACGACGCGCGTGACGATCACGGGGGAGTTCATCGCGACACCGCCGACGCGTTCTCCAAATTCCAGATCTCGCGGACGTACCGCAGGTGCAGATCTCGATCCCAGCCGATCTCGGCCCAGCTCTGACCGACCTGCTCGACTACCCACGCGTCGATCCACTTCTCGATGTCGATCGTGGCGTACGTCGGTAGGCGCTCGATGGCTCGGCCGAAGTCGTTCACGGCGATCCAGAACGAGCAAATGCCTTCCCCGTCGCCGCCGCACTGGAAGACACCGTCTTCGACGTGCAGCTCTTGCCCGCAGAACGGGCACTGCTCTCCGTGGTTCATCGTGTACTTGACCTCGTACTTCACCGCGGTACCGCCTTGTCGACCGCGTACTTCGCGACGTTGATGAGCTGCCGGATGGTGTTCGCGTCGCGGTCCGCGACCCACCACTCGGGGGTGCCCTCGTACCCGCGGTGACGGATCAGCTCCTGCACGTTCGACAGCGTGCCGAGGGCGTACAGCGCGACGTCGCGCCGCGACTTGCCGACGAGGGCACCGTCGATCGCCTCGACGGTGCATCCGAACATCTTCCGGGCGACGTCCTCGGCGATGGTCGCGTTCGACGGCCCGACCGGCGTCACCTGCGCCTCGACGGCGTCGAGCAGCTCGGCCGCGCGCGCGGCGTCGTCGCTGCCCTCTAGGTAGGTGGCGACGAGCGCGCGAAGCTCGCTCAGGGCGTCCTTGGGCGTCGAGGTCTTCGGCATCACCACTTCCCTCCGCGCCAATCCTCGTGCTGCCCTTCGTGCCCGCGGTACAGGTGGCAGGCGTTCGCGGCTCCGCACGCCTGGCCGGTTCCGGCTGGGGCGACTTCGCGCTTGACGGGCTTCGCGGGCGCGGGCTGGTGGACGAACTCGATGACCTTGCGCGCGCACTGATCGACCAGCGCGGCGAGGTCACCCGTCGGCTTCATCGCGTCGCCGCGGTAGAGCGACTCCGACTGCCACGAGCGGATCGGGTCATTCCACTCTTCGACCGGCTGCTTGTATTCGCCGACGAAGAACTCGCCGTCCATCGCCGTGACGACGATCTCGTGCGTTTCGGTCGAGAACACGAGCGCCGCGCACATGCCGCCGGTCTGCTGCAACTCCCAGCCGAACGGGCCCTCCCAGTCCAGGTCGGAGGACTTGAAGCCAACCTGCTGGAGCAGGGCGACGTCGTCGCGCACCCAGCACGTGCAGTGGCAGTTGTCGCACGATCCGATCAGGTGGCCCTCGGGGTGGCCGACCTCCTCGGTGCGGTTCATTGCCGCCACGGCCTTGAGGCGCTTGCCGTAGTGCTGCGCGCGCGGACTGTCCTTGAGCGCCGCGTACTCGCACTCGACGCAGAGCACCTGGGCCCACGGGGTCCAGACGCCGTTGCGTGCCTTGGTGTCGCTGGTGGTCATCGTCATGGGACGTTCCTTTTAGAGGAGGCCGAACGCGCGCTTCCACGCGGTGTCGCTCGGGTTGAGATCGTGGATGAGCTTGGCGGCCTGGCGGCGAATGCCGGCAAGGCGCCGCTCGCAGGAGTCGAGGCGGGTCGTCGACAGCTCGGCGCGGATCGCGCGAAGGTCTTCGTAGGTGCGGTGCAGATCCTGGAGCGCGTTGACGGTGGCGTTCGTCGCGTGGGTGCCGACGGGCTTCATGCGACCTCCAGCTCGCCGAGCAGCCGCGCGAGGGTCTCCTTCGGGCGCGCGTCCTCCAAAGCATCGAGCAGCGCCTTGGCGGCGACGAGCGCGTCGCGGATCTTGGTCAGTTCGTCGCACAGGACGTCTGCCTCGGCCGGCCACAAGCGGTCGTGGGGCGCGGCGTAGGGTGTGGCGCCGTGGAAGCCGCGCAGCGTGAGGCTCGGCAGCGACACGCCCGGAGCGGCGCCCTGCCGCGACGCAGAGATCCGGCCGACGGTGACGGTCAAGCTCTTCGCGGTCACGACGTCGCTCCGTACTTCTTCGCGTAGCGCTTGCCCTGCTGGGCGAGCGCCTTCTTCGCGTAGGTGATCGCCGCCTCGCGCGTCGCGTGCCAGGTAGTGCGCGGGATCGCGCCGAAGCCCGCGCCGTCGCGGGTGGCGATGAGCTTGACGCCGAACGCCTTGTCCGGGACGGTCCAGTGCACCGAGCCGTCGCGGAGTTCGCGGCCCAGCAGGTGCGCCGGGATCTCCTCGACGTGGGCGTAGCCGTGCACTTGGCGGTGCTTCTCGTCGACGAGCGGCGGCCACTCGGCGTCGAGGCGGAAACGCTTCTCTTCCCAGGTCTCGTCGCCGAACTTGCGGGCGCGCGGCGGGAGGGCGACAGGTTCCTTCATGCGGAGGGGTAAGAGCAGCTCGCGTGCCGGACGCGAACTCGCGCAAGTGTCCG
>Ga0335084_10007744_pt1 | contig 10669 bp, 10 predicted proteins | sample Lox_Sample_44_FD_206721 | JGI IMG/M metagenome (GOLD analysis project Ga0335084, IMG submission 206721) | Soil microbial communities from Loxahatchee National Wildlife Refuge, Florida, United States - Lox_Sample_4.4 | ecosystem: Environmental > Terrestrial > Soil > Wetlands | place: USA...
GTCGACCACTTTCACGACCTCGATCAGCTTGTTCAGCTGCTTGGTGATCTGCTCGATCACGTCGTCCGAGCCGACCGTCACGATCGTCATGCGCGAGAGCGACGCGTCCTCGGTCGGCGCGACCGTGAGCGACTCGATGTTGTAGCCACGCGCCGAGAAGAGGCCCGACACGCGCGACAGCGCGCCAGCCTCGTTCTCGAGCAGGATGGAAATGATGTGGCGCATCGCCACCGGCTGGCTGCTCGGCAGCGTATAGGGGCTCGCGCCCGGCGGAGAGGTAGGAGCGTTCATCGTCGTTGTCCGGCGTGCCCGCTCACAGCTCTTCGGACAGGATCATCTCGGAGATCCCCTTCCCGCCCGGCACCATCGGGAAGACGTTCTCCGTCTGGTCGGTGATGAAGTCCAGGAACACGAGCTCGTTCTTGCGGGCGAACGCGTCGCGCAGCGCCGGTTCGACGTCCTCCGGACGCTCGACGAGCACGCCGCGGTGGCCGTAGCCTTCCGCAAGCTTCACGAAGTCCGGCAGCGCGTCCATGTAGGACTCGGAATAGCGGTTGCCGTGGAAGAACTCCTGCCACTGGCGCACCATGCCCATGTAGCGGTTGTTCAGGTTGACGACCTTGATCGGCAGGCGGTACTGCTTGCAGGTCGAGAGCTCCTGCAGGCACATCTGGATGCTCGACTCGCCGGTGACGCACGCGACCGTCGCGCCCGGATTGGCGAACTGCGCGCCCATCGCCGCGGGCAGGCCGAAGCCCATCGTGCCGAGGCCGCCGGAGTTGATCCAGCGCTTGGGCCGGTCGAACTTGTAGAACTGCGCGGCCCACATCTGATGCTGGCCGACGTCGGAGGTCACGATCGCCTCGCCCTTCGTCACCTCGTACAGCTTCTCGATGACGAACTGCGGCTTGATCACCTTCGACGAGCGGTCGTAGCGGAGGCAGTCCTTCGCCCGCCACTCCGCGATCTGCGCCCACCACGCGGCGAGCGCGCGCTGATCGACCTTCTGCGTCTGACCCTCGAGCTGCTTCAGGAGCTCGTCGAGCACCTCGCGCACGTTGCCGACGATCGGGACGTCGACCTTGACCCGCTTCGAGATCGAGGACGGGTCGATGTCGGCGTGGATGATCCGGCGCGGCACCTGTCCGAAGTGCTTCGGGTTGCCGATCACGCGGTCGTCGAACCGTGCGCCGACGGCGAGCAGCACGTCGCAGTGCTGCATCGCCATGTTGGCCTCGTACGTGCCGTGCATGCCGAGCATGCCGAGGAACTGCTTGTCGGTCGCCGGGTAGCCGCCGAGGCCCATCAGCGTGTTCGTGCAGGGGAAGCCGAGCGTCTGGACGAGCCGTGCGAGCTGCGGCGCGGCGTCGGACAGGATCACCCCGCCGCCGGTGTACACCATCGGCCGTTTCGCCTCGAGGAGCAGCTGGACCGCTTTCTTGATCTGCCCGGGGTGTCCCTTCACCGTCGGGTTGTAGGAGCGCATGCCCACCGTCTCGGGGTACTCGAACCGGCAGGTCTGGGTGGTGACGTCCTTCGGGATATCGACCAGCACCGGCCCGGGCCGGCCGGTCCGGGCGATGTGAAACGCCTTCTTGATCGTCGGCGCGAGGTCCCTCACGTCCTTCACCAGGAAGTTGTGTTTGACGCACGGCCGGGTGATGCCCACCGCGTCGCACTCCTGGAACGCGTCGAGCCCGATCGCGTGGGTCGGGACCTGCCCACTGATGATCACCATCGGGATCGAGTCCATGTACGCCGTCGCGATCCCGGTGACCGCGTTGGTGACGCCGGGCCCGGAGGTCACCAGGCAGACGCCGACCTTGTTGCCCGCCCGGGAATAACCGTCCGCAGCGTGGGTCGCGCCCTGCTCGTGGCGGACGAGCACGTGCTTCACCTTGTCCTGCTTGAAGAGCTCGTCGTAGATGAAGAGCACCGCCCCGCCGGGATAACCGAACACGACCTCCACGCCTTCGGCCTGCAGGCAGTGGATGACGATCTCGGCGCCGGTGAGTTCGGGCACGGCGAGCTTCGTGCCTGGGTCCATCTCAACCCCTATTCTGTTGAATATTTGGTGAAAACTGCCAGGAAACTATGGAAGTTAAAGGCTCACTGCAGTTTGGTCAAGCATCGCGGCAGGAAGCGCGATCGGGCCCGGTCGTTCGTCCCCGCATCGGGCGCGGACCGGTTCGCCCTCGAACCCCATTTGATACTATCGCGCGCCATCCTCCTCCCAGCGGGTCGTGCGCGCTTGCGGCGCGCCTAGAAAAGGGAAACCACCCCTGGCCTCGCGCACCGAACTCTCCGAGTTCCTCGCCGGCGTCGAACGCCGTGCCTTCAAGCAGGCGCTCTTTGCCGTCCGCGACCGGGACGCCGCGCTCGACATCGTCCAGGACGCGATGATGCGGCTCGCGGAGCGCTATGGCGACAAGCCCCCGGCCGAGCTCCCGCTCCTCTTCCAGCGCATCCTGCAGAACGCGATCCGTGATTTTTTCCGCAGACGGAAGGTGCGATCGCTCTGGACAACGCTCCTCTCGGCGCTTACACCGCATCGGGACGACGAGGACGCCGATCCGCTGGAAACTTTGGAAATAGCGGCCGGTCCTACTCGTGACGGCGGTCCGGACGCCCGGCTGGAACAGGCGCAAATGCTTGATTTGATTGAAAAGGAAATCCGGAAGCTCCCCGCCCGTCAACGCGAGGCGTTTCTCCTTCGTTATTGGGAGGAATTGGACGTGGCCGAAACCGCTGCCGTGATGGGATGCTCGCAGGGCAGCGTGAAGACGCATTGCTCACGCGCAGCGCACACCCTGGCGGCCGCGCTCAAGGCCAGAGGCATCGAGCTGTGAACGAGTCGGAACTCGCCCGCACCGTCAAAAGGGCACTGGACACCGGCCTCGGGCTGTCGCCCGAGACTGTCGCACGTCTGAAGGTCGCGCGGGAGCGTGCGCTCGAGCGGCATCGGGTACCCGTAGGCGAGGCCGTGCTCGCCGGGGCCGGACGGGGCGGCGCCGCGATTGGCAGCCCAAGATACTTCCTCACGCGGATCCTGCTCCCCGCCGCATTCCTCGTTGCGGCGGCGATCGGCCTCCAGCAGTGGCAGGAAGCCCAGCGCGCGGCAAACCAGCTTGCGCAGCGAATTGCGGAGATCGAAGAGGTCGACAGCGGTCTCCTCACCGGTGACCTCCCGATCAAGGCTTATCTCGACGAGGATTTCCAGGCATGGCTAAAGCGCACCTCGGAATAGCCCTCGCGCTCTGCCTCGGTCTTTCCGTCGCCAACGCCCAGTCCAGCAAGCAGAACCCCTCCTGGGGGCAGCTCACCCCGGAGCAGCAGAAAATCCTCGCGCCGATCCAGGGCGAGTGGGGCAAGCTCGACGCCCCGCGCAAGCAAAAATGGATCGGGATCACCCAGCGCTACCCCAAGATGAGCCCGGAGGAGCAGGCGCGGCTGCAGAAGCGCATGCAGGAGTGGGCGACCCTGACGCCCGAGCAGCGCCGCGCCGCGCGCGACAAGTACCGGGAGTTCGAGCAGCTGCCCCCGAAGGAGCGGCAGGCGATCCGCGAGAAGTGGGACCAGTACAAGCAGGAGCTCGCCCAGAAGCCCCCGGCCGCTCCCGCCCAGGAATCGACACCGCCTGCCGAGGGGGCCCAGCCGGCGGACGGCGCTCAGTCCGCCCCGGGCGCTCCGGCCACGAGCACCCCGTCCGCCGCGGGCACCACCGAGCCCGTAGCGGCGACCCCCTCACCCCAGCAGTAGCCGCGCTCCCCGCATGACGCCGGCCGGCGGAGCGGGAATGCCGTCGCCCACCGCCGCGCCGCTTGTCCGGCGGCTCGCCGCGATGGTCTACGAGGGGCTCGTCGTGGTGGCGATCCTGCTGATCGCGAGCTTCCCGTTCGCCGGTGCCGCGACCGGCCGCCTGGAGGGCCTCCCCCAGCGTCTGTTCCAGTGCTATCTCTTCCTCGTCGTCGGCCTCTACTTCGTCTGGTGCTGGCACCGCGGCGGACAGACGCTGCCGATGAAGGCGTGGAAGCTGCGGGTCGTCGACGCGAACGGCGCGCCGCTCGCGACGTCGCGGGCGATCCTCCGCTACCTGCTTGCGGCGCTCGCGCTCGGTTCGAGTGCGGTCGCGGCGATCGTCCTCCTGCGGTATCCGCGCGAACTCGCCGCCTGGCTCGCCTTCGCGCCCGGCGTGGCGACGATCCTCTGGAGCGCGGTCGATCGCGACCGGCAGTTCCTCCACGACCGGCTCGCCGGGACCCGGATCGTGCCGGTGGAACCGCTCAGCGCCGCTCCACCCACCACATCATCGCCACCGCCGCGAGCAGGAACAGCGCGCTAGGCGCCGCCGCGGCCGCAAACGGCGGCCAGCGCTCGAGCACGGCGACGTGCGAGAAGAGCGTGTTCAGGAAGTGGAAGAACACGCCGATCATCAGCCCGGCGAAGAGCTTCACCCCGACGCCGCCGGTGCGGACCTGGACGTACGCGAACGGCAGCGCGAGCGCCATCATCACGAGCGCGGCGAACGGGTAGACGAGCTTCGTCCACAGCGCGATCTCGTAGCGTTCGCTCCGCTGCTTGTTGGCCTCGAGGTGCTGCGTGTACTGGTACAGCCCCCACGCCGATAGCTTCTCCGGCACCACCAGCAGCACGTTGAGCATGTCGGGCGTCACGACCGAGGCCCATTCCAGGGCCGGCAGCGTGCGCACGCTCGCGCCGTTGTCGCCGAATTGCGTCTGCGTCACACCGGCGAGCTGCCACTTGTTCGCGCCCGCGTAGCGGCCGCTCGCCGCCTGGCTGATCGAGAGCAGCCGGAAGTCCCGGTCGAAGTCGTAGATCTTCACGCCCTTCAGCGTGGCGTCGGGCGACACCTCGCCGATGTTCACGAACTGCGTGTCCGACTTGACCCACAGCCCGGTGCGGAGCTCCGAGCTGACCGCGGCGCCGAGGCGGTCGAGCCGCAGGCGCTGCGCGGCCCGCTCGGACACCGGTCCGACGAGCTCGCCAAAGACGACGGCGAGCACCACGAACACCATGCCGATGCGGCCGAGCGTGCCCGCCGCCTGCAGCGGCGACAGGCCGGAGACGCGCATCACCGTGTACTCGCTGTTCGCCGCGAGCGTCGACAGCGCGACCAGCGTGCCGATCAGCACCGCGATCGGGAAGAGCTCGTAGACGTGCCCGCCCACCGACAGCAGGACGTACGCGAACGCATGCACCAGACGGTAGCGACCCTTGCCGACGTCGTCGAGCTCGTTGATCAGGTCGAAGAACATGAAGAGCGAAAGGAACGCAAGGAAGACGAACGCCGTCGCCTTGTAGATCTCGCGCGCGAGGTAGCGGGTGATCGTCCTCATCGGCGCAGCCAGAGCTTGAAGCCGAGGGTGTTGCGCCAGAGGAAGAGGAACGCGGTGAGACCGAGCATCACCGCGTGCAGCACCCACCACCCGACTTCGAACCGGACGCGCCCCTGGGCGACCCACGCCTGCACGATGCTGAGCAGGTTGCTGTAGACCATGTATGCGAACACGGCGAAGATCAGGTTCACCGACCGGCTCGCACGCGGATTCACGAACGCGAGCGGGATCGCGAGCAGCGACAGGTTCAGTGCGACCAGCGGCAGCCCGATGCGCCACATCAGCTCGGCGCGCAACTCCCGGTCCCTCGACTCGAGCAGCTCGAGCGTCGAGGCGGTCTTCGGGCGCTGCGCGGTCGCGCGCGCCTCCTTCGCCTTGATCCGCGCGGCGTAGCGCTCGAAATCGGTCACGCGGTACTCGCCGGTGCCCGGGACGCCGTCGTACTGCCGTCCGTTCAGCAGGACCGCGAAGCGGTCGCCGTTCTCCGCCGACTCGATGAAGCCTTCGCGGCTCACCGTCACGCCGCTCCGGCCGCGCTTGTTGCTGGCGATGAACACGTTGCGGACGACGTTCTCCTCGCCGTCGACGCCCTCGACGAAGAACACCTGCTCGGCGTTCGAGGACTCGCGGAAGACGCCCGGGGCGATGCGCGCGACGTCCTCGCGGCTCTCGAGGTTGCGGCGGTACTCGTCGGCCCGCTCGTTCGCCCAGGGCGTCAGGAAGAGCGCGAGCAGCGTGATCAGGAGCACGATCGGCGCGGCGAAGATCAGCACCGGCTTCACCCACGCGGTGAGCGGCATCCCGGAAGCCGACCACACGACCATCTCCGAGTCGCGGTAACTGCGCGACACGGCCATCAGCACCGACACGAACAGCGTCAGCGCGAAGAGGATCGGCAGGTAGTTGAGCGCGGTGAAGCCGAGCAGGGCGAGGATCGCGTCCGACGGGATCTTGCCGCCGGCCGCGCGCGCGAGCATCCGCACGAGCTGGCTCGTGACGGTGATCGCGAACAGCACCGAGAACACGGCCGCCGCGTAGTTGCCGACTTCGCGCAGGAGGGAGCGCTGGAAGATCACCGGCCGGTCCGGAGCGCAGTCATGTGGCGGTGGACAGGCGCATGCGTCGGGTGGTTCCCGACGATCGCCGGCTTTGACGCGGGCGATTCGGAGCGGGGATAATCCGACTCGCCTCGGCGGGCACGACGCGCGCGCTCCAGAGGAATCGAACGTTCAAGGGAGAGTCGATTGGAATTTAGCACGAAAGCCCTGGCGCCGGAGAAAACCGCAACCCCGTGTCTCGCCGTTGGCGTGTTCGAGTCGCGCAAGCTCTCGTCCGCCGCCGATGCCCTCGACCGCGCGACGCGCGGCGCGTTGCGCGAGCGTCTCAAGCAGGGCGACATGGAGGGCAAGTCCGGGACGACGCGGCTGCTCTTCAAGCCGGCCGGCACGGAGGCCGAGCGCGTCCTGCTCGTCGGGCTGGGAGCCGAATCGGGGTTCGGACCGAAGGAATACCGGGAGGCAGTGCGTGCCGCGGTGGCCGCGGCTGCCGACACCGGCGCAGCCGAGCTCGTGCTCTGCTTCGGCGAGCTGCCGGTGAAGGAGCGCGATGCGGCTTGGCGCGCGCGTCACGCCGCGCTCGGGGCCGCCGAGGCGCTCTATCGCTTCGATGCCATGAAGAGCAAGAAGACGCCGCCGCGCACGCTCAAGTCGGTCGTCTTCGGGGTCGCGCGGAAGCCGGCAGAAGCGGCCGCGGAGCGCGGCACCGCCGAGGGCCGAGCGATCGCGGCCGGCGTCGCGCTCGCCAAGGATCTCGGCAACCTGCCCGGCAACGTCTGCACCCCCACCCATCTCGCGGAGCAGGCGGAGAAGCTCGCCCGCGAGCAGAAGCTCGGCGTCGAAGTGCTCGAGCGGCGCGACATGGAGAAGCTCGGGATGGGCGCGCTGCTCTCGGTCGCGAAGGGCTCGCGCCAGCCGCCGAAGTTGATCGAGCTCCGCTACCACGGCGGGGCGAAGAACGCGAAGCCGGTCGTGCTCGTCGGCAAGGGAATCACCTTCGACACCGGCGGCATCTCGCTCAAGCCTGCCGCCGAGATGGACGAGATGAAGTTCGACATGTGCGGCGCGGCGAGCGTGCTCGGCACGTTCCGCGCGGTCGCGGAGCTCAAGCCCAAGCTCAACGTCATCGGGCTCGTCCCGACGACCGAGAACATGCCCGGGGGCGCGGCCTCGAAGCCGGGCGACATCGTGAAGAGCATGTCCGGCCAGACGGTGGAGATCCTCAACACCGACGCGGAGGGGCGCCTCATCCTGTGCGACGCGCTCACCTACGCCGAGCGGTTCGGGCCCGCGGCGGTGGTCGATATCGCGACCCTCACCGGCGCGTGCGTGATCGCGCTCGGCCACGTCGCGAGCGGGCTCTTCGCGAATCGCGACGAGCTTGCCGACGAGCTCGTCGCGGCCGGACGGGCGAGCTGGGACCGCGTCTGGCACATGCCGCTCTGGGACGACTACCAGGAGCAGATCAAGAGCCCGTTCGCGGACTTCGCGAACATCGGCGGCCGGCCGGCGGGCAGCGTGACCGCGGCGTGCTTCCTCTCGCGCTTCACCGGCAAGTATCCGTGGGCCCATCTCGACATCGCCGGCACGGCGTGGACGTCGGGCAAGAACAAGGGCGCGACGGGCAGGCCGGTCCCGCTGCTGACGACATTCCTGCTCGGCAGAGCCGCGAAGCGATGACGGCAATCGTGTCGCGCGGTGCCGGAACCTGCGAACGAGCTGTCAAACAGCCGCCGCGAGGGTGCGGAGCGCGGCGGCGGCCGATCGAATGACGAGGATCGATTTCTACGTCGACGCCGATGACCGGCTGCGCGTGGCGTGCCGGCTGGCGGCGAAGGCCGTGTCGCAGAAGCTGCGCGTGCTCGTCTATGCTCCCGATGGCGACACCGCCGCGGCGCTGGACAAGCTGATGTGGACGACCCCCGCGATCGGATTTTTGCCCCACGTCGTCGCCGGGCACCGCCTGGCGGCGGAGACGCCGGTCGTGATCGCGCGCGGTGCGGAAGACACCCCGCACGACGAGGTGCTCGTCAATCTTGCGGCGGAATGGCCACCCGCGTTCGCCCGCTTCCAGCGGTTGGTCGAGATCGTGACCCGGGACGAGGACGACAAGCGCGCGGCGCGGGAGCGCTTCCGCTTCTACCGCGATCGCGGCTACGAGATCCACACGCACAACCTCGCTGCGGCGGCGGGGTCGAACTGAGGCGCAATGGCCGATAACGACGTCCTCGGAAAGGCCGACGCGCTCCTGCAGCGCCACCGCGCGGCGCGCGCGGCGCAGCGCCCCGAGCCGCCGGTCGAGTTTCCGGTGCTCACTGACGTGGTCGCCGAAGCGCACGCTCCGGCCGCTCCACCGGCGCCCGCCCCGCCGCTCAGCGAGGAGGACCTCGTCCGGATCGAGCGCGACCTTCGCCTCGAGCTTCTCGCGCTCCTCGGTCCGGAGTTCGAGCGCCTGGTCGAGTCGAAGGTGCACGAGCGTCTCGGCGCCAAGGTCGACGAGATCATGAGCCTCACGCGCAAGGTGATCGAGGCCGAGGTCCGGGGCGCGGTGCGCGACGCGATGGCCGAGGTGATCACCGCCGAGACCGCGCGGCTCAAGGGCGAGCGCTAGTCCCCCGCGCACCTCATGGAACTCGCGAAGAGCTTCGATCCGGCCGCGATCGAGTCGCGCTGGTACGCCGAGTGGGAGCGCCGCGGCTACTTCGCCGCCGGGCTGGACGCGGGCAAGCCCGCGTTCTGCATCCAGCTGCCGCCGCCGAACGTGACCGGCGTGCTGCATATGGGCCACGCGTTCAATCAGACGATCATGGACGCGCTCACCCGCTATCATCGGATGCGCGGCCTCAACACGCTCTGGCTGCCCGGCACCGATCACGCCGGGATCGCGACGCAGATCGTGGTCGAACGCCAGCTCGAGGCGCAAGGCACCTCCCGCGGCGCGCTCGGGCGCGAGGGATTCGTCGAGCAGGTGTGGAAGTGGAAGGAGCAATCCGGCTCGACGATCACCGAGCAGATGCGCCGGCTCGGCGCGTCCTGCGACTGGGCTCGCGAGTACTTCACGATGGACCCGAAGCTCTCGCGCGTCGTCACCGAGACGTTCGTGCGGCTCTACGAGCAGGGGCTGATCTACCGCGGCAAGCGGCTGGTGAACTGGGACCCGGTGCTGCTCACCGCGGTGTCCGACCTCGAGGTGGAGAGCGAGGAGGAGGACGGCAGCCTCTGGCACATCACGTATCCGTTCGCGGGCGGTCCGATCGGGGGGGTGCGCGGGCTGACCGTCGCGACCACGCGTCCCGAGACGATGCTCGGCGACGTCGCGGTCGCGGTGAGCCCCGAGGACGACCGCTACATCCACCTGATCGGCGAGCGCGTCGTGCTCCCGCTCGCCGAGCGCGAGATCCCGGTCATCGCCGATGCCTGCGTCGACAAGGCGTTCGGCACCGGGTGCCTGAAGATCACGCCGGCGCACGACTTCAACGACTACCAGGTCGGGCAGCGGCACGGGCTGCCGCAGATCGGCGTCCTCACGCTCGAGGCGAAGATCAACGAGAACGCGCCGCCGAAGTATCGCGGCCTCGACCGCTACGAGGCCCGCAAGCGCATCGTCGAGGACCTGAAGGCGCGCGGGCTGCTCGAGTCGGTGAAGCCGCACCGGATGACGGTGCCGCGCTGCGGTCGCTCCGGCGCGGTCGTGGAGCCGATGCTCACCGACCAGTGGTTCGTCGCCATGTCGAAGCCCGCCCCGGAGGGCGCGCGCTTCCCCGGCCGGTCGATCGCCGGCGTCGCGCACGAGGTCGTCACCGGCGGAAGCGTGAAGTTCTTCCCCGAGAACTGGGTCAACACCTACAACCAGTGGCTCACGAACATCCAGGACTGGTGCATCTCGCGCCAGCTCTGGTGGGGCCACCAGATCCCGGCGTGGTACGACGACGCCGGCCGGATCCATGTCGCCCGCGACGAAGCGGCGGCGACCGCGCAGGCGCGCGCGGCCGGATTCAGCGGCACGCTGCGGCGCGACCCGGACGTGCTCGACACCTGGTTCTCCTCGGCGCTCGTCTGCCACTCGACGCTCGGCTGGCCCGACCCGCAGGGCGACGACCGCAAAGCGTACGAGCTCTATCTCCCTTCCTCGGTGCTCGTCACCGGCTACGAGATCATCTTCTTCTGGGTCGCGCGGATGATCATGATGACGACCCACTTCACCGGCCGGGTGCCGTTCCGCGACGTCTACATCCACGGCATCGTGCGCGACCACGA
>Ga0335084_10007745_pt1 | contig 10669 bp, 12 predicted proteins | sample Lox_Sample_44_FD_206721 | JGI IMG/M metagenome (GOLD analysis project Ga0335084, IMG submission 206721) | Soil microbial communities from Loxahatchee National Wildlife Refuge, Florida, United States - Lox_Sample_4.4 | ecosystem: Environmental > Terrestrial > Soil > Wetlands | place: USA...
CAGCCGCGTGTCCGGCCTCGGCGTGCGGCCCCGGGACGTCCTTGGGCCGATCCGGATCCGCCGGCTCGCTGCTCACAAGGCCTCTCCGCTCACAGGCCGTAGTCGAGGCGTTCGACGAGACGGCGGGGCAGCCCGGCCTGGCGCATCAGGGCCTGCGTCGAGGCGATGGGGTAGCTCACGCGCTGCCAGGTCACCAGGCCGTGTTCCGTGTCGAAGGTCATCGCCGCCGCGCGGGAGTCGCCGTCGCGCGGCTGCCCGACGCTGCCCGGGTTGAGCAGCACCCGGCGGTGGTCGAGCTCGAGCTCCGAGCCATCGACGGGGCCGAGCGTCTCGACCAGGCCATCCTCTTCGCGGAAGACGCGCGGGTCGTGCGTGTGGCCGACCATGGCGTGCGGGGTGGTCAGGGCCGCGAAGGACGCGCGAGCCACGGGCACCGAGGCGAGGTACTCCCAGGTGGGGTCGCGGGGGCTGCCGTGCACCAGCGTGAAGTCGCCCTCCTGTCGTCGTTCGGGCAGGGCCGCCAGCCACTCCCGTGCGGCGGGCTCCAGGCGGGCTGCGGTCCACTCGATGGCAGCTCGGGCGTCCTCGTTGAACCAGGCCGTGTCGATGCGCCCGAGGGCCGCGGCCTCGTGGTTGCCGCACACGCCGGTGGCGTCCTCGCGCACCAGGCGCGCGATGACCTCGTTGGGCTGCGGTCCATAGCCAACGACGTCACCGAGGTGCCACACGGCGTCATACGGGGCGAGGGCCTGGAGGACGGCTTCGAGGGCGGGCAGGTTGCCGTGGATGTCCGAGAGGACGGCGATCCGCACGGCGTCAGCGTAGCAGGCGGTGCCGCTCGCTCGGCGAGCGCGGGAAGCGTGCCGGCGTCGCCCGGGCCTTGCGGACGAGGACCAGTCGATGGTCGTTCAGTTCGGCCAGCCCCGCAGGCGCGGTGTCCCCCAGCGCGCGCTCGACGGTCGGCCGGGCGCCGCCCACCGCCGCGACGATCGGGTCCGCTTCCGCGAGCTCGCTGGCCAACCCGCTCGTGCCCGGCCGGTCCTGCTTCCAGGCGATCAACAGCCCGCCCGTCCGAAGCAGCGGCAGGCCGAGCTCCACGACCTCTGCCAGGGAGCCCAGTGCCCGTACCGTGGCCACGTCCCAGGAGGCGCGTTCGGAGGGGTCGTGCCCCAGGGCCTCGACCCGGATTCCACGGACGGCGATGGCGGGGGCCGGCTCGTTCGCCGCGCCCAGGGAATCGACGACGGCACCCCCGGCGACGGCCAGGAAGCGCGCCTTCTTGCCCACCGACTCGATGAGGTCGACGCGACGCCAGGGCCACGCCGCCGCCAGCGCGAGGCCTGGGTAGCCGCCACCGCTGCCGAGATCGACGAGCGCCGCCCCCTTCCCGGCAAGGCGTTCCAGCACCGGCACCGCCGTGAGGCTGTCAGCCACGTGCCCCACGGCGACCTGGCGGGGCGTGCGCAAGGCGGTCAGGTTCAGATGGGCGTTCCACGCCACGAGCAACCGGGCGTGGGCCTCGATGGCCGCCCGCTGGCCGGGCCCCAGTTCAAGGCCACAGACGTCAGCCGCGCGCGCGACGGCGGCGTCGAAGTCAGGGCCGAGGGGTGGCAGCAAGGCCGGATCGTCCGGTAGCGGGGGACGTCCCTGGGCGGCCGAACCACTCATCGAGCGGTCCGGACACGCGTCGGGAGCGGCGGGCCCGCCGCGGAACGGCGCTCCTCATGCGACCGCTCCACAGGCTGCGACCCGGGCCGCTCCCGACCGCGGGACGTTCGTCGCACCTCGGACCTTTCCGTCTTCCGCAGTCCGTCCGGTCCGCCGGCCGGATCTCCCCGACCGCCTCGCGGGCCACGTTACCGTACTCGGCCACTCCCGCGCCGGGCGTCCCGGGGCGCGGTGGTGCAGGGCGCAGAGTCTGGTCGCGGCGGCGGGGCGGCGTCAACGGGCTTATCCACCAGTCGTCGTCCGCAGCCGAGGGTGGTGGATAACTGGGCACGCCGTCCGGCGCGATGTGGACGATCGGTCCTCACGGCCCGCCTCACCGGCTCGCGTCGGCAGCGGCCACCGAGGATCGTGCCCCGGCGATTCAGGCGGGAATGGTCGTCGCCTCGCGACCGCGCTGGCGCACCGCGCGGGCCGTGCGTGCATCCTGCAGGCGTCGCGCGGCCTCGCCACGCCGCGCGTCCTCGAGCTGCGCGTCGACCTCCCCGTCGGCGATCGCGGCGGTGGTCGGCAGGGCCACCAGGAAGGTCGCTCCCGCCCCCTCGTCGCTGACCGCCCCGACATCGCCGCCCATCGCCCGGGCAAGGTCGCGCGCGATGCTCAGGCCGAGGCCCGTGCCGCTCACCGAGCCGGCCGCACTCGCGCGGTAGAAGCGCTCGAAGATCCGATCGACCTCCACGGCGGGGATGCCCGGACCGTCATCGCGCACGACGAAGATGGCGACCGACCCCACGAACTCGAGGCCAACGGAGACGTGGCCGCCGGGCGGCGTGAACTTGACCGCGTTGCCGATCACGTTGGTCAGGATCTGCACCACCCGCCGACGGTCAGCCAGCACGGTCCGCAGTCGGGACGGCAGGCGCCCCTCGAGCGCGACGCCGGACGAGAGGGCCTGCGGATGGAGGGCCGTGATGACCGCCTGGGCGGCCTCCGCCCCGGAGAACGGTGCAACGTCGAGCTCGAGGTTGCCCGACTCGAGGCGGCTCATCTCGAGCAGGTCAGCCACCAGCGCTCCCATCATCTCGACCAGACCGCGGCTGCGGACCAGGAACTCGCGCCGGTCGACCGGATCCGGGACGCGGTCGCCGATGATCAGCTCGAGGTAGCCCGCCAGCGACGTCAGGGGCGTGCGCAGCTCGTGGGCGATCGTGCTCACGAACCGCTGGCGCTGCGTCTCGTGGGCGCGCAGGAGCTCCAGCTCGCGCTCCTCCAGCAGCTGGGCGGTGACGAGGGCGAGCGCGACGGCCGCGTGACGCGCCAGGGCCGGCGGAAGGCGATCCGCGGCATCCCGCGCCGCTCGTGCCGTGCGGAAATGGAAGCCCAGGACCGTGCCGCCGCTCTCGGGCACGGGGCACAGCCAGGGCACCGCGGGACGTCGCCGGGCCCTCCGTTCGTGCGACAGTACGCGGCGGTCGCGCACCGGCCGAGCGCCCTTGGCTGCCCTCGCGCCATCGTCAGGCCACGATCGTGCCTCGCGTCGCTCCCCGATCGACACCGTGACGATGCGTGCCACGCTGGCCGGTCCGGCCGCGGCTCGCGCCGAGCGCGAACGGGGTGCGTTCGCGTCGAGCCAGGCAGCGAGCGCCTCGGCGGGCTCGGGATCCTCGTGCGGTGCGATGCCGACCGCGATCCGCCGACCCTCCGCCTCGGCCAGCACCGCAGCACGCTCCGCTCCAGCCACCTGCGCGAGGAGCGCCAGGAGGTTGCCCAGGCGCAGCTCGGCCGGACCCGGACCGGCCAGCAGGTCGAGCGAACGAGCGAGCAGCGCCGCTTCATGGTGCGCTGCTCGGTCTGCCGCGCGCCGCAGGTGGGTCCGCCGCTCGACGAACGGGCGGGGCGGTGGCACGAGGGGCGGGCTCGGACGATGGCGGGCGCTGGGCACGATGGACAGGCTCCGGCGGCCGGCCACGCCGGCCGGCGTCGTGGGGATGGTCGGCCGGGGCGCGGTTGCGGGGCCATCACCCGAGAGTGACATCGCCGGGGCGGGAAGTACCAGCGTCATCGAGCGTGCGGGGCCGCCCCGCCCGATCGGATCTGCCGGTGGCAGGCCGGCCCTGGCGGCCGGTCGTCTGCCGTCGCTCGCGGCCTAGTCGGCCGGTCGCTGGCTCCGAATGGGCCGTCCCAGCGAGCGGCGGACGACGTCGAGCACCTCGTCGGTGTAGGCCTGCGCGTCACCGGTCTGGACGGCCGTGCGCAGGCAGCCCGCGACGTGGTCCTCGAGCACGAGGAGGGCCACCGAGTCGACCGCCGCGCGCAGGGCGGAGGTCTGCTGCAGGATGTCGATGCAGTACTCGTCCCGCTCGATCATCCGGGCGATCCCGCGGACCTGGCCCTCGATGCGCGAGAGGCGCCGCAGGAGCTGCGCGCGATCCTTCGTGTAGCTGTGACGGAACGCCTCGTCAGTCATACTGGTGGGGAGTATACCGCGTGCCGGCCTGCGGTCGCCCGCTCGAACCGGCTAGACTTCGGCCCGATGGATGGCGCCTGGATCCACGGCCAGCTGGTCGGCTGCGGCTGCGCCGTCTGTGGCGGCTCCTACCGGCCCGAGGCCGTGCACCTGCTGGCGCGACGCGGCGGGCTGGCTTTCGTGGCGCTCGATTGCGCGGCCTGTGCCAGCCAGTCGGTGACGATCGTGGCCCTCGATGCGGCTCCGCCGCCGGGGCCCGGTGAGCGCCCATCGGATCCCGTGACTCTCCCGGCCGGCCCCCTTGAGGCGCGCGACGTGGCCCGCATGCGCACGTTCCTGCGCTCGTTCGACGGCGACTTCCAGCGCCACTTCGGGCGATCGGCCGAGCCCGACGCGGGGGCGCGGCGTTGACCGCCTTCGCGCACGCCAGCGAGGAGGAGCTGGCGCGCATCCTCGACTACTACCAGGTCGCCTGGCAGTACGAGCCACGCAGCTTCCCCATCCTCTTCAACCTCGAGGGCAAGGTGGTGGAGAGCTTCGCGCCCGACTTCTACCTGCCCGAGCTGGACCTCTACGTCGAGCTGACGACGCTCAAGCAGAGCCTCGTGCGCAAGAAGAACCGCAAGCTGCGCCGGCTGCGCGAGCTGTACCCCGACGTGCGGATCAAGCTCTTCTACGCGCGCGACTTCCGGGCCCTGCTGCTGAAGTACGGACGACTCGAGTTGACCGAATCGCTCACCGGCCCGGAAGGCCAGTCGGCCGCCCGTGCGGCCGGCGAGGTCGAGGCGGCGGTCTAGGGAGCAGCTGAGCGATGGGGTCGGGGCGCCTGCCGGACCTGGAGCGGGATGTGGCCGAGGTGCTCATCACCGAGGCGCAGATCAAGGCCAAGGTGGCCGAGCTGGCCGGCCAGCTGTCGGCCGATTACGCGGGCCGCGAGCTGACCCTGGTAAGCGTCCTCAAGGGCTCGCTGCCGTTCATGGCGGACCTCATGCGCGCCATCACGATCCCCGTGCAGATCGACCTCATGGAGGTGAGCAGCTACGGCGGCACCTCCACCGAGTCGTCGGGCCTGGTGCGCATCCTGAAGGACCTCAGCTCCTCGATCGAGGGCCGTGACGTGCTCATCGTCGAGGACATCATCGACACCGGCCTGACCCTCAACTACCTGCATCGCTACCTGCGCGGCAAGGACCCCGCATCGCTGCGCATCTGCACCCTGCTCGACAAGCCGGCGCGTCGCCTGGTGGAGATCGAGATCGACTACCGCGGCTTCACCATCCCCGACCAGTTCGTGGTCGGCTACGGGCTCGACTACGGCGAGTTCTACCGCAACCTGCCCTTCATCGGGGTGCTGCGGCCCGAGGTCTACGGCGCGGCGTGAACCGGCGCGTCATCGGGCGGGGGCGGCTCATCGCCGGTGCCGGCGGGCTGGTCACGCTGGTGGCCTGCTTCCTGCCCTGGTACACCATCGGCGGTGAGGCCGGGGGCCTGCCGGCACTCAGCGCGAATGCGTTCGACGGCGCGGGCATCGTCGTCTTCGTGATCGCCGTGGCCACCCTCGGGCTGATCGCTCTGCCCTTCGCCGCGGGCGACCAGCCGGTCGCGCTCGACCGCCCCGCCTCGTTCCTGGTCCTGGCCGTGGTGGGCCTGATCGGCTACGCCGCGCGCGTGCTGCAGCTCTGGAGCCAGGGCGCCCTCGGCCTGCCTGATCGCGCGCCGGGACTCTGGCTGGCCGGCGTGGGGCTCCTGATCCTGCTGTGGGGCGCCGTGGAGACCACCCGCGAGGGCGACCGTCGCTGAGGCGAGCCCTCAGCCGCCAGGTGCCCCGGACGCGCTCGATTGCGGGTCGGTGCGGACCTCGACGTACCAGCCGAGCGTCGTGCCGCTGACCAGCGTCACCGTGAGTCGGTAGAGCCCGTCGGGCAGCGGGCTGCCGTCCGCGCTGACCACGGCCGCCAGGCCGCGCCGCAGCGACAGGTCGGGCCGCCCGACGGTCCCGTGGATGGGGTCGAGTCGCGTGAGGCCCGCCGCGGAAATAGCCTCCCCCTTGCGCGCCGCGTACCCAAGCGCCACGACCCGACCGACCCGCCAGGCCTGGCACTGCTGATCTGCCTGGCCCTCGGCCGCCCAGACCTGCGCCACGCTGCATGGTGGCTGCCCGGAGGCCAGCGACCCGAGGGGCTGACTCATGGTGCCGCCGCCGGTGCCGACGGCGACCAGGCCACCATCCGGCAGCTGCCCGCTCACCGAGGGCACGAATGTGCCCGCCGGCGGGACGGTGGCGACCGGCGTCTGGCTGGGGCCGATGGTCGCGCGCGCAGGCGTCGGATCGTCGCTCACGCGCAGCGAGAGCGAGACCACGTGCGCCGGCTCCGCGGGGTCCGCCAGGCTGGCGAAGAGGAGGTCCAGGCGGTACAGGCCGGGCGTCCAGTCGTCCAGCAGGTCGTCCTGGCGGGGGTCGGGGATCCCGATCACGTCGAAGGTCGGGAGGTCGAAGGGAGACGGCAGCGTGACGATCGTCACGCGCCGTGGCGCCGCCGAGCCGTCCCCGCCGAACGACCACAAGTGGATGGAGCGGACGGTCACGTCGGCCGGGTGGTTGATGCCGATGGCATTCGTGGTGCTGGCCGTGCCGATGGGCAGGGCGCCCGCGACGTCGATGCCTGCCTGCGGCTCAATGACGTGCTCGTAGCTCACCAGGCGGGTGAAGCCGAAGCTGACGAGATAGCCGGCCGGCCAGAGCTCGTAGGCGGGGGCGTGCGGGCGATCGCCGAAGATGCCGGTCGAGTAGTTGCGGTACGTGCCGGGGACCAGTGGCGTCGGCGACGGGCTGGCCGTCGGCAGCGGGCTGGCGAGCACCGCGGATTGGGCGGGCGCCGCCCCCTGCCACGGCTTCAACAGCACGACCCCGAGCGCCAGCACGACGAGGACCGCCAGCACGACCAACGACCGGTCGTGCCCGGGGCGCGGCTCCCTGACGGGTCGCAGCTCGATCATGGCCGCGCCGGGGCCTCAGTCGCCTCCGAGGTAGGCTCGCCGCACGGCCTCGTTGCGCCGCAGGTTGTCGGACACGTCGCTGAGCACGATCTCGCCGGTCTGCAGGATGTAGCCGCGATGGGCGATGCCCAGCGCCATGAGCGCGTTCTGCTCGACCAGCAGGACGGTCGTGCCCTGCTGGTTGATGGTGCGGATGATCTCGAAGATCTGCTCCACGAGGATCGGCGCGAGGCCCATCGACGGCTCGTCGAGCAGGAGGACGCGTGGCGCCGACATGAGTGCGCGCCCGATGGCCAGCATCTGCTGCTCGCCGCCCGACAGCGTGCCCGCCCTCTGGGTCATGCGCTCGCGCAGGCGGGGGAAGAGGTCATAGACGCGCTCGTAGTCCTTGGCGACCTGGTCCTTGTCCTTGCGGGCGAAGGCACCCATGTTGAGGTTCTCGTGCACCGTCATGCGGGCGAAGACACGCCGGCCCTCCGGGCTCTGGCAGACGCCCAGCTCCACGATGCGGTGGGGCGCGAGGCCCGTGATGCGCTGGTCGCGCAGGGTGATCTCGCCCTCGCGCGGTCGCAGCAGGCCCGAGATCGTGCGCAGGGTGGTCGACTTGCCCGCCCCGTTGGAGCCGATGAGGGTCACGATCTCCCCCTCGTCGACGGTCAGCGAGACGCCGCGCAGGGCATGGATCGCGCCGTAGTACGTGTGCACGGCCTTGAGCTCGAGAAGCGCCATCTCAGGCCCCTCCCGCGGCCCCGCGGCCGAGGTAGGCCTCGACGACGCGCGGGTTGGCGCGCACCTCGGCGGGGGCCCCCTCGGCGATGACCTCGCCATAGTCGAGCACGGTGACCCGGTCGCTGATGCCCATCACCACGCGCATGTCGTGCTCGATCAGCAGCACCGTCAGGCCCAGCTCGCCGCGGAGGCGCTGGATGAAATCGGTCATCTGGCGGGTCTCCGAGCTGTTCATGCCGGCCGTCGGCTCGTCGAGCAGGACCAGCTTGGGCCGCGTGGCCAGCGCCCGCGCGATCTCGAGCCGTCGCTGGTCGCCGTAGGGCAGGTTGCGGGCCCAGGTCTCGGCGCGCCGGTCGAGCTCCACGAGCTTGAGGAGGGCCATGCACTCCTCCACCGCGGCCTGTTCCTCGCGCAGCATGCCCGGGCTGCGGAAGACGGAGTCCCACCAGTGGCTCTTGAGATGCACGTTGAGCCCGACCCGCACGTTGTCGAGGGCGGACATCGTGCCGAAGAGGCGGATGTTCTGGAAGGTGCGGCCGATCCCGAGCGCGGTCACCTGGTGCGGCTTGAGGCTGCGCACCCGGTTGCCCCGCGTCGTCACGATCGGTTGATCGTCGAAGGTGATGCTGCCGGCCGTGGGCACGTAGTAGCCGGTGATCATGTTGAAGAAGGTGGTCTTGCCTGCGCCGTTGGGGCCGATGAGCGAGACGATCGAGCCCCGCGGGATGTCGAAGTCGACGCTGTTGACCGCCGTGAGGCCCCCGAAGCGCTTGGTCACGTCGCGCGCCTTGACCAGGAGGGCGCTGTCCTGCAGGGTGCCCGTCAGCAGCGTCGGCGGCAGGGCCAGGGGCTGGAGCGTGCTCACAGGTCGCGAGCCTCGCCGGGCACCTCGACGTCGCGCGCGTCATGGCCCGTCTCCTGCTGCCCAGGCGGCGCGACGCTGACGTTGTCCAGGTCGAGCGGGGCACCGATCTCGCGCTCGGCCTCGGCCAGGCCGCCCACGCTCAGCTCCGCCTCGCGCTGGCGGCTTGGCAGGAACCCCTGCGGGCGGAAGCGCATCATCAGCACCAGGATCACGCCGAAGATCAGGAAGTTGTACTCAGCCGGGTTGGGTAGCGATGGCGCCACGTCGCCGATGCGCTGGCCGATATATGGCAGCAGCGTCTTGTCCACGTAGGTCAGGGCGAAGGCGCCGAGCACCGCGCCCCAGATGTTGCCGATGCCGCCCAGGATGACCATGATGAGGACCAGGATCGAGATCGTGAAGTCGAAGAAGTCCGAGGTCGACGCGCCCAGGTAGGAGGCCTGGAACGAGCCGGCCACGCCGGCGAAGCTGGCCCCGAGCGCGAAGGCGAGCAGCTTCGTGCGCACGGTGTTGACGCCCATCATCTCGGCCGCCGTCTCGTCCTCGCGGATGGCGCCCCAGGCACGCCCCATGCGGGACCGCTCGAGGTTGCGGGCGACGATGATCGCCAGCGAGAGCAGGAACAGGCCCAGGTACACGGCCAGCGGCCCGGATCGCGCGTCGAAGACGAGGTTGAGCCAGGGCAGGAAGGGCGGATCGATCGGGTTGATGCCCTGCACGCCGCCCGTCCAGTTCTCGTTGGCGATGTGGATCGCGATCGGCCCAAGGGTGAGCGAGAAGGTGACGCTCGAGAGGTTCTTGAAGAAGAGCGGCACGATCTCGCCGAAACCGAGGGTCACGATGGCCAGGTAGTCGCCCCGCAGCCGCAGGGTGGGGGCGCCGAGCAGCGCGCCGGCGGTGGCCACCACGATGACGGCGATCACGGCGACCAGCCAGTAGGGCAGGTGGATGCCGGCGGCCCCGGGGCCGACATTGCCCAGGAAGGTCAGGTTGATGCCGAGGGCCCCGAAGTGCGGCGAGGCCAGGAACGCGGCGGTGTAGGCGCCGATGGCGTAGAAGGCCACGTAGCCCAGGTCGAGCAGGCCCGCGAAACCGGCCACGATGTTCAGCCCGATGGCCATGATGGCGAAGATCGTCATGAAGGTGGCCACGGTGTCGTCGGGGAAGGGCAGCGGGAAGACGTTGCGGCTGAAGTCGGCCAGCACGTAGTGGCCGATCACCGGGTAGAGGGCGATGAGGACGAAGAGCAACGTCAGCCCGAGCGTGCGCACGCGATGCTCGCGCAGCGCGGCGACGTATCGGCCGGGCATGGCCGCCAACGTCGAGCCGACGTAGACCAGCCAGGCGCCGGGGCCGCTGCCGATGGTCCTCGTCGCGCTGCTCATGCCCGGTCCGCCAGCTGCTGGCCGAGCAGGCCGGTCGGCTTGAAGACGAGGATCCCGATGAGGACCCCGAAGACGATCGCCTGCGTCCAGTTGGTCGACAGGTAGAAGTCGCTGAGCGCGTTGATCTCGCCGATCACGAGGGCGCCCAGCACGGCGCCCTGCAGGTTGCCGATGCCGCCCAGCACGGCCGCCGTGAAAGAGTTGAGGCCGAACCGAAAGCCCAGGTTCCAGACGGTGTAGTTGTTGTAGAGGATCTGCACCACCCCAGCCGCGCCGGCGAGGGCGCCGCCGATCAGGAAGGTCAGGGCGATCGTGCGGTTGACGTCCACACCCATCAGGCCGGCGGTGTCGGGGTCCTGCGCCGTGGCGCGCATGGCCCGTCCCTGGCGGGTGCGGCCGACGAACCAGGTGAGCAGGATCAGGAGCGGCACCGTGACCACGGCCACGAAGACCTGGGCGGGCGTGATCACGATCTCGGTGATGCCCAGCGGCGCCAGGAGGTTGTCGGTGGGAAAGATGGGCTCGATGGTGCGCTGGTAGGCGCCCCCGAAGACCAGGCCA
>Ga0335084_10007748_pt1 | contig 10667 bp, 7 predicted proteins | sample Lox_Sample_44_FD_206721 | JGI IMG/M metagenome (GOLD analysis project Ga0335084, IMG submission 206721) | Soil microbial communities from Loxahatchee National Wildlife Refuge, Florida, United States - Lox_Sample_4.4 | ecosystem: Environmental > Terrestrial > Soil > Wetlands | place: USA: Florida...
CCGTCAGCCCCTCGCGAAAGTTGGCGGTGATGGGAGTCTCGATGATTTCGCCCGAAGGCTTGGCCATCAGGCCACGCATCCCGGCCAATTGTCGCACCTGTTGAGCACTGCCTCGAGCTCCGGAGTCGGCCATGATGTAAATCGGGTTTAAACTCTCGGTGGTCTGTTTCTCCCCGGAAGGAGCCACCACCTCTTCATTTCCCAGTTCCTTTAACATCACCCCTGCGATGTTCTCCGTCACCTGAGCCCAGATATCGATGACTTTATTGTACCGCTCTCCATCGGTAATCAATCCGTCGGTATATTGTTCCTGAACCCTCTCGATCTCCCGCTGGGCTTCCTGAAGGAGCTTCCCTTTGTTGGAAGGAATGAGCATATCATCCAGGGAGATTGAAATTCCGGCCAGGGTCGCGTAATAATACCCCAGCCCTTTCAACCGGTCGGACAGAAGGACTGTTTTCTTATCTCCTCCATACCGGTAGCAATAGTCGATGAGATTGGCGAGTTCGCTTTTCTTCATCACTTTATTGACCAATCGGAACGGGATTTCCTCGGGGAGGACCTCTTTCAGCAGGATTCGACCCACGGTGGTCTCCACGAGTTCTCCATCCAACCGGACTTTGATCCGGGCGTGGAGATCAACTTCATTCGCATCATAAGCGATCCGGACCTCTTCCGGGTTGGAAAACGCTTTTCCTTCCCCTTTGACATAGGGACGCTCCCGGGTCATGTAATAAATGCCGAGGACGATGTCTTGCGTCGGGATGATGATCGGTTTCCCGTTGGCAGGGGAGAGGATATTATTGGTGGACATCATCAAAATCCTCGCCTCCGACTGGGCCTCGACGGAGAGGGGGACGTGGACCGCCATCTGGTCCCCGTCAAAATCGGCGTTAAAAGCAGCACAGACCAGCGGGTGGAGTTGGATGGCCTTGCCCTCGATCAAGACGGGTTCGAAGGCCTGAATTCCTAAACGGTGAAGGGTGGGAGCACGATTGAGAAGCACGGGATGTTCCCGAATGACTTCATCCAGCACATCCCACACCTCGGGCCTCTCCTTTTCCAGCATCTTCTTTGCGCTCTTGATCGTCGTCACCAGGCCCTTTTCTTCCAAACGGTGGTAGATGAAAGGCTTGAAGAGTTCCAGGGCCATCTTTTTCGGAAGCCCGCATTGATGCAATTTCAGCTCGGGGCCGACGACAATTACGGAACGTCCAGAATAATCGACGCGCTTCCCCAAAAGGTTCTGTCGGAAGCGACCCTGTTTCCCCCGGAGCATATCGCTCAGCGACTTGAGGGGTTTCTTGTTCGCCCCTAAGATCGTCCTTCCCCTCTTCCCGTTATCGAACAGGGCATCCACGGCTTCCTGAAGCATCCGTTTCTCGTTTCGGATGATAATCTCGGGCGCATTCAACTCGAGAAGCCGTTTCAGACGGTTGTTTCGATTAATCACCCTTCGGTAAAGATCGTTGAGGTCGGACGTGGCAAACCGACCCCCGTCCAGCGGAACCAGAGGACGAAGATCGGGGGGAATGACGGGCACCACTTCCAAGATCATCCACTCGGGCTTATTTCCTGATTCCAGGAAGGACTCGATGATCTTCAGGCGCTTGGCCAACCTCTTCTTTTTCGCTTCCGAGGCCGTCTCCTTCATCTCGGCCCGGAGTTTCTGGGAAAGTTCCTTGACGTTGGTATTTCTCAATAGCTCGCGAATGGCCTCCGCCCCCTGAGCCGCCACAAAATCCTCCCCGTACTTTTCCCTGGCTTCCCGGTATCGATCTTCCGAGAGGATTTCATTCTTCTTCAAAGGCGTTTTCTTTCCGTCGAGGACGAGGTAGGCTTCAAAGTAGAGGATGCGTTCCAATTCTCTCAGCGTCATATCCGAAAGGATCCCAATCTTGCTGGGGATGCTTTTAAGGAACCAGATATGAGCCACAGGGGTGGCGAGCCGGATGTGCCCCATCCTCTCCCTGCGCACCTTGGATTGAATCACCTCCACGCCGCACTTCTCGCAGACAATGCCTCGATGTTTCATGCGTTTGTATTTACCGCAATTGCACTCATAATCTTTCGTCGGGCCGAAGATCTTGGCACAGAAGAGCCCATCCTTTTCCGGTTTGAAAGTCCGATAGTTAATGGTCTCCGGCTTTTTCACCTCTCCGTGAGACCACGACTCAATCTTTTCTGGAGAGGCAATGGAGATTCGGATTGCATTGTAGCTAATGGGAGTCTTCGCCTTTTCAAAGAATGATAAATAGTCTTCCAAGGTTGCCTCCTTGACTCTGCCTATTTAGGCAGGGAACGTTAAGTTTCAAAATCCAAAGGCCAGAGGAATGACATATGTTCGAATGTCAACCGATTTGATACTGGAAATTTGGACTTCATTTGAACTTTGAAATTTGACATTTGAACTTTTCTCGGTTTAAATCTCTTCCCTCTTCTCCTCAATCAGTTCTGTATCGAGACAGAGGCTCTGTAGTTCCTTCACCAAAACGTTGAACGACTCCGGCAGCCCGGGCTCCAACGTATGTTCCCCTTTGACGATCGCCTCGTAGACTCGCGTCCTTCCCGCGACGTCGTCCGATTTCACGGTCAGGAACTCTTGCAGGGAGTGAGCGGCTCCATAAGCCTCCAAGGCCCACACCTCCATCTCTCCCAGCCGCTGCCCTCCGAACTGAGCTTTACCGCCCAACGGCTGTTGCGTCACCAAGGAATAAGGGCCGATCGACCTTGCATGGATCTTGTCGTCCACGAGGTGATGCAATTTAAGGATGTACATATAGCCCACCGTCACCTTCTGATGGAACGGCTCTCCTGTTCTTCCGTCATAAAGGACGGTCTGCCCGGAGGTCGGGAGCCCCGCTTTCTCCAAAAGGTTTTTAATCTCTTCTTCCGAAGCGCCATCGAAAACAGGAACCGAAACGAAAATCCCCTCGCCCAACCTGCGAGCCAAATCCATAATCTCCTCGTCGGTCGCTTGCTCCAGATAGGTGTTCACCTCTTTCGAGGAATAGATTTCTTTGATCTTTCTTCGGAGCAAATTCGGGTTGAAATGTTTCCGCAAAAACTCATCGATCTTCCATCCGAGCCCCTTGGCAGCCCATCCCAGGTGAGTCTCGAGAATTTGGCCCACGTTCATTCGCGAAGGAACCCCTAACGGATTGAGAATGACATCCACCGGCGTCCCATCCTCTAAGTACGGCATGTCCTCTTCCGGGAGAATCCGGGAGATAATCCCCTTATTCCCGTGGCGTCCTGACATTTTATCCCCGACAGAAAGTTTCCGCTTCATGGCGATATAGACCTTGACGGTCTTGATCACGCCCGGAGCCAACTCGTCTCCCCGCTTCAGTTTCGCCAATTTATCCGAAAAAACTTCCTTCACGACATTGATCTGGAGTTCTGCGTGATCCAGAAAACGGTGAACGTCCGTAAGAACTCTCTTCCCCTCAACGACATCGATCTCTTTGAGTCGGTCGAAGGGAATGGTAAGAAGATGCTCTTCCTTGATTTTGTCCTTGGCCTCCACATAGACCCGGTTTTTCTTATCATCCCCGACTTTGTGGGCGACTCGCTTCCCAATCAGATATTTCCCGATTTTCCTCCGGGTGCTGTTCTGGATGATCCGGATTTCATCCGCTTGATTTTTCAACAACCTCGCCTTCTCTTGGTCCTCGATCGCCTTCGTCCTCTCATCCCTCTCCTGTCCCTTACGGGAGAAAACCTTTGCATCAATGACGATTCCTTCGATCCCATGGGGAACTCTCAAGGAGGTATCTCGGACATCTCCCGCCTTTTCTCCAAAGATGGCTCGAAGGAGTTTTTCTTCCGGGGAGAGTTGGGTCTCTCCCTTGGGGGTGACTTTTCCGACGAGAATGTCGCCGGGGTTCACCTCGGCCCCGACCCGAATGATTCCACTCTCATCCAGATCTTTCAACGCCTCCTCCCCCGCATTGGGAATGTCACAGGTGATCTCCTCTTTTCCTAACTTGGTATCCCGGGCCACACACTCCAATTCCTCGATATGGATCGAGGTGTAGGTATCTTCCTTCAGCAACTTCTCGCTCATGAGGATGGAATCTTCAAAATTATACCCTCCCCACGGCATAAAACCGACCAGGACATTCCTCCCTAGGGCCAACTCTCCCATATTGGTCGCCGGCCCGTCTGCGATCACCTCACCCTTTTTGACGCGCTCTCCGACATAGACGATCGGCCTTTGATTAATGCAGGTATTTTGATTGGACCGTTTGTATTTGATCAACGTATAGATGTCGACTCCCGGGTCATCGGCTCTTTGGCCATCCTCGTCGGCACGGATGACGATTCGTGAGGCATCGACGTCTTCCACCACGCCGTCCCTTCTCGCCACGATCGTCACTCCAGAATCCCTCGCCACGATGGCTTCCATTCCTGTTCCGATGAGCGGGGCATCCGTCTTGAGAAGCGGAACGGCCTGGCGCTGCATATTCGATCCCATGAGGGCTCGGTTGGCGTCATCATTCTCCAAAAAGGGAACGAGGGAGGTGGCCACACTCACCAACTGCTTGGGAGACACGTCCATGTACCGAACTTCATCGGATTTCACCATCATAAACTCACCCCCTCTTCGGGCGGAGATGAGCGGGGCGGTAAATCTCCCCTCTTTATCCAGGGGGGCATTGGCCTGAGCGATGGCGGGTTTTTGTCCGTTGATCTCTTCCTCCTCGTCCAGGGCGAAGAGATATCGGATATGGTTCGACACTTTTCCATGGATCACTTCCCGGTAAGGGGTCTCGATAAATCCGTAGTCATTGACGCGGGCATAGGTGCTGAGAGAGGTGATCAAGCCAATGTTCGGGCCTTCCGGAGTCTCGATAGGACAGATTCGACCGTAATGGGTCGGGTGGACGTCCCTGACCTCAAATCCTGCTCTCTCCCGGGTGAGCCCCCCAGGGCCCAATGCAGACAGCCGGCGCTTGTGCGTAATCTCTGAAAGAGGGTTCGTCTGGTCCATAAATTGGGAAAGCTGGCTCGAACCAAAAAACTCTTTGATGACGGCTGACAGCGGTTTTGAGTTGATGAGATCATGGGGCATCAGGGTCTCTACATCTTGAAGGCTCATTCGCTCCTTGATCGCCCTTTCAATCCTCACCAGCCCGATGTGGTATTGATTCTCCAGGAGCTCTCCCACGGTCCTGACGCGGCGGTTCCCCAAATGGTCAATATCGTCCACCGCCCCCTGACCGTCTTTCAGCTTGATCAGGTATTTCACCACCTCAAGGATGTCTTTTCGCCTCAGGGTGGTCTTCTCATCTTCCAGAATCTTCCGCACCTTCCCCGGAACATCATCCGTCAGGGTCCCATCCTTCAAGGAGGGCATCAGACCGATGGGATGGAGGATCTTGGCGACGCGATGGACCTCCTCGGCCATTTCCGGAGTGGCAATGGCTTCATCAAACTCAAGCCATCCCTCCAGGATCCGGTCGACCAGCTCCCTCCCTCCCGCATAGGTGGCTCCTGCTGCCAACGCCTCTTTCTTCCACCTCTCCGTAAAAACCAAGATTTTAGGAGGATCTCCCTTCAGACCGATTTTATGGTTCAACTTCATCCTTCCCACTTTGGACAGGTCGTAGCGTTCCGCGTTGAAGAAAAGATTGTAAAAAAGGCCGATCGCTGTCTCGATGGTGGGAGGGTCTCCAGGACGGAGTCTTTTGTAGATGTCAATCAATGCCTTTTCGGATTCCTTCTCTCGAAGGGATTTCCCGGGCTCGAGAACGGGCAGTTTCTCCCTTTCTTCTGCGGTCAACCCGATCTTATCGATCACCAACGTATCCCGCAAGGAAGAGCTGACGTTGATATTATCGATGAACAGGATTTCAAAGGCCTCGACCTTTTTCTCCCTCATTTCATCCAGAAGTTTTTCCGTCACCTCGTCGTTCGACTCGGCAATCACCTCTCCCGTTTCAGGGTCGACCACATCCTTCGCCAGGTATCGTCCGATCAAATCCTCGGTCTCCACCGCTATCGTATTGATTTTCGCCAACTCCAATTTATCGAAGGCGTCCTCTGTGATCCGGCGATGCTTCTTCAGGATGACCTTATGCGTCTCCGGATCCAAAATATCGGAGCTGGCCTTCTGCCCGACCAACACCTCTCGGGCAATCTCTTTTTGGAATTTTCCTTTCCGGATCAGAACCTTCTCTTTATGATAGAAGTAGTCCAACAGTTCTTCGCCGGTGTACTTGAGCGCTCGAAGGAGGACGGTCACAGGAATCTTCCGGCGACGGTCGATCCGGACGTGGAGAAGATCTTTCTGGTCAAATTCGAAGTCGATCCAAGATCCACGGTAGGGAATGATACGCGCATAGTAGAAGGCCTTCCCACCGCTTTGGGGTTTGATTTGATCCTGATCAAAAAAGACTCCAGGAGAGCGATGAAGCTGGCTGACGATCACCCGCTCGGTCCCGTTCACGATGAACGTCCCGTTCTCGGTCATCAGGGGGATTTCACCAAAATAGACCTCTTGTTCCTTGACCGCCTTGATGCTCCTGGCTTTAGTCTCTTCGTTGACATCCCAGACCACCAGGCGGACCGTCACCTTGATCGGGGCGGCATAGGTCATCCCTCGGAGGAGGCATTCTTCCACATCATACTTTGGCTCGGTCAGCCGGTAATTGACAAATTCAAGAGAAGCCGTTTCGTAAAAATCCTTGATCGGGAAGACGGTCTTAAACACCGCCTGAAGGCCCACCGGCTCCCGTTTCTCAACATCCATATTGGCCTGAAGAAACTGTTCGTACGACCTTTTCTGAACCTCGATCAGATTCGAGATCTCCAGGACCTCTTTGATCTTAGAGAAGTTCTTCCGATATCTCCGATAGACAGGGACTACACTGGCCATAATCATTCCCCTCCCTTAAATAGAAAGTCTCTTCCCGTTCGGACTGCCACCAGTTCTTCGCTTTGTCCTTCTGGGAAGAGACAACAGGGTCCCTCAAACACCTCAAATGTTCCTTACTTAACTTCGGCCGTCCCCCCAGCATCTTCAAGCTTTTTCTTCATCGCTGCGGCGTCGTCTTTCGAAACCCCTTCTTTGACTGGCTTGGGGACCCCTTCCACAAGGTCTTTGGCTTCCTTCAAACCCAATCCGGTCAGTTCCCTGACCACCTTAATCACTTGGATTTTCTTATCACCAAAACCCGTCAGGATGACATCGAATTCTGTCTTTTCTTCAGCGGCAGCGGCTTCTCCCGCCCCAGCTCCGGCCATGGGCATCGCTGCCATCGCCATGGGCGCGGCGGCCTTGACTCCCAGCTTCTCTTCCAGGGCCTTCACCAAGTCCCGGGCTTCGAGCAACGTCAAACCACTGATCTCTTCGGCAATCTTCTGGATATCTGACATTTGAAAAATCCTCCTATCTCGAAATTATTAGATGGTAGAACGCGGAAAGTCGAATGCGGTTCTATCGCTTTCTACTCTCTACGCTCCACTTTCTACTTTCCACTTTCCATCTTCTCCAATTGATCCACGCGGGCCTGGAGCGTCCCGAGTACCTGCTGAATCCCGTTATGGATCACCGCTGCAAGCTGGGCTGCTGTTCCCTGAATTCCTCCCAGGATCTGGCCAAAAAGGATCTCGCGGGAGGGCATCGTTGCCATGGCCTTGACCTCTTCGGGAGAGGTCACCTTTCCCTGAATCAAGCCGATTTTAATCTCGAGGGAAGGCTGTGTTTTGATGAATTCGGACAAAATCTTTACGAGGAGGACAGGATCTCCGTAGGAAATCGCCATCGCAGTGGGTCCTTCGAAATAGGAATCCAATTTCTCCAAATCCGTCCCTTTCGAAGCCAGCCTCATCAACGTATTCTTGATCACGTGATAGGAGATCTTTTCCTGTCTCAGTCTTTGTCTCAGATGACTCAGCTGTTCTACATTGAGACCTCGGTAATTGGTCAGGACAACCGCCTGAAACCCCTTCACCCTTTCACCGAGATCCGATATCATCTCCGCTTTCTCTTTCCGATTCAAGGATCTTTACCTCCCCCGATGATGCGATCCACCGGCTTTCTTACGACTTCAGAACACTCCGGATATCCAGTGGATCAATCTTGATTCCAGGACCCATCGTGGTGGATAAGGCGATGCTCCGCATGTAAATCCCTTTACTGGTCGGTGGTTTTACACGCAGGATGACTTCCAAGAGCGTCCTGGTATTTTCTAATAAGGGACCCAACCCAAAAGAAACCTTCCCAACCGGGACATGGATGACTCCCGCCTTCTCCACTTTAAACTCCACCTTCCCAGCCTTGATCTCTTTGATGGCCTTTTCCAAGTCGAAGGTGACCGTTCCCACCTTGGGGTTAGGCATCAAACCACGGGGCCCCAAAATCTTTCCCAACTTACTGACCAAGCCCATCATGTCCGGTGTGGCGATCGCCTTGTCAAATTCCAGCCACCCTTTTGAAATCTTGTCGATGAGGTCTTCTCCTCCGACGAAATCGGCACCCGCGTCGAGTGCCTCTTTCTCCTTCTGGCCTTTCGCAAAGACCAAGACCCGGACTTTCTTGCCGGTTCCATGAGGAAGGACGACGGTCCCTCGGACCATTTGGTCCGCTTTTTTGGGATCCACCCCAAGACGAATCGCCAGGTCCACTCCCTCGTCAAATTTAGCGTAGGCCGTTTCCAACAGGAGTTTCACTCCCTCCTCCAGCTCATACCGCTTGGTTCGGTCCACCTTGCCCCTTGCCTCTAAATATTTTTTTCCTCTCGTTGCCATAGTCTTCTCTTATACAATCTCCAGACCCATGCTCCGCGCTGTCCCCTCCACCGTACGGATCGCACCCTCCATATCTACGGCGTTAAGGTCTTTAAACTTAATCTGGGCGATCTCCCGAACCTGATCTTTCGTGACCTTGCCCACTTTGTTGCGATTGGGTTCCCCCGAGCCTTTCACAATCTTTGCCGCCTTCTTCAAAAGGATCGAAGCCGGCGGGGTTTTGGTCACAAAATTGAAGGATCGGTCCGAAAAGATCGTGATCACGACCGGGATGATCATCCCCTCCTGTCCCTGGGTCCGGGCGTTAAAGGCTTTACAAAATTCCATGATGTTGACCCCATGCTGACCCAACGCCGGCCCCACCGGAGGAGAAGGATTCGCCTGTCCTGCCTGAATTTGAAGCTTAACCAGTGCCGCTATTTTTTTTGCCATCGTCCACTCCCCACTAACTGCAAAAATCCGAAACTCGAATACCGAAACCCGAAACAAATTCAAAATTCAAATTTTCAAAATAGCAGCCTTCAGCCTGCCGGTATGAATCTTGTACGTCGATCCTTCGCATTTGTTTCGAGCTTCGGATTTCGTGCTTCGAATTTAATTCTTTTCTACCTGGATAAAATCCAGTTCGACGGGAGTCGCTCTTCCGAAGATAGAGACTAAAACCTTCAATTTTCTCTTTTCAGGTCTGACCTCTTCAATGGTCCCGATGAAGTTGAGAAACGGACCATCGATCACTCGAACGCTATCTCCCGTGCCGAAAGAAATCTTAGGTTTTGCCTTGGACACACCTTCTTTCATCTGGGACAGAATGTCTTCGACCTCCCCCTCCGAGATGGGAATCGGTTTTGTCCCGTCGCCCGCAAACCCCGTGATCTTCGGGGTGTCCTTGACAATATGCCAGGTCTCCTCGTTCAATTCCATTTTCACCAAGATATACCCGGGGAAGATCTTCCTCTGAGAGGTCTTTCTTTTCCCCTTCACCAACTCGACCACAGTCTCCGTGGGGACTAAGATGGCGGAAAAAAAATCTCCTTTTCCGAGATTTTTAATTCGCTCTTCTAAATTCTGTTTGGCCCTGTTTTCGAACCCGGAATAGGTGTGGACCACGTACCACTGTTGCGCCATAATGTTTACCGTATGCCCGGGGAGAACATTCCTTCTACCCCTTTTAGCTGACCGCCTTCTTCAAGAGCTGCTTGATGAGATTAGAGAGCCCCGCATCCACAATCCCAAGAAAGAGCGCAATGATAAAGACGGCGACCAATACAACCACCGTGCCGGAAAGCGTATCTTTCCTCGAAGGCCAGGTCACCTTTTTAAGCTCGGTTTTAACCTCTCTTAAGAATTGCTTGACTGTTTCAATTTTTCCCTGAATCGAAAATTCCATTTTATTTTATTCCCGAGATGCCGCGGCAGGCCGCGCACCCGACAAGGTACATGGCAGGCCAGGAGGGATTTGAACCCCCATCACCCGGATTTGGAGTCCGGTGCTCTATCCGTTAGAGCTACTGGCCTGTATCCGGTGAGTGGAGAGGTGAATGGTAAACGTGGGTTCTGAATCACAAAACCTTGTGCCTTGCCACCTGCCACTTTCCACCTACCACTTGCGATCGTTACTTTGACTCCTTATGAACGGTATGCCTACGACAGAATCGACAATATTTCTTGAACTCCAGCTTATCCGGAGTGGTGCGTTTATTCTTCGTCGTAGAATAATTCCTCCGTTTACACTCTGTACAGGACAAAGTCAAAATGTTCCTCATTGAATACTCCTAAACAGGGGGGGTATCCTTCTCCCGAATGATTATTCGAGGACATCACTGATGACGCCCGCGCCGACCGTGCGGCCCCCCTCCCGAATCGCAAACCGCAACTCCTTCTCCATCGCGATCGGCGTAATCAACTCGATC
>Ga0335084_10007749_pt1 | contig 10667 bp, 8 predicted proteins | sample Lox_Sample_44_FD_206721 | JGI IMG/M metagenome (GOLD analysis project Ga0335084, IMG submission 206721) | Soil microbial communities from Loxahatchee National Wildlife Refuge, Florida, United States - Lox_Sample_4.4 | ecosystem: Environmental > Terrestrial > Soil > Wetlands | place: USA: Florida...
AGCCAGGGGCTGCACGCCTCTAGCGTGTACGCCTTGATCCTGATGGGTGGCTGGAGCGCTGCGAGCGTAACCAACCTTTTGAGAACCAAGTGCGCCAGACGATCTCAGCGACGGGCTACGCGATTGGAGTCAGCGCAACGAGCTGCTGACCGGAGCAACTCGCACCATTGACAACAAACGGCTAATGGGTGCCCCCAACATGCTCGGCTGCCTTGAGCGCTCGAAGGAAGTTCGAAGGTCTGATCGAGATCGGCCAAATATCGCAGCGCTGCATTTGTACGATTGACGACAAGGGAACGATAGCTGCCGCACGTTGTGTTGGCGATAGTCGTTTGCCGCCAGATGTCGAAAGAGCATGCATTCGATCAGCCTTCACTGTCGGCATCTGCTGTCGTTCGAGCTCTGCATCCCGATGACCGGAACAGGCGGGGACGCTGTGGAAGCGGCCATGAGGGACGCGGCAGTCGAGCGCCAGTGACGTTGCGGCCGCACCGCGCACAACTCTCTTCTATGTTCCGATTCGTCTAGGAGTCCCAAGAGCGCCGTCTTCGGGTCTTGCGTCTAGGGCATCGCGGCACTCGCGGTGATGGCGTTTCTGATCGCCGCGTGGAATTCGAAGTTCTTGAGTCTTCTCATCGAATGCCCTGAGATCCGCAACGCCATCGATGGCCCCACGGCGCTCGCGCTCGCCGAGGCGTTCCGCGAATTTGAAGCGAACGACGCACTCGGCGCCGCGGTCCAAGATCGGCGCCGCGTATCGTGGCGTGGTCGCTGGAGGCGGCATCGCGTTGCTTGTTGAAAGCTGTACGATTGCCTGCACGGTCGGCGCGACCCAGCACTGACAGATGAATGCGCGGCGACGAACCGCGAGACGCGCATCACCGAGGGGGCGGGACATTGCAGGTCTTGCAGGTCATCGTCAGCGGCATTTCGCAGGGCTGCATCTACGGCCTGATCGCGCTCGGTTTCGTCCTGATCTACAAGGCGACCGAGACGGTGAATTTCGCGCAGGGCGAATTGATGATGCTCGGCGCGTTTGTGGGCCTCACCGCAACCTCCTTCCTCGGCCTGCCGTACTTGGCTGCAGTCGCAGCGGCGCTGCTCGTGATGGCGCTGTTCGGATTCGTTCTCGAACGCGCTGTCGTGGATCCGATCCTTGGCCAGCCTGCGTTCGCCGTCATCATGGTCACCATCGGCGTCGGCTTCATCGCGCGCGGCGTCGTGACCATGATCCCCGGCTGGGGCACTGATACGCATGTGCTCGAGGCGCCGTTCCGCGGCGAAATCCTGCACGTCGGCGGCCTCGTCGTGGCCGCCGAGCATCTCGTCATCATCGCCGCGACTCTCTTGCTCGTGGCGACGCTCTACGCGTTCTTCCGCTTCAGCCGTGTCGGCATCGCGATGCAGGCAACCTCGCAGAACCAGCTCGCGGCGTATTACATGGGCATTCCCGTGCGGCGACTGAACGGACTCATTTGGGCGATCAGCGCCGCAGTTGCCGCGCTCGCCGGTTTGCTCCTCGCGCCGCTCAGCTTCGTGCACGTGAACATGGGCTTCATCGGCTTGAAGGCGTTTCCGGCCGCGGTAGTGGGCGGCTTTGGCAGCCTGCCAGGGGCGATTGTCGGCGGAATCACCATCGGCGTCGTCGAAGCGTTCTCCGGCGTCTACCTGCCCGAGGGTTTCAAGGACGTTGCCGCGTACGTGGTCGTGTTGATCATGCTTGTGGTGAAACCGACGGGGCTGTTCGGCGAGACGATGCGGAAGAAGGTATGAGCCTTGGCGAACCGCCAAGGCGCCGGGACGCCAAGGAAAGTCTGAGTCGCGACAGATACCGGTAGCCGATGCACTTCGTCTTCAAGACCGACTACGCGCAGGATCTGCAGCTCTTCAAGCACAGCGGGCAGACCTTCTGGTACGGGACGCTCGCTGTCGCCCTTGCCATCGTCCCCTGGCTGCTCTCGCCCTATTTCGTCTCGCAGCTCACGTTCGTCCTGATCTACTCGATCGTGGCGCTTGGGCTGATGCTGCTGTCGGGATTCACGGGCCAGGTCTCGCTTGGTCACGCGGCGTTCCTCGCCGTGGGCGCGTACACCGAGGGCGTGCTCGCCGCGAAAGGCTGGCCGTTTCCATTTTCCATGGCCGTCGGCGCGCTCACCGCCGGCATCGTCGGCGCTATCGTCGGGACACCGGCCCTGCGCGTGAAGGGGATCTACCTCGCGATCGCGACGATGGCATTCAACATCATCGTCGAGGAGGTCCTGGCGCGATGGGAGTCGATGACCGGCGGTAACGCCGGCCTTCAGGTCGGGCCGCTGGCGATGTTCGGATGGAGGGTGCAGGACGAACGAGCGATGTACTACGTGGCCCTCGTCGTCACGGCGCTGGTGACGCTCGGCGTCGTCAACCTGCTGCGTTCGCCGACCGGGCGTGCGTTTGTCGCCGTCCGCGACTCGGAGATCTCCGCGGCGAGCATGGGCATCAATCTGGCGCTCTGCAAGTTGACGTCCTTCGTGCTGTCCGCCGCCATCACAGGCATCGCCGGCGCGCTCTATGCACACAGGCTGCGCATCATCACACCCGACCAGTTCACCGTGCTGCAGTCGATCGAGATGCTGATGATGGTGGTGATCGGAGGTCTCGGCTCGATCCACGGCGCGTTCTTCGGCGCGGCGTTTGTCATCATCCTGCCGCAACTCATCGCGGTCGCGAAGGACTACCTGCCGCCGGCCATCGGTCAGGCGACCGGGCTGCAACCGGCCTTGTTCGGCCTGATTCTCGTCGGCTTCATCCTGTTCGAGCCGCTGGGCCTGTATGGCCGCTGGGTGAAGACACGAACGTTCTTCCAGCTCTTTCCCTTCTACCGTCGCGGCATGTTCCGGCGGCGGAAGGCGTTCATGAAGTCGGAGCGGCTGCGGTGAACCCGATGCTTGCCGTGGAAGACTTGACGGTCGAGTTCGGCGGGCTGCGCGCCGTCAGTGACGTGTCGTTCGCTGTCCGCGAGGGCGAGGTCTACACGCTGATCGGCCCGAACGGCGCGGGCAAGACGACCATCTTCAATGCAATCAGCCTCATTTATCCGCCGAGCAACGGGCGCATCTTCTTCAAAGGCGAAGACCTCGCCCGCCGTGAGCCGTACGAGATCGCGAGGCTCGGTATCGCACGCACCTTTCAGAACATCGAACTGTTCGAGCACGCGACCGTCCTCGAGAACCTGCTGATCGGCCGCCACGTGCTACGCGGCCCCCGCCTCTGGCAGGAGCTCGTCTTCTCGCCCGCGGTCCGCCGCCAGGAACTTGCCTTCCGTGAGGCAGTCGAGAAGGTGATCGACTTCTTCGATCTCGCGCACTATCGCGACACGCGCGTCGCGGGTCTGCCCTACGGCGTGCGCAAGGTGGTCGAACTCGCACGCGCTCTGGCCGTCGAGCCCAAACTCCTGCTCCTTGATGAGCCGTCGTCTGGTTTGAACGTCGAGGAGACCGACGATATGGCCTTCTGGATCCACGACATCAGGAGCAACCTAGGGATCACGGTGCTGATGGTCGAGCACAACATGACGCTGGTCTCGCGCGCGTCGGACCGTGTGCTGGCGTTGAACCACGGCGAGGTCATTGCCGAAGGCACGCCTGCGGAGGTACGGGACCATCCTGGCGTCATCGAGGCGTATCTCGGTACGTTGGTGGAGGCGTGAACCGGTGAGCGCGGAGCCGATCCTGCGGATGGCGAACGTCGAGGCCGCTTACGGAGCGGTGAAGGCGATTCGTGGCGTGTCGCTTGACGTCGCCGACGGTGCGATCGTGACCGTCCTCGGTGCCAACGGGGCGGGCAAAACGACGATCCTCAAGACGATCTCCGGCATCCTCGACCCGGACAAGGGAACTATCCACTTCGCGGGGCAACCGATTCAGCGGCAAGACCCTGCCGCGATCGTCCGCAAGGGCATTTGCCACGTTCCCGAAGGGCGAGAGGTGTTTCCGCTGCTGTCGGTGCGCGACAACCTGACGATGGGGGCATATACGCGAAGCGATCGCGAGGAGGTCGCGCACGATCTCGAGTCGGTCTACCGCTACTTCCCGGTCCTGCGCGATCGCATGAGCGAAGAGGCAGGCAAGCTTTCCGGCGGAGAGCAGCAGATGCTTGCCATCAGCCGTGCGCTGATGGGCCGGCCGAAGCTCATGCTGCTCGACGAGCCGAGCCTCGGACTGTCGCCGAAGCTCACGCGCGGCATGTTCGACATTATCGTGCGCATCAATCGCGAGCGCGGAACTGCCATCCTGCTGGTCGAGCAGAACGCCACCCTGGCGCTGCAGACGGCCGACTTCGGGTACGTGCTCGAGGTCGGGCGCATCGTCATGGCCGACAGCTGCGAGCGCCTGCGCGCAAACGACGACGTCCGCGAGTTCTACCTGGGCATGAAAGAGGCCGGCGTGCGCGGTAGGCGGCGGTGGAAGAAGCGGAAGACATGGCGATGACCGCCGCACAAATACGGGCGGAGCAGAGCTGATGGCGGCACTTTGGACCTACGAGTCCAGACTTTTCACCGTCGAGGACGTGGTCGTGCCGGGCGAAACCGTGCCGACGATGTTTTGGAACGCCGTCGCGCAGCGCAGTGACAAGGTTGCCCTGCGCCAGAAGGAACAGGGCATCTGGCGCAGCGTGTCGTGGCGGCAGTTTGGCGACGCCGTGCGCGAGGTCGGGCTTGGTCTTGCCGCGCTCGAGATGCAGCCCGGCGAAGTGGTCTCGGTGCTGGCAAACACCCGCAAGGAGTGGCTCTACGCGGACCTCGGAGCGCTCGGAGCAGGCTGTGTCTCGAGCGGCATCTATCCGACCGACTCGCCCGCCCAGGTGCAGTACCTCTGTGCCGATTCGGACACGCGCGTCCTGTTCGTCGAGGACGAGGAGCAGCTCGACAAGGCGCTCGAGGTGCGCGCGCGGCTTCCCGGCCTGCGCTGGATCGTGGTGTTTGACACGAAGGGGCTGGACGAATTCAGCGATCCAAACGTGCTCAGCCTCGGGAGGCTGCGCGAACTCGGCAGAGAGCTTGCGACGCGCGACCGGCAGCTCTGGCAACAGCGGCTCTCCTCGTGCCGGCCCGACGACCTGGCGATCCTGATCTACACCTCCGGCACCACCGGCAAGCCAAAGGGCGCGATGCTGAGCCACCGCAACATCCTTCATACGCTGCGCGGACTGAACCGTGCAGGTGCCTTGGACGAGCGAGACGAGCGTATCGCGTTCCTGCCCCTGTGCCACGTCGCCGAACGGGTGGTGGGTTCCTACATCGCGCTGTACAACGGCGCGCGGATCAACTTCGTTGAGCACCCTCAGACGGTGCCCGAAAACGTGCGCGAGATTCAGCCGACGCATTTCGGGGCCGTACCCCGCGTGTGGGAGAAGTTCTACTCCGGCGTCCAGCTTGCGGTAGCCGAAGGTACAAGGATCGAAAAATGGGCTTACAAGCGAGCGGTCGCATGCGGCGGTCGGGTCGCCGATCGCGTCGTCGCCGGCGAGCCGGTACCCGCATCGCTCAAGCTGGCATATCGCTTCTGGGATGTCGTCTGTCTTGCCAACGTCCGACGCATGATCGGCATCGATCGCGCCCGCCTGCTCGTCACCGGTGCGGCACCGATCTCGCCGGATCTGGTGCGCTGGTACCTCTCGCTTGGCGTGCCAATGGCCGAGGTGTGGGGCCAGACGGAGTGCTGCGGCATCGCCACCTTGACGCCGATCGGCAGAATCAAACCCGGGTCCATCGGTCAGGCGGCGCCGTACAACGAGGTGACACTCACCGAGGAAGGCGAGTTCGTCGTGCGAGGCGACAACGTCTTCATGGGTTATCTCAACCAGCCCGAGAAAACCGCCGAGGTGCTGCAGGACGGCCGCCTGCGCACTGGCGACATCGGCACGGTCGACGCCGACGGCTTCTTCAGAATCACCGACCGGATGAAGGACATCATCATCACCGCGGGCGGCAAGAACGTGACGCCTTCGGAGATCGAAAACCAGCTCAAGTTCAGCCCGTATATCACCGACGCGGTCGTGATCGGCGACAAGCGGTCGTACCTCGTTGCGCTGATCATGATCGATCAGGAGAACGTCGAGCGTTTTGCGCAGGACCGCGACATTCCGTTCACCAACTACGCGAGCCTGTGCCGCGCCGCCGAGGTACAGGCGCTGATCCGCGCGGAGGTCGAGAAGGTGAACCGCCAGTTCGCGCGTATCGAGCAGATCAAGACCTTCCGGCTGATCGAGCAGCAGCTCAGCGCCGAGGACGAGGAGCTGACGCCGACGATGAAGCTGAAGCGCAAGTTCGTGAATCAGAAGTACGCGAATTTGATCGAAAGCATGTACACGCAGCCCACAACGAGTACAACTGCATAGCATTGGGGCGTCGGCCCCGCGCGAGGCGCGCACAACGGAGGAGGAGCGATGAAAAAGACCCTGATCGTGGCGCTCGCCGCCACCTGGCTAGCCGCTGGACCCGCGCTCGCCACCCAAGGCGTGACCAAGAACGAAATTGTCCTGGGCTCCATCCAGGACATGTCGGGACCGCTGGCCAACTATTCCAAGCCGCTCGTCAACGGCATGCGTATGCACATCGACGAGATCAACGAGGCGGGCGGCATCAGCGGGCGGAAGTTGAAGCTGATCGTCGAGGACAGCGGCTACGACCCGAAGAAGGGTGTGCTGGGCGCGCAGAAGCTCGTGCAGCGCGACCAGGTCTTCGCCGTAGTCGGCACGATCGGCACGGCAGTGAACCTCGCCGCGATGCCCGTTCAGTTCGAGAGGAACGTGCTCAATTTCCTGCCGCTCACCGCCGCACGCCAGATGTACGAACCGATCTCGCCGCTCAAGTGGTCGTTCGCGGCGCCGTATTACGACCAGGTGCGGGCGGGCACCAAATACATGATCAAGAACAAGGGCTACAAGAACGTCTGCGTGCTCTATCAGGACGACGACTTCGGCCTGGAAATTTCGCAAGGCGTCGACGCGGGTCTGAAGGAAGTCGGTAGATCAGTCGCCGAACGGACCACCTTCAAGCGCGGCGCCACCGACTTCTCCTCGCAGATCCAGCGGCTGCGCAATGCGAACTGCGATCTCGTCGTGCTCGGCACCATTATTCGCGAGACGATCGGCTCCATCGCCGAGGCGCGCAAGATTGGATGGAACGTTGACTTCATGGGCAGCACAGCGAGCTACGACACCCTCATCCACAAGCTCGGGGGCAAAGTGGTGGAAGGCTTCTACACGATGAATACAGCGAATATTCCGTATCCCGACGATCCGTCGAAGAACGTGCGCGACTGGCTGCAGCGCTACAAAGCGAAATTCGGTGAAGATGCGACCCTCTTTTCGGCATACGGTTATTCGGTGATCAGTCACTTCGAGAAGGTGGCCCAAGGTGCGGGGACCAACCCGACCACCGAGAGTTTCATCGCGGCAATGGAACGGCATGCGACGCCTCGTGACATGTTCGGGGCCGATGAGATGTCATTCTCGAAGACCAGGCACCTCGGCACGGACCGCGCGCGGCTGTCGCAGATCCAGAACGGCAGGTGGGTGACAGTGACGGACTACATCACGGAGTGATCGGGCTCCTAGCACCGTGACTGGCGGGGACCGGCGCTCACCCTCCCCGCGAGGGAACCAAGCAACGCCAGGTCCTGACCAGGCTTTGTTCTGCCGGCGGCCGACGTCGTTCTGATAGCGGTTGGGTGCGCTGCCTGCGCTGCTCATCGAAGTCCCGCGGTGTCCGGAAACTCGAGCAACTGCTATGCGGCAGCTCGGTCGTAGTAGTTGAGCAACCCGTAGTGTTCCGGAAACTCCACCGCAGTTTTTGCGGGCGGCGCCGGGAGGCGCGACGGACGGAAGCAGACCGCGCGGCGATCATGAACGCCGAGAGCCGGCCGCAGCGATGAATCTTCTTCAGTTCTTGCTCGTGCTGGCTGCCGGCTGGCTGCAGCGGCAACAGGCAGCAACGATCGAAATACCTGAAAGCCGAGAACCGCGTGCTTCACCAGCGCACTGGTGGACGGCGGAGTGTCTTTACTGACCCCGAGCGGCGGCGGCTCGCCGAGAAGGCGAGGGCGGTGGGGATCGTCGTTCGCGTTTCCGGACACTACGCGATAGCTGCTGCACGTCGTGCTGGCGATCGTCGTTTGCCGCCGGATGTCGAAAGAGCAGACATTCGATCAGCATTCACTGTCGGCCATCAACGGTCTTTGCTGAAGGGCAGCTTTCTGGCTGCAGACCAACAACCTCGGCAGCGCCGCCGAACTGCGGTCCCGGGAAGCCAAAGCTAAAGATCATCGTGGCCATCCTGGACCGGTCGGTGATCGAGAAGATTCTCATCCACCTCGGGCTGGAGCCGCAGCCCCCGCTCAGGGCCAACGCGCGCCTGCTGTTTACCTTCGCCCCGTGCTAGCTGCACGCGCGCGCCCTTTCACTCCCAGTCTGCTCCGGGCATCGCGCTCCAGGTCCGCCCATCGCGGATCGAGCTCTGCCGCCCGAGTCGCGCTGACGAGAGCCGCCGTATATTCCTTGCGGACGGCCTCCGCCGTCTCTCCGAGGTGCTCGAGCAGGGACCCGCTGTTCAGATGGCTCACCGCGAGATCGCGATGGTACAGGGCGTTGCCGGGCTGCAGGAGGATGAGTGAATCGCATAGATCGGCGCTGCGGTGGTAGGCCTCATATGCCTCGCGCTCCTTGCCCCTCTCCAGGAGAATCGCCGCCAGCAGCCGATGGTTGGTAGCCAGTTCGCGCAGCACCTCATGCGCGCCCTCGCTCAGCTCGTACTGCCGCTCGAGCTGCGCCACATTGTCGCGGACCAGATGCTCTCGAAACTCCGCCGTCTCCGGAAATTTCGCGAGGGCCTCCGGCACGTCGTAGGTCAGCTTGTAGAACGCGCCGGAAACCAGCCGCCGCCACTCGTCGAGCCGCTGCTTCTCCTTTGCCGCCTCTGCCACCGAGTCGCGACTCACCCGCGCAAGATGCCGCAAGTCGCCGTTGAGGGCCGCCGCTTCACCCGGCTCCAAAGCTCCGCGCCCGGCTTCTTCCAGCACGGGTGAGTAGTATTGGCCAACCATCCAGTTGTGTAGGTCCACGGTCAACATGCTGGCCAACTCCTGGGGTCCGGAGAACTCCGTCACCGTGTTCCCATGCGCGGGATCGCGAATCTTCTTCTTGAACGCCTCCATCCGCCTTACCTGTTCCGGGTCCGTGTCGCGGCCCTCCGGCGGAATCGCGGCGTCCTGCTTGAAGTACAGCAGGCAGGGCAGATTCCTTTTGCGCGCTCTCACGTATTCAGCTTCTGTAATCCCCGATCCGTACCGTCCCGCGATGATCCCGACGTAAACGTCGCTCCGGTCGACTTCGTCGAGGGAAGCCTGTCGAGTGGTCTCGTCGCGGCTCCCGAAGTACTCCATCCCGATCAGCTTGGTTTCGCGGAAGCGCTGGAGAAAGGCCTCCACCGCGGACCGCTCGGCTTTGAGGTCCAGCCACGTGGAACTGACAAATACCCGAAGCGTAATCGGATTCACGAAGTCCTCCTCAAAGGCTCGAACCCGCACTACAACCGTACCGCGGGAAAAGGACGCCAACCGCGGACGGCGGACGCGCCGCGGGTATGACGTTCGCACCGCGCTGACATTCACTGGCACACGTAAGCGGCGTCTGATAATTGCACGAGGACGTGACTCGATTCCGTGTGCGCCTTTGAATTTTCCTCTTGCGAAACCCGGCATCGAGCGCGCCGAATTGCGTCGGAGCGTCATTCGCCGAGAACCATCTTGCTAAGTGCATTCCTCGACGGGCAGCTACTGCCGCCAAGGCCGAGGGCTGTCATTGCATGTGATCGTGGTCGGGGGAATCGTGGTCGCAAAACATGAGAGCAATCGCAGCAAGATGAACTGGCCGATCATCCCTGTGGTCTTCGTCCTTGGCTCTCTATGGTCGTTCTTTGTAGTGGTCCCTTGGATCAGATCGACCGACTCGTTCAAGTTCGCAGAGAGCGCCATTCGTTCGTCGCCGTCTGTCACCAAATACCTGTTTTTGCTCGTTGATGTTTTGACTGGCGCTCGTGCGCCGGATTTTCCCGGGCACCGACGGGCCAGTACGCGATGCGACACTTGCAGAGATGTTTCGCGACCAACTGCCCCCGCACCCGTGCGTCCAATTTCTTCGGACCGGTCCTTTGCCAGGCTTTGGCTTCGGGCTTGGCGCGGTTACACGGCGCGCATCTGAATTCGAGCCAAACACGGCGAAATGCAGTGGGGAGGCCTCGCTGGCACGCACTGCGCGATCTCACCCAACACTGGCCATGCACTGGTGCTCATGACGCACCGCTACTTCGGCATGTGAACCCATTTTGGTTCGAGTGGAGGGGCGCCGTCTATGCGGCGCTGAACGGTTCGCGCGTTGCCGCGTAGGTAGGCGCTGCCGAAGCGCGGCATTGTGCGCTATCAACGTACCGCGCTCCTTCAAACTGCGGATGAACGGCCACGCGCAGCGGCGTGATCGCATCGACTGCCTGCGCTGACCGGTAGATTCGTTCGAACGGGCGCGCGTTGCGCATTTGTTCCCCAAGCCACATGCCAGAACCTTTCATGGTGGTTGCTCCGATGGCATTTTCATGCCACTCTTTTGGCCATGAAAGTCACCATCGACGCTGC
>Ga0335084_10007751_pt1 | contig 10666 bp, 5 predicted proteins | sample Lox_Sample_44_FD_206721 | JGI IMG/M metagenome (GOLD analysis project Ga0335084, IMG submission 206721) | Soil microbial communities from Loxahatchee National Wildlife Refuge, Florida, United States - Lox_Sample_4.4 | ecosystem: Environmental > Terrestrial > Soil > Wetlands | place: USA: Florida...
GAAAGAGTGGCCCTGGCTGACGCAGATCCAAACCCAGGGCGGTGAGGTCGGTGATCAGCTTGGCAGGCAATCCGGTTTGGTGCAGGGCGTGGTTCACCACGAACAGGCCCATGAACAGGACCAGCAGCTCCCAATCCACCAGGCCCAGCATCTTGTTGGAATGCAGCCTGCGGCTCATGAGCAATACTCCCGCTGCCGTCAGCGCGACGTGCTCCCGGCGCCATGGCGCGAACAGGAACACCACCAGTAGCACCGCGGCCACGGCGAGTCCCTTGGCCGTCTGCCAGCGGTCGAGCGGCGTTTCCACGTCGCGGTTCTCTCGCGCCGTGTGCTCGCGCACGTCCGCATCGTGTTGCGCCCAGCGGCCACGGGTCTGCCAAACGATCAAACCCCAGGTCGCGACTAGCCCCAGCGCCACCGGTGGCAGCGCTTCGACGAAGTAGCCGGCGAAGGAAAGCCGCAAGGTCTGTCCTATCAGCATGTTCTGCGGGTTGCCGATCAGGGTCGCGGCGGAGCCGATGTTGGCGGCGCACGCCAGCGCGAGCAGGTAAGGGACCGGGTTGAGCCGGCGCTCCACGCACGCGTTGATGAGCACCGGCGCAACGGCAAGACACACGATATCGTTGCTGAATACCGCGGATAAGCCGGCGACCACGATCATCATTGCGCCGAGCAGCTGCGAAGGCGACAGCTTGAGTGCGGCAAGGCTGCGCGTCACCCAGTCGTAAAAGCCGCCCAGGCGCATCTGCGCCGAGACCACCATGAAGGAGAACAACAGGATGATCGTCGGTAGATGGATCGCCTCGGCGGCCTCTCGCAGACCGATGGCGTCGAAGCTGATCATCGCTATAGCGCCGAGCAGCGCGACGCCGGTGCGGTCGAGCTGCACGAACGGCAGCCCGCCAAGGATCATGCCGAGATAGACGACGAGAAATATGATGACGATCGTTGTGGTCATTCGGGGGAATGCGCGGCACAAACTGGATTACGAGCGTTTGGCGGGTGTGTTTCGCGCGATAGCCTACTCGTCTTGCGCCAAAACGTCAGGAAACCGGGCGTCGCCCAGGCCACTTGACAGTACGAAAGTGATATGCAGTTACCCCAGAGGAGGGATTGCGTATCTGAAGCACTGCTGGGATGATGGCCGCTGGAGCTTGCGCCAGTTACTGGGCTGCCCGATGCTTAGCGGAGCCTTACGGCCAGGCGGGACATCAATCGGAGAGTTCGTATGCGTGCATTGATCATGTCGCTCGCCGCAGCTAGCCTGGCCATATCCTCGCTCTCGGGATTGGCCGCTGGCGGCTCACTCTCTTCGCAGTCCAAAGCCGAGCAGCGAACCTGCTTGGAAGGTGACGAGTTTAGCCTCAAGTCCACGGGCGGTTGGAGCAAACCCGCGCGCACAGCCGACGAGGACAGGCTGCTCAAGTCAGCCGGCGCGTCCAGTAAGCCCGGACGCGCGGCCGATGAGGACAAACCGCTCAGGTCCGCGGGCGCATCGAGCAAGACTGGGCGCATGGCCGACGACGACCAGCCGCTCAAATCGGCCGGTGCCTCCAGGGGCCCTGGGCGCAATGTCGAGGAAATCGCTCCCCTGCGATCCGCCGGTGGCGTGACCAGGCCGGCTCGCATCGACGACGACGGCAACCGGATGTAGTCCAAGCGGTCGGGGCCGCCGCTGCACAACGCCAGGCAGGGTACCTCCCCTGCCTTTTGTTTTTCGGTTACCGGCTCAGCGGAACTTATAACTCCTTCCTCCGCTTGCGGGGACAACACGCTGCAGAGCGTCCTGTTGCGGCGGACACTAACATTCAGGTTGTGTGGTAGCCAAAGGCGGGGAGGGGGAGGGCGCCTTCGGGGCGCAAGGGAGGGAGTCCTAAGATATTTCTTGCCTACGCCGCGAGGAAGATGCCCGCCAGCGTCTTGTCGCTCCTGATCTGCTCCAGTTTTTCGCACGCGTATCGGTAGCCCACGTCGACGATCCGATCGATCGCCTCGAACTCGAGGACGCCGAATTCGTCGATCGGCGGCCGTAGGCACAGGTCGGCGTCGCGCTTCACCTCGTCGGTCTTCTGGTGGCTTCCAGCCTCAGTCGCACGCATCAGCACAGCAGCGATATTGGGCGCCTTGACGCGCTTCCGGAACGGCAGGATGCCGTTCCAAAGATATTGCCACGGGGAGGGGAACTCGGCGATCTGGAAGGCAAAGGTCGCTTCCGACCCGACATCGACCACGATCACCTTCTGACAGGAACGCTTGCGCATGATGTCCCCGGGGAGGTTGTTCACTAGCGCGCCGTCCACGAACACATTGCCCTCGCGCATGACCGGGACAAAGACACCAGGCAGGGAGGAGCTCGCACGCACGGCCTTCCACAGCGGCCCCCGTTCGAGGATCACCGTTTCGCTCGTCGTCAGGTTGCACGAGACGCAGTAGAAGTTCAGCCACATGTCCTCGATCTCGGTGTCGCCGTAGACCTCCCTGGCCCACCGGTCGAGCACGCGGGTGCGGATGAGCGAGATGAAGGGCAGCGTGTACTCCTTGTGCGGCTTGTGCCGCAGCCAGCCGGTGCGCGAGATCTCGAGGATGTCCTTCCAGTCGAAGCCCATCCCAAGCGCGCCTGCAATGACCGCGCCCATGCTGGTGCCGCCGATCATGTCGATCGGCACACCAGCCTCGCCCAGCGCGCGGATGACGCCGATGTGGGCGAGCCCCCGAGCGCCCCCGCCGCCGAAGACCACCCCGATCGCCTGTCCCGTGAGGCAGCGCGCCGCCCGCGCAAAGTCCTCCTGCCGATCCTGACGGACGTGGAAATGGCGCTGCAGATTGCGGCCAGGGAACCAGCGCTCGGTCCCCGAAGGCAGCCGGCTGCCGTCCGGGTGCAGCAGGATCAGCGTCTGGCGCGCCTTCGACACCGCGTCATGCCCGACGAGCAGCGCCTTCTCGGCGCTGCTCGGCTCGGGATCCGAATCGGCCTGCGCCACCAGCAGAACCTCGTCTGCCTGGCGCAGACAGCGCAGGGTCCAGCCCGACGCGCTGCTGTCGGCCTCGCAGACGATGAACCGATACTGCACCTCGTGCTCGTCCAGCCAGGCAGTCAGACGCATTCCCGCCACGTGATCCCTGCCGGCCTCGGCGATCCCGGGCTGGTTGAGCAGCGCATCGACCCGTTTGCCGGACAGGTGCAGCGTGGGACCGATGTTTCCCAGAGCCTTGACCAGCCGTTCGGTGAAATCGGCAGTGGGCGCAGCGGTACCGATCCCCAGGACTGCGATACACATCCCCGCGGCGGGGGCGCTGCTCACGCGCTCCTTCGCCCTCAGGCGCCGCACGACGATTTCGGCGAGCACATGCATGACCTTCGGGTACTTCTGGACAATCTCCTCGAAAGTCTCGCGCGAGATACGCACCAGCTCGCTGTCGCGCACCGCGATGACTGAGGCGGTCCTCGGCTCGCCGGTTAGCAGCGCGATCTCGCCGATGCTCTCGCCGCGGCTCATCTCGCTCAGGACCCGGCCGCCTGCCACCGCCCGCAAGCGCCCCCCAAGGACGAAGTAGAGGTCTTGGCCGCTGTCGCCTTCTGAGAAAAGCGTCTCGCCGGCTTGTAGCCTGACCCATTGCACCCGCGACTCAACATAGCGGAGCACCGAGTCCTGCAGAGGGCCGAAAAGACGGGTGAGGCCCAACGCGAGCTGGGACCGCGCGATGCGGCGCCGAATGCCCTCGGACAGCTCGTGGACGACCTGCGGGGAAGTCTTGAGCACATGCTCGAAGGTGCGGCTCGGAATCCGCACCAGCACGCTGTCCCGCGCAGCGGAAACCGTGGCACTGGACACCCCGCCGCCGGCCAGGATCGCCATCTCTCCCGCGATCTCGCCCTGGCCGAACTCCGAGAGCGTCAACTCGGTGCCGTCTTCGCGCTCAGCGGTAGCGCGCAGCGCGCCGTCGACGATGACATAGACGGCCCTTGCGGCTTCCCCCTTGGTGAGGAGGCGTTCGCCCGCTTTGGCCTCGATCCTTTCCAGCTGCCCCACGGGTTCCGCCAGCAGCGCCTGGCGCAGCGCGGGCAGCCGGTCGGTAAGGCACGTGAGAAGCTCGGTAAAGTCGGCGGTTGCGTAGCTCATTGCTGTTCAGTCTCGCGCGGGTTGCCCGCGCGACATGATGCCGCGAAATGAAGCATCGCGCCTGATCTCACGCCTAGCGTCGTGCTTGCTTGGTGGATCAGCCGCTCGCCGCTCCCGCCGGTTCGAGCGCCAAGGCCTCCTCCTTGAGCTTGGCGTGGTTCACCTTGCCAGTGCCCAGGAGCGGTATCGCGGGCATGCGGATCAACCTGCGCGGTACCGCGATCTCAGGCAATCCCAGCGCTCGCGCGGTCTGTTGCAAGCGCTCGCGCGTGAGCGCGGGATCGGTGGTGAACAGCACGATGGTCTCCCCGCGCTGGGCGTCGGGTCTGGACGAAGCGGCGTGCTGAAGTCCGGGTGACGCCTCCAGCGCGATCTTCTCGACGACCTCGAGCGAGATCATCTCGCCGGCGACTTTGGCGAAGCGCTTGACCCGCCCCAGGATGAAGAGGAATCCATCCGCATCGATCTCCACGATGTCACCGGTCTCGTACCAGCCGGGGCCCAGTTCGGACTTCGGCGGCTCGATCACGCCGGGGTTGTCGTAGTGCAGATAACCCAGCATGACGTTTGGCCCGCGCAGATGCAGCACGCCCCCGCGGTCGATGCCCGGCACCGGCACCAGTCTCGCCTCCATGCCGGGCAGCAGCTGCCCCACGCTGCCGAGGCGGGTCGCCATCGCGGTGTTGACAGAAATCACCGGGGCCGTCTCGGTGACACCGTATCCCTCGTAGATGCGGGCACCGAATTTCTCGAGCCACAACTCGCGCACGGCCGGAGACAGTTTCTCGGCCCCGGCGACCACGTAGCGCAGCCGGTAAAAGTCGTAAGGGTGCGCAAACCTTGCGTATTGGCCCAGGAATGTGCTGGTGCCGAACAGGATGCTGCAGGTGCGGTCGTAGATGATCTCGGGAATCAGGCGATAGTGCAGGGGCGAGGGGTATAAGAACAGCTTGATACCGGTCAGGATCGGAAGCAGTCCGCCGCCCGTCAGGCCGAAGCAGTGGAAGATCGGCAGCGCGTTGAAGATGCGATCCTCGGTCGTGAAGTCGGTGATCGCCCGGATCTGCGCGATGTTGGACAGGATGGCGCGGTGCGACAGCACTACCCCTTTCGGCCGCCCTTCCGACCCGGAGGTGAACAGCACCACGGCCGGCGAGTCGGAGCCGATGTGCCTGCCCAGCAGTTTGGGAAAGAGCAGATGCAGCAGCGCCCAGAGCTTCACCCCCAGCGTCACGCTGGGCGCGAGGTCCTCGAGATAGATGACCTTGATGCCCTTCAGCGCGTCGACTTGAGCCTGCAGCCTGGCCGTCTCGAGGAACTTGCGGGAAGTGACGATCGTGGCCACACGCGCCGCGACACAGGCGCTTTGCATGCCGTCGGTTCCCGCGGTGTAGTTGAGCATGGCGGGGATGCGGCGGAACGCGGTCATCCCGATCACCATGCACAGGGTCGCGGCCAGATTCGGTAGCAGGATTCCGACCGTTTCCCCGCGCGCGCTGTTGCGGCGGACTAAAAGCCCCAGCACCAGCGTCATCTTGAGCAGCGTGTTGTAGGAGTACTCGGTCTGCTTCATGTCCTCCATGAGCTTGCGCCGCCGTCCGTAGATGCGCATGGCGTCGATCAGCGCGTCATAAAGCGTCTGGATCGGCTGGGACCGGAAGATCATCTCCTGCATGATCTTGCGCATGCTCTCTCCCGCTTTGCGGCGGCGTATGCGGCCGGTTTCGCCAGTTGGCATGGCGATCGACGTGGGCGGCTGCAGCGAGACCGTGATGCGCGGAAACAGCGCGCGCGGATTGCTGCCCGAGAGCCTGCTGAAGTAGGTGCGCGTGGCGCCATCCAGCCGCACCGGCGCGATGACCGCGTGGGTTCTGGCGGCCACGAAGGCCGGCCCGTCGTACACCTTCATCAGGCTGCCGGTCAGCGTGATGCGCCCTTCGGGAAAAATCACAACCGGGCGACCGGACTCGATCAGCCGGATCACCCGTTTCATGGCCATCGGGTTGGTGGGGTCGACGGCCAAGTACTCGCTCAAGGACAGCAACCACCGGTAGAGCAGGTTGCGAGTCACCTCCGTGTGCACGACGAACACCGGGTCCACCGGCAGGAATGCGCCCAGGATCACGCCATCGAGCAGAGACTGGTGATTGGCGATGATGAGCAGCCGCGATTCAGAAAAATGGCTTGCACTGCCCTCGACCCGCACGCGAAATGCAACCTTGAGCACGGCGCGGATCAGCGGCTTGAGCATGACCGGTTCCTCCCTCGGGCTACTACTGCTTGCGCTTTACTTGCCCCCTCCCACTCCCTCCCCCGCTTGCAGGGGAGGGTTTTCCCTTCCTCTCCCTCCGTCGCCTGCGCGGGAGGTGGTTTCAACGAAGAGACTCGCCTGCCACTTTGCTCTCCCTCCCCCTTGCGGGGGAGGGTTGGGGTGGGGGGTGTCAACCCTTCTAGTGAATGCGTCCCAGCTCGGTGGCGAGATCGTACAGGTGAGCCGCCGTGACGCCTTTCGCTTTCTTGATGGCCGGGTTGATCTTTTTCACCAGGTCTCCCGCCCCCAATCGTATCCCCGCGCGAAACTCGCTGGGAGGTCCTTCGACGCGTTGCACGAGCAGGTTCACGTAGGCGCGTTGCAGCTCGCGCCGGTAAAGCTCGATGCTGGGGTTCGGTGAAGCCAGCTCGCTGAACAAGCCGTCGTTGAGATCGTAGAGCATGTCCAGACCCGTGTATCCCTTGCCGTTCGGATTCAGCGCCTGCGCCTCCGCCATGCGCTGGAATACCCCGGCGTCGACCATGCGTTGCAGCAGTTTCAGATTGGAGTCCTGCAACCCGTCCGTGGCACCAGTCTGCGCCACGCGCAGCAGCACATCCGGTTCGAGCATCGCGCGCGGCGTGGTGAAACCGCGGCTGAGCAGGAACTTTACGGCCGCGCGTTGTGTGTCTGGGGGCACCGGCTTGAACGGCACCGTGCCGCGCCCGGCCTGATAACGGGTCTCCTCTACGCCGCCGATCATTTTGGCGACTGCGTTGAGCTCGCGATGCCGCTGCAGAACGAGCTGGTCCCACATCTCGTGCAGCTGCTGGTAGCTGCCGCCCAGCTTGGTGGTGGCCGGAATCAGCATGGGCACCACCCGGTCGATGTTGCGTAGACCCAGATCGGCGGCCCCCATCGGATCGCCGCCGACCACGTTGGTGTTGACTTTGGGGTCGATCGCCGCCAGGTCGTCTTCGCCGCCGAAGCGCAGCATCGGATCGGTGACTTGCCGCGCGGCGAGCTCGTCCAGCTTCGGGATCTCGGCGTCGCTGCTCAGCACCTGGGTCACCTTCTTGCCGTCCTTCACCACCGTCTCGGTGAACTGGCAGTAACCCCAGTCGATGGCGAAGTAGTCGTAGGGACCAAACTTCGGCAGCAGATAAGCTTTGTCGCCCGGCTGGGCAACGTAGTTCATGCGCGCATAATCCATGATCGAGGCGGTGCTGCCCCAGCGCTCGGTCCATTCGCGGCTGCGCAGCTGCTGAACGGAGTAGGCCGAGTGCCCCTTGAAGTTGTGACGCAACCCTAGGGCGTGCCCGATCTCGTGCGACACGACGTAACGCAGCAGCTCGCCCATGAGGTCGTTGGGCAGCGGCAGCTTCTTGGCGCGCGGATCGAGCGGGCCGACCTGGGTGAAATACCAGCGCTCGGCGAGCCGCAGCACGTTGTGGAAGAAGATGGCGTGCGAGGAGATGACTTCGCCGGTGCGTGGATCGATCACCGCGGGCCCCATGGCGTTGGCCCGCCCGCTCGGCGTCCAGCGGATCACGTTGTAGCGGACGTCCTCGGGATCCCATTCAGGGTCCTCTTTTGGCGTCGGGGCATCGCGGGCCAGGATGGCGTTGCGGAACCCCGCCTTCTCGAGGACCTGCTGCCAGTCCTCGACGCCGCGCTTGATGTAAGGCCGCCATTCATCCGGCACTTCCGGGCTGATGTAGAACACGATCGGCTTCACCGGCTCGGACACCGCGGCGTTGATGTCCTTCTTCTCCAGCCGGAAACGCTGGATGTAGCCGCGCGTAACCTTGCCGTGCTCCTCGGTGCCGTAATCGTCGAAAGTAACGGCGAAGTACCCCACGCGCTCGTCCCAGTAACGACCCTGCATGGGGCGCTCCGGCAGCAGGTGCAGGCTGGTGTGGAAGACGAAGCCCGCCGAGATGGAGCGCTTCTCCTCGTCGCCAGCCTTGAACAGCTCCGCCGGATCGGGCACCCAGGTCTGGTAGAACCGGATGTCGATGTTTTGCGGGAAGGCCTTTACCGACTGGATGTAGGAGCGGCGCGGGTCGACCATGCGCATGTGGAACTGTTTCATCAGGTCGAGCGCGAAGCCCGCCGGCACCTCGCCCACCAGGATGCTGGTGATGTCGATGATGGGCGCGCCGCCCTTGCCCTCGCGAATGACCTCGAAGGCGCGCAGCGCTGGGCGCAGGGATGCGGCCTCCACGCCGCGCTGGAGGTTCGACTTCTCGCTCGCCCAGATCTCGTAGCGCACGTCCTCCAGGTACACCTTGTTGCCCAGCCTGGTGAGGCGGATGACCCGGTTGTCCACCGCGGAACCGGGCGCTACGAAATCGCTGCCGGTGGACATCGCCGCGAACTCGGTGTTGGCGAGGATGTCCCGGTTCAGCATCGCCGGGGGGATCTCGAACATCACCCGCTCGCACATGACGTGCACGGTGAACATGCCCTGCAGCGTCTGGATGTTGGGCGGCTTTCCAGGGGGGCAGGATGCGACCTTCGCCACCGCGCCCAGGGCCGGGGGCGAGAGCATAGGGGACAGCACGAGGCACGCCGTGACGACTGCGCGCATTGCACCGACGACTCCCCGTCGTGCGACTGAAGGCCGCAGGGTCTCAATCTCCGCCTTGCCCCGCGAGGCGGGGAAGGGTGCGTCAGTCTGGCAGAGCTTCATTTCGTACCTGGTTTGGCGATCGGACAAGCTTACCCCAGCCAACCTGCGGCGTGCGGCGAGGGAAACTCTTCCCTCCCTGAGAGGAGAAGCGAAGTAATTCGTTCCCTTCTCCCTCCAGGAGCCAGTGAACTGCAAGTCAAGCGCGCTTCACCGCGTCACGGATCTCGCGCAGAAGGACGATTTCCTCAGGCGGTGCCGCGGCCTCCGCAGGCGCGGCCCGTCGCTTGAGGCGATTGATCTGTCTCACCATGACGAAAACGATGAAGGCCAAGATGATGAAGTTCAGGACGATGGTGAGAAAGTTGCCGTAGGCGATCACCGGTACGCCGGCTCGCTTGAGAGCCTCCAGGGTCGGCGGCACCGCCGGCGGGTTGGCGAGCGGGATGAACAGGCCCGAGAAGTCTGCCTTGCCCAGCAGACCTGCGACCACGGGCATGATGAGATCGTTGACCACCGAATCGACGATCTTGCCGAAGGCGGCGCCGATGATGAAGCCGACGGCAAGATCCACGACATTGCCCCTGGCTACGAACTGCCGAAACTCGAGGATGAAGCTTTTCATGACGGTCTCCTTGAATCGTTCTGGAACCCGGAAACGGTTGTAATCGAGTTGCCGGCGGGTGCGCTGGGCGAGAGACCTCGTCCTTACACAAACTTCAGGTCGGGCTCGCCGCCGAGCAGATAAGCGCCGACGGTCTCGAAATTCGATGGCCGCCCCTGCAGTTGCTGGGTCACGGTGTGCACGTCTCGGAAGCGACGCTCCAGCGGATGGCTCTCGAAGATCGCCGTCGCGCCGGAGGCGTTGTAGGCGAAATCGACCGCGTCGCGTGCCGTGTGGATGGCATGCGTCGAGGCCATGCGCAGGCTCATGCGGTGCTCCAGCGTCAACGCGCCGCCGGGCTGCGCAACGTCCGCCCAGATTTGCTGCATCGACTGCAGCAAGAAAGCACGCGCGGCGCGCACGCGCACTTCCGCTTGAGCAGTGCCAGACTGCACCACGGCATTGTCGCGGAGGACGCTTTTCATGCCGCGCGGCACCTTGTTGCGCGCGACGTCGATGAAGGCGTCGAGCGACGCGCGCGCGATGCCCAGCGCCACCCCCGCGAACCCCAGCTCGTAGAAGGCCAGAGCCGGCAAGCGGTACAGCGGTCCCGGCTCGCGGCACTGGCTCTGGAACTCGCGCGTGATCGAGTGATCGTGGCGCACGAAACGATCGGTCAGCGCGAACTGGTCGCTGGCCGTTGCGCGCAGTCCGACGACGTTCCAGATATCGGTCCACTCGACCTCCCCGGCCGGGACGAGCATCGTGCGCTCGACCTGCCGGCTCTGCGTGTCGAGGCGCGGTTTTCCGTCGGCTTCGAAGATCGGACACTGCGCTCCCACCCAAGTCGCATGGCGGCCGCCGCTGGCGAAGGCCCATACGCCGCTCACCCGGTAGCCACCCTCGACCGCGACCGCCTTGGTTTTGGGGCCCGGTCCCCAGGCCAGCACTGCGCGTGGATCGCCGAAGACTCGATGGGCGACGGTCGGGTCGAGGTAGGCCGCTGCCATGGCGCAGCCGCCGGCCTGGCTCAGGCACCAGGCGGTGCTGGCATCGGC
>Ga0335084_10007752_pt1 | contig 10666 bp, 8 predicted proteins | sample Lox_Sample_44_FD_206721 | JGI IMG/M metagenome (GOLD analysis project Ga0335084, IMG submission 206721) | Soil microbial communities from Loxahatchee National Wildlife Refuge, Florida, United States - Lox_Sample_4.4 | ecosystem: Environmental > Terrestrial > Soil > Wetlands | place: USA: Florida...
CGCCACGCCGTTCGATGTGGAACGCGCACAGACCGATGCGTCGCGCGCGCATGCGGCGATCCCGCCGCTCGAGACGCTCGCCGCCGTGTCGCGGCATCGCATCGCGGTGCTGATCGGCGACCAGGCCGGGAACGCCGCGCGCATCGTGCCCACGAGCATCGACATCGACGCCCCGCCCGCGCGCCCCGGGCAACCGGCGGAGCTCCTCAAGCGCCGCCCCGACCTGCTCGCGCTCGACGCGCAGCTGACGGCGGCCAACGAGCGCCGCCAGCAGGCCAAGGCCGAGTGGTTCCCGCGGCTCTTCCTCGGTGCCCTGTTCGGCAGCGAGAACGTGCAGCTCAACGGCATCGGCATGGGTTCCGCGCGCTACACGTCCGCGGCCGCGCTCCTGACCATGCCGATCTTCAACGCGGGCCGCACGCGCTCGATCAACGAGATCGCGGAGGCGAACCAGAAGGAAGCCGTGCTCCGCTACGAGGACGGCATCGTGCGCGCGCTCGAGGACGTCGAGAACTCGCTCGTCGCGCTGAACCAGGAACGCCAGCGCTCGCTGGACCTGCAGAACGCGTCGAAGAGCGCCGAAGCCGCGCTCGGCCGCGCGCAGTCGCTCTACGACCGCGGCCAGATCGACCTCCTGCCGCTGCTCGACGCGCAGCGCGCGCGCCTGGCGGTGCGCGTGGGCGCGAACGACAGCCGCACCCAGCAGCTGCTCGACAGCGTGCAGCTCTACAAATCGCTCGGCGGTGGATGGCAGGCCTTCGAGCCGAAGCCCGCCTCCGCCGCCTCCGCCCCGACCCCGAAGTCATGAACACCGCCCGAGGAATCGCCGTGAAAGCCTTCCCCACCCCGGCCCTGCTCGCCGTCTCCATCGCCGCCGTGCTGAGCGGCTGCTCGCACCCGCCGCCGCCCGAGGCGCTCCGCGCCGTGCGCACGGCGGAGGTGCGCTACGACAACGCGCAGGAAACCGACCGCTACTTCGGTTCCGTGCAGGCCCGCTACGAGGTCGACCAGGGCTTTCGCGTCGGCGGCAAGGTCGTCGCGCGCAAGGTCGACGTCGGTCAGAAGGTGCGGCAAGGAGACGTGCTCGCGGTCCTCGACGACACCGACTACAAGCTCGCCGTGCAGGCCGCGCAGCAGCAGCTCATCGCGGCGGAGGCGCAGGCGAAGCAGGCGCAATCCGATCGCGCACGCCTCGACAACCTGAAGGGCGACGGATCGGTCAGCCCGTCCGATGACGAGAAGGCGCAGAGCAACGCGCAGACCACGCGTGCCGTCGCGGAAGCGAGCGCCAAGACGCTCGAGCTCGCGCGCAACCGCCTCGAGTACACGACGCTGCGCGCGTCGCAGGACGGCGTGGTGACGAGCGTGAAGTTCGAGGTCGGCCAGGTCGTGGCCGAAGGCCAGCCCGTGGTCTCGATCGCGAAGGACGTCGAGCCCGAGATCGTGGTCAACGTGCCGGAGGATCGCCTCTCCGCCTTCAAGTCGTCGCACTACAAGGCCGTGCTCACGAGCGCGCCCGACCAGTCGTTCGACGTGCTGCTGCGCGAGCTTTCGCCGCAGGCCGCCGCCGCGACACGCACTTTCCGCGCGCGGCTCAAGCCCGCGACGCCGCGTGCGCTGCCCCTCGGGGCCAGCGCGCGCGTCACCGTCGACATCCCGGCCAGCACCGAAGCACCCGCGGCCGCGATCCCCGCGACCGCGCTCACGCAGGACAAGGGCAAGCCGGCCGTGTGGGTGGTGCGCCGCCAGGGCAACGAGGCGGTGGGATCCGTCGCGCTCGTCGGCGTCTCGGTGCAGGGATACCGCAACGACGACGCGCTCGTGTCGGGTCCGAAGGCCGGCGAGCTCGTCGTCACCGCCGGCGTACAGAAGATGGCGCCCGGGCTGCGCGTGGCGCTGCTCGGCGCCTCGGGCGACAACGCCGTCAAGCAGGCCTCGCGATGAAATCCTCCTTCAACCTCACCGAGTGGGCGCTGAACCACCGCGCCATCGTGCTGTTCATGATCCTCGCGATCATGATCGGCGGCGTGCTGGGCTTCAAGAAGCTCGGCCAGCTCGAAGACCCGAACTTCTCCGTGCCGTCGATGACCGTGATGGTCATCTGGCCGGGCGCCACCGCCCAGCAGATGCAGGACGAGGTGCTCAACAAGATGGAGAAGAAGTTCGAGCAGCTCGACCACTTCGACAAGGTCAAGACCTACGCGCGCCAGGGCTACGCCGGCATGCTGCTCTCGGTGAAGGGCGGCACCTCGCACGCCGACCAGCGCGAGGCCTGGTACCAGGCGCGCAAGAAGTTCAGCGACATCAAGCTCGACCTGCCCGAAGGCGTGATCGGCCCGATCTTCAACGACGAGTTCGGCGACGTCACGGGCCTGCTGTACGCGGTGAAGGGCGACGGCATCAGCCAGTGGGAGCTCTCGGACATCACCGAGGACATCAAGCGGCGCCTGCTGAAGGTGCCGATGGTGAAGAAGGTCGACATCTACGGCAAGCAGGAGAAGAAGGTCTACGTCGAGTTCTCCAACGAGCGTCTCGCCGCCCTGGGCATCACCCCGCTGATGATCGCCGAGAGCCTGCGCAATCAGAACGCGGTCGAGCCGAGCGGCCAGATCGACACGAACACCGACCGCGTGATGGTGCGCGTGACCGGGCAGTTCAAGGACCTGGACGACATCCGCAACGTGCCGGTGCAGGCCGGCGGACGCGTCATCAAGCTGGGCGACTTCACCACGATCACGCGCGGCTACGAGGATCCGCCCACCTACACGATCCGCCACAACGGCCAGCAGGTGATGATGCTCGGCATCGTGATGACGGACGACGGCAATATCGTCCAGCTCGGCAAGGCGCTCGAAGGCGCGGTCGCCAAGGTGCAGTCGGAGCTGCCCTACGGCGTGGAGCTCGAGCGCGTCGCGGACCAGCCGACGGTCGTGAGCGAATCGGTCTGGGAATTCGAGCGCTCGCTGCTCGAGGCGCTGACGATCGTGCTCGTCGTGAGCCTCGTCAGCCTCGGCTGGCGCACGGGCATCGTCGTCGGACTCTCGGTGCCGATCGTGCTCGGCGTCGTCGCGCTCGTGATGCTCGCGATGGGCTGGAACCTCGAGCGCGTGTCCCTCGGCTCGCTGATCATCGCGCTCGGCCTGCTGGTCGACGACGGGATCATCGCCGTCGAGATGATGGTGGTGAAGATGGAGGAAGGCTGGGACCGCGTGAAGGCGGCCGCCTTCTCGTACGCGGCCACGGCCATGCCACGGCTCAGCGGCGCGCTCATCACGACCGCGGCGTTCATGCCCATCGGCTTCTCGAAGTCGACGACGGGCGAATACGCCGGCGGCATCTTCTGGATCGTCGGCACGGCGGTGGTGTTCTCGTGGTTCGTCTCCGGCCTCATCACGCCATACCTCGCCGTCAAGATGCTTCCGGACATGAAGAAGCACGGCGGCGGCGACCCCTACCGCACGCCGTTCTACAACCGCCTGCGCGGCTGGATCGACACCGCGATCGCGCGGCGCTGGTGGGTGATCGGCGCGACCGCCCTCGCCTTCGTCGCCGCCATCTTCGGCAGCCGCCTCGTGCCGCAGCAGTTCTTCCCGAACAGCGACCGGCCGGAGCTCGTCGTCGAGCTGCGCTTGAAGGAAGGCGCGTCGTTCCAGGCAACGACCGAGCAGGTCAAGAAGATGGAAGGCGTGCTCGCCAAGGACGAGGACGTCAAGTTCTACACCGCATACACCGGTGCCGGCCAGCCGCGCTTCTACCTCGCGCTCGACCCCGAGCTGCCCAACCCGGGCTACGCCGTCTTCGTCGTGATGACCAAGGACGTGAAGGCGCGCGAGCGCGTGCGCTCGCGCCTGATGGCCGAGGCCAACGACATGTTCCCGAACGTGTGGGTGCGCGTCACGCGCCTCGAGCTCGGCCCGCCGGTGGGCTTCCCGATCCAGTTCCGCGTCGTCGGCCCCGACACGCTCAAGGTGCGCGAGATCGCGCGCCAGGTGCAGGCGGTGGTCGCCGCAAGCCCGAAGGTGCGCGACGTGCAGCTCGACTGGAACGATCCGGTGCGCACGCTTCGCGTCGACATCGACCAGGAGAAGGCCCGCACGCTCGGCCTCGCGCCGGCCGACATCTCGTTCGTGACGCAGACGTTCATGAACGGGGCGACGCTGTCGCAGCTGCGCGAGCACGAGGACCTCGTCGACATCGTGGCGCGCGCGGTGCCGTCGGAGCGCCTCAACGTCGAGACGCTCAAGGACGTGAACCTCTACACCCGCGAGGGCACGGTCGTGCCGCTGTCGCAGGTGGCGCGCGTGCGCAGCGAGCTGGAAGAGCCGGTGCTGTGGCGGCGCAACCGCGACATGGCGATCACCGTGCGCGGCGACGTCAAGGACGGCGAGCAGGCGGTGTCGACGACGCAGACGATCGTGCCGCAGCTCGAGGAGATCCGCGCGAAGCTGCCCTCGGGCTACCGCATCGACGTGGGCGGCGCGGTCGAAGAGGCCGACAAGGCGAACAAGGCGCTCGCGGCCGTGTTCCCGGTGATGCTGGTCACGATCCTCGCGATCCTCATGCTGCAGCTGCAGAGCTTCTCGAAGATGTTCATGGTGCTGCTGACCGCACCGCTCGGCCTGATCGGCGTCGTCGCCGCCCTGCTCCTGTTCCAGGCGCCGCTCGGCTTCGTCGCCATCCTCGGCGTCACGGCCCTGAGCGGGATGATCATGCGCAACTCGGTGATCCTCGTCGACCAGGTGCGCGAGGAGATCGAGCTCGGGCTCGACCCGTGGAGCGCGGTCGTGGAGGCCGCGGTGCACCGGACGCGGCCGGTGATGCTCACCGCCGCGGCCACGGTGCTCGCGATGGTCCCGCTCGCCCGCAGCATCTTCTGGGGGCCGATGGCGATCGCGATCATGGGCGGGCTCACGGTTGCGACGGTGCTGACGATCTTCTTCGTGCCCGCGCTCTACGCGGCGTTCTTCCGCGTGACGCGCGCGGCTCGGCCCGATCCGGCTCCGGCGGCCGGCCAGCCGGCCCTCGCGTCATGAACACGGCGGCGGCGGCCGCGACGGCAGGCTGCACCGCCTGCCGCGCGCGGTCGCAGTGCCTGACTCCGGGCCTCGACGCCGAGACGCTGCGGCGCATCGAGTCCCGGCTCGTCACGACGCGCCGCAAGGTGCCCGCCGGTGCGGCGCTGTTCCGAACCGGCGACCGGCTCGGGGCGCTGTATGCGATCCGCACCGGCTCCTTCAAGACGCAGGCCTGCACGCCGCGGGGCCGCGAGCACGTGACGGCCTTTCGCCTCCCGGGCGATCTGCTCGGCCTCGACGCGATCGCGACGTCGCGCCACGGCGCGGACGCCGTCGCGCTCGAGGACTCGGAGGTGTGCGTCATCCCCGCCGACCGGCTGCACGACCTGGCGCTCGAAGTGCCGGCGTTGCAGGCCGCACTGCATCGGGCGATGAGCCGGGAGATCGTGCGGCAGAAGCGCGCGCTCGCGCAGCTGGGCAGCATGTCGTCCGCGCAGCGCGTGGCGGCGTTCCTGCTCGACTTCAGCGAGCGGCTGAACGCAGACGGCGATCCGCCATCCAGCTTCGCGCTCGCCATGCGCCGCAACGAGGTCTCGAGCCACCTCGGGCTCGAGATCGAGACGGTCTGCCGCACGGTCGCGAAACTGCAGGCCGCGGGCCTGATCCGGGTCAGGCAGCGCGTGGTGCGCATCGTCGATCGCGACGGCCTGGCCGCGATCCTCGAGGGGCGACACACGCTCGCATCGGGACGGCGGCCCGCCGAGACACGGACACCGACCTGAGGACGGCGCGCGATGGAACCGGTGTTGCGCGTCGAAGGGCCGGAGGTCGTGCTGCGCGTGCCCGCGGAAGGCATCCGCGCCGACTGGCTGGCGCGCCCGCTCGCGGAGCTCGGCCTGCCGGCGGGCCCGGTGCCGCGCGTGCTGCGCGTGGAGGTGCCGCCCGCGTGGCGCTGGTCGAGCATCGACGCCGCCTTCCTCTCCGAGCTCGCGCGCCGCCTCGACAGCGGATCGGGCGCACCGGAGCTGCGCGGCCTGCCGAAGGAGCTGCAATCGCTGCTCGAGCTCTCGGCCGAAGGGCCGGCCGGCGCGACGGGCACGCGCGTCGAGCGCGCGCCCGACATCCGCGCACGCGCGGGCACGCTCGCCATCGCCGCCGCTGCCGACGTGCGCGCCTTCGTCGCGCTGCTGGGCGAGGTGGCGCTGCTCCTCCCGCGTGCGTTCGCGCTGCGTGCGCGCATCCGCGGCGCCGACATGCTGCAGCTGTTCGCGGACTGCGGCCATCGCGCGCTGCCGATCGTCGCGGTCGTGAACGTGCTGATGGGCGGCATCCTCGCGTTCGTCGGCGCGGTCGAGCTCCAGGACTTCGGCGCGGGCATCTACGTTGCCAACCTCGTCGGCGTCGCGTCGGTGCGCGAGCTGACCCCGATCCTGAACGCGATCGTGCTCGCCGGGCGGACGGGCGCGAACTTCGCCGCGACGCTCGCGACCATGCAGGGCAACGAGGAGGTCGATGCGCTCACCACCTTCGGCGTGCCGGCGGTCGAGTTCCTCGTGCTGCCGCGCGTCCTCGCGCTGTCGCTGCTCATGCCGCTCACGTTCCTGTACGGCTGCGCCTTCGCGCTCGCCGGCGGCATGCTCGTGGGCACGCCGATCCTCGGCCTTTCCGCCACCGCGTACGCGATCCAGACGCAGGGCGCGATCGGCGGTGCGAACTTCGCGATCGGTGGCGTGAAGGCGCTCGTGTTCGGCGCGGTGGTAGCGCTGATCGGCTGCCACCAGGGCCTGCGCGCATCGCGCAGCGCCGCGGGCGTCGGCGTCGCGACGACGACGGCGGTCGTGCGATCCATCATCGCCGTGATCGCGCTCGACGCGGTGTTCGCGGTGTGCGCGCATGCCCTGCGGATCTGAGCGATGAACGCGCCACGCCCCGCCCTCGCCGCGCCCGCGATCACGATCGAGGATGTCGACGTGGGCTACGACGGCAAGCCGGTGCAGAGCGGCATCCGCGTCGACATCCGGCACGGCGAGATCTTCGCCGTCGTCGGCGACAGCGGATCGGGCAAGAGCACGCTGCTCAAGACGATGATCGGTCTCATTCCGCCGTTGCGCGGACGCGTCCGCTTCGACGGCAAGCCGCTCGAGGAGCACATGGCGGGCGGCGGCGCACCGCCCTTCGGCGTGCTGTTCCAGAACGGCGCGCTGTGGAGCTCGATGACCGTCGCAGAGAACGTGATGCTGCCCATGGAGCTGCAGCACCACTCGACGCCCGCGGCGCGTCCCGCGCTCGTGCGCTTCAAGCTCGGTCTCGTGGGGCTCGCCGGCAGCGAGAGGCTCGCGCCCGCGAGTCTCAGCGGTGGCATGCGCAAGCGCGCGGCGCTCGCGCGCGCGCTCGCGCTCGATCCCGGGGTGCTGTTCCTCGACGAGCCTTCCGCGGGCCTCGACCCGTTGACGGCGCGCCGGCTCGACCGCCTCATCCTCGGGCTGCGCGACGGGCTCGGCATCACCGTCGTGCTCGTCACGCACGAGCTCGAGAGCCTCTACACCATCGCCGACCGGATGCTCTTCCTCGACGGCGAAGCGCATCGTCCGGTGGCGCTCGGCGCGCCGGCCGAGCTCGCGCACCGCGCCGAAAGCGCGAAGGTGCGCGAGTTCCTGCAGATGCGCACGCCGCACGCGGAGGCCGCATGACGAGCTCGCGCGCCACCCTCGTCGGGGCCTTCGTGCTCGCCGCGCTCGCGCTGCTCGTCGGCGCCGTCCTGTTCTTCAGCGCGGGCACGCTCACGGCGCGGCACGTGCGCGTCGTCTCGTTCTTTCCGGGCACCGTCGCGGGCCTGCAGGTCGGATCGACGGTGACCTTCCTCGGCGTGCCGGTCGGGGAGGTCACGTCGATGGGCGTGCGCGTCACCTCCGACATCCAGCATCCGATCATCCAGGTCAACATGGAGCTCGTGCCCGATCGCCTCGCGATCCACGGGGCATCGCAGCACGCGGAACCGGTGCCGACGCTGGTCCAGCACGGGCTCGCCGCCCAGCTCGTGAAGGAAAGCTTCATCACCGGCCGGCTGACGGTGGAGCTCGCGTTCCGCCCCGGCGAGAAGACGTTGTTCGTGGGCGGTGCCGATGATCCGGAGCTCCCGACCGTGCCCGGCGACTTCGAGGCGCTGACGCGGCAGCTGCGAGCGGTGGACATCGCCGGCGCGGTCGACTCGTTCCAGCACACCGCCGCCTCGCTCGACTCGCTGCTCAACGACCCCGACCTGCGCCGGGCGCTGCATCAGGCCCCCGAGGTGATGGCGTCGATCCAGCACACGCTCGGAACGGTGGACCACGAGGTCAAGGCGTTCTCGCGCAGCGGCCAGGGCGCACTCGGCGACAGCGCCGCGGCGCTGCAGAAGACGCTCGCAACGGTGCAGACGCTGGCCGCCGATCTCGACCGCGAAAGCACCGGCACGCTCGGTGCGGTGCGCGGCACGCTCGGCCGCGCCGACCGCGCGCTCGACCACACGGATGCGCTGATCGACCCGCAGGGACCGATGGTCACCCAGCTGCAGCAGGCCGTCGACGACCTGGCGGCGACGGCCGCGCGGCTGCGCAACGTGGCCGAACGCGTCGACCGGGACCCATCGGTGCTGCTGCGCGGGAGATAGCCATGCGTCGCGTTCCATCGCTTGTCTTCGCCTGCACGGTGCTCGCCATCGCGGGCTGTGCCTCGGCACCGCCGACGCTCGTCGCGCTGCCGTCACCGCCGGCGCATGCCGCAGGTCCCGCGCGCGACGACGCACCGCTCCTGCACGTGCGCCACGTGCACGTGCCCGACTACCTCGACGGCCTGCCGGTCGTGACGGGACGCGACGGGCAGGCGCTCGTCGTCGCCGACCGTACCGAATGGGCGGAGCGGCCGTCGCAGGGCGTGACGCGCGTGCTGCGCGACGGGCTCGCGCAGCGCCTGGGCTCTTCGCACGTGCTGCTCGCGCGCGAGGGGCGGCGGGCTGACGCCGAGCTCACCGTCGAACTGGTCGCGCTCGATCCGCAGCGCGACGGGCTGCACCTCGACGCACGCTGGTCGCTCGCCTGCCGCGCCGGTGGCGACAGCACCGCCGGTCGCACGACGACCGTCGTCGCGATGCCCTCGGCGACGCCTCAAGGCGTTGCGGTGGCCACGAGCGACGCGCTCTCCGCGCTCGCCGACGCGGTGGCAGTCGCGGCCCACTCGCTGCACTGCACCGGCCGCACCTGAAGCGCGGCGGCGGCGCGCGGCGCCGCAGGGTCGCGAACGCGTCGGCATCGGCCACGTTCCGGCCACCGAATGTCGACGGATCGTCGACGCGCCTCTCACGACTTCGAGGGCTTCGACGCCTAACTTCATGGTGCGTCCCACGTCATCGCACACGCCACCTTCAGGAGACTTCCATGGGCAAGACCTGCAATCCGTCCGGCTACGAGCTTCGCTTCCAGTCGCTGTACAACCCGGGCCGCGGCTACGCGTTCCCCTGCGACGCCGCGGGGCATGTCGACCTCGATCGCCTCAGCGACGGCGAGCGCAACAGCTACCTGTACGCGCGCGCGCTGATCGGCCGCGAGCTCTCGATGCCCGCCGTTCAGCTGAGCGATCGTTGAGCACGCGCGGTGCTCAGCGCGCGCGGGCCCGGAAACCGACCTGCGCGGCCTCGGGGCCGGCCGACATGGCCGGCACCGGCGCGAGCTCCACGTCGACCGTCGCCGCCACGCCGCGATGCACGATCTGGACCCGCACGTGCGTGCCGGGGTCGCTTCCGAGGATGACATTGGCCGCGTCGACGAGGCCGTGCACCGGCCGCTCGCCGACCCGCACGAGCAGGTCGCCGGGAACGATGCCGGCGCGATGCGCGGGGCCGTTGCGCTCCACCGCGATGACACGCACGCCCTCGCCGTGCGGGGGTGCATCGGTCCACCATCCCAGCCAGCCGCGCGCGACGCGTCCGCGCGTCTTCAGCGCTGCGACGACGGTCTGCACGAGATCGACCGGGATCGCGAAGCCCATGCCCTCGAAGCCGCCGCTCTGCGACAGGATCAGCACGTTGATGCCGACGAGACGCCCGGTGGCGTCGACCAGCGCGCCGCCCGAGTTGCCCGGGTTGATGGCGGCATCGGTCTGGATGAAGCTCTCGAGCGGGCGCACGCCCTTGCGCACGATCGCGCTGACGACGCCCTGCGACACGGCCTGGCCGATGCCGAACGGATTGCCGACCGCGAGCACCACGTCGCCGGGCGCCACGTCGTCGATGTCGGCCATCGCGATCGGCTGCAGGCCGGTCGCATCGACGTGCAGGAGCGCGATGTCCGACTCCTCATCGGACGCCACCACACGGCAAGGCAGCACCGTTCCGTCGACGAAGCCGATCGAGAGCTCGGTCGCATCTCGCACGACGTGGTAGTTCGTGACGATGTCGCCGTCGGCGCCGATCACCACGCCCGAACCGAGGTTCATGACCTTCTCGGAGCGCTTCGACGACTTCGTCGGCTTGAGCGCATGCGCCGAGTACACCGTCACGACCGACGGCGACACGCGGGCGACCGCGGCGCGATAGCCGGTCGGCAGGCGCGCACCGATCGAAGCGGCGGCGGGTGTCGGGTTTGCGGCCACCGACGAGACGTCGCTCGAAGCGCAGG
>Ga0335084_10007756_pt1 | contig 10662 bp, 9 predicted proteins | sample Lox_Sample_44_FD_206721 | JGI IMG/M metagenome (GOLD analysis project Ga0335084, IMG submission 206721) | Soil microbial communities from Loxahatchee National Wildlife Refuge, Florida, United States - Lox_Sample_4.4 | ecosystem: Environmental > Terrestrial > Soil > Wetlands | place: USA: Florida...
AAGATGTTGCTGCGGTAGTGCCAGGTGAAATAGTTCTGCAGGCCGAGCACCAGGCGCTTACCGTTCAACGCGCCTTCGTTACCGGCTTCGATCTTGTCGGCAATGAACGGCTCCCGATACGCGTTCATCCGGAACTTCTGGCCGGTGAACGTGAAGTCTGGGGTGGGCGTCCACGTCATGTGGCACTGATTGCAGGTATATCCCGTCATGCGCACAAACGACGGAACGCGTGCCGATGCTGTCCCTGCCACGACCACAAGGGCCACGGTCATCCATGCTGTCGGAAACCAGCGCATACCTCCTCCTTCGACATTGAGACCACTGCGAGTGATGAGCATGCGTCGCCGGCGCTCTGAACGATTCGCAGAGCGAGATTCCTCCTCCAGACGGCTGTCGTGGGATGACGTCACGCGTATACACAGGAAACACGTGTATACGACTGGCGTGTATATCATCAGTTACGAGAGACGCCGAGCTGGCGTTTGTTTCTGTTGCGGCAGGCAACAGGAGGCGATATGATTGGCCCGCCATCTTTGTGGGGACTTAATTGGTCCGGCTTCGCGTCGGAGAGATCCTGCGCAAAAAGCGCAAGACGGCGTACTGGCTCGCCGTGACCGCGGGTTTCACCACCACGCGCGCCTATCGGCTGGCGCGTCCCGATGGGCGGTTCGGCCGCATCGACGCGGACTCGATTGAGAAGCTTTGTCGGGCGCTACGGGTTAGCCCTGGAGACTTGTTTGCCAAGGGCGGTCGGTGAGACGCGGCCGATGAGAGCGGGAAACAGGATTCGAACCTGTGCCTCAACCGAAAGCATGGGTTGCGCTCTGTCCGCGCTGAGCTATTCCCGCAGGAGCGGCCGCCTTGGGAGGGCTCATCCGCCCCGCACTGTTGGAAGAGGATGATCGATTGGCGGAATTCGTCGCACATTACACACAAGGCCTCGCTTGACCGCCGCTTGACCGTTGCGCGGCAGCTTGGACGCACCCTTCAACGGAGTCGACCATGCTGCGGCCCGCCGCGATCACGATTGCGCTCTCGATGTCGTCCCTGCTCCCCGTCCCCGCCCAGACCGCGCACGTCCTCGCGCGGGGGGACAAGGTCCGTCTCCAAGTGGACCTCCCCTATCAACAGATCGTGGGAACCCTGATCTCGCTGGACAGCGACACGCTGCGTGTTGTGCCGGACTACGGAGCGACGGTTGCGGGAAAAAGCCCGACCGTTGCCGTCCCACGGCGCAGCATCCGCCTCGCGGAAATCCGCGTGCCGGGGCACTCCCATGCGGGCAAGGGTGCCGCCATCGGCCTCGCCGTCGGGGCGCTGGTAGGTGGTGGCCTTGCCTACGCGGCGACCCCGGGTTGCTCGCCCGACGAATGGTGCATTGTAGACCCGAAGACCGACGCCGCCGCGGCCGGTGTGCTGATCGGAGGCCTGGTGGGTGCGGGCGTGGGAGCGATTGCGGGAGCGAGCTCGCGCGAGCGCTGGGAACCAGCCACGCTCACCGCCGGCTCGCAGTAGTCGCATGGCAGATCGAGGGGCGGCTCAGCTTGCCGCGAGCGTCCGAATCCGCTGGCGCTGGCCCTCAATGACCATGTCGCGGTCCACCACGTCGCGGAACACGCGGGCGACGAAGCCGTAGCCCAGCGGGTCGGCGACCACCCATTGCTTCCATTCGAGCGCATCGAGCGCCGCTATCACGCCTTCGTGCGGCAGCTCGGTGGCGCGGCACAAAGTGGCGACGGGGACCCGAGGTCCCAGCACCGCGAGCGCCGTCAGGACCTTCTGACCTACGGGCGTCGCTCTCCCGAACATCACGCGCATGGCACCAGTGACATTGTCCGGGAGGTCGCCCGGAAATGTGTGGTCCAGCGTCTGACCGGGGCGCGGCCAGCCATGCTCCTGGTCGCGAAGCTCGAGTCCCAGACATATGGCATCGAGCAGCGTGACGACGAGCAACGGAATCCCGGCCGAATCGGCTGCCACGCGACGCGCGATGCGATCACGCTGCTTGTCTTCGGCGGCTCCCTTTCCCAGGGGAAGGGCCCACGTTGTGATGTGGCGGATCGCTTCCAGCGTCAACGGCGCCAGACGCACCGCCGCTCCAGCGACCTCGCGCCCGAGCCGCGCTCGCATCTCCTCCAGCTCTGGCCGGGGCGGCGACTGCCGGGTAGTCGTGACGACGATGGCGAGTGGAGCGGGTCGTGAAATCCGGAGCGTAGCGAGAACGGCGAGCAACGATTCGCGATCGAGCCATTGCGCGTCGTCGAGCACGAGCATGAGAGCCTGCTCCTCGCAAATCGCCTGCACGACCTGGTCGAGCGCCGGGCCCACGCGACCGGGCTCCGGGTTCTCGCTACGCAACACCGCGAGCGCGTCAGGAGATGCGCCGGCCGCTCCCGGCGCCTCGAGCAGTCCATGTCGGCACAGCGTGACGACTCCGCTCCACGGACTCGTGAGGTCTGCCTCGACCGCGCGGCTGCCGATCACGGCCGCGCCATCGAGGCGCGCCCGTACCGCCAGATCTTCTACCAGTCGTGTCTTTCCCATGCCGGGGTCGCCTTCGACGATCACGACGCTGCGACAGGGTTTCCCGAGGCAGACTCGCCATGCCTTTACGAGCTGGTGCAGCGCCTCGACACGATCCTCGAGGGGGGCGCGACGCGCCGGCTCGCTCGACCCGGCGGCACCAGATTGTTTCTGGTCGACAGTCACCCAGCCCCGCTTGAGCCGTTCGGAGAGCGCCGTTGTCTCGGCGTCGGGTACCGCTCCAAGACGGTCGGCCAGTCGTGCCTTGAACTGCTCGTAGAGCGCGAGCGCTCCCGTGCGATCTGCGCATTGCGCGCGGGCCCGCATCGCCGAACGCACCGCGGGTTCGTACAGGTCGTCGACCTTCAACGCTTGCTCGCTGACGACCGCCGAGTCGCGGGCTCGGCCCAGATCGAGCAGCTCGACACTACGCCGCGTCAACACGTCGACGGCGCGGCGCCGCAGCGCGGTGCGCTCCGCCAGCAGCCAGTCCTCGAACTCGGGTGCATCCGCGAGATACAGCCCGGCAAGAAACTCACAGGAACCCCGCCCCTCGAGCAGCTCGGTAGCACCTTTCAGGTCTCCGATCTGCGCGAGATAGTCGAGCCGCTCGACGTCGACCGCCACGGTCCCTGGCGCCAGCACCATACGGGCTCCGTCCGTCGTGAGGGCATGATCGCCCAGCTTGAGCTTCGTTCGCACAGCGCTGAGCGCGACGTTCAGCGATCGCCGGGCGTCGTGTTCAGGCTTGTCGGGCCACAGCACGCCGATGAGCTGATCGCGGGTGCGGGTCCGCTTTGGAGACCGTGCCAGATAGGCAAGCAGCGCGAAATTCTTGCGCTCCTTGAGGGCGGGGGGGGGAGGCTTGCCGTTGACCTTGAGTTCCCACGTGCCGATCGCGCAACACTCGATCATGCGGACAGCGTTCTCGTGTTCCTGAGGCCGCGAATCATACGGCGGGACGGAGCCGCGGGCCAGCGGATCGGCGAGTCGAGCGTTCCGTGCCGGGGAGCCGTTCTTCCGGTTCCCCGGGCGCGGTGGCCTCACGCGGCCTGGCACAGCCACACCTGCCGCGTGTCCGATGCCGTCTGCGACCCCGACGTTACGGTCACATGGAGCTGATAATTGCGTTCGGCAGCCGAGCAATCCGGATCCAGGCTGCGGGCGTACGTACTCTGCGACACTCCGGATCCCGCCCACGGCGAGCACGTGGTGCCCGCCGCGTCATTGCAGAACCGCTCAGTCCACACATGCGTGAGAGTGCCGAAGAAGTGCGTGGCGCTTGCGGTGAAGCTGTAGGTCGCCTTCACGTGAATCAGCGTGGGGCCGGCAAGCGACACCGCCGGGGCGGCATCGGGCTGCGATCCGTTCACGTTGGGAAGAACGGGATCTGTCGCCTTGTCCGACTGGCACCCGGCAATGACGAGCAGCCCCAGCCCCGCCGCGACAACCATCGATCGAACGTTCATCTGGTCCTCCTGGCAGCGTGTGTGGCTCGTGCGACTGTGAACGACACACGTTGTCGAAGGACGCTTAAGTGGGAGTCAAGCCGCGATCAGTCTCGCAGGTCGGCGCAATGCAGTGCGACAATCCGCCCGCGCGCCGACGTTCAATCAGCGTATCGATTTCATCTTGACGCGTAACATCGCGAACGCAGGCTCACCCGCGTGGAGTCACGTCGTCGGTGACAAGCAGTCCGATCGCGTGCTGGGGCTTTGGCCCTCGGACTCGCCGGACTAGGTGCCGGCGAGTGGGCTATCACCGCCCGAAGGCTTCGAGCGCTCGGTAGTGCACGCCGTCACTTGCTCCATAGATACGGCGCACGGTGGCATCCAGCTCCGCAAGTTGCCCGACTTCTCGCTTGCCAAACAGCTCATGCACCTGCAGAAGCTCGGGGTGTCCGTCAAATCTCCCGGAAAAGTCGCGTCGCACCCGATCCCAGATCTCGGCGCGACGCGCCAGGCGCCTGCGGAGTCGCGTGGCGGCGCGGATATCCCACCTGGCGCGAAGCCAGAGGTCAAGCTCCTCTTCGGCCTTCCGCACGGCTGATCGAGTCCCGTATCGCCGGCGTGGGGGGAAGAGGAGAGGCAGAGATGCCATGACGAGGAGGGTGTCAAAGGTCGCCATGACCATGGCTGCGGCGCTCACCCGCGAAATACCGCAACCACGCCCAGCACGGCAATCACGAGGCCGAGCGCCACTTTTATCGCCGCACCCGCCACCCGCCCAATCACCGCCCCGAAGCCGACTCGCACTGCCGCATTGACGTCTCTCATCCCCACGAACTCGAACAGTGCGGCGCCGACAAACGATCCGACAAAGGCTCCGATAACACTGCCGAGCACGGGCAACGGGATACCCGCTCCCGCGCCTACCATCCCGCCGAGCACCGCGCCCCACGCCGCCCGCCGCGACCCACCGTAGCGCTCCGCGAACCGAAACCCGAGCCACCACTCGACGATCTCGCCCAGAAACGCCAGTGCGACCGCCGCTCCGATGATGCCCGCGCCGACACTGCGAAATCCGGTCAACGCGCCGTAGCCGATGACGCCGAGGACCATGACCCAGAGACCCGGCAGCCCGAACAGGACGAGCGGCAGCCCGGCGAGGAGGCACACCGCGAGAAGGATGTCCGCCGCGACGGGCGACATCTCAGTCGAGGACGGCGGCCGTATCGCCGGGCAGGAGAATCCGGCGGATCAGCTTGATCGGGACCGCGCCCTGTTTCACGAAGTCGTCGTGAAATTGACGCAGCGAGTAGCTCGATCCCCTGGCGCGTTGATAGTCGGCGCGCAGCTTGTAGATCTCGAGCTTGCCGAGCGCATAATAGAGGTAGGTGGGATCGTAGGTGCCGCGGCGCGCTTCCTCGAAGCCGTTGGCGGGCTCTTGGAAGCACTGCTCGGTGAAGTAGCGCTGCGCGGCTTCCGCCACGGACAACCCCTGCGTGTGCTCCTTCATTCCCACCACCCAACGACAGTCGCGCAGCAGCGCCTCTGAGAGCTGCGCCAGCCGCGTTTTCGGATCGCCATTCCCGAACCCCTCCTCGACCATCATCTGTTCCCCGTAGTGGGCCCAGCCTTCCACATTCGTATTGGCGGTGAATCCGTTGGTCGCGAGCAGCTTGCGCGTCTTCGTCGGAAATTGCCTGGCATAGAGGAACTGCAGGAAGTGCCCGGGAAACACCTCGTGAATCGTGATCACGTTCATCACGCTGCGGTTGTACAACCGCAGGTGCTGCTCGGCGCGCGCGCTGTCCCACTCTGCCTCGACCGGCGTGACGTAGTAGAACGCCTCGGTCGCCCTGGTCTCGAGCGCGCCCGGCGCATCCATCGAGGCGAACGTGCCAACCCGCGCATACGGCGGCGTTTCGGTGACCACCGGCCGCACGTCCGAGGGAATGTCGACGATGTGATGCTCGATCAGGAATTGACGCGTGCCCTCGATCGTGGCACGGGTCGCCTCGAGCAGCGTCCCGCGGGTGGGGTGATCGCGCTCGAGTGAGGCCATCGCCTCTTCTGGCGTCTTCCCCGGGGCGACCAGCGCGGCCGTCGCGAGCAAAGCGGCCCGATCCCGCGCGAGGTTCGCCTCACCACGCGCCAGCAGCCGATCGAGCGGGATGTCCACCATCTCGTCATCGCGCAGCTTGGCCGCGAACGCCTCCGCGCCGATGGCGAAGCCGCCATGCGAGCGCGGGACGAGATCGGTCTCGAGCCAGGTCACCGTCGCGCTCATGGCGCGTACCACTGAGTCATCGATCGTGGTGAAGCGCGCGAGCGCCGCTGTATCCGAGCCAGCCGCAGTTCGGGCCCAGGCGGCGACGTCGTTCCTGAAGAACCCCACCGAGCCTCGCGCGATAGCGATGGCGATGTCGGTGTATTCCCGCGGTGGATTGGTCACGTTGGTCCGCATCGCGCGGAGCAGCGCCGGGACGCCGGCCAGCCGCGACGTGACGGAGGCCAGTCGCTCGGAGAGCGGCGCGAAATCGCGCTTCATGAGGAGATCGATCGCGTTCCCCGCGCCCTGGATATAGATCATCGGGTTTTTCCGCCAGGTACCAATGACGTCCTCGTCCAACAGCTCGGATCGAAGGGCGCCGTCGAGCATCGCGGCGTCGATCGAATCGTCGAGCGCAAGCGGGCCCCGCCGCAGCGTGTCGAGCTCGGCAAGCTGGCGCTTGAGCGTCGCGATCCGAGCCGTTACCCGGGCGCTCGAGCGATCCTCGAGGCGGCTATCGAACCGGTGGATGCCCGCCATGGTCGCGAGCGAGGGGGAATAGGAGAACGTGGAATCGAAATACGCGTCGACAAAAGCCGCAAACGACGCACGTGGGGCGCAGCTGGCCCACAACCACAGGATTATCGCCGGAACAGAAACCATAGCGCGAGAAAGACTCCTGCGAGAATGAGGAAGATGAGCTCGCGGGAGATCGACTTCCGCTCCGCGCGTCTCGTGACGAGCGACGCAGTCACAACGGGTTCGCTCGAGTCTTGTTTCACACCGATGGCTCTGTCATAGAGCGCCTTCAGTGGCGGCGGCAACTCGTCCGGGCCGTAGTCCTTGCCGTTCACGCGAACCCGGACCTGGGTGCTCTTCAAGATGTTCAGGACCTTCCCGAGCGTCCGGCCGCCACCCGCCAGGTCCGGGACCTGCCCCGAGTCCTGGAGCAAGCGCATGACGTCGTCATACTGCTTACGGACGTCGGCCGGCATGGCAGCGACGCTGGGATACTCCTGCCCGTTGAAGACGATCTTGGAGGACATGACGCCTCGGTGCTGGGACGGAACACGATAATACCTCCACCCTTCATGAACCAATCTTCCAACTCCCCTCAGAGATCCTTCAGGCGGAGCGGGGCATGTTCGACTTCGACCACTGACCCTCAGGACATGAGGAGGCCCCATGACACACGCTCAAAACGTCGGTCACGTCGACGCGCTGGCCCGGCGCATTGTCGCATGGTTCGCCGTTGTGTGCGGGTTGGTATCGATTGAGTACGTGTTCGGCGCCATGCCATTCATCAGTTGGCTCTTCCTGTCCGTCGCGTTCGTCACCGGACTGTTTTTCCTGATGGGTGGCCTGCGGGGCGGGACCGCCATTTTCGGGTTGATGCTGATGGCGCTGGCGGCCATCGATGGCTGGCTCGCGGTACAGCATTACGGCAACTGGGCATTGGTGTTGAGTGGCATCGTTGCGATAGACGGATTCGTCACGGCCTACTCGGGCTACAGCCCGATCAATGCCGTGATGCACAAGGATACGCACACGGCGGATGCAGAGTGGGCGTTGGGGCACTAAAGCGTTATCCGTCGCCACGTCGCTAACGTTCTCGCGAACGTCCTTCGAACGATGTGACGACCCCCAGCGATGCAAGACTCCGGCGGTCGGGCCAGCGCACCCGACCGCCGGTTCACTTTCCGTTATTATCCGTCCTCATGAAATCCACCGCGCTCACGTTGACACTCGCCGTCATGCTGCCGGCATCGGTGGCCGGTCAAGCGCGCGTGTTCAGCCACGCCGATACGCTCTGGGGAACGAACGGGCCCGCGCGCACGTGGTGGGATGCGGCGTTTTACGATCTGCGCGTGCGGCTTTCCCCCGCTGATTCGACCATCAGCGGCTCGAACGACATCTACTACGACGTCGTGTCGGCCGCGTCGGAGCTGCAGCTCGATCTCCGGCGGCCGCTCGAAATCGACAGCATTTTGCAGGACGGCGCGAAGCTCGCCACGCGGCGCGACGGCGATGCGTTTTTCGTGACGTTACGCACCGACCAGCGCCCCGGCACGCGACGGCGGTTCACGGTCTACTATCACGGCAAGGTCGGCCTCACGCCGCCGACGGCATTCATCTGGGCCCGCGACTCGCTGGGCGCGCCCTGGATTGCCACCTCGGACGAGGATCTCGGCGCATCGACCTGGTGGCCGCTCAAGGACTATCCCGGCGACGAGCCCGACAGCCAGCGCATCGCGATCACCGTTCCCGATCCGATGCTCGACGTCTCGAATGGCCGGCTCCGCACTACGACGCGAAACCATGACGGCACGACCACCTACGAATGGTTCGTCACGGAGCCCCTGAACAGCTATGCCGTCGCTCTCAACACGGATCAGCATTACGTCCACTGGAGCGACGTGTATCACGGGGAGAGCGGCGATCTGACGCTCGATTACTGGCCGCTCTCATATCATCTCGCAGCGTCGCGCACGCAGTTCCAGCAGGTCAAGACCATGCTGCAGTGCTACGAGCATTGGTTCGGTCCATATCCGTGGTATCCCGACGGCTACAAGCTGATCGAAACGCCGTACCTGGGCATGGAGCACCAGTCAGGGATCGCGTACGGCAATCGCTACCGCGCGGGATATCTGGGGCAGGATCTCTCGGGCACGGGCGTTGGCTTGCTCTGGGACTACATCATCGTGCACGAAAGCGCGCACGAGTGGTTCGGCAACAGCATCAGCGCCAGGGACCACGCCGACATGTGGCTGCACGAGAGCTTCGCGATGTACGCGGAAGACCTGTTCACCGAATGCCAGCAGAACAAGGCCGCGGGTGAGCGCTATCTCGTCGGCGTGCGGGCACACATCAGGAATGATCTTCCGATTGTCGGACATTACGGCGTGCACGACGTCCCGGCGTCCTCCGACCGCTACTTCAAGGGCGCCAACCTGCTCATGATGATCCGCGAGGTCATCGACAACGACGAGAAGTGGCGCGGGATCCTGCGGGGGCTGAATCAGACCTTCAGGCACAAGACCGTATCGGGTCAGGAGGTCGAGGACTACATCAGTCGTGCAGCGGGCCTCGACCTGAGCAAGATCTTCGCCCAATACCTCACGACGACCCAGATCCCCACGCTCGAGTACCGGCTCGGGGATTCCACGCTCGCGTACCGGTGGACCAACAGTGTTCCCGGATTCGACATGCCAGTCCGTGTGTCACTCGATGGGTCGGCGAACTACACGGTGTGGCTGCGCCCGCAGGAGAAATGGCAGTCGCAGGCGGTCGGCGTTGCGCGGCCGGTGGTGAAGCTGGATGAGAGATTCTATGTGAGAGTGAATCGTATCGAGTGAACCCGCCGCATCCGGTACGCCTCAGTGAGCAGAACCCCAGCTGCCCCCGAGCGCCTTATACAGTTGTACCGCCGCATTCAACTGACCCAGCTCCGCCTGTGACAGCGCGATCTCCGCATCGAACAGACTGCGTTGCGCGTCCAGCACCTCGAGATAATTGGACAGACCGCTCGTGTAGCGCACCTGGGCGAGCTGCAGTCCTCGGCGCAGCGCCTTCGCCTGGGTGTCGAGCGCGGTCACCTGATCGCGCGCGCTCCGGGCCGCGACCAGCGCATCGCCCGCTTCGCGCAGCGCCGTGAGCACCGTTTGCTCGTATTGCCAGTGCGCCTGGTCGGCGCGCGCGCGGGCGGCCCGCGCCTGGTTCACCAGCCGTCCCCCGGTGAAGAGCGGCAGGGAGAACCCGGCCAGCGCCTGATAAATCCCCGTCTGCTGGCTGAAGATGTCGCCCGCCGTCGCGGATTGCGTGCCCCCGTACCCCGAGATCGTGAACGTCGGCAGCCGGGCCGCATCGGCCGCCCCGACGCGAGCGACCGCGGCCGCATAGGCGCGTTCGGATTCCTGCACGTCGGGGCGCCGCTCGAGCAGTGTCGAGGGGAGTGAATCCGGGACCGCGATCGCGCGCACGGCCGCCAGGAGCGACGTGCCGCGCCGGATCGGGGCCGGTCCCTCGCCGACGAGTGCGTTCAGGGCGTGCTCCTGCTGGGACCGCAGCTGCTGCACCTGGGCGAGTCGCGCCGCCGGTATCGCGATCTGCGCCTCGAACTGCCGGACGTCGAGCTCGGAGACCACGCCCTGCGCGTAGCGCCGCTCGGCCAGCTGGTACTCCTCACGCCGGCCCGCCAGCGTTTGCTCCGCGATCACCTGCTCCTGATCGAGCTCGAGCAGCGTCAAATAACCGCTCGCCACCTGTGCGACGATCGAGAGCGCCGCGGCACGTTCCGCGGCCTCCTGGCCGCGAAGGTCGGCGGTCGCGGCTTGGAGCCCGCGCCGGATCCGGCCCCAGAAATCGAGCTCCCACGACACATTCGCCTCGAGGAGCCACAATGAGTAGTCGACCGGCGCCACCGCG
>Ga0335084_10007757_pt1 | contig 10662 bp, 9 predicted proteins | sample Lox_Sample_44_FD_206721 | JGI IMG/M metagenome (GOLD analysis project Ga0335084, IMG submission 206721) | Soil microbial communities from Loxahatchee National Wildlife Refuge, Florida, United States - Lox_Sample_4.4 | ecosystem: Environmental > Terrestrial > Soil > Wetlands | place: USA: Florida...
CCGCCGCGAGGCGCGCTTCTTCCGCGGGCGCCAGGGCCGGCGCGACGGGGGGCGGCGTCACGGAGGGTTCAGTTCTTGGCGGGCGACGCGGCGGCCGGCTCTTCCACGAGCTCGACCTTGAGGAGCGTCTGGAGATTCCGCGGCTTTCCGGCGCCGCCGCTGGCCGGGTCGTAGTTCGACTCGGCGACGATCTTGTCCACGACCTCCATTCCCTTCGTGACCTCGCCGAAGGCGGTGTACTGGCGGTCGAGGAACAGGGAGTCCTTCACGACGATGAAGAACTGCGAGGAAGCGGAGTCGGGGCTCGAGGAGCGCGCCATCGAGAGGATGCCGCGGCGGTGCGACGTGTCGTTGAACTCGGCCTTGACGTTGACGGGGGCCCCGGTCGCGTCCTTGTTGCCGCCGGTGCCGTAGCGCGTGGTCGGCGTCTCGGGCTGCTTCGTATTGGGGTCGCCGCCCTGGATCATGAAGTCGGGAATCACCCGGTGGAAGAGCGTCCCGTCGTAGAAGCCCTTCGCCGAGAGGTCGACGAAGTTCTTCACGTGGTTCGGCGCCTTGTCGTAGAAGAACCTGACCGTCACGTCGCCCTGCGAGGTCTTGAGGATCGCGAGCGTATGGGCGTAGTCACGGGGCTTGGTCACTTTCGGCTCCTTTTTCGGCGCCTCGGCGGCGGCCGCGAGGGATGCGGCGAGAAGAGCCGCGGCGAGGGCGAAACGCCGGCCCGATGCGGTTCGAGTTCCGTTCACGGGCGAACCTCCTTGGCGGGGTGGATTCCACCGGCTCCTTGTCGTGCGGCCGGCGCCGACGGATGATAGACCGAACGCCGCCGTGGAGGTCGGCCGATGCTCGCCGACGCGTTCCTCAGCCTCGTCCGGAAGGCGACCCGGGACCTCGATCTCGACGAGATCCGGGCTGAGGTGGCCGCACTGGCCGCGCGGTCCCCGGACCTCACGACGCGCCAGCGGGCCGATCGAATGGTGCGCCGGGCCGCGCGGCGCGCCGCGGCCCTCGGCGCCCTCGCCAGCCTGCCGCCGGGCTGGGCGGCGGTCGCGGCCGTGGCGCCGGAGCTCTCGGCGCTGATCATCCTCCAGAGCCGGCTGATTGTCGGTCTGCACGTGCTCTACGGCGGAACGCCCGAGCCCGACGAGCGGGCCCTCGAGGTCCTCGCCGGCGTGGCGGCGGGTGCCGGCATCAACGTCGGGCGCCGGCTGACCGCCCGGGCGGCGGAGGAGGTGGCGGCCCGGATCGCGGTCCGGATCGCCGGGCGTGAAGCGACGCGCTTCGTGCCCCTCGCCGGCGTGGCGGCCTCGGCGGCGCTGAACTATGCGGCGGTCCGCGCGGTGGGCCGCGCCGCGCTGGCGCGGGTCATCCGGCTCTACGGACCGCCGGAGATATCCGGCCCCTCGCCCGTCGTCGACGTCAAGGGAGAGGTCGCCTGAGCCGCCGAGGCGCCGGGTTTCCGCTCCCGGACCGGGCCGACGTCGTCGTGGTCGGGACCGGGCTTCTCGGCCTCGCCCTCGCTCTCGAGCTCGCGCGCCGCGGCGTCGAGACGATCGTCGTCGGCGACGGGACCTCCGGCGCTCCGGCGTCTTCCTCGTCCGGCCCCGCCGGATTCGTCGACGCTCAGGCACGCCCCGGCCCGGCTCCCGAGGCGCTCCGCGACCTGACGCTTCTCTCCCGCCGGCTCTGGGGCGACTGGATCGAGGTGCTGGAGGAGGAAACGGGCCTCCCGTGCGAGTACGACGTCCGCGGCGGCCTTTCGGTGGCCCTCACCGAGGCGGAGGAGGTCGTTCTCGACCGGGCCCTCGACTGGCAGCGGTCGCGGGCGCTGACGTTCGAGGTGCTCCCGGGCGAGGAGGTGCGTGCCCGCGAGCCGGGACTCTCCGCCGAGGTCCGGGCCGCCTTCTCGTTCCCCGACGACGGCCAGCTGCCGCCGGCGCGGCTCGTCCGCGCCGTCTCCCTCGCCGCCCGCCGCGCGGGCGCGACGGTCGCCGAGCACGCGGTCCCGGGGGCGGTGCGCGTCGAGAACGGATGCGTGGCCGGCGTCGAGACCGAACGCGGGCTCGTCCGGGCCGATGTCGTCGTGAACGCGGCCGGAGCCCGGGCCGCTCTTCTGGCCGGCGTGCCGGCACTTCCCGTCGTTCCGGTCCGGACGCCCTTCCTCCTCCTCGATGCCGCGGCGGACCCCGAACGCCTCTCACGCTTCGTCCACGGAAGAAACTGCAGTTTCGTGCCGCGCCGCGACGGAACGCTCGTCGTTACGGGACCTCTCGGCGGCGAGGGCCTCGACCCCCGGCTCACGGCCGGCGAGGCGGCGGAACTCCTCGCCGAAGCCGTCCGGATCGTCCCGTCGGCCGCCGCCTACCCGGTCCTCGCCGCGTGGTCGTCGCCGTCGGCCGGGTCCCCCGACGGCGGGCCCCTCCTCGGCGAGACCGCTCTTTCGGGACTCGTGGCGGCCGCCGGCGAAGGGCGGGACGAGATCCTGCTCGCCCCGGCGGCGGCGCTTCTCCTGGCGGACCTCCTGACCGGAAAGACGCCGCCTCTCCCTCCCGGGCCGTTCTCGCCGGCGCGCTTCGGCTTCTGAGCTCTCCTCCTCCGTGCTAATGTTTCGGCTCTCCCCGATGGCTATGAAGAAGACAGCGATGTACCGAGCGATCCGCGGGACGGCGAACGCGGCCTGGACCGGCTTCCAGTGGGTGAACCGGCGCCTGCCGGCGCGCGCGTTCAAGCCGGCCTGGTCGCCGGAGACGCTCCCGAAGAGCTGGGAGCGGACGAAGCCTCCCCTCGGATTCCCGCGCCGGACGGATTCCCTCTGCCCCACCTGCACGAAGGAAGTCCGCGACGACATCCTGAACGGCACACGGGAGCTCCGGGACCTCGTCGACGGGCGCCCCGGGGAGATCCCGGCCGACATCGTCCAGCGGGGAAGCGAGATCTGGATGGTCAAGACGTGCCCGAAGCACGGCACGTTCGAGGACCTGATGTCGAGCGACGCCGCCTTCTTCGCCCGGCTCGAGGAGAACTTCTTCGGGCGGGACGTGAAGATCGCGAAGGACGCCCTGCACGACCACGGCTCGGCGTCGATGCGCTACGGACGCGGCGCCGTCCTCACGGTCGACCTGACGAACCGCTGCAACATGATGTGCAATCCCTGCTTCATGGACGCGAACCAGGTGGGCTACGTCCACGAGCTGACGTGGGAGGACATCAAGGAGATCCTGGACAACGCGGCGTCCATCAAGCCGCGCCGCCAGATGTCCGTCCAGTTCTCGGGCGGCGAGCCGACCCTCTCGCCGCATTTCCTCGAGGCGATCCGGTACGCGCGGAAGCTCGGATACTTCTCCGTCCAGTGCGCGACGAACGGAGTCCGTTTCGCGCAGGAGCCCCTCTTTGCACAGGCCGCGGCCGAGGCGGGCCTCCGCCTGGCCTACCTCCAGTTCGACGGCATCGGAAACGAGCACAACGACCACCGCGGCGTCTCGAACCTCTTCGACGTGAAACGGGCCGCCCTGGACGCGCTCAAGGCGGCCGGAATCGACGTGACGCTGGTCATCACCATCGTGGGCGGCGTGAACGACGACCAGGTCGGCGACGTCATCCGGTTCGCCATCCGGAACGTCGACAAGATCAACGCCCTCTCATTCCAGCCGGTCTCCTTCACCGGGCGGGACGAGGACATCGACGACGAGACGCGCCGGCGCCAGCGCTACACGCTCTCCCACCTCGCCCACGACGTGAAGTCGCAGGCCCGGCTCGGCGAGCCGATGCGCGACTGGTTTCCCCTCTCGGCCTCGGGGCCCTTCTCGGACCTCAGGGACCTCCTCGGGGGCCTCGAGGCGGAATGGGGCTCGCTCAAGTGCGGCTGCCACCCGAACTGCGGCATCGCGACGATGGTCCTCGTCCGGCCCGAGACGGGGCAGGCCCTCCCCGTGACGCAGGTCCTGGACGTCGACCGGCTCCTCCGCGACCTGACCGCCATCACGGATGCTGCGCGCGGAAAGCTCCTGACGATCCTTCAGGCGGCGCTCGCCGTGGCCCGGAACATCCGCCCGGACGGGGTGCCCCGGAACCTCGGGATCCTCGAGACGCTGAAGGTCCTCGACGGCCACACGGGGAGATCGATGGGGATCTCCCGGACCGGCCGGCACCCGTGGCGGGTCCTGCTCGTGGCCGGGATGTGGTTCCAGGACCTCTTCAACTACGACTTCCGGCGGACGGAGATGTGCATCATTCCGTACGGCACGCAGCTCGGCGAGATCTCCTTCTGCGCCTACAACACGGGGGCCGGCTGGAGGAAGATCGTCGAGGAGATGCACCAGAGCGCCACGCTCGCCCAGTGGTACAAGGAGAAGGGTCGACACCCGGTCTACGCCGGCGGCGCGCGGATCCCGCTCCCGGCCTATAGCCCCTCGGCGCCTCCCGCGGAGCTGCCCGTCGCCGCGCGCTCGGCCAGCCCGGCGCCGCTGACGCTGCTCCCGTCGCTCACGCCGGCAACCGGGAAATAAGGTCCCCGATCGCCCCGGCGACCTCGTCGGGATTCTCCAGCGGCGCCATGTGGCCGGCCCGGGGCACGGTGAGAAGGCGGACGAAGGGCGCTTCTCCGCAGGCGGCCGCCATCGCCTCGGCGTCGGCGACCGGGGTGAGGGCGTCGTCGTCGCCGCAGACGACGAGGACGGGCCGGTCGAAAGGGCCGAGGACGTCGAAGGCGTCGCTCCGAAGGGCGAGCCCGGCGAGATCGCCCATGGCGGCCTCTGGCGGCGTCCCGAGGATCATCTCGCGAACGAGCGCTTCGGCGGACGTCCCCTTCGACTTCGGCGAGAGGAGCTTCGGCGCCATCGCCTCGAACGCGGCGCCGATGCCGTTTCTCCGGATCGCCTCGATCCCTTCCTTCCGCTTGGCCCGGCCCGCGTCGTCGTCCGGCGTGGCCCGCGTGTCGCAGAGGACGAGACCCTTCAGCCGGCTTCGCAGCCGCCCGCCGTGGCGCCGGAGGAACTCGAACGAGACGTAGCCTCCCATCGAGAGGCCGCAGAGGAGAAACGGCGCATCGCCCGGGACGAGCGACGCGAGGTCGGCGGCGAGGTCGTCCGCGAGAAGCGACATGGCGTGGACGTCGGCCGCCGGCCAGCGCGAGGCGCCGCGGCCCCGAAGGTCGGGGGCGACGACCCGGCAGGTCCGGACCCGTTCGAGCCGCTCGGCGAGCGGCCCCCACATCCGGTGGTCGAGCGGGTAGCCGTGGAGGCAGAGGAGCGTGAGATCGCTCATGGTCTGTACGTCACCGTATTCCGCGGGCCTTCCCGGACGGTGACCTCCTCCAGCCGGACGCCGTCCGTCAGAATCCCGGCCTTCCGGATCTCGTCCGCCACCCAGAGGGCGACGTTCTCGGCGCTCGGGTTCTTCCGGTCGAAGGGGGGGACCGTGTTGAGGTCCCGGTCGTGGAGGCGCGAGGCGAGCTCCTTCACGAGCGCTTCCGTCGGGACGAAGTCGACGGAGAGGTCGTACGCGCCGAGCGCCGCCACGCCGAGCGCCACCTCGATCTTCCACGAGTGCCCGTGGACCGGCTCCGGCCCGCCCGCGTAATCGACGAGGTGGTGCGCCGCCTCGAAGGTGGCGTGGCAGCGGACAGTCCAGCTCATGCGCCGAGTCTAAGCGCTGAGGACCGTTTCTTCCCGGACGACCCGGATGGCGTGCTGGTCTTCGGGGGCGAGGCCGTACGCCGACTCGAGGAAACGTCTCGGCGTCGTCGCCCCCTCGCCGGCGATCCGGAGCCGCTCGACGCGCGTCTCGCCGTCCGGCAGGACGAACCGGTAGACGGCCTCCGTCGCCGCCTTCCCGAGCGAGGGGGTCCCTTTCGGAAGCGCCGCCCAGCCCGTGATCCGGAGGCCGTCGGGAAGGCGGGCGTTCACGGCGGCGAGGTGCTCCGCCGTCGGCGCGTCGAGCAGGTCGACGTCGAAGAGCTCGTGCCGGGACTCCTGGCCGAGCGGGAGCGCCGGCCCCATCGACATCCGGATGTGCGGGTTGTACCCCTCCGTGTAACGGATCGGGGCGCGGGCGGCCCGGAAGGCGCGCTCGAAGAGATCCATGACGTTCCGGTGGGAGAGGTAGCGCGCGTCGTCCAGCTTCTCGAAGGTGACGCGGAAGGTCCGGGCGGTCTCGGGCACCGGCTCGGCCGAACCGTCGCCCACGCGACGCCGCTCGCGAAGCGGGGGGAGATCCGGCATGGGCCGCTGGCGGTAGGCCGCGGCCGTCGCGTGATCTTCCGCGGCGCCCCCCGCCACCGATGACGGCAGCGCGGGAAGGGACGCAAAGGAGAAATTCGCGGGCAGCGGGCTGGCCAGCACGGTGTCCTCGCCGTTTCCCGGCACGCCGCAGGCCGGGCAATGCCCCCACTTGCAGTCGTCGGTCTCCATCTCCTTCAGCGCCTTCTTCCACTCGACGACGAGGAAGGGCTTCCGGATGAAGGCATCCACGACGTCCCACGGGAGGGTCTCCTTGAGGTCTTTCGGGCGGAGGTGGCGTTCCTTCGGGATCCCGGCCGCCGCGAGCGCCTCGTTCCACCGCTCCCAGGAGAAGTGCTCCGACCAGCCGTCGAACCGGCCCCCCCGCTTCCAAACCTCCAGCAGCGCCGCGGACATCCGCCGGTCGCCGAGCGAGAGGAGCGCCTCGATCTCGGCCTCCTTCGGCGCGTGCCACTTCAGCTTCGCCCCCCTCACCGGGCGGAACCTCTCCTTGAGGTACGCCAGCTTCCGCTCGAGCGTCTCGACGCCGTCGAAAGGGGACCACTGGAACGGGGTGAAGCTCTTCGGGACGAACGAGCCGATCGAGACGTGGACGGTGGGACTCACCCCGTGCTTCCGCCCCTGGGCCAGGATGTTCCTGACGAGCGTCACGAGCTCGTCGAGGTCCGCGTCGGTCTCGGTCGGAAGGCCGATCATCGTGTAGACCTTGATCAGGTCCCAGCCGCGCGAGAAGGCGACGTCGGCGGCCTTCACCATGTCGGCGTTCGTGAAGGTCTTGTTGATGACGCGCCGGAGGCGGTCCGAGCCGGTCTCGGGGGCGAACGTGAAGCCCGACTTCCGGACCTCGGACACCGCGTCGGCCAGGGCCACCGAGAACGCCTCGGCCCGGAGCGACGGGAGAGAGATGGAGACCTTCGTCTTCGCCAGTTCCGGCGCGAGGCAGGCGACGAGCGGCTCGATCTGCGAGTAGTCGGCCGTGGAGAGCGAGAGGAGGCCGACCTCGCTCCAGCCGGCCTCGTCGATGAAGGCTTTCGTGGCGCGGGCGACGTCCGCCGGGTCGAGCTCCCGGACCGGGCGGTACCAGTAGCCCGCCTGGCAGAAGCGGCATCCCTGCGTGCAGCCGCGCATGATCTCGAGGCCGAGCCGGTCCTGGACGATCTCGACCGACGGGACCATCGGCCTCGCGGCGTAGACGTCCGCCGAGAGCTTCTCCACCCAGACGCGCACGGCGCGCTCGGGAACGCCGGGGGCGTTCGGCCGGCAGGAGACGACCCGGCCGCCGCCGCCCGTCGCCGTGTCATACGCCACGTCGTAGAGCGACGGGACATAGAGTCCCGGAATCGCCGCGAAGCGGAGGAGGCGTTCGCGCCGGGAGAGCCCCTTCGTCCGCTCGACCTCCTCGAGGAAGCGCGGGAAGGCCTCCTCGCCGTCGCCGATCAGGAAGAGGTCGAAGAAGTCCGCCACGGGCTCGGGGTTCGCGACGCAGGGCCCCCCGCCGACGACCAGCGGGTCGCCGTCGTCCCGCTCCGCCGCGAGCACGGGAATCCCGGCGAGGTCGAGCAGGTTCGGGACGTTCGTGTAGTTCAGCTCGCTCTGGAGCGAGAAGCCGACCACGTCGAAGTCGCCCACGGGAGCGGCCGACTCGACGGCGAAGAGGGGGATCCGTTCGCGCCGCATGACGGCCTCGAAGTCCACCCAGGGCGCGTACGTCCTCTCGCAGGCCCAGGCGCCCCTTCGATTCACGATCTCGTAGAGGATCTTCGTTCCCGTGTGGCTCATCCCGATCTCGTACGTGTCGGGAAAGGCGAGACAGACCGTCACGGCGCGCGAGGCGAGGTCCTTCCGGGTCACGTTCCGCTCGAGTCCCAGATAGCGCCCCGGCCGCTCCACCGAGAGGAGGAACGGCTCGAAGCGGGAGCGGAGAGAGGCGTAGCGCACGGCGGCCACCGGAACCGGGGAGTTTAGTCGAGACGCCATCTCAGAGGGTACCGGGAGGCCGGGAGACAATTGACTCTGCGGGGGGGCGGTCCTAGAGTGCCGTTCAGATGGCGATCGACGACAAGGTCCGCGCGCACCTCCGCGATCTCGGATCCGCGCTCAACGAGGCGGTGTCCGCCTCGTCGAGGGTCCACGAGATCCTCGCGAGGGTGAAGGCCGAAGGGTACGACGCGTACCTCGTCCTCGACGCGACCGTGGCGCTCGACCGCCGCGGCCGGCGCTCTTCGGCGGCGCTCCCGTCCATCCGGCGGGGGGCGCCTCCGGGAGCCCGGGCCGATGGAGAGTCGACGACCTTCAAGATCGACGTGAGGGACCTGAAACTCCTTCGCTCGCTCGGCATCGATCCGACGCGCCCCGTCCGGGCGGTGCGACGACCGGCCTCCACGGTGACGATCCGCTCCACGGTCTCGCGGAAGGGCTAGTCCGGCGCGGACGAGGCGCCCGGATAATCCGTCCGTGCGGGACGTTCTCGGCCTGCCGCTCGTCGACCTGGAGCCCGCGATCCGCGAGGTCGCTCCGGAGCGGTTCCGCGCCGCCCAGATCCAGCGGTGGATCTGGGAACGGCGGGCCGGCTCGTTCCAGGAGATGACGGACCTGCCGAAGGCGATGCGCGAGGCGCTCTCGGAGCGTTTCGAGATCTCTCTGCCCCGGGTCGCCTCCCGATCCGCCTCGGGGGACGGCGCGGAGAAGTTCCTTCTGGAGCTGGCCGACGGCGTCCGCGTGGAGGCGGTCTGCATGGTCGACTCGCGGCGGCGTCCCGCGGCAGAGACGTCGGAGAGCGCGCCGGGGACGCGGATCACCGTCTGCCTCTCCTCTCAGGCGGGCTGCGCTCTCGACTGCGCCTTCTGCGTCACGGGGCGTCTGGGGGCCGGGCGGAACCTCACGGCGGGGGAGATCGTCGGTCAGTACCTCGTCCTGGCCCGGGAGAAGCGCTTCGGTCCGCGCGAGGCGAACGTCGTCTTCATGGGGATGGGGGAGCCGCTCCTGAACGTCGCGAACGTCTCGGTCGCGCTCGACCTCCTGGCGCGCGAGGTCTCGCCGCGGCGAACGACTCTCTCCACCGCGGGGGTCGTGCCGGGCCTCGAGACTCTGGCTCGCCGCCCGCACCGGCCGAACCTGGCCGTCTCGCTGTCGGCGGCCGACGACGCCACGCGGAGCCGGCTCATGCCGGTCAACCGGACGCACCCCCTCGCCCAGCTCTTCGCCGCGCTGAAAGCGTGGCCGCTGGAGAAGGGGCGCCGGATCACGTTCGAGTGGGTCCTGATCGCCGGCGTCAACGACTCTCCCGAGATGGCCCGGCGGCTCGCGGCCCTCGCGCGCCAGCTCCCCTCGAAGGTGAACCTCATTCCACTCAACGAGTCGGCAAAATGGCTTCCGGACCTGAAGCGCCCGTCGCCGGCCGCGGTCGACGCGTTCGCTCGCACCCTCTCGCAGGCCGGGGTCGACGTGACGGTCCGCTGGTCGAAGGGCCTTCAGGCCGACGCGGCCTGCGGGCAACTCAAGGGGCGGGAGGCCCCGGAGCGGGCCCGGGGGCCGGCGGCATCACCTTCCGGAAGGTGAGGAGCGCCGTCCCGGGCGACGGGCGGACGGAGGATTCCAGCGCGAAGCCGAGCCCGGAGAGCGCGCTCTCGAGATAGGCCGGCGTGAGGGGAAACGACCTCCCCTCGGGATCCGAGAGGGCCACCACGCGGTCGACGGGCGCGCGGGTGAGGAGAGCGGCCAAGCGGCCGGGGAAGTTCTCGGGCGTCCACCGGAGGGCGGCGTCCCCACGCGGGATTCCGACGTAGACGGAGTAGGAGGCGGCTCCCGGCCAGCGGCCGGCCTCCTCCCGCACGATTCGGGCGAGAGGTCCGGGGAGCGCGGCGGCGGACTCGGCGAGGCGCTGCTCGCTCGCCGTCCGAAGGGACCCGAGGCCCTCGAGGGGGACGACGCCTCCCGCCAGGAGAGTGAAGTCGCACGTGGCCGGCGGGACGAGTGCGGCCTCCGACGCGACGAAGACCGTCCGGCCGCTCCCGCTCGTCTTCTCGACGACCGCCGCCAGAACGGCCTCTCCTCCGCGCGGCGTCGCGGTGCGGAAGGCGGCGGCGAGCGCCGGCAGCTGCAGCGCGAGGAGAAGAACGAAGACGCCGGCCATCGCGCCCCGGACGGCCGTGCGGCTCCGCGCCCAGAGATCGTCGGCCGAAACGCCGAGGAGGAAGGGGAGAAGCACGGCGAGCGGGAGGATGTGCCGGCTCAACTTGTTCTGGGAGATCTCGGCGAGGACGATCTGGAGGAGGGCGAGGATCGCGACGAGCCGGACGTTCCGGTCGCGGCGCCAGCGCGGGGAAAACGAGAGGACGAGCGCGGCGACGTAGAAGGCGAGGAGCGGTCCCGATCCCGCGAGCCTCACGGCCGCGCGCGGATAGTAGAGAAGGCCATCGGCGCCGAA
>Ga0335084_10007758_pt1 | contig 10661 bp, 8 predicted proteins | sample Lox_Sample_44_FD_206721 | JGI IMG/M metagenome (GOLD analysis project Ga0335084, IMG submission 206721) | Soil microbial communities from Loxahatchee National Wildlife Refuge, Florida, United States - Lox_Sample_4.4 | ecosystem: Environmental > Terrestrial > Soil > Wetlands | place: USA: Florida...
CAGCTTCTCGGCGAGCAGCAACGAGGTCCCGAGTGGCCAGACGGTCATGCTCACTGCCGTCTTCAGTGGTGGAACCGCCACGGTCGACCACGGAATCGGCGCGGTCACCAGCGGCACGCCCGTCGCCACCGGTCCCCTCGCGCAGAACCAGGTGTACGTGCTGACGGTCACCAACGCCGCCGGCACCAGCGCCGTGTCGGGGGTCGCCGTCGTCGTGGACGGGCAGATCGCGGTGGCGGTGGTGCCGCCCTCGGCGACGGTGGCGCAGGGCCAGACGCTCCGGTTCTCGGCAGTGGTGGGAGGCGCGCTCCAGACGGGTGTGGCCTGGAGCGTGGCCGAGCAGGGCGCCGGCTCGATCGCGAACGATGGGACCTACACCCCGCCGACCCACGGAGGCACGTTCCACGTCGTTGCCACCTCGAACGCGGATCCGTCCCGGACCGCGCGCGCCGAGGTCACCGTTCCACGCGCCTGGCAGCCAGTCACCAGCCTGGGCCAGGTCATCAATCCCATCCAGATGGTGGCCAACGCCGGAGGCCAGGCGGCAGTGATCGCCATCGCTCCCCACGACGGCACCAGTCCCGACGAGCTCCAGGTGGGGATCCTGAACGGCGGCACGTGGGGCTGGAGCGTCGCGGCCACGGGCAGCTTCGCCTCGGACATCTCGCTGAGCTCGGCGAGCATCGGAATCGAGGACTCCGGCGCGGTGATGGTCGCGTTTCTCGCGAGCCCGAGTGCGGGGGTCGATGCCAATCCTTACGCGAGGCGGCACACCGCGGCCGGCTGGGGGCTCCCGACGCTGCTCGACTCGACCAGCTTCCGCTCGAACAAGGTTCGCCTCGCCACCTCCCCGAACGGCTGGTCCGTCGTCGCATGGGATCGGGTGACGGTCGCAGCGACGCCGACGTACCAGCTCCTCTACAGGGACTGGACGCCCGGCGCGTTGGCGTGGACCGGGATCGGGCAGCTGCCGGCGGACGTGCCCAGCACCACCGATTTCAGCGGGATCGGGGCGGCCGCCTCGAGCGCGGGTGAATGGATCGGCACCGGACCGCTGCGCTGGAGCCTTCCATTCCAGTCGGCCGTCGGAAGCTTCGCCACGCTCCCCGCGGCCGCGCGGGGAAGCGCGCTGGGAGTGGCCGCCGGCGAGGTCGATGCGGACTACGCCTACGCGGTCACCAACTCGGGACTCGGCGACGGGATCTACGTCGGCCGGGTCGACGCGCTCGGGGGTGTGCAGGGCTTCGGTCTTGTCCCGGGAAGTGCCGGCACGACGACCAACTCCACCGAGGTCCCCGTTCTCATCTCCTTCGATCGGGACGCGACCGGTGCCTCGTTGCTCGTCTACCAGGTCCACTCCGCGAACGAGAACGCCATCGTCGCCACGATGCGAGACGGGAATGGATGGTCACCCGTCGTGCTGGCCTCGGATCAGCGGCGATTTCACTCCGCGGATCCGGCGCTGCACCTCGGTGACCAGGGCGCCGCCGCTGCCCTGGACGGAACGGGGCGGGGGCTCATCGTCGTGTCCGACCAGCGCCTGGGCGGGCACACGACGTCGGTCGAGCTCGAGAACGGGGTCCTGGTCAATGCTCAGCCGCTCCCGGTGGTCCCGGGGGCGACCTTCGCAGGCTTCCCGACGCTGGCTCGAACGCCACAGGGGATGCTCGCGGTCTGGTTCGGGGGTGCAACCGGGATCGTGAGCTCGCTCTACCGCTGAGGGGCGCCACCTTCAGCGGGCGCCGCGATCGTCAGGCCGGGAAGCGCGTCGCCCTGCGCCGGGCCATCCAGCCGGACACGAGGAGCAACGCCATCGCGCCGCCCGGTCCGCTTCCGGTCGAGCTGCAGCCCGACGCATGCGATGCCACCGCGGTGGTCGCCGCGTTCCGCTCCGCGGGGGCGGGGCTGCCGCTCGCGATGCGGAACTGTACGGAGGCACGGCGCGGCACGCTCCCGGTGAAGGCATAGGCGGCGATCACGGTCTTCACCGCGCCGGGCGCCAGGTCACCGAGCGTGCGGGCAAACGGCTGGCCGGGCTTGGTGGCGACCCTGGGGCGCGGTTTGTCGCAGATCTCGAGTGAATCGGCGCAGACTTGGTTTCGTGGGTGCCAATGGCTCGCCGTGGCGAGGAGAGAGCCGAAGCCGCAGGTCCGTCCCGTCCGCTGGCATGACCTCCGGGCGACGACTGCGAGCCTTCTCGCCCGCGTGGGCACGCCGATCGAGGAGGCCCGGCGGATCCTCAGACACTCGGACCCGCGGGTGACCGCGACCGTCTACACGCACGTGGAGCAGGAGCAGCTCCGGGCGGCCCTGAACCGGATGCCGATCCGCGTCGAGCACCTGGCGCCGCGGCCTCGGCGCGCTGCGTGTGGACAGGATGTGGACAGCGGGCCGAATCCGGGAAAATCGCGCGCCGTCACCCCCGCGATCTTCGAGCGACTCCGGCAGGACTCGAACCTGCTACCCCCGGCTTCGAAGGCCGGTGCTCTATCCAGATGAGCTACGGAGCCAGCGCAGGAAGCCTCTAGCACGACCGGAAGCAGGGCGGCATTCGCCGGCGCGGATCACCGTCACCCGCCCTCGAAGAGCTGGAAGATCGCCGGCGCACGCCCCCGCCAGGCCGGCTCGCTGTGCGGCGCTCCGCTGCTGAAGACGTAGGTGACCCGGGTGCCGCAGCCGAGCGTGAGAAGGGTGTCCCGGAGCTGGACGTTCTCGCAGTAGTTGTCCGCCGAGTCGGGGGTGTCGTCCTGGATGCCGTCGGCGTCGCTGTCGAGGCAGCCGCTGCCCGGCCCGCCGCCGGAGTCGATGTAGAAGGTTCCGATGGGGCAGCCGCCCAGCGCGGCCCAGGCCTCGATCTCGGTCTGGTTGTGGACCCCCGGCCCGATGGAGCCCCAGCCGAGCGTCCCCGAGAGGCTGGCCACGAACTCGTACGAGGCCGGGTAGCGCCGCTTGATGACGTAGGAGATGAGCCCGCCGAGGGACGACCCCATGACGCCTCGGTGCGCCGTCGTCCCGTACCGGGACTCGATGAAGGGGCGCACGGTGTTCTCGACGAAGTCGGCGTAGTCGAGCCCCTTGCCTCCAAGGGTCTGGGTGTTCACCACGTCCAGCACCGGCGTGTACTCGGCGATGCGGTCGGTGGTGTTGTCGATCCCGACGACCAGGGTGGTCGGCCCCGCTGCGTCCTGCAGTCGCCAGCCGCCGAACGGGGAGGGGCCGAAGAGGTTCTGGCCGTCCTGGGCGAACATGGTGTGGGTCGGCGGCTGGGCGGGGACCAGGACGCGGACGGTGCGCCGGGCGAGCCGGGCGTCGCCGATGCCGGGCCAGCGCTCGAGGTGCGTGCCGGTGAGGGAGACGAAGGAGAGCGTTCCGGTCGCGGAGTACTGGAAGTAGCGCGAGAGTGGATCGCTGAACGCATCTCCCACCCGGGTGAGGAAGCGGTACTCCGCCCCGGTGGGAGAGGGGACGGGCACCAGCGCCCAGGCCAGTCCGGCGGTGGTCCTGAGCTGGACCTTCTGAAAGGCGCCCGTCGGGCTCTCCAGGGAGTACGGGCCCTGGCCCTCGTCCCGGGTGGCGAAGAGGTAGCCGCGGCTGGTGCTGATGGGCCAGCCGGACGCACGCGCCACCTCGGAGAGGCCGGTGTCGGCGTCGAGCTGACCGTCGAGCACCTTCTTGACGATGACCGCATCCCCCTCCGCGGGGATGTCCGCCGAGGGGGCGGGGGTGTCGCTCCCGCAGCCGGCGAGGACCGCGAGCACCGCGAGGAAGAGGGGGAGGTGGCGCACCGGCACCGATGAAGAGCACGCGCAGCGGGGGGACCGCAACGACTAGATGCGCCCCGGCCAGGCGCGCCCCACGCGTGCATGGGCTGCCTCGATGGAGGCGCGCATCGCTGGCGGAAGCGGACCCCTCTCCACCGCGCTCGCGACCGAGGCCAGGTGCGCGGGGGCGGCGGTCCCCAGGAGAATGGAGGTGACACCGGGCGCGAAGGCGGAGAAGCGGGCAGCGAGGGCGTCCCAGCTCTCGCCCGAGGCGTCGAGCCCGAGCGTCCTGAACCGCTCCCACGCCTCGGCGACGTCCGGGGCCTCGGGTCGGTGGTCGAAGCGCCATGGCGCATTGCCCAGCGGACGCTTGGCAAGCACGCCCAGGCCGTGCGCCTCGGCGATGGGAACGGAGCCGGAGAGGACGCCCTGGTCGACGAGGCTCACCGAGCACTGGACCGAGCCGAACGCCCCCGAGCGAACGGCCCAGTCGAGCGCGTCGTTCTCGCCCGAGTATGCGGCCACGCGGACCTTCCCGGCGCGGACGGTGCGGTGCAGGGCGTCGATCACCTCCCCGCGCTCGAGCACCTCGCGCGGGCACGAGTGCAGGTGGACGACATCGATGACATCCGTCCGGAGGCGGGTGAGCGCGTCATCGACCCCGGCCTCGACGGCGGGGCCCGTCCAGTCCGGCACTCCGGGGATGCCGTAGCCGAGCTTGGTGGAGAGGGTGACCGCGCCCCGCCGGCCCAGGAGCGCGCGGCCGAGACGCTCCTCCGAGGCCCCGTAGCTCCGGGCGGTGTCGACGAGGGTGACCCCGAGCTCGAGCGCGGTGGCCAGCAGCCGGTCCACATCGGCGTCGGTGGTCTCCGGCCCGCCGATCCGCCCCGCGCCGAGCCCGAGAATGGAGACGGTCACGCCGGTGCGGCCGAGGGCACGGGAGGGGAGGGTGCTCACCGCCGGAAGATGCCAGAGTTCTGGCACGCTGGCGCCGATGGCTCCGCCCCTGGTCCTCCTCTCTGGCCCGGCCTTCTCCGGGAAGAGCACCCTGGCCGCGCACCTCGCGGCGCGCTGGGGATTCGAGGTGGTGAGCCTCGACGCCATCAATGCCCGCCGGGGCCTCCGGGGCGGAGAGGGCGTCCCAGAGGCCGAGTGGGCCCGGACGGCCGCCCTGGCGCGGGACGAGGTGCGCGCGCTGCTCTCGCTGCCCGGGTCGCGGGTGGTGGTCGACGACACGCTGTGCTTCCGATTCCTGCGGAACGACTTTCGAGGGATCGCCACGGAGGCAGGCCGGGACAGCGTGCTCCTGGTCCTCGGCACGTCGATCGAGGACGTCCGCCGGAGAATCTCGGAGAACGAGCGTCGCCCCACGCGCGGCGGCATCCGTGAGGTCGTGCTCGAGCAGCACCTGGCCGCGTTCGAGTGGCCGGGTGTCGACGAGCCCCACCGCGTGGTCCGGGACGTCGCGGATCTCGAGGCGTGGCTCGCCGTCGCGGCCCCTGGTTGGTGAATCACGTGCCTCTGGCCTTCGGGGAGGCTCGCGCGCGTGCCGGGCAGGGCACCGATTCATCGCCGCGGTGGGCTGACGAACCGCTGGGTGGGCCCCCCGTTCGCCTCGACCTCGTCGAACAGCCCTCCCGTGAACCGCCCGATGATCCGCCGCCAGAAGGCGATCGCCGGGGCGTTCCCCGGAATCTCCGTGACCTCCCACCGTCCCCTCCACCGCTCGAAGAGGCGTCGCGCGGCAGCCTCTCCGACGCCGCGTTTCCGGGCGGCGGGGACGACGTAGAACTCGGACACGCACGCATCCATGCCGGGCGACATCCAGAACGCTGGCCGCAGTCCCACCATCGCGAAGCCCACCACCTCTCGTCCCACGCGGAACAGCAGCACCCGGTGGTCTGCCCCCTCTTCGAGCCAGTACGGAAGGTGGTCCGGGCCCCAGTCCCCGCCGGGAGGGCGGTACTCCCAGCGACCGTCACCCCGCCGGCGGTACGAGGCTCCGAAGGGCACCAGCGCCTCGAGGTACGCGTCGTACAGCCGCCGGAGCAGGTCCCGGTCGGCCGCCCGCAGTCGCTCCAGCCGGAGGCCTGCTGGCGCGCGCCTCATCCGCCACTCCGCGCGGCGTCCTCGGCGCGGGCGAGCATCTGGTCCAGGACCGCGGGGACGCCGGGCGGGATGAGGTCCGGAAACACGCCCTGCCCCACGGCGAGCAGTGCGCGGGCACACCCGGGCACGGGTTGCATCAGCGCCGTGTCGAGGGTGCGGCCAAGCTCGGGCAGCACGGCCTCCACTCGCCGCGAGACGTCCAGGTCGTCGAGCCGTGCGCGCTCCGCGGGCGCGGCGCGGAGGCGAATCAATCCGAGCAAGTGCTGGACGGCGTTCACCCGCACCCGGAAGTGACCGGAGAGCCGTTCGCCCCGCGCGTACCGCCCGGCGCCCACCAGCAGCTCGGTCAGGAACTGGCCCGCGAGCCAGCGGGCGTCCGGAGGGGTCGCGGTCCGGGCGGCGGTCTCCTGCTGCACCCTGGCCATCCGGGCCCTCACGTCGGCCCTGTCCAGGGGAACCGAGTAGCGGTTGACGCGGGCCAGCGACAGCTCGTCCAGGTCGAAGGCGGCGAACTCCACCAGGTGGCCGGTCCGGTCGAGCGCCCGGACGCCGTGTGCGGTCTCACGGAACGACAGAACCAGGTCCGCCGCGTTGGGGAGCCAGCCGAGGTCGTTCCGGAACCGCTCCTGCGCCCCGGGCCGGGTGACCACGAAGAGGTCGTGGTCGGAGAAGTCGTCCGGCAGCGGTGGCTCCCCGGAGCTCGAGCCCAGCAGGACGAGTCCGAGCACGTCGGCCTCTGCGTCAAGGCGTTTCAGCAGGGCGGCGGTGAACGCCGAGTGGGCCTCGGGAGTCATCGTGACGCGTCACGTCAGCGGGGTCGGAGGGCGACCGATTTTCCCCCCGGGAACGTGCCGAGCGTCGAGAATGCCACGCTCCAATGGCCTCGGTGATCTTCAAGCAGGTCACGAAGCGCTTCGGGCAGGTGAGCGTCATCGAGGGGCTCGATCTCGAGATCCTCGATCACGAGTTCATGGTCCTGGTGGGGCCCTCGGGCTGCGGGAAGTCCACCGCGCTGCGGATGATCGCCGGGCTGGAGGAGATCACCGGCGGCACCATCTCCATCGGCGAGCGGGTGGTGAACGACATCCCCCCGAAGGACCGCGACGTGGCGATGGTCTTCCAGAGCTACGCCCTCTACCCGCACATGACGGTGCGGGAGAACCTCGAGTTCGGCCTGCGGATCCGCAAGACGCCGAAGGAGGAGATCGACCGGCTGGTGCCCGAGGCGGCGCAGGTGCTCGGGATCCAGGGGCTCATGGACCGTAAGCCCAAGGAGCTCTCCGGCGGGCAGAGGCAGCGCGTCGCGCTCGGCCGGGCCATCGTCCGCAAGCCCTCGGTGTTCCTCTTCGACGAGCCGCTGTCCAACCTGGACGCGAAGCTGCGGGTCGAGGTCCGGGCGGAGATCAAGAAGCTCCAGGCACGGCTCCAGACGACCACGGTCTACGTCACCCACGATCAGGTCGAGGCCATGACCATGGGGCACCGCATCGCGATCCTCAATGCGGGAAAGCTCCAGCAGGTCGGCACGCCGCTCGAGGTCTACGAGAAGCCGGCGAACCTCTTCACCGCCGGATTCATCGGGACGCCGCCGATGAACCTCATCAAGGCCACACTCGGTCCGGGAGGCTCGGTGGCACGGGCGAGCGGATTCGAGACGCCGGTGCCGCCGGCGGCCCGGGGCAGCGCCGGCGAGGGCACGAAGGTGGTCCTGGGCATTCGCCCGGAGAACGTGGTCCCGCCCGGCCGGGAGCCGCGGGGGGAGACCCATCGCCTTCCGCTCACCGTGGAGATCGTCGAGGTGCTGGGGGACGAGGTGGTCATTCACGGGCGGGCCGGTGAGGACACCATGGTGTTCAAGCAGGATCCACACCGCCCGGCGGCGATCGGAAGCGTGATCGAGGTCAAGCTCGAGCTGGAAGCGCTGCACCTGTTCGACGCCGGGAACGAGCGCCGGCTGGGCACCTGAGGCCCTGGGCAGGCAAGACGGAGGTCACTGGGTATGCAAAAGCCGTTCGTGCTGCTGGCCGCGGTGCTGGGGGTCCTCCCGGGGATGGCGGCGGCGCAGGCCAGGCTGGTGGTCTGGCACTCCTACCGGGGAGGAGAGAAGTCCGCCTTCGAGAAGGTGGTGTCGGCGTACAACGCCCGCGCGGAGGCGAAGCTCAAGGTCGATCCGCTGGCGGTGCCGTTCGACGCCTTCGCCGACAAGATCTCCGCCGCCGTACCCCGCGGGAAGGGGCCGGACATCTTCGTCTACGCCCAGGATCGGATGGGTGGATGGGTCGAGGCGGGCAACACGGTGGAGCCCATCGACTTCTACGTCGACGACGCGCTGAAGGGCCGCTTCATCCCCACCACGATCGAGGCGCTGACCTACCGGGGGAACCTCTACGGGTTGCCGCTCGACTACAAGGTCATCGCCCTCATCCACAACAAGAAGCTGCTCAAGACGCCGCCGAAGACCACCGGCGAGCTGACCAAGGTGGCGCAGGGGCTGACCAACAAGGCCGCGGGCCACTTCGGGCTCGCCTGGGCCTACGGTGACTTCTACTACGTGGCCTCGCTGCTCAACGGCTTCGGGGGAGGCGTCTTCGACAAGGCGACCCGGCCCACGATGAACGCCCCGGAGAACGTGAAGGCGCTGGATCTGCTGGTGAAATGGGAGAAGGCCGGCTTCATGCCCGCCGAGCCCTCCAGCGCCCTCATCACCTCGCTGTTCAACGAGGGCAAGGCGGCGATGGTGTTCAGCGGTCCGTGGTTCCTCGGCGAGGTGGCGAGCGACATCAACTACGGCGTCGCGCCGCTGCCCACCATCGACGAGGCCGGCGGCAAGCCGATGCGCCCCTGGATGACGGTGGAGGGGGTGTTCGTCTCCGCCCAGTCGCAGCACAAGGACGCGGCCTTCGACTTCGTGAAGTACGTCACCACCCCCGAGGCCGGGAAGGTGATGGCGCTCGAGGGCCGTCAGAGCCCGGCGGCCAAGGCGGTCTACGACGATCCGAAGGTGGCGGCGGATCCGGTGCTGAGCGCCTTCCGCAAGCAGGTGGAGGTCGCCGTCCCGATGCCCAACGTGGCGGAGATGACGATGATGTGGTCGCCGGCCACCACCGCGCTCAACAAGGTGAACGCCGGGAACTCGCCCAAGGAGGCGATGGACGTCGCCCAGAAGGCGCTGCAGAAGGACGTCGACGCGCTCCGGAAGAAGAAGTGAGTCCGGCGCGTCCTCCAGCCTCGCGGGTGCGGTTCGGGGTCGGCCTCCTCCTCGGGCTCCTGGTGGCCCTGGGCGGTGGCTGGCTCCTGCTCCGCGGTGCGCAGACGCAGATGGAGGACGACTGGACCACCCGCCGGGCCATCGTCGCCGCCAACGCGCTCGCCTCGCTGGTGAGCCAGGCCGCGGACGACGGTGCGGTGCGGACGGTGGTGGTGGCCTGGCAGCGGACCCACCCCCCCGGCACCCGGGTGCGGGTCATCCGGGGAACGACGCTCGAGGCGTCGACCAATCCCGCGGACAGCGGAGAGAAGGCAGCGCCGCGGCGGCTGGCCAGGGAGGAGAAGCCGCTCTTCGACCAGGCGCAGCGGCTCCGGGCCGGAGTGGACAACAACCGCGAGGGCGGCGCGCCGAAGCCGGAGATCGAGGTGGAGCGAGAAGGCGGCGCGCGGCGGGTGGCCGTGCCGCTCGAGTCCGACGGCAAGGTGACCGGGATGGTGCTGGTGCAGGTCCCGGCCGACGCCTCGATCGCCGCGAGCTCCCCGCTGCGGGCCGTGCTGCTGTTGCTGGTGGCCCTGGTGCTCTTCGGGGTGGCGGGATGGCTCCTGCCGCCCCGGAGCGCGCTGCTGGCGGCGGTGACCACCGCCCTGTTCTGTCTCGCCACCGCGTTCTTCATCTTCGGCGAGCTCCGGGCCCTCGGGCTGGCCGAGCGGGATGGGCAGCGAGCCCTGGCGCGCACGGTGACGGTCGAGGTGGAGCGGGCGAAGGCGCTCTCCGGCGCGAACGCGGTCGACGGCGGAGCGTGGGACACCGACCTGTCCCGGAAGCCGCACCGGCTGGTGAACGGGACGGGGGTCATCGACCGCGAGAAGGGCGAGGCCGCGGCGCAGGAGGTTCGCCGCGGTGCGCTCCGGAGCCTGCTGGCGCTGGCCGGACTGGGGTTCGTGATCCTGGTGGTGGTGGCCTTCGGCGGGGCGAACCGGGTGGGGCGAGCGCTGGTGACCAACCGCCAGGCCTATGCGTACATCGCCCCGGCGATCGTCGGGACGACCTTGCTGGTGTTCTTCCCCTTCTTCTACGGCATCGCGCTGAGCTTCACCGACTCGAACATCTACAACACGAACTTACCTTTGTCGGAGCTGTGGATCGGGCTCCGGAACTACACCACCATCCTCGGCGACTGGGGCTTCATGCGCCGGGCGGCGGACGGCCACTGGGTCTTCAACTACCTGAACTTCTACTGGACGTTCCTGTTCACGGTGATCTGGACCATCACCAACGTGGCCTGGGGCGTGTCCTTCGGGCTGCTGCTGGCGCTGGTGCTCAACACCAAGGGGCTGGCGCTGCGGCCCATCTACCGGGTGCTGCTGATCCTCCCCTGGGCGATGCCCAACTACATCACCGCGCTGATCTGGAAGGGCATGTTCCACCGGCAGTTCGGGGTGGTGAACCAGGCGCTGGCCATCGTGGGTGTCGAGCCGCTCTCGTGGTTCGACCGGCCGTTCACCTCGTACCTCACCGCGCTGGCGACCAACGGCTGGCTGAGCTTCCCCTTCATGATGGTGGTCTCGCTCGGCGCGCTGCAG
>Ga0335084_10007759_pt1 | contig 10661 bp, 7 predicted proteins | sample Lox_Sample_44_FD_206721 | JGI IMG/M metagenome (GOLD analysis project Ga0335084, IMG submission 206721) | Soil microbial communities from Loxahatchee National Wildlife Refuge, Florida, United States - Lox_Sample_4.4 | ecosystem: Environmental > Terrestrial > Soil > Wetlands | place: USA: Florida...
CGACGTTCCGGGGCTGACGCTCCCGGAATCGCTGCCCGACGCGACCCACGTCTACTGGAAGTATCCCCTGATCGTCGATCCGGCCGTGATCCGTGGAGGCGCCGACGCGCTCGGTGCGGCGCTCAAGACCGCGGGGGTGTTCTGCGCCCCGCGATACATCCAGAAGCCCGCGTTCATGTGCCAGGTGTTCACCGACCGCAAGACGTACGGGAAGAGCCAGTGCCCGTGGTCGTGTCGCGAACGTGCCGGCGGCGGCCCGGTGGTCTACGATCCGGCGGAGTATCCCGGGACCATGAAGGGCCTCGAGCGCGTCGTCGTGCTGCCGTGGAGCGAGTTCTACACCGCCGAGCACGTGTCGTTCATCGCCGACGCGGTGCGGAGCGCAGCGGCACAGCTCGGGGGGAACGGACGACACGCGTGAGCGGCGCTCCGCCCTTCGCCGTGTTCTCTTGCGACGTGGACACGGTCGACCGTCATCTCCAGGGATACGGCTTCGAGGGGCTGCCGGCCTGCGAGCTCGTGTACCGGACGGCGGTCCCGCGGGTCCTGGGGCTGCTGGGCGAGCTCGGTGTCCCAGGAGTCTTCTTCCTGATCGCCCGTGATGCGTCGGGGGAACGCACGCTCATCCGCGAGATGGCGACGGCCGGCCACGAGGTCGCGAGTCACTCGCTCACACACCAGCAGCCGTTCAGCGCCCTCGGCGACGCCGAGCTTGCCGACGAGCTCCAGACCTCGCGCGCGCGCCTGGCCGATGCGGCGGGCAGGGATGTCGAAGGCTTCCGTGCGCCGGCCTGGGACGTCAACGACCGGGTGCTGGCCGCCGTTCGGTCCGCGGGCTACCGCTACGACGCTTCCGTGTTCCCGACGCCGGTACTGGCCCTGAGCCGGCTCGCAGCCTATCGGCGGAGCACCGGCATGTCGTCGATCTTCTCGATGGACGTGCTCGGGCACGCCTTTGCTCCGCTCCGGCCGCAGCGGGTCAGGCGCGGGTCCGGCGCGGGGCTGGTCGAGTTTCCGATCTCGGTGACGCGCTGGCTGCGCCTGCCCGTCTACCACACGATGCGATACTTCGTGCCGCGGTGGATGTTCTGCCGGTGGGTGCGCGCGCTGCTCCGGACGGGACTCCCGGTGTGCTACGAGTTCCACGCAGCCGACCTTCTCGGACTGGAAGAGGACGGTACGGACCCGCGCATGGCCCGTCATCCGGGGATGCAGCTCCCGCTCGCGGAGAAGGTCGGGATGCTGCGGGAGATCCTCGAGATGATCGCGGGCGAGCGTCGGGTGGTGACCTACCGAGCCGCGCTCGCCGAGGGGCTCACGGGCTGATCCGGTCGAGGTCGCCCGGCGATTGACAGCGGCGCGCCCGGCGCGGATGACGTAGGCGTCGTAGCGAGTGGCGAGGACGGGGCGCGGCGGCGCCCGTCCGGAGGCGGAGGAGGGAACGGGCGTGGCGCGCAATGCGGACCCGGGCGTCGCGGGTTGAGGGACGGAGATGCTCCTCCTCCTCTTCGTCCTCGCTGCTGCTGTCGTGCCCTTCGTCGGGCTCGGCTCGCAGTCGTTCTGGCTGGACGAGTTCCTCTCGGCCCAGCTCGCGGCCGAGCCGTTCGCCGTCATCCTGACGCGCGCCGACGGCGAGGCGCCGCTGTACCCGCTACTGCTCCACGGCCTCGTGCGGGCCGGCCTCACGTCCGATTGGTGGCTCCGCTTCCCGTCCGCGCTCGCCGGAGCGCTCGCGGTCCCGGCGCTCCTGATCGTCGGGCGGCAGCTCGACGACCGCCGGGTGGCGATCATTGCGGCGCTCCTCCTCGCCGTGCATCCGTTCGCGCTGTGGCACGCCCAGGAGGCGCGTGCCTACGCGCTCATGATGCTGGCGGGACTCGCGACGACCGCCGCCTTCCTCCAGCTCCTGCGCGGCCGCGGGGGACCCTCGACCGTGGTGGGCTACGGGCTGGCGAGCTGGATCGGCATCGGGGTGCACTACTACTTCGTCTTCGTGCTCGCGGCCCACGGGGTGGTGGCGCTCCTCGACGCCATCGAGCGCCCGCGATCACGGCCGCGGTGGATCGTCGTCGGCCTCCTCACGGCCGCGGCGGTGGGGCTCTGGCTGCCGTTGCTCGCCTCCGACTTCGTCGGCCAGGAGCACGTCGACGGCCAGGTGAGGTTCTCGTGGCTCGCGCTGCCGTACACGCTGCTCACCTACACGGGCGGGTTCTCGTTCGGACCACCGCTGCGCGTCCTGCATCCGGCGACGCGTCGACACGTCTCCGTCTGGGTCGTGCTCCAGCCCTACCTGGCGCCGACTGCCCTCGCGATGGCGCTCCTGGCGGCGCTGCTCGTGCTCGGCCTCGCCCGGCCGATCGACCGGCGGCGGCTGCTCGTCATCCTGCTCGTGGCCTTCCCGGTCCTGGGGCCATGGATCTGCTCAGCGTTCGGCGTCGGCTTTCGCCCGCGCTACACGTTGCCCGCGCTGCCCTTCGTTCTCCTGCTGGTCGCGGGAGCGCTCCGGACCCGTCAACGGGCTCTCGCGATGGTTCTCCTGCTGGTCCTGGGGGCAGTGGAGGTCTATGCCACCTCGCAGATGGTCGCCGCGCCCTACGCGCGGGAGGATGCGCGCGGCGCGGGTGCGTTCGTCACGGCAGCGAAGCCCGACGGCCTCGTGATCGCGGTCGGGGAAGGGGCCGAGGCGATTCAGCGGTATGTGGCACATCCCGAGCGGGTGCGCCTTCTCCTACGCCCGGATGCCGTCGATCGTGCGCATCTCGAGCGCTTCGCGGCGTCGGCAGGCCGGGCCGACGAGGACGTCTTCCTGGTCGTGTCGCGACCCTGGACGCACGACCCGAACGGCGTGGTGCAGGCGTCGCTCGATCGCGAGCGGCCGCTACGCGAGGAGCGCGTCCTGGCGGGAACCGTCGTGCGCTGGTACGGACCCGCAGCGGGCGCCGGCGAGCGCCGCGGGCCCTAACGGCAGACGAAGCGCCGCCGGAGCGGCGTGCACACCACGTGCAGGGCGCGGGCGCACTCGTCGCCGAACCGGACGAGCCAGGTCAGCGGCGCCGCCGCACCGTCGGGAAGGGAGACGGCGGGAACGGTGGCGTTCACGCGCACCGTTCGCCGGCCGTTGCGCTCCGCGATCTCGAGTCTGTGCAGGCCGCCCACCGCACCCTCCGCCTTCGCGACGAATCGCAGCAGGCGCGCGCGGGGGGCGAAGCGATCGGAGCGGACGGCGGCGCGGAACGACATGGCAGCACCCGCGCCCCAGATCTCGAACACGGCGTCCCGTGGCAGGAGGCGACCGGCACCGCTGACGAGCATCGTCGCGACGGCCTGGAGCTTCCACGAGCGGCCGCCGCGGGTCGGGCGGAGCACGACGCGCTGGTCGGTGAGGTCGCCCGGGGAGAACGCGTCATCGCAGGCGAGTTGGTCGTACGTGCAGCCGCTCGGACCGACGGTGGCTCCCGGCGCGGTGTCGGGACAATCGTCGGCCGCGTCCTTCACGCCGTCCCCATCGGAGTCGATGAGGGGCGCGACGTCGGCGTACGCGATCCGGAGCACGTTCGAGAGCGCCGTCTCCGTGCCGTCGGAGAAGACGGCGCTGACCGCGATCGAGTAGTCGACCCGGGGCGCCAGCCCCGCCACGATGGCGGCGAGCGTGCCGTCCTCGGCTTCCGGCGGCAGTCCGACGTCGCGCTCGGGCTCGGCGGGGCCCTCGTCCGGCCACACGTGGACCCGATAGCCGGCCACGTCGCCCTGCGTGTCGTGCAGCCAGCGCAGTCGGACGCCGTAGGCCTCGGCACGGGTCGCTCCCACGGCCAGCCAGAAGGCCATGGCGGCAGCGGCGCAGGCCCGATGGGCATGCTCGCGCCGCATCACCGTGTCGTTGCTTTCAAGAACCGCTCCACCACCCCACCACCTCCCGAGCGCCGCGACGGCCCGCCCGGTGCCAGAACCTTGGCTCGCGGCGTCGGCGCGCTGACACGCCGAGCCCGAGCTGCTCGATCAGGAACAGGTCATGCTGCCGGAGCCACGGTTGCAGATCAGCCCGAGGTCGCTCGCGCACCGTGCGCCGACGCTCACCATCCAGCGAACCTGCGAGGGCACGCTCTCGATCGTCAGGCCTTCGGCGATGGCCCGGAGCGACACGCGGATCTGGTCGCCGCTCCGTCGGGTCGAGAAGCGCAGCAGGCCCGTCTTCACGCCGCGCGGTGCGCGATACCGGAAGCTCGTGCCGCCCGCGCTCGCCTTGAACGCGTTCCCGGGGATGAACGCCTCGAAGACCGGAGGCCCCGACGGCACCTCGACGCTGAGCGCGACCCCCAGGGTGCCGAGGTCGGTGCCCAGGTCCACCGGGAGCGCCGCGGTGGCGCCGACGCGGACGCCGTTCGTCGCCTGCGCAAGCGAGAGGCGACCGGTGGCGAGATCGAGCCGCGAGGTGGCGCCGCAGACACCGGCGCTGCACAGCCCGCGACAGGGATCGGGGTCGTCGGCGCAGCGGGTTCCGTCGGCCTGGGTGAGCACCATGCACGACGACGGCGTGGAGCACCGATCGAGGCTGCACGGATCGGTCGGCCCGAGCGCGATCTCGTTCGAGAGCTGCCCCTCGCTCCCGTCGGCCCGGTAGCCGGCGACGGCGAAGTACCACGTCGTGCCGGCGGGAAGCGTCTGGCCGACGCGATAGCTGTGCGACCCGTCCGCGGCGCGACCCGGGAGGCCCGCTCTACGCGGTGCCGAATACGTCGTGCCGGCCTGGCGGGCGTACACGTTGTAACCGACGATCGCGGGATCGCTGCTCGGGAGCCAGCGCACCACCGCGTCTCCCGACGCGGTCCGAACGAACAGTCCAGTGACCAGCATCATGGACACGAGAAGACGACCGCCGGTGCCGACGACCGATCTGAAATCTGCAACGTGGAGCATCCGTGCTGAAACCGCGGCGGTCGCCACGGTTGGGCAGTCTCGCTATCGAAACGGGGCGTGCGAGGCAAGGAAAAAGGGCGTGAATTGCGAAAATTCTGCGGCCCGGGGGGCATCGAGCGGTGGCAACCGTGCAGGGCCGCGCGAGCCCTCCGCCCATCGGCCGCTGGGCGACCCGGGCGGCCCGTGAGCTCACGACCGCGACGCGCGACGCTTCGCAACGCTCGTCCGCCGCGGCGGCTTCTTGCGGGCCGCGACCCCGGTGCGCACCGCCCGCCGTCGAGTCAGAGTCGCCTGCGGTCGTGCCGGCCGGCGCGTGAAGGCCTCGACCATGGCGGCGAGCGCCCCGTCGACGGCCTCCCCGAGCTGCACCCGCACGACCGGTCGCCCGTGGGCGGCGAGGGCCTGCGCGTCGCCCGACGCCTGCGCGCCCTCGAGCACGGCGAAGCTGTAGCGCTCCCCCGGAATTGCCACGTCGGCAGGGGAGGCGCCGAGGAGCTGCACCACCAGGACCGTCGCCGGGCCGCCCTTGTGGAGCTGGCCGGTGGAGTGCAGGAAGCGGGGGCCGAAGGCGACGGTGACCACCGCACCCAGCCGCGCGCGCATCGCCGCCGCGAGGGCGCGGAGCTGCGCCTCCCGCTTCGGCGTCGGGGCGACGTAGGCGGTGAGCGCCACGTACCCGCGCCCCTTGAGCGCGCGGAGCGGCGTCGCGATGCGCTCGGCGAGGTCGGGGGCGTCGGCCGGGACGCCGTCGTGGACGTCGGGCAGATGCCCGTGGCTGGCGTGCTCGGCGAGCAGCCGGACGGTGTGGTCCTTCGCCTCCTGCACGTTGGGCTGATCGAAGGGATTCAGGTCGAGCACCCAACCCGCGATCGCGGTCGCGACCTCCCAGCGCACGAACTCGGCGGCCAGGTCGTAGGCGTCGGCGACGCGGACCGTGACCACCGGATGGCCGGCGCGCGCGAGCGCGGCCAGGCGGCGATCGGTGCGTGTGCCCACCTGCAGCGCGACGAACACCCGGTCAGAGCCGTACTCGCGCGGCGTGCCCAGCGTCTCGCCGACGACCGGCACGATGCCGCGCCCCTCCTTGCCGGTCGACTCGGCGACCAGCTGCTCCACCCAGTCGCCGAAGCTGACCAGCCGTTCCGGCAGCACCAGCGTCAGCTTGTCGCGACCGGCGCGTGCGAGCGTGCCGAGGATCGCTCCGAGCGCCAGCCCCGGGTTCTCGGCCGCGCGCACGCCCGGGCCGCAGGCCCGGAGCATCCTCCCGGCGCGATCGAGCAGCTTCCCCACGTCGTGGCCCATGAGCGCGGCCGGCACGAGGCCGACGTACGACAGCGCCGAGTAGCGACCGCCGATGTCGGGCGGATTGAGGAAGACTTCCCGGAAGCCACGCTCCCGTGCGCGGCGCTCGAGCGCGGTGCCCGGATCCGTGATCGCGACGAAGTTCCGGCCCGCACGATCGGCCTGGAGACGGACGAGCTGGGCCCAGAAGAACTCCATGAACGCGTTCGGCTCGGTGGTGGAGCCGGACTTCGACGAGACGATGTAGAGCGTCTTCGCCGGGTCGCTGCGCTCGGCCGCGGCCACCACGGCGCCCGGATCGGTCGAGTCGAGGATCGCCAGGTCGAGACCGCCACGTCCGACGCCGAGCGTCCGCCGCAGCACCTCCGGGGCGAGGGACGAGCCCCCCATCCCGCAGAGGAGCGCGTGCGTGAAGCCCGCGGCGCGCACGTCGGCGGCGAAGGTGCGCAGCGCGTCCAGATGCCCGCGCATGGTGCCGACGACGTCGAGCCAGCCGAGCCGCTCCCGGATCTCCGCCTGCGCGGCGGCATCTGCGGGCTTCCAGAGCGTGGGGTCCTTGCGCCACAGGCGCTCGCCCACCTGGGTCTGGTCGGCGTTCGCGAAGCTGGTGGCGATGCGGCGCGCATAGGGCCCGAGCTGTCGGGTGGTGCGGTCCTCGAGGACGACGGCCTCGCGGCGCGCGGCGACCACGGCCAGCAACGTCTCGAAGGAGCCGGCGAAGGACCTGACCCCTTCGACCTCGAGGGTCTGCGTGACGGCCTCCATGCGGATGCCGACCTCGGCGAGGCGGGCGAGCAGCGCGGTGGCGGCGTCGGTGGCCCCGTCGAGCCGCACCGCGGGCGTGCCGTGGTCCCGGTAGGCGGCCAGTGTGGCCGGCGGCAGCGTGTCGACGGTGTCGGGGCCGACCAGCGCCTCGACGTAGTAGGTGTCCGGGTAGGCCGGGTTCTTGGTCGACGTGCTCGCCCACAGCGGCCGCTGGACGTGGGCGCCCTCGCGCGCGAGCGCGCCGAAGCGGGTGCCGGCGAACTTCCGCTTGAAGGCGGCGTAGGCGAGCGTCGCGTTCGCGATCGCCGCCTTGCCCTTGAGCGCCTCCAGCGCCGCGGCCCCGTCGGGGTTCGCGCGGATGCGCTCGTCGAGCAGGCGGTCGACGGCGGTGTCGACGCGGCTCACGAAGAAGCTCGCGACCGAGGCGATCCGATCGACGGCGCGCCCGGCGTCGAGGCGGCGCTCGAGGCCCGTCAGATAGGCCTCCATCACCTCCTCGTAGCGATCGAGCGCGAAGATCAGCGTGACGTTGACGTTCAGTCCCTCGGCGATGCACTCCTCGACGGCCGGGACGCCCGCCTTGGTGGCGGGGATCTTGATCATGAGGTTCGGCCGCCGCACGGCGCGCCAGAGGCGGTTGGCCTCGCGCACGGTGCCGTCGGTGTCGTGCGCCAGCGCCGGCGACACCTCGATGCTGACGAAGCCGTCGCGCCCGCGGGTCTTCTTGTGCAGGGGGGCGAAGAGGTCGGCCGCGGCCTGGATGTCCTCGATCATCAGCGTCGAGGCGATCGCGTCGGCGCTCCGCCCCTGGCGGGCGAGGTGGGCGAGCGCCTCGTCGTACTCGGTGCTGCGGGCGATCGCCTGCTCGAAGATGGTGGGATTCGACGTGAGGCCGGTGACCTCGCCGGCCTTCACCAGCTTCGCCAGCGCGCCCGTTCGCAGGAGGCCGCGGTGGATGTTGTCGAGCCACGGCGATTGGCCGACCGCCAGCAGCTCGACGAGCGGATTCGTGCGCGTCATGACCGTCCCTCTCCCCACCGGGTCTCCAGCGCCGCCACCTTGGCGAGGCGCCGCGCGTGCCGCTCCTCGCCGGTGTACCGGGCGGCGAGGAAGGCTCGCACCAGCTCCTCGGCCAGCGAGGCGCCGACCACGCGCGCGCCCAGCGCCAGCACGTTGACGTCGTCGTGCTCGACCGCCTGATGCGCGGAATAGACGTCGTGGCAGACGCCGGCGCGGATCCCCTTCAGCTTGTTCGCCACCACCGCCGCTCCGACCCCGCTCCCGCACAGCACGACGGCCCGCTCGGCGCGTCCCCGCTGGACCGCTTCGGCGGCGGCCGCCGCGAAGTCGGGGTAGTCGACCGCGGCCTCGGAGTTGGTGCCGAGGTCGAGGACCTGGTGGCCGGCCGCACGCACGCATGCGATCACGGTCGCCTTCAGGGGGAACCCGCCGTGATCGCAGGCGACCGCGACCTTCATCCGCGCAGCCTGCGGGCCTCGTCGACGACCCGCTCCACCGTGAACCCGAGCTCGCGCTGCACGACGGCAGCGGGCGCGGAGGCGCCGAAGCGATCGAGCGCGACGATCGCGCCCCGCGACCCGACCCACCGCTCCCAGCCGAGCGACACGCCGGCCTCGACCGCGACCCGCGCCGTCACTGCCGGCGGCAGCACTGCGTCGCGGTACTCGAGCGGCTGCTCCGCGAACAGCTCCCAGCACGGCATCGACACCAGCCGGACGCGCGCCCCGTCGGCGGCGAGCGTGGCCTGCGCGGCGACGGCGAGCTGCATCTCCGAGCCGGTCGCGATCAGGATCAGGTCGGGGGCGGCGACCGACGGGTTCAGAACGTAGGCCCCGCGCCGCAGGCCCTCGGCCGCTGCGAAGGTGGCGCGGTCGAGTGTCGGCACGTTCTGGCGGGTGAGGGCGAACACGGTCGGGCGGTGCCGGTGCTCGATCGCGACCCGCCACGCCCAGGTGGTCTCGTTGGCGTCACACGGGCGCATGAACAGCACGTTCGGAATGGCCCGCAGGGCGGCGTAGTGCTCGATCGGCTGGTGCGTCGGGCCGTCCTCCCCGACGCCGATGCTGTCGTGCGTGAAGACCCAGGCGGAGCCCAGCTCCATCAGCGCCGAGAGCCGGATCGGCGGCCGCATGTAGTCGGAGAACACCAGGAAGGTCGAGCCGTAGGGAATGAAGCCCCCGTGCAGTGCGAGGCCGTTCACGGCGGCGCCCATGCCGTGCTCGCGCACGCCGAAGTGGAGGTTGCGCCCCTCGTAGCCCCAGGGGCCGCCGACCGCCCCCTGCGGCTTGGCGGCGGCCGCGACCGGGCTCTCGAAGTCGCCCGCTCCCTTGAGCCAGGTGAACGTCGAGTTGTTGAGGTCGGCCGAGCCGCCCATCAGCTCCGGGAGGCTCTTGGCGAGCGCCTGCATGACGGTTTCGGAGGCCTTGCGGGTGGCGAGCCCCTTCGGATCGGCCGGGAAGGTCGGAAGCTCGCGCTCCCAGCCGTCGGGGAGGCGGCCGGCCAGGCGGCGCTCCAGCTCGGCGGCCTCGGCCGGGAAGGCGCGGGCGTAGGCCCCGAATCGATCCCGCCACTCGCGCTCCAGGGTGGCGCCGCGACCGAGCGCGGTCCGGAACGACGCCTCGACGTCGGGCGGCACCCAGAACGCGGGCTCGATCGGCCAGCCGAGCTTCTCCTTGGCGGCGCGCAGCTCGTCCGGCCCGAGCGGGGAGCCGTGGGCCTCGTAGGTCCCCTCCTTGTGGGGAGCCCCGAAGCCGATGGTGGTGCGCACCAGGATGATCGACGGCCGCGCCGCCTGTCCGCGCGCGGCCTCGAGCGCGCGGGCGACCGCCTCGACGTCGTTCCCGTCGGCCACCCGCTGGACGTGCCACCCGTACGCCGTGAACCGCTGCGCCGTGTCCTCGGTGAAGCTCAGCTCGGTGCCGCCGGCGAGGCAGATGCGGTTGTCGTCGTAGAGGACGACGAGCTTCCCGAGCCGCAGGTGCCCGGCGAGCGAGCAGGCTTCCGAGGCCACGCCCTCCATGAGGTCGCCGTCGCTCGCCAGCACGTAGGTGTGGTGATCGACGACGGTGTGCCCGGGGCGATTGAAGCGGGCGGCGAGGTGCGCCTCCGCGATCGCCATCCCGACCGCCATCGACAGCCCCTGGCCGAGGGGACCCGTGGTCGCCTCGACGCCCGGCGTGAGATGCACCTCGGGGTGACCGGGCGTGCGGCTGCCCCACTGCCGGAAGGCCTTCAGGTCGTCGAGCGAGACTCCGTAGCCGGTGAGGTGGAGCAGGGCGTACAGGAGCATCGAGCCGTGGCCCGCGGACAGCACGAAGCGGTCGCGGTCGGGCCAGTCGGGATGCCCCGGGGCGTGCTTCAGGAACCGCGTCCAGAGGGTGTAGGCGGCCGCGGCCGCGCCCATCGGCAGGCCGGGGTGGCCCGAGTTCGCGTGCTGGACCGCGTCGGCCGCGAGAAAGCGGATCGCGTTGATGCTGCGCGCTTCCAGGTCGGACGCGGCCATTGGACTCCCTTCCCTCCCCACGAAGCCCCCTCGAACGTCGGCGTTCGCGCTTCTTCTACGGTGCCTGTCCCGGACGAGCAAGGGTGGCGACGCAGGTTTTCGCGGCCACTGGTTGCAATCCGGTGAGGGGGTCGATACCCCTCGCCTCGTCCATGGC
>Ga0335084_10007760_pt1 | contig 10660 bp, 12 predicted proteins | sample Lox_Sample_44_FD_206721 | JGI IMG/M metagenome (GOLD analysis project Ga0335084, IMG submission 206721) | Soil microbial communities from Loxahatchee National Wildlife Refuge, Florida, United States - Lox_Sample_4.4 | ecosystem: Environmental > Terrestrial > Soil > Wetlands | place: USA...
CCGCTCGTCGGCGATGAGGCGCGTCTCGTCGCGCCAGGCGGGCGAGGCGATGGCGGCGTTCAGCCACTCCTTCAGCGCGGGGATGCCTTCGTCCTTGTACACGCCGGCCGAGGCGCGGTCGCTGATGGACACCAGTCCGACGATGAGCTCGCTCATGGAATCTCGAATACCTCCAGTTCGACCGCGGCGGGGCGGCGCGCCCCGCTCGCGACGCAGACGATGCGGTTCAGCCAGGCGTAGCGCGGGTCGCCGGTCTCGAGCCACGGCGTCGTGCGCATGTAGTAGAGCGCGGGGTCGACCGCCTCGCCGGCCGCCAGGCGGCGCAGCACTTCGGGCGGGCCGTGGCGCAGGCCGCGGTTCGCGACGTAGACCAGCGCGCCGTCGTGCGTCTCGATGGTGTAGCGCGCGTCGAGCTCGGCGACGCCGTCGGCACGCACGAGCTGCCAGTCGGCGCCGCCCGGCAGCACGCGCCCGGCGAGCCGCTCGCCGCTCACGCGGCCGCCGGTGATCGGGATGATGCGCCGGCGCCCGTGCGGCGCGTCGCCCAGCTCCTGCGCCGGCGCGAGCGTGATCTCGGCCTTAAAGAGGGGTCGAAGATTCAATCGATTTGAGCAGCCTGAAGAGCTCGCGGTACGCGCGCGGCGGCCTGCCTTCTTTCTTCTCCTTGCGCGAATTCCGGATCAGCGACCGCAGGGCCGGAAGGTCGATCGACGGGTGCGATACGCAGAACTCGGTGAGGGCGTCGTCGTCCTCCAGAAGCCGCTCGCGCAGGGCCTCGAGCCGCCTGTGCCGCGCCGTCGCCTGCGCCGACTGCCCGGTGAGCTCGTCGAGCCTGGCGCGGATCGGCGCCGGGTCGACGTCGCGCATCAGGCGGCCGATGTACTGGAGCTGGCGGCGCCGCGCTTCGTGGCTCGACATGGCCTTTGCCTCGCGCACCGCGTCGGCGAGCGCCGCGTCGAGGCCCATCGCCTCGACCTGCGCGGCGGGCAGCTCGACCAGCGCCGCGCCGAGCGCCTGCAGCGCGTGCATCTCCTGCTTGCGTTTCGTCTTGCTGACCAATTCGTCCGCCATCGCGCGCTATGATAGCGCGGCATGTCGAAGGAGCTCGGATTCACCAGCCCGGCGGCGGAGCTGCGCGATCTCGCGCAGGCGGCGCTCGCGCGGGCGCGGCACGCCGGCGCGAGCGGCTGCGAATGCGACGTGAGCGAGGCCCACGGCCTCACCGTCACGGTGCGCAAGGGCCGCCCGGACGTGATCGAGCACAACCGCGACCGCTCGATCGGCGTGACGGTGTACTTCGGCGAGCGGCCGCGCGCGCGCCGCGGCCACGCCAGCAGCTCCGATTTCTCGCGCGCCGCGGTCGAGCAGACGGTCGACGCGGCCGCCGCGATCGCGCGCCATACCGCCGAGGACGACTGCGCCGGGCTGCCGGAGGCGGACGAGCTGGCGAAGAGCCAGCCCGACCTCGATTTGTTCCACCCCTGGCGCCTCGACACCGAGCAGGCGATCGAGCTTGCGCGCCGCTGCGAGGCGGCGGCGTTCGCGGTGTCGAAGAAGATCACCAACTCCGAGGGCGCGACGGTCTCGGCGCAGCACTCGCAGTTCGTCCTCGCGAACAGCCTGGGTTTCGTCGGCGGCTACCCGGGCTCGCGCCACTACCTCGCCTGCTCGGTGATCGCGGAGGACCGCGGCCTCATGCAGCGCGACGACTGGCACAGCGCCGCGCGCGTGCCCGCGCGCCTCGCCGAGCCGCGCGCCCTCGGGCGCTACGCCGCCGAGCGGGCGCTCGCGCGCCTGGGCGCGCGCAAGATCGGCACGCGCCAGGCGCCGGTGCTGTTCGAGGCGCCGCTGGCGATCGGCCTGGTCGGCCACTTCCTGTCGGGCGTGAACGGCGGCAACCTCTACCGCAAGACCTCGTTCCTGGTCGACAGCCTCGGTGAACGGGTGTTCTCGCCGGTGGTGCGCATCGACGAGCGGCCGTTCGAGCGCCAGGGCATGGCGAGCGGCGCGTTCGACGAGGAAGGCGTCGCCACGCGCGAGCGGGCGATCGTGCGCGAAGGCATCGTCGAAGGCTATTTCCTCGGCAGCTATTCGGCGCGCAAGCTCGGCATGAAGACCACCGGCAGCGCCGGCGGCCACCACAATCTCGTGGTGCGGCCCGGCAAGCTCGACTTCCGCGGCATGCTGCGCGAGATGGGCACCGGCCTGCTCGTCACCGAGCTCCTCGGGCAGGGCGTGAACATGGTCACCGGCGACTATTCGCGCGGCGCCGCCGGCTACTGGGTCGAGGGCGGCGAGATCCGCTATCCGGTCGAGGAGATCACCATCGCCGGCAACCTGAAGGACATGTTCCGCGGCATCGCGGCGGTCGGGGCCGACACCCTGGTGCGCAGCGGCCGCAGCTGCGGCTCGATTCTCGTCGAGAACATGACGATCGCCGGCGACTGAAGCGCCGACTGCGGCGATAATCGGCGCATGCGAATTTCCCTCCTGCGAACCGCTTTTCTCTTCCCCGCGCTGCTCGCGTCCTCGCTCGCCCTGGGCCAGGCGAAGCCGGTGCGCTATCCCGACGTCATCTTCGTGCCCACGCCGCAGGAGGTGGTGGAGGAGATGCTGCGCCTCGCCGGCGTGAAGGCGGGCGACGTGCTCTACGACCTCGGCTCGGGCGACGGCCGCATCGCGGTCACGGCGGCGAAGAAGTACGGCGTGCGCGCGGTCGGCATCGACATCGACCCCGAGCGCATCCGCGAGGCGAACGAGAACGCGCGGCGCGGCGGCGTCACCCAGCTCGTGCAGTTCCGCCAGGAAGACCTCTTTAGGGCCGACTTCCGCGAAGCGACGGTGGTCACGCTCTATCTGCTGCCCGAGCTCAACGTCAAGCTGAGGCCGCGCCTGTGGGCCGAGCTCAGGCCCGGCACGCGCGTCGTCTCGCACCAGTTCGAGATGGGCGACTGGAAGCCGGAGAAGACCGTCGAGCTGAACGGCCGCACGATCTACCTGTGGACCATTCCGGCGCGCGCGGAGAAGAAGCCGGCCAAGGCGGGGAAGTAAGGATGGAAACGCGAACGAAGACCCTCACCATCGAGATCGCCTCGGACGTCGTCTGCCCGTGGTGCTACATCGGCAAGCGGCGCCTGGAGAAGGCGCTCGCGCTGCTCGGCGACGAGGTGAAGCCCGAGATCCGCTGGCTGCCGTTCCAGCTCAACCCGACCATGCCGAAAGGCGGCGTGCCGCGCGCCGAGTACCGCAAGGCGAAATTCGGCTCGATCGAGCGCGGTCGCAGCCTCGACGAGCGGGTCGCCGCCGAAGGCGCCGGCGAGGGCATCGCTTTCGCCTTCGAGCGCATGCAGCGCACGCCGAATACGGTAGCGGCGCACCAGCTCATCGACCTCGCGCAAAAACAGGGCCGCGGCGGCGCCGTGGTGGATGCGCTGTTCCAGGCCTACTTCGAGGAGGCGCGCGACATCGGCGACGCCGCCGTGCTCGCCGAGATCGCCGAGAAAGCGGGGGTGACCGGCTGGCCGCAAGAGGCGGACGGACCGCAGGTCGCCGCGCTCGAGGAAGACGTGCGCAACCTCGGCATCTCGGCCGTGCCGACCTTCATCCTCGGGCGCAAGCTCGGCGTCTCGGGCGCCCATCCGCCCGAAGCGCTGGCGCAGGCGATTCAGGAAGCGCTCAAGTAAAGTCGAGGCGCGTCTCGAGCACGATGCCGTAGATCGGGATCGACGGCCGCTTGGTGAGCTCGAGCGGCGGCAGCTCCTCGGCGCCCAGCTCGGCGGCGCCCGGGCCGAGCGCCTTCATGACGGGCGCCGACAGGACGATCTCGCCGTTGCGCGCGCGATGCACCAGGCGCTCGGCGATGCTCACCGGGTCGCCGAACGCCACGAATTGCTGGGCGCCCGCCGGCCCGGCCATGCCGAAGACGGTCTCGCCGATGTGGATGCCGACCGACACCGCCGCCGGCAGGCCGTACTCGCTCTGCCAGCGCTCGCCGAGCGGACCGAAGTCGCGCCGCAGGTGCTGCGCCGCCGTGAGCGCGCAACCGGCGAACTCCGCCGCCGTGCCGCCGGGAAACGCCGCGAGCAGCGTGTCGTTGTAGACCGAGAGCACTTTGCCCGATTGCTCGCGCACGATCTCGCCGGCGAGGGAGAAGAACTCGCTGGCAAGCGCCAGGACCTTCTCCGGGTCGAGCATCTCCGACATGCGCGTGAAGTTGCGCAGCTCGGCGTGGAGGATGGCGGCGGGACGCCGTACGGTCGGCATGGCTAGTGCAGCAGCGTGATCAGGGCGACGACGAAAACCACCAGCGACCCGGCGGCGAAGAAGCCGAGCGTGGTGTTCGACAGGGTCGGCAGGTCGGGGTCGCGCGGCACGGGTTCCACGTGGTGCTCTTCGTGCGCCTCCTCGGCCTTCTTCCCGTGCAGCGCCGCCACCTTCTCGTTGAAGTTGCGGAAGAAGTCGTCGGCCACCTTCTTCGCCGCCGCGTCGACCAGCCGCGAGCCGATCTGCGCCAGCTTGCCGCCGACAGACGCCTTGACGTCGTAGAGAAGCCTGGTTTGATCGGTGTCAGGCACCAGATTCACGTGCGCGCCGCCCTTGGCGAAGCCGGCGGCGCCGCCCTGGCCCTCGAAGGCGATCGAGTAGGACTGCGGCGGTCTCACGTCGGAGAGCGTGAGCTTGCCCTTGAACTTGGCGCTGACCGGGCCGACGCGCGCCACCATCAGCACCTCGTAGGCGTTGTCGCCGCTCGGCGTGATCGACTCGCAGCCCGGCACGCAGGCCTTCAGCATCTGCGGGTCGTTGAGCGCGTCCCACACCTGCTGCTGGCCGGCGGGGACGAGCTGCTCGCCTTTCATTTCCATGCGCTTGTCTCCTGATTTGCCTTCGTCAGCGTGGTCGCCAGATCGACCAGGCTCTTCAGATTATGCACCGGCAGGAACAGGTCGACGTGCGGCAGCATGGCGCGCACCCCCGCCGGGCGCGCTTCGAACTTGTCGTAGCGCAGCAGCGGATTCAGCCAGATCAGGCTGCGGCAGGAGCGCGCGAGGCGATCCATCTCCTCGCCCAGCCCCTCGCCCGCCTCGCGGTCGAGGCCGTCGGAGACGAGCAGCACGCAGGCGTTCTGGCCGAGGGTTCGGCGGGCCCACTTGAAGTTGAACTCGCGCAGCGACGCGCCGATGCGCGTGCCGCCCGACCAGTCCTTGATCGCCTCGGCGACGCGCGCCATCGCCACGTCGACGTCGCGGTGCCTGAGCTGGCGCGTGATGTTGGTGAGCCGCGTGCCGAACACGAACACGCTGACGCGGTCGCGGTCGTTGGTGACCGCGTGCAGGAAGTGCAGGAACATCCTCGAGTAGGGGTTCATCGAGCCCGAGATGTCGCACAGCACGACGAGCGGCGGGTGCAGCTCGCGCGGCGCGGTGCGCACCAGCGGAATGATGTCGCCGCCCTCGCGCAGGGATTCCTTCAGGGTTTTTCTCAGATCGATCCTGGAACCGGAGGGATCAGGCCGGAAACGTCTGGTGCGGATTACCGGCAGGGGCAAACGGAGCTGCGCGATCATCTTCTTGGCCTCGGCCAGCTCGGCCGCCGACATGGTGTCGAAGTCCATGCGCTGCAGCACCTCGCGCGAGGAGAAGGTGAGCTTCGCTTCCAGCTCGAGCTGCTGCTCCTTCTCCTCCACCTGGTTCTTCTTCTGGTCGAACAGCGCGTCGGTCAGGCGCTGGCTCTGCTCCTGCTCGGGCTTGGCGGCGCGCCCGTAGGCCTGCGGCAGCAGCATCTGCATCATCTTCTCGGCGAGCTTCGGGTCGCGCCAGAAGATGGCGAAGGCCTGGTCGAAGATCGGCCGCTGCTCCTGGCGCGAGAGCAGCACCGCCGACATGGTCCAGTACCAGTCGTCGCGGCGCAGGGCGGGCGAGGAGGCGCCGGCGATGTCGAGCGCGCGCACGCAGTCGATCACGCGGTCGGAGCCGATGCGCAGGCCCGCCGCGCGCAGCAGGCGCGCGAAGTGCATGACGTTCTCGGCGAGCCGGCCGGCGCCGGCTCCGCTGGCCGCGTTCAGCGCCACTCGCGCGCCAGCCTTTCCACGCCGGGCGAGGCGGCGATGCGGTGATGCTTGAAGTACTGCTCGTGGTTGTGCTCGAGGTCGGCGAGCCAGTAGACGTAGTTCACCATCAGCCCGGCCGAGCGCGCCATGCCGTGGTCGGAGGAGTCGGCGAGCCAGTTGATGCGCTCGAGCGAGGCGCCGTTGGCGAGGTGGAAGCGCGCCACGGCGTCGAGCGGCTCCTCGCCCTGCTTCTCGCGCAGCAGGTAGTGCGCGCACAGGCTCGTCAGCAGGCCCTTCAGCCGCTCGGGAATCTCGCCGAGGTGCCAGGCCGGGTCGTCGATACGGCCGAGGATCTGCTTCTCTTCCGGATTCAGCTCTTTCTTCGCAACCCACGAGCGGAAGCCGGGAATCGGCGAAAGCGTCGCGAAGCGGCGCAGGTGGGGAAATTCGCGCCTGAGATCCTCGGCGACCTGCTTGATCAGCAGACTGCCGAACGAGATTCCGCGCAGCCCTTCCTGGCAGTTGGTGATCGAGTAGAACATGGCGCAGTCGGCGGCGTGCGGATTCGCCACCGGCGAGCGCTCGTCGAGCAGCGGCTGCACCTGCGCGCTCATGCCGCGCGTGAGCGCCACCTCGATGAAGATGATCGGCTCGTCGGGCAGCTGCGGATGGAAGAAGGCGAAGCAGCGCCGGTCGGCCTCGAGGCGGCGGCGCAGGTCGCGCCAGCCCTCGACCGCGTGCACCGCCTCGTACTGGATCAGCTTCTCGAGGACGATCGCGGGCGTGTGCCAGTCGATGCGCTCCAGGCGCAGGAAGCCGCGGTTGAACCACGAGCGCAGCAGGTGCATCAGGTCGGCGTCGATGGTGCGCCAGGCGGGGTTCGCCTTCAGCTTCTTCAGCAGCAGGCCGCGCATGCCGACCAGCGCCGCGGTGCCGCCGCTCGCCATGTTGAGGCGGCGGAACAGCTCCTGCCGCGGCGGCTCGGCCGCGTCCTGCAGCGCGGCCAGGTTCTCCGGCGTGGGATCGGCCTGGTACGCCGCGGCGGCGCGCGCCACCGCCTCGGGCGAGGGCGAGTAGGTGCGGGCGAGGGCGTCGAAGAACTCGTCGCGGCAGCGCTCGTCGAGCCCCTGCCAGGCGATGAGGGCGTCGCGCGCGAGCGCGGTGCTCGCGTATTCGCCGCGCTCGGCGAGCAGCTGCCCGCAGAGGGAGAGCAGGAGCTGGGTCCTGCGGTCGACCGCGTCGGTCTTGCCGCCGAGCAGCCGCCGCAGGAAGGAGGCGGTGCTCACGCCGCGGCGGCGGTCGCTTTCGCCTCGGCCACCATGCGCGCGGCCTCTTCGCCGGCCACGCGCTCCAGGTCGTCGCGGTACTTGAGCAGCACGCCGAGGGTGTTGTTGACCGTCTCGGGATCGAGCGCGACGCGGTCGAGCGCCGCCAGGCAGTTCGCCCAGTCGATGGTCTCGGCCACGCCGGGCAGCTTGTAGAGGTCGCTCTTGCGCAGCTGCTGCACGAAGGCGACCACCTCGCGCGAGAGCGCGGCCGCCGCCTTGGGCGCCTTGCGCCGCAGGATCTCGAGCTCGCGCTTCGCGTCCGGGTAGTCCACCCAGTGGTAGAAGCAGCGGCGCTTCACCGCGTCGTGGATCTCGCGCGTGCGGTTGGAGGTGATCACCACCACCGGCGGCTCGGCGGCGCGCAGGGTGCCGATCTCCGGGATGGTGATCTGCCAGTCGGACAGCACCTCGAGCAGGTACGCCTCGAAAGGCTCGTCGGTGCGGTCGAGCTCGTCGATCAGCAGCACCGGCGGCGCGCCCGCCGGCAATGAGGGCTGCAGCGCGTGCAGGAGCGGCCGGCGGATGAGGAAGCGCTCGGAGAAGATGTCCTGCTCGAGGCCCTCGCGCGACTTGACCCCTTCGGCCTCGGCCAAGCGGATCTCGATCATCTGGCGCGGGTAGTTCCACTCGTAGGCGGCCTGCGCGATGTCGAGGCCCTCGTAGCACTGCAGCCGCACCAGCTCGCGGCCGAGCGCCTCGGCCAGCACCTTGGCGATCTCGGTCTTGCCGACGCCCGCCTCGCCCTCCAGGAACAGCGGCCGGCGCATCGCGAGGGCGAGGAACAGCGACGTTGCAAGGCTGCGGTCAGCCACGTACTCGCCCGAGGCGAGCAGGGCCTGGGTCTCGTCGATCGAGGCGGGGAAGGAGCGGGGGGAAGAACGTGCCATGGAAACTGAATTATAGTGGCGGCCCATGACCTCCCGTCGCGCTTTCCTCTGCGCGGCGCTCGCCCTCGCTTCGGCGCGGCTCGCTGCGCAGGAGCGCGCCAAGGTGCGCCGCATCGGTTTCCTCGATCCGGTGTCCTACCGGGCGCACGCGGCCAACGTCGAGCAGTTCCGCAGGGGGCTGAGCGAGCTGGGCTACGACGAGGGCGGCAACTTGGCGATCGAGTACCGCTCGGCCGAGGGGCGGCGCGAGCGGCTGTCGCAGCTCGCCGGCGAGCTGGTGCGCGGCGACGTCGAGCTGATCGTGACCAGCGGCACGCCGGCCACGCTCGCGGCGAAGACCGCCGCCGCCGGCCGCATCCCGGTGGTCACCGCCATGATCGTCGACCCGGTGGAGACGCGCCTGATCGACAGCTTCGAGCAGCCGGGCTGGAACGTGACCGGCGTCGCGGTGGTGGTCGCCGAGCTCGAGGCGCGGCGCATCGAGCTCCTGCAGGCGCTCGCGCCCGGGCGCAAGCACCTCGCGGCGATCATGGACATGGGCAATCCGGCGTTCGTCTCGGCCTGGCGGGCGATCGAGCCGGTGGCGCGCGAGCGCGGCCTCGACGCCACCCTGATCGACGTGCATCGGCCCGACGACATGCCGCGCGCGTTCCAGACCGCGCTCCGGCGCGGCGCCGATGCCGTCATCGTGCGCTTCGGCTCGATCACGCCCGCGCAGCGCGCCGCGATCGTCCAGCTCGCCGAGAAGAACCGCCTGCCGGCGATCTACGCCTCGCGCCAGTTCGTCGACGCGGGCGGCCTCGCCTCGTACGGCGTCAATACGCCGCAGCTCTACTACCGCGCGGCGGCCTTCGTCGACAAGATCCTGAAGGGCGCGCAGCCCTCGTCGCTGCCGATGGACCGGCCGAGCCGCTTCGAGCTGATCCTCAACCGCCGTGCGGCGCGCGCGCTCAACCTCATCATCCCGCCGGACCTGCTGCTGAAATCGGATCAGGTCGTCGGCTAGCCCCGCTTTCGCGGGGCCGACTTATTTGAGCGCCGCCTCGGCCGCGCGCTTCGTCATCACGGTAATCAAGTGCGCCCGGTATTCCGGGCTGGCGTGCAGGTCGTTGTTCAACCCGTCCGACTTCACCTTGATATTCGCCACTGCGTCGGGCGCGAACTTCGCCGACAGCGCCTTCTCCATGTCCGCCTGGCGGAAGGCGCACGGGCCGGCGCCGGTGACGGCGACGCGGACCTTGCCGCCAAAGTCGGCCACGAACACGCCGACGATGGCGAAGCGCGAGGCCGGGTTCTTGAACTTCATGTACGCCGCGCGCTTCGGCGCCGGGAAGCTCACCGAGGTGATCAGCTCGCCCGGCTCGAGCGCCGTCTCGTACAGGCCGGTGAAGAACTTGTCGCCCTCGATCTTGCGCTTGTTGGTGGTGATGGTCGCGCCCAGGCCGAGCACCGCTGCCGGGTAGTCGGCGGCCGGGTCGTTGTTGGCGAGCGAGCCGCCGAGGGTGCCCATGTTGCGCACCTGCCGGTCGCCGATGTTGCCGGCGAGCGCGGCGAGCGCCGGGATCGCCTTCTGCACGTCCTTCGACGAGGCGACGTCGGCGTGGCGCGTCATCGCGCCGATCTCGACACCGCCGCCCGATGCTTTTACAAAAGAAAGTTCTTTCAAAGAACCCAAATCGACCAGATCCGAAGGCGACGACAGGCGCAGCTTCATCGCCTGCACCAGGCTTTGACCGCCGGCGAGGAATCTGCTTTCTGAATTCTTGCCGACCAGAGAAGCAGCATCCTTCGCGCTGGACGGCCGGTGGTATTGAAATGCGTGCATGTTGTTCTCCTAAGCGGCTTTTTGCAGCGAGCGCCACACGGTCTGCGCGGTGGCGGGCATCGGCAGGTCCTTCACGCCGAGCGCGTCGGTGATCGCGTTCATCAGGGCGGCGGGCGAGCCGATCGCGCCGGCCTCGCCGCAGCCCTTCACGCCGAGCGGGTTGTGGGTGCACGGCGGGGCGCGCGTGTCGATGCGGAACATCGGCACGTCGCTCGCGCGCGGCACGCAGTAGTCCATGAACGAGCCGGTGACGAGCTGGCCGTCGGCGTCGTAACGGCAGCCTTCGGTGAGCGCCTGGCCGATGCCTTGGACGAGGCCGCCGTGCACCTGGCCCTCGACGATCATCGGGTTGATGATCTTGCCGAAGTCGTCGACCGCGGTGAAGCGGTCGATCTTCACCACGCCGGTGTCCTTGTCGACCTCCACCTCGCAGACGTAGGTGCCGGCCGGAAAGGTGAAGTTGGCCGGATCGTAGAACGCGTTCTCGTTCAGGCCGGGCTCGAGCTTGTCGTGAGGGTAGTTGTGCGGCACGTAGGCCGCGAACGCCACCTCGGCGAAGGTCTTCTTCTTGTCG